>Ga0315285_10000114_pt1 | contig 77567 bp, 132 predicted proteins | sample YL17G09_36_MG_FD_203698 | JGI IMG/M metagenome (GOLD analysis project Ga0315285, IMG submission 203698) | Sediment microbial communities from Yellowstone Lake, YNP, Wyoming, USA - YL17G09_36 | ecosystem: Environmental > Aquatic > Freshwater > Lake > Sediment | place: USA: Wyoming | collected... | reverse complement strand
GGACTAAATTAAAATTAATGAAAACAGAATACAAAATCCCAGACTATTTATCCGAACAAGAAATAGAAAAAGGAATTTCTTATCTTATCACTTATTATAGTAAAAAAATATATCCAAATAAATTCAGGGCATTAATTCATTTCTTTTTTTATACAGGGGCAAGAAAGGAAGAGGTATTAAATCTCAAAAGAACTGATTTTGATTTCGAAAAAGGAAGTGTTAAATTATTTGGTAAAGGAAAAAAGGAACGGAAGTCATATTATCCCGATAGAGTAGGAAAGGAAATTCAAGAATGTTTTGCAAGTGAACCAGAAGTTAGTAATGCTTTTAATATTTCTATTGGTAAAATCAATTATTATGTTAAAAAAATGGGGAAACATTTAAATAAAAATGTTTTTCCTCATTTATTGCGCCATTCGGGGGCAAGAGAAATGTTAAGAAAAGGAATACAATTACCAGAAGTAAGCAAGATTTTGGGGCATACATCGCTTCAGACCACTTTACGATACGCTGAATTGAATGAAGAAGAACGCCGAGAAGATTATAGAAAGAAGATGAAATAAGGAGGACTAAATGACAGAAGAAAATAATTTAACACCAGAGCTAAAAGATTTAATAGAAAATATACACAGATATTGTGCGAGTAATCAAAATAATGTAATTTTTGTGTATGGATTTCTTGGATTTAAAAAAGACCCAGAACATAAATGCGTAGATTGCGGCGATAATTGCGATATAGTTAATGAAGATAAAAGCACTTTGGGTGCTTATGGACAGTTGGAAGATTTACGGCAATTAGTAAATAATTTAAGAGATTTAATTGAAGATGAGATAGACGAAGATGGGTTTGTGAACTGTTAAAAAAATAAAATGAACCATATTTGGCAAATAGATATTAATGATTATTTAGAAATAATGGAAGGGGCGATTGCTCTGGGAAAAAAACGAGGCAAAAAAGAAGGAGATAATTTGGAAGAAGAATTTTTTATCATCGCCAAAAGAAAGAATAAATTACCTAAACATCTTGGGGCTACTGAATTAAATAAGGAAGAGTTAATAGACCAATATAAATTGGCAGGAAATAAGATTTTAGATTTAACAAAAAAAGGAAAAAAATAAATGATTGCTTATAAATGGACAATAAAAAAAGATAATAAATATTATCCTTTAGTTAATTTTGGAATTAATCTTTGGATGAAAATAAATTGTTCTCCTTATGAAATTGGGAAAATATACATTTACAATGGGGAATGTTCTCATTTTGTTAATTCTATTCGTAAACGATATGGACACGAAATAGACGGATTTCATTTTTGGAAAAGTATTAATAATGATATTTTAAATCGCTGGAATATTTTTTTACAACAAAGAAAACAACCCACCATAAATGCTACTCTTTTATGTGAAGTAGAAGATATTATTAAAGAAACTACTTGCAATGGGTATCCAAAAATTATTGCCAATAAATTTAAAGTATTGAAGGAGATTTAAAAATGATATGCCCTAAAGACTCACAAAAAGATTGGGATGACTTATTGTGCCGAGATTGTGAGTGGTATTTTACTTGTTTTAAAATGTGGCAAGACAATAATATTTGGGGAAAGGAAGAAGAAAAAATCACAAATCCTAAATGCCCCTATTATAATAGAAGTATTAATTTTTGTAAGAAACGAGGAGGATGTTCGGACTGTCCAGAAAGAATAGACCGAGACAAATCAATAGGAGATAATTTTCCTAAAATTCCTCAAGATACAAAAAAAGAATTAAATAACCAAGAACAAGAAATACTAAACAGTATAAGAATGATAGGGGATGGGGCTACGTGGGAAATGGTTGAGGCAATAAAAGACGTAAGATTAAGGTTAAGATATAGATTAATTTTTATTAAATTAGGTGGGAAAATACCAGAAAAGGAAATATAAATGCAAGTAAACCTCGATAATAATGCCATTTTTTGTTATTCTTGTAATAAGGAGTTTACTCTTGGCGAGATTATTGAAAATTTTTATTATGAAGGTTCAGTTACTTGTTTTCGAGACCACTTAATAGGCAATGTTTGGGATGAAGAATATAAATTATTAACTGCTCCCTGCAATTATTTCTACGTTTACCATAAAAAAGGACATTGCAGAACAGTTCAAGAAGAATGTAATTGCTTTGGGATGAATGAGGAATGTTCTTTTCCTTTAGGAAAAAAATCTTATGAGCAAGAATGAGAAATATACAGTCAAAGAGTTTAGCAAAAATTTTATGAAAGAATTTAGAATTTTATTTCCCGATTATCAATCTGAATGGAGAAAAAATAATTATAATAAATTTAATAGTGCTCAAAAAAAAGGAGGGAAATATGAATAATCTAACTGAATTGGTTATTAATTATCAAAAAACTAAAAATAAAAATGTACTCGAAGAAATTTTTAAATTATTACAGAAAATTATAAAAGAAAAATCTAAATATATATTTTATGTTCATACTTTTAAATATGGAGAATCAAAATTCAAATTAGTAGATTTAAAATCAATTGAATTATGTGATATAGAACAAGAATTATATTTGGATACATTAAAAATGATTAATAGATATAATCCAAAAAAACCTTTTGAAAATTATCTATTTGCTTATTTATGGAAATGGACACCAAGATTTATTACTACAATAAAATTTTTAAAAAGTTTAAAAACGCAATCAATTTATCAAATAAATGAAGAAGGAGAAGAAGAAAATATAATAGATAATTTTGAAGTAAATGAACCTCGGGGGAATATTGAATCAAATTTAATTATAGAGGATATTTTTAATCAATGCAAAAACGAAAAAGAGAAAAATATTTGCCAATTATTAATGTGCAATCCCACTATGTCTCAAGAAGAAATTGGCAAAGAAATGGGAATGACCTCTCAAAATATCTCATTGATACTTAATAAGTTACGAAAACGATTAAAAAAGTACTTGCAAGAATGAGATTTTTCCCTTTACTTCTTGTATAGAAGGACAAAAGATGACAAAGACCCCAAAAGGGCTTAGATGATTAAAGATGAGGTTAAAGATGAAGAATTTTTTTATATTCAAAATCATTCAAATAAGATTTATTGAAGGAGTGAAATGAATTTTCTCGCAGTTTATAGAAAAAATTTACGAATGACCCAATTCGATGTGGCAAAAATATTGGGAGTTACAGATACCTTAATAAGTAAATGGGAAACAGGAAAAATAATACCCACTAATGAACAACTTGTTAAATTGGCAGAAATTTATGGAGTGGGGATTAGGAAATTATTTCCTGATTTATTTGGAGATGAAAAATGAAAAAAATATTTTTAATTATAACAATTATATTATTTACTTTATTTTTCTTTATTAATTGTTATGCTATGGTTACCTATGAAGAAGCAAAAAAATATATTAATAAAGTAGTTTTAATTTTGCCTTATTTTTCTGGAGGATATAGTGCTACTACTATTGTAGGAACAAAAGGTTATATGAGAGAAATAATAGTAATTGGAAATAAATGTTGTGGGCATCATTATTTTATAGTAATACAACAAGTTTCCTCTGGCGATTATTTAATTTATGATATTGAGAATATTTTGGAAATAAGAGAAACAAAATGATAAATCAAATCAAATTTATTTTGCAGATTATTGCTATTTCTTCTTTTGGGGGGTTGACTTTCATTGGGTTTGTAGAAAAACAATGGGATTATGGAGTTGGTTTAAATTTATCTTTGGTATTTTTATATCTATTTTTATATTTACATCCTTTTTCAAAATGAAAAAATATCATTATTCTAAGAATAAACATTGCAAATGTGGGAGATGGTTCTTTTGTTATAAATGGATTTAATCCTGATTTTGTTAATATAAATGGTCAAAAGAAAATAATTGAACTTTTTGGCGATTATTGGCATAGAAACACACAAATAAAAGATAAAAAAAGAATTAAAACTTATAATAAATATGGTTATAAAGTGTTAATTGTCTGGGAACATGAACTTGAAAATATAAATAAATTAAAAATTAAATTACAGAAATTTAATTTGCAACCAATTAAGTAGGAGATAAAAATGAATAAATGCCTCGATTGTGGTGAAGTGATTGATAAAAGAGCAAAAAGATGCAGAAGATGTTATGAAAAAATGAGAGAAAAAGAAATTAAAAATAGATGCGTTGATTGCAATAAACACATAGGTTCTGGTATATCAAGATGTAGGGAGTGTTATATTAAACTTACCGAAAGAGCAGAGAAAAAAGAACCAAAACAAAAAAAAGTTAATTTATCCGCACTTATTATTCAAACTTTAAAAGAAGAATTGGCAAATGTAGAACCTTATAAAGCATCTACTCAAAGTAAAGTAGATATTAAAGGAGATACTCTTTGTATACATCTTGCAGATTTTCATGCAGGAAAAACCGTCAAAAATCAAGAAGGAGAAATAATTTATAATGAAGAAATTTTCAGGAAAAGAATTAATCGTTTATGTGAACAAATTCTGAAATTATTGGATAATAATATTAGTAAAGGGGTTCCCATTCGTGATGTAGTCCTATTATTGAATGGAGATTTATGTAATGGTGAAAATATTTATCCGACCCAAGCATTTGAGCAAGATGCAGCTCCCCCTGCTCAAGTTATGCTTGTTATTGATGTTCTTACAAAATTAATAACTTCTCTATTGAAGAGAAATTTATCAGTTCGAGTAATAGGGATTAGGGGTAATCATGGCAGAACAGCAAAAGATACCGAAGTTGCAAGTAATTGGGATTTAATGACTTATGAAATTTTAGATTTTTGGAGTAAATTGGTTTTAAAAAATCCCAAATTACAGATTAAATTTGCAGAAACAGAACACATTGTATTTGATATTAGAGGACATAAGTTTATGATGCGACATATTTGCCCAGAACAAGTTGATTCTCCTGCTGGTCGTGTAAAAATTAACGAATGGGCGAGACAATATGGCGTAGAAGGTATCATTTATGGGCATTATCATCATGCAGCTATTAGTGATTGTGATAATGTTAGAGTCATAAGAGGAGGTTCTACTGTTGGGGGAGATAGTTTATCGGATTCTATGGCAAAACATTCAGAACCCATTCAGATAATTTTTGGTATAAATGAGCAAAGAGTAACTACATTTATTTATTTTGTGGATTTAGGAGAAAAGAAATAAATTCGAGGCGTAGATGTTCAATTATCTTACCAAAAATAATGTTAAAGATGGGGTTAATAAGCCAAGAGATAATTCTCTACGCCTCAACTTTTAAATTAAAGGAGATTAAATGATTTTTTTATTGATAATAGGAATTATTTTTATAATAATAAGTATTATGCAAATTACAGGAACACAATATTCTATGGGGTTTGCTAACGGTAGTTTATTAATAGGAAGTATGTTGATTATATTATATTTTTTATTTAAATAAAAAATGAGAAAAAAGTATAAGTATCCAAAAACTAAAAAATTAATTAAACGATTAAAACCATTTTTATTAACATATAAACTTATAGAAGAACGATATTGGAAAGAAATTTGTAAATTAGAAGAATCAATGCAAGAATTAACGAAGATTTCTGAAATAGAATTTATTTTTTGCGATAATGAATTTGTAGGTATTGGAAATTTAGAAAGAACAATGGAATTGATACATAAAGAGGAAATAGAAAATGCCAAATAGAAACACCCCAATCAAAAAACGTAGTTCTTCTTGCTATCAAAATAAAGTAAATAAGATTACTAAATGGTATAATAATCTTTTAAAATTTAGAGAAAAAGAAATCACAAATCCAAATACTAAATTGCCTACAAAAAGAAAACCATTAAAGGAATTAGATTATTATTTAGAAAAAATCACTAAACCAAAGGATTAATAAATGAAATTATATGAAATTTTAATTTGTTTAGTTTGTATAGGAATATTAATTTATTTGAGAAGGAGAAATAAATGACTGAATTATTAAAAGACGGATTGATGATTTTTGGCGGATTAATTGGTGGATATTTATTTGTAAAAATAAGGCAAAAAATAATTAACCAAACCAAAGAAGTTGCAGTAGAAAAATTTAATCTTCCTAAATTTACTTCTGGTATGCTTAATGTTACTTCTTCTGTTGGTTGGGCTAAAGATATTCATTCTTTATTAAATTTAAGAAAATTAATTATTGTAGGAGTTATTATAAGTTGTATTTATGGTTATGGTTGGTATCGAGGTCAAATGGGAAAACCTGTTATGTTAGATTGGCGAGGCAAAGAAGAATATGTAAGATTGAATGAACATTATTTACATATTCAAAAAGATGGAAGTATGCAAGTCTTAGATAGTGATAAAAAAACAGTATTAAAAGAAATTAAAGTAAAGGATTTGGATAGTTTAAGAAAATATCTACGCCCCTATGGATTTATCCTTGAGCCAGTCGTAGTTGGTGGATTTGGAATTAGTAATGCAAATTCAGGAATTGAAGGTGGAATAGGATTAAGATATATGAAGTATTTTAAATGGGTAACAGATATTTGTTTAACTAATGCAGGATTTTATCCCTTTGGAATTTCCTATAAATTAACAGATAATTCGGCAATTGGATTAAGTGTCGGAACAGGATTTAAGAAAGGTGAACGAGGTTTTTTTGAAAGATGGTTAATGAAATTTACTATAAAATTTTAATAAAATGAAAAAATTAAAAAATATTTTAGAATATAAAAAAAGTAAAGAATTAATTAAATTTTTTAATGAATTAGGTTTTAACAAATTATATTCAAAAAATCAATTCGATTTTATGGTTATTTATATTATGAACCATATATTTCAAAAAGGGAGAAAATAAATGAATCGCCTAATTAATGCTCACATTCAATTTTTCAAATATATTTTAATTGAACTTAAAAAGAAAAAGCCCTTAAATGAGCATATTAAATTTATAATTAAACAAGTTGTTACTTATGGGAAATTTCTTTTTCAATTATATAAGGGATTATTTCAAGTTTTAGACCCAAATTATCAGAAGCGAAAAGCCGAATTTAAAAAGCAAGAAGAAATAAAAAAACAAATTAGGGGGATGATTAAACTCCTACGTTACTCGAAGGATAGGATGCGGAAATTAGGAATGAGTAGACAAGTAATTAGAAGATTTTTTCTAAATATGGGTGCAGACGATAAAACTTTACAGCAATTTGCAGATGATTTGACGAAAGAGATAGGAGGATAAATTGCCCTACATTTCAGCAAAAGATGACCGCAGAGAGAAATTAAGAGCAGGAGAACCTGCATTAACAGCGGGGGAATTAAATTATCAGATTTTTTATTATGTTAAACATCAATGTATTGAAGGCTTAAAATCTGAAAGAGTTTATTATACAATTAATTCATTTGTACAACAATTTTTAGGAGATAAACCGAATTATCAGCGTTATAATGATTTAACAGGTGCTTTGCTAAGATGTTATGTTGAAATTAACAGAAGATTAAACATTGATGCAGATTATCTTATAGATATTTGTGCAAGTTATAATGAACAAATTGCAAAGTATGAAGATAAAAAAATACTTGAAAATTCGGATGTAGAATGACAGAATTAATGGGAATAGTTGATATTTTAGCATTAATAGGATTAACATTATTTATAATTTTTGGAGAATAAAATGAAAGCCGAAAAAATTTCTCTTACAATAGATTCAATCTGCAAAGAATTAGGAATCCCCTATAATTCTACTAATCCTCATTATGTAGAGTTAGCGGAAGATGTAGAAAAAATGTCAATAGTTTATTTACAATTAAAAGAAATGATTGGAACTATTAAAGAAATTGAAGACCGTCATAATTTAAAAGAAGTTAGGAAAAAATTTGAAATTATTTTAAAAGATTTACAAATCGCTGACCACTTAATTATAAAATTAGCGAGAAAATTAAAAGAAAATGATTAAGAAAATCGCAATTATATTTTTTGCAGGATTAATAGAACAATTTGGATATACTTTATATTTACTTGCGGTTAATAGATACATGATTATTGCATCAAGCATTTTGATGTTTAGTTATATGACGATTTATCTTTTAATAATTAATAAAATTGCTAAAGACGAAAAGGATTCTATTAAATTATTATTATTTTATGCACTTTCGTCGGGAATAGGAAATTGGATTGCGATGAGTATGCATTTAATAAAATGAAAAGAAAACAAAATAAAGATAAGATTAAATTGGTAGATAGTTCCAAGATAAGATTTGCTCCAGAGATTGAAGTGGAATTACCAATGAGTAAGGATAGCCAAAAACTTATTGAGAGAAATAGAACATTACGAGGCTGGTGGACAGATTTTGATGGAAGTTTAGAAAATGGTTTGGAAATAAAACCAAAAGATAGTAACAAACTTTATTATAATGAAGAAACTTTACTCCAACTTAAAGAAATATTAGCTCTTTTGCGAGTACATAGAGCAAAAATAGGTAAAACATGTGGATTGCATATTCATGTAAATGTTAAAAATTTAACTGATAAACAAATATTAGAAATAATAAAGGAATTCATTATTAAACAGAGATATATTGTGAAACGATTTGAAGTCCATCCTGACAGGTTAGCAGATACTTGTCAATTACTCCCGAAAGAAAAATTAAATAAATTAACAGCAAAACAAATATATAATTTCAGAAGGCAAACCCAAGAATGGTCTTATACTGGATATAATGGTCTTTTAGACGAAAAGTATAGGGCATTAAATGTAAGTCATCTCAAAGAAGGAGATTATGGAACTTTGGAATTTCGTCTTTACGATAGCACTCTTTCTTATAAAAAATTAAAAGAACAGATTCTATTTACTTTAACATTCATTAAGGATTGTTTGGAGAGAGAATGAAAAAACCAACTCGTAATTATTTGCGATTAGTAAATGAACTTATCAATATTCAACATCCTTTTGATACAGAAATATTAGGTATTATTAATTATGACCAAAGTTATCCTTTTATTTCTTTGCATAGTCATTCTAAATTAGCAAAATATAATGTTGTTATTAATTCTGGTGCACATGGTACTGAAGTAATAGGTATAAGAATAATGTTAAAATTTATTGCGGAATTTAATAGAGAACTATTAGGATATTATAATTTTATTTTTTTCCCAGTAATTAATCCTTCGGGATATGTTTATAATCGAAGGAAAAATGGAAAAGGGCAATATGGCAATAATGGTTTTAATCAAAAAGACGAAAATAATTTAACCGCAGAAGCAAAATTAATCAAAGAAGCAATTCCACAAAGAATTGATTTATTTATCGATATTCATACTGACGATAAGAATGGCTTTTATGTTTATGAACGCAAAAGACCCAATACAAAAAGTTTAACTGAAATTAGTTTAAAAGAATTAAGAAAGAATAAAATCCCAATACTCGAAGCAGGAACGGTTTATTATGAAAAATGCGTGAATGGGGTTGTTATTCAGCCAATTAAAGATGGAAGTATGGACGATTCTATGTTTCAAAAAGGAGCCAATTATTCCTTATGTATAGAAATTCCAGAAAAGATACCAGAAGACCAACAAATAATTGGGGGATTAATGTTATTGAATTCAATTTTAAAAAATTTCAAGGAGATAAAATAATGGAAATTTGGAAAAGAATAATTAAAAAAACAAGAGAATTGGTTGGAATAAAATGCGATGAATGTTCAAAAACTTTACCAGAAACGATAAGAACTTTATATTTTGATATATTTACATTGACTATTGGAGATACCCACTATCATTTTTGTAATTGGAAATGTTTGTATAAATTTGCTTTAAAAGAAGAATCAAAAATAAATCCACGAACTGATATTGAATTTGGAAAGGAGAAATAAATGTTAAAAAGATTAGTTAAAGTAATTCTAATGAGTTTATTTGTTATAGGATTAACTTTGGGAATTTGTGATGAATTAAAGTTTAGATATATTACCAGATTAACTACAGAAGGATTGCAAAGTCAAATCGATTATTTAACAGAAAGAAATAATGTTTTATTAAATAATTACATAGAAACAAGGGGATTGGTACAAGATTTAGGAAGAAGTTTAAATAAAATTAAAAATCAAATAAAAGAAGTAGATGTTAATCATATTCTTAATGGAAGTGTTTTTGTTCAAAGTTTAGCAGGTATGGGTTCAGGAACTATAGTCAAGAAAACAAATGAAGGAATGTATATACTTACTGCTTATCATGTAATTGCTGAAAATTATGAATTATCAAAATATGGATTTGATGTAGGAGTTACCGTAGGTTATAGTAGAAGAGATTATACAGATAGAATCGCTGGAATGATTTCGTATGGGGCAAAAATAGTAAAAACAGATGAACGAAATGATTTGGCATTACTAAAAACTTCGTATGATGATAATAATTTGAATGAAATAAAAGTGGCAGAAACTAATCCAAAAATAGGAGATTTAGTTTATTCTGTAGGAAATCCGTTGGGAATGTTAAGAACTGTTTCTAAAGGAATTTTAAGTAATGTGATTGGAGAATTTTATATTTCAGACAATTCTTGCACTTACGGGAATTCGGGAGGAGGATTATTTAATAAAAACGGGGAATTAATCGGGGTTCCTGTTCAGGTCGGTACAATTTATGATTTGGGAGAAAATCATTCTTTATCCCCAGAAACAAGTTTAGGAAAATCAGTAAAACTTCCTATTATTCAAGGATTTTTAGAGGATATAATTAATGGAAAATAAAAGATTAAAATATACTTCATATTTGGCTGGAAGTATAGAATCTTCTTCTCAAAAAGAAATGACTTCTTGGCGAAAAGAAATTGCCGAAAAACTAACAAGTCCTGATTTGGGTATTTATGACCCTGTTGAACAGGAATCTAATAAAGTAGGCAAAGAATCAGGAAAACAAGTAGAATACATTACAGGACTCAAACAAGGGGGTCATTGGGATATTTTCTTTGAAGAAATGCGCAAGATTTGGTGGGGTAAAATAGACATTAAAAAATTAGATAAAATAAGATTACTTATTTATCTTTATGAAAAGGCAAGATTGGAAGGAAATTATTTAACTGATTTTTGTGTAGATGAAACAACTCAAGCAATTGCAGAAAATGGAAGTATAAAATATTATAATGATTTAAATATAGGAGACAAAATTGCTACCTTTAATAAAGAAACAAGGCAGATAGAATTTCAAGAAATTGAAAAATTATATGTAGAAAATTATGCTGGGGATATATATTGTATGCACAGGAAAAATAAAAAGTTTTATTTTTCTCCAAATCATAACATGATATATATATGGCATGAGCAAAATTGTAACATAAAAGAAAGTAAAATAAAAGATTTATATAAGGTTGGTAGAAAAATTAATTTACCTATTTGGAGTGGACAAGATGGAAAATTGGTTCATTCTAATGAAGAAGTAAAATTAATATCGTGGATTTTATCAGAGGGAAGTATTCATTTAGAAAAAAGTTGGAAAAATCCATATAAAAAATTTGGAGGTTGCACAGTTTATATATGTCAATCTAACGACAGTATTTTTTGCCAAGAAATCAGAGAAATATTAAAGAATTTAAAAATACAATTTAAAGAAGATATTAATAAAAAGATGATAATATTTAGAATTCTTTCAAATTCAAGGCAGTATATATTCGATTTATTAGAAATAAATAATAAAGAATATAAAAAAACAATTCCTGTTTGGCTTTATAAATCTTCGATGAATCAGAAAAAAATATTTATATCTGAATATTTGAAGGGAGATGGACGAGAAAGAAAAAATGAAAAAGTATTATATTTCGGAGAAAAAAGTTTATTAAAAAATGATTTTATAAGATTATTTTTGGAATCGGGGATTATGTTTAGATTAACCAAAATGTTATCAGGATATGGCAAACAAAAATATAATTTGAATTTATTGCAAAATAAAGTTGCATCGTTTACTTTTGATAAAAAAGAAAAGTATACAGGTAAAATATGGTGTCCAACTACAAAAAATGGTACGTGGATTGCTTTTAGAGAAGGAATTCCATTTATTACTGGTAATTGTTTCTGGGGCGATTACGAGGCAACTGTTCGTTCCGATTTTATTATTGCTTATTATCCTAAAGAGATTAGAACAGTAGGAACATTAAATGAAATACATACTTGTTATTTATTTAACATTCCTGTTTATTTGATTTTGCCTGACCATCCCAAAACTGAATGTAATTCTACATTGATAGACGAAACTATAGATTCTGGAGGCGAGATATTTTATAGTGTTTTTGATTGTGTTAAATATATTAAAGAAAAGTATAAATTAAGAGAACCAAAAGAAGAAAAAATAGAGGAAAAGAAATAATGTTAAAATTAATTAGAAATTTATTATGCAAATTAGGTTATCATCAAATAGAAGGTTATCCAGGATGGATAGGAGTTCCAGGTAATTATGATTATTATTTGATATGTAAAAATTGTCATTATCATATTGCCAATATTCAAATAAAAGAGAAGAAATAATGAATAATATATTTAGAAGATTTATAAAAATGATTGCAATTATATTTTCGATACCTATTTATATTATTTTAGGAGTAATTGTTGTTTTACTTAAAATGATTGACGAAGGATTGAATACTATTATTCATGTTTATAAATTATGGTATGAAACCTTTGTGGAGGAATATTAAAATGAGAGAATTTAAAACAGGAGCTACCAGAGACGATGATACTACAAAATCCGATTATGAAGGTTTCCTTTCCCCTTTAGTAATTGAACGTTATGGCATTTATATGACTAAACATAGAATTCAATCTGACGGTAGTTTACGAGCATCAGATAATTGGCAATTCGGAATCCCTAAAGATGTTTACATTAAATCAATGTGGAGACATTTTTTAGATGTTTGGGCAATTCATCGTGGTTATAAAAGATTTGATAAACAAAGAAATGAAGAAATAACGATAGATGAAGCTATCTGTGCATTGCTTTTTAATGTAATGGGGTATCTTTATGAAGTTTTGAAAAATAAAAAAGAAGATAGACCATTTATAATTACAGGGCAAAAACCAAAAGTAACTCCGAGACCATTATAGAAAAAGGATAAAATGTTAGACCAAGAGAAACCAAAAAAAACAATAATTCTTCCTGAGAATGTCTCCGTAGATTATGAATTTGAGAAAAAATTGAAGATTTTTTTGAAAAAATCTCAAGATATAATTCGGGAAGTAAAAGAAAAAAAATACTATATCAAACCATCTGAAATAAGACACAAATTAATAGGGTCGATTGAAAGAAAAAGAAAATTAGAAAAACGCAAGAAAAGGAGAAAATAAAATGAAATACGAAAATATTAGAAAATATTTTGATAGAGGAATTGAAGGAATAGAAGAATTTTTACAAGTTCAAGAAATAAAAGATGTTATCATAAGTATTGAAGGTTATCAATCGGATTTCAAAGGAAATATTATTACGGAAGGAACTGAATTAAAAGAGACAATTAGTAGATTAACAGGAATCCATGGAGAAGTTTTAGTTATTGCTAAGATAGCAGAATCTTATACTTCAACAAATGAAGCAAGAGAATTTTTGGAAGCAAAAAAAGAATTAATAGATGACGGAAAAGGCGGACAAAAAATACCTACAGATGATACGGCTAAAGCGAAATCAAAAGTCAATAATTTAGTTTGCGTAAGAACAGCGAATTTATTTGAAGCATATTATAAATCTTGTGGGCAAATGATTATGTCCGCTCAATCATTAATGAATTATTTAACTGGAAAACATCCTGCTGGGCAAAGCGAAAACTAAAATGAAAGAGCAATGCTGTATCTGTAAAAAGTATTTTGATTTATCCAAACTTTATGAATATCGTGGGAGCGTTGCTTGTGGAAAAGATTTTGATAAAGCCCAAGAGAACGCAGATTCTAAAAGGGCAGAAATTGTTGAAGATACTAAATTCCGCACAGAAAGATTTAGGGGTTTGGATATGGGGGATAGTGTAATCGGTAAGGCTAATAGGGAAATCCTAAAAGCAGATATTGAAATAGCTAAGAAAGGAAAACTAAATGGATAAGCTCAGATTACTGCTTCGTTCTGTATATCTAAAAGGACATCAAGACGGGAATATAAAAACATCGGATATGTCTTGGGAAGATAAAATAGTTGAATCCCTAAAGCAGGTTTTCTTGGGGATGTTGCCGAAGGAGAGAAAACTTGATTATTCCAAACCTGATTTTATTAGTAACAATACTGATGCTTTGTATGGCTTCAACTCAGCAATTCAAGAGTTTAAAAGGAGGGTGGGATGAAAATTAATACGGAAATAAATTATCGTTGTTGTTGCGGAGAAGAAATGAAAATAGCGAGTGTTACTTCTGATGGTTACGATATTTATAAGTGTAATCTTTGTGGAAGGGAAGAATGAAAAAATACCAGATAATCTATGCTGACCCGCCGTGGAGATATGAAAATCAGAATACATATCCAGAAAAGAAGATTTTTGTGAATGAACATTTTTATCCAACAATGACTTTAGGTGAAATAAAGGAACTTAATATACCGAGTGATGATAACGCTTGGTTAATTCTCTGGGGAACAGCAAAGATATTACCTCAATGTTTAGAAGTAGTAAGGGCGTGGGGATTTGATTATAGAATTTCAGGCGTTTGGGACAAGGGGAATGGTCTTGGTTATTTCTTCCGTGTTTACCACGAGATTTTGCTTATTGGTAAGAAGGGTAATCCTAAAAACCCAACACATTCAGTTCCTTCGGTTTTCAGGGAAGCAAGAAGAAAGCACAGCCAGAAACCAGATTGCGTTAGAAAATGGATAGACGAATGTTTTCCTAATATGAGCAAGATAGAACTTTTCGCCCGACAAAAGACAGAAGGCTGGGATGTCTGGGGAAATGAAGTGGATAGTGATATAGATTTAACCCCACGAAAGGAAAACTAAAATGAAAAAATTTAAATGTAATTGCGATTTTCATATTATAGAATGTGATAAAAGACCGATAAATGGATTGGATTATATTGGATTAACTATTTATGAATTTCGGTCAGGAAATACAGGAAAACTATTTAAAAAATTAAAAGAATTGGGAACAGTAACTTTAATTGGAAAAGAAACAATTAAATTCAAAAAATATATTAATGGAAAATAAAAGAGTTATAGTAATAGATGGAGGAAACATACAATTCATTGCAATGTATGCCTCAAAAGTAAATCCGAATATTCCTGTAGAATATACTTATTTGAATATGATAAGCGGTTATTTAAATAAATTAAATGCTACTTTAGATGATGAAATTATTTTGGCATTAGATTATTCTTCTTGGAGAAAAGAAATTGATAAATCCTATAAAGCACAAAGAGCCATAATAGCTGAACAAGAAAAAGAATGGCGAACAATTTGTTATGAGAAATTTAATATATTGTATAAAAAAATGGATATAAGTTTACCTATTTCTCAAATTAAAATTTACAAGGCAGAGGCAGATGATATTGCAAGTGTTTGTTGTCGTTATTATAGAGATAAAGAAATAATTTTAATTTCAAGTGATAAAGATTGGGAGATGTTATTGACATTTACAAATGTTTCTATATTTTCTCCCCGAAGTAAAAAATTTAAAAAAGTTCCCAATCCTACTAAAGTTTTGCTTGACAAGATAAGCGGGGATATTTCAGATAATTTATTGACCAAACCTTCTTCAGAAGCAGAATTTATAAAAAGAAAGTTGATTGTGGATTTGATAAATCCTTTGCCCGAATTTATAGAGAATCCAATTAAAGAAGAATTAAGTAAGATAATGCCGAAGAACATCTATCTGCATAAAATACCTTTTCAATCTATTAGAGAGAAATTCAAAAGGATTTATAATTTAAATGAGTAAATTAAAAGTAATTAAAAAAATAATTAAAAATCTTTGTTGGGTCTGCAAAGGTAAAGGTTGCAAAACATGTCATTTTTCGGGATACTGGGAAGAATCGATTTATTACCATATTATAACCGATAAAAAAGGCAATAAAATTTGTTTTTCGGGGGATACAATAAAATGAAAAAATATAAAGAAAAATGTCATATATGCGAAAACATATTTATAAAACGCAGTAATAATCAAATTTATTGTTCGAAAGAATGCCACAAACAAGAACATATCGAATATATGAAAAAATATATCAAGAAATATTATAAATTACATAAAAAAGAAATTCTTAAAAAACAAAAAAAATATCAGAATAAACATAAAAAAGAAATTGCTATAAAGAATCATAAATGGTATTTAAAAAATAGAAAAAAATTTTTAAAACAAATAAAAAAATACCAAAAAAAATATAAGAAAGAAATAAACCAAAGAGCAGTAAATAAATTAAGAACTAATATTAATTTTAAACTTTCTGTTTATTTGAGAAATAGAATTAGGAAAGTTCTTAAAGGCAATCCTAAATCAGAAACTACAATGAAATTGGTGGGTTGTTCTATTGAAAAATTAAAGAAACATCTTGAAAAAAAATTTAAATCGGGCATGTCTTTTTCAAATTATGGAAAATGGCATATAGACCATATCATTCCATGTGCAAGATTTAATTTGATTAAAAAATCTGAACAACGCAAATGCTTTTACTACACGAATCTTCAACCTTTATGGGCGAAAGAGAATTTGAGAAAAGGAGATAAATTATGAACAGAGGTCAAATAGTTCGCAAAAATTTTACACTATATTTAAAGGTTACAGGAGAACCATTAACTAAATCTGCATATTTCGAAATTCAGAATTTCGCTACTAAAGGAATAAAAGAGATAGCTATATTATCAGATGAATTCGATGTCAACCTGTCAGGGAGGAAATAATGATATTACATGCTGGTGATAAGGAAGCACCTTATTATAAAGTTATTGATTTAGTTACAGGTTTAGAAATTATTCATTGTTTATTTGCTAATGATGAAACTGGAGACTATGAAGTTTATGTTTGTGATGAAGAAAGGAATCCTAAATTTATTGGAAGAGATTATTTAACAGAAAAAAGATGCGGTTTTATTAAATTAGTTAAAAAGGAGGAATAAATGCCCACACAAACAATAACAGCAAAGATAACAAAGAAAGCGAAGAATGGTAAGGGGTTTATTTTGGAAGGACAAGAAGGTTGGTTTAATGCTAATGATAAGGTCGTTCCTTTTCTCGCTAAAATTGAGGAAGGAAAAGTAGTTGAAGTTACTTATTTTCAAAAAGGAGTAAAAAGAGAAGTTACATTAATCAAAGAAGTTTCTGGAACAACTGCGGAAGCACCAAAAGAAACACACAAAGAAGATAATAAAGGAACCTATACTAATTGTTCAGTTTGCGGTAAAGAATTAAAAGGAAACGGAGTTAATTATCCTAAATGCTGGGATTGCAAAGATAAAGAACCTAAATCAGAAGTCAGAGAATCTGCAACAGGATTTGTTTGTGAGGATTGTGGAAAAGCATTAAAAGATGATAAATACAAAAAATGTTTTTTGTGTAATAAAAAATCCCCCAATGAAGAAAAATCTCATGTTAATAGGAGAGAAAAAGAAGAATTGGGAGAACAAAAAGAAAGAAAATATACTAATTACGATAATCCTGAGAAAACAGCTCAGATAATGAGAGGCAATTCATTAAATGCTGCTGGGGCTGCTGTGAGTGGAAATTTTGCAGGAAGCGACCCACAGACTATAGCAGAAGCAACAAAGATAATAGCAGACCAATTATTGGATTGGTTAAGGGCTGAATAATTATTCACTATTTTTGAATGTATTATGAGAAAAATAATTAGTTATTGTTTTCGCTGTAAAAAAGATACAGAACAAAATGCAGTAGTAGAATCGCATTTAGGACTTGATGGGATTATTATTTTTATTAATTATTGGACAAGATGTTTAAAATGTGGAGAGAACTGTATTAGCAAAACCAAAGAAATTAATTCTGAGGATTTAGAATAAAATGAAAAAATGCAAATACGAACAATGTCAGTATGATAAGAGCATTTTTTGCATACATCCTAAGAACAAATCGCAATTATGTGAAAAAAAACTATGCCCTTTAAAAAAACCAGGTGATAAATGATTAATGTAGAAGATTTATTAAAATACCTAAAAGAAAAAATTCCTAATTTCACAAAAACTTCTAAACGTGGACAAATTTTATTTACTTGTCCAAAAGAATTAGAACATAAATTTAAAACTAATTCTCCTACGATGACAACTATCCCAGGTTCTGATAAATTCTATTGTCTCTCCTGCGGATTTAAGGGAACTATCTATGACCTTATTCGTTTAGTAGAAAAAAAACCTACTCTTTCTAATGACGAAATCGTTTCCTTTATGACCAATACTATGAAAATAGATATTTGCCCTGAACTCGACGATTATCAAAAGTATGGATGGAGTTTATTTGCCATTGCTAAAAATAGTAAAAAACCATTAAAAGATGAACATTGGAGAGAAGAAGGAGTAAGCACTAAAGAAAAATCAAAATGGCTCAATTGGTTGGAAAATGGATGTAATTTGGCTGTTAATTGCGAATTTAGTAATGTAATGATAATTGATTTTGATGATAAAGAAGTAAAAGAAGAATCTATTTCTCTAAGAGATGAACTTAAAAAATTGTTAGAAGATAATAAAACTCTAACCCAAAATACCCCAAGAGGCGGAAAACATTATGTATTTATATTTGATTCTGAACTTTGTTTTAAACAAAAAGTAAATGTGGCTGGATTAGCCATAGATACCAGAACACATAAAGGATATTTTTTAGTTTCTCCTTCTAAATACGAAGGAAATTCATATAATTGGATTAATCTTGGAACTGAAATAAAAACAATTCCTCCAGAATTAAAATCTAAATTATTAGAAATAATCAAAGCAGAAAAAAGTAGAAAATCCGAAACAACATCGGAATTATCGCAAAAAATAAAAGATGCTACAGAACATCCAATAGAATTAATTAATAATAATCTTGAAGGATGTTGTAATGATACTTTTGTTTGCTTTGGCGGAGTATTAATAAAAATGGGATTATCAATAGATATTGTTAAGGGAATTCTATTTTATTTAAATAAAAATTGGCTAAGAAATCCGATGCCAACAAATGTAATTGAGGCAATGTTAGGAAGTCTTGAAGGGTACCGAGGAACGGAAGACCAAACTCAAGAAAAATCAATTTATGATGCTTGCCAAATAATTCAGACTGACATCTCGGCAAAAGATATTATAGACCATGTTTTTCCTGGAGATAATAAGAAAAGAGCTATCGTTGATAAATATCTTGCCAAGTTACATAAAGAGGGAAAATTAAGTAGACGAGGTAGAGGTAGATACGATTGCAAACAAGCAGTTGAATGGGTCAATGAAACTCAAGAACAATCAAAAGAAATAAATTACAAAATCCCCTATTTTGACGATGTAGCTTATTTTAGAAATGGGGATATTATTCTTATTGGTGCACCCCAAGGACATGGGAAAACTACAATAGCTATTAATTTTATTAAAAAATTTAAAGAACAAGGAATTACTCCATTTTATTTATCTCTCGAAGCGGGAAGTCGCCATGAAAAAGTTGCTGGATTATTAGGACTTACACAAAAAGATTATTATATTCCAAAAGAACAAATAACTAATCCTTTACAAATCGAAATAGAATCAAATTCGGTCAATATTTTAGATTGGATTTATTTAGGAGATGACTTTGCACAAACACAAGCAATATTTAAACATCTCAATGATGAAATGATTCGCAAAGGAGGAATTCTTATAATATTTACTCAACTCAAAGAAGATTATCAATGGTTTGCGGTAAATCTAATAAAATCATTCCCAAGATTTGCTACTCGTTTTGTTTATGATGATGAGACAGGAACAATAAGTCATTTTCAAATAGACAAAATTACCGACCCTCGTGGGCATTATTCAAATTATATAATCCCATGTGAATTTAATTTTGAAACCAGAGAATTAAAAAAGAAAAATAACTTATAAAATGTTTAAATCTTGCCGATATTGCAGATTTTGTTATTATCCTGATTTGGATGATGTAAGTGGATTTCGTTGTGAAATATATGATTTTTTACATGTTACAGAACCTACCAAACATTATTGTTTAAAATTTAAGTTTAGTTGGATAAGATTTTTTGGTTTATTATAATTAATAAAAATGTTTAATAGAAAAAACTACGACAAAAAAAGATATATAAAATATAAAATAGAACGAAAAAAATATCATGCAGAATATTATATTAAACATAAATTAGAAATCTCAGAACATCAAAAAAAATATCAACAAAAAAATAAAGAAAAAATTAAAAAATATATGAAAAAATACCGCAAAAATCATATTATAAAATCTAATAAATATCGCAAAAATAGAAGAAAGGCAGATATTTATTTTAGATTGATATGTAATTTAAGAACACGAATAAATGAAATTTTAAAAGGCAATCCAAAATTATCTACTACTATGAATTTAGTAGGATGTAGTATTGATAAATTGAAGAAACACCTCGAATCTCAATTCGAGTCAGGCATGTCTTGGAATAATTATGGTTACTATGGTTGGCACGTTGACCATATAAGACCTTGTGTTTCTTTTGATTTAAGTAAAGAATCTGAACAAAAGAAATGTTTTAATTATAAAAATCTCCAACCCCTTTGGGCAAAAGATAATTTAAGTAAAAACAAAAAATGACCAATAAAGATAAAGGTAAACAATTAGAGTTATTGGTAGCCGATAGATTACAGGAAATCTTCCAAGAAAACCCTCCTGTTCGTTGTTCCAAAGCCTCAAGTGGAGGGCAGAGGAATACGGAACTTGCAGATATAACAAGTCAAAATGTATTTTGTGAATGCAAATCCCATAAAGGAAAATGGTTCTCTAAAAAAGTATGGGAGGAATTAATAGATTCCCTTCCTTTTTCTACGACCAAGATTCCCTTATATGTAATCGAACATGAAGTGGAAGGAAAATTAATTATGTTATCTTTTGCTGATTTTTGTAAATTATTGAAAGAGAAAAGATGAAAATTTATTGTTTTGACCCAGGTAAAGGAAAGAACATCTTGGCAGGAGAATATAATTCTTTTGATTATACTTTTATTAAAAAAGTAAAGAAAAATCACTTTATGATACTTGAAAAAAGTTATGGAATCCAAGATGAAGTATTGCAACAATTAAAAAAATTAGGATGTATTAATATTCTTATAATTACAAAAAAAAGTCAACAGATTTCATTATTAGAAGATTGGTTAAAAAGACCTATTAAAAATTATGGGCATGGAAATCAGAGATTTTTAGGAGGTAATTAAATGAAAAGACTAAAAGATAAAGTTTGGAGAGATGTAACTATAAAAATAGACCGATTAATAGAACAATATCAAGATAAAATGTATATTGAAAATAGATGTGTTGCTTTTTTAGTTACTATAGAACATGGACAAGGAAGAAAAACCATGTTTAGAGTAGATAAAGAAAAAGATTTATGGAAAGAAATTAAATATTTTGCGATGGTCTATAAATAAAATGAAAAAAATTGGCATCTTTAAAATTTATTTTTATCCTTTAACAATTACTGGATTTGGAATCAATACAGATTATAAATTATTAGAAATTAGTTTGATTTGGTACAATTTAATAATTGATTGGATGGAGGAATAAAATGAGTAATAGAGAAAAGAAAAAATTAATCAAACAAATAGAAAAATATTATTGGTCTCATAATCAAACTCTTATTATTGATACTTGGGAAATGATGCAAAATAATGAGAATGATTGTTTATTTGATGTTTATTTAGCGGATTCGGACATTGGTCTTTTTACTATTCAAAATTATAATGGATTCAAAGATTTAGATATTGCTTTTAAAAATTATTTTAAAACTCCAAAATCCAAAGTAATTGAAACTTGGGATGGAGTAAGGGCAAGTTATATACCACTTTATTTTGACAATACAATTACTTTAAAAACATTTAAACCAATAACAAAAGAAGATATTGTACGTGCGGTTGATTATTTTATTCATGAGATTTTGGGGAAGTGGCTTATTTTTAATATTAAATTTGCGGAAGAAAAAAATGATTCTCTTGGACAAAACAAAGAATTTACGATTATTGTAAATGGCAGAGAAAAAAGTTGGTCATTTAGGGAAATCACGTTTATTCAGGTGATTGAGTTAGCTTTTAATACCAGCGAAATAAATGATACCACAATTTACACAATGACATATAAAAGAGGGGAAGGCAATAAATCCGAAGGTAATATGGTAAATGGTGATACGGTTAAAGTTAAAAATGGAACTATATTCAATGTTACCCCAACTAATAAATCGTAGTTCTATTCTGAAAAAATTAAAGGAGATTAAAGATGGGCAGAAAAAAGGGCGGTAAGAATAAAATAACTAAGGCAAAAGAAGAAATAATTAAAACTCCTCCAATATGCCATAAATTATTAGAAGAACGCAAAGAGGATAATAAAAAAGAAGAAATAAATCCCAACCTTAAACGAGTTGTTAATGATTTGAGCAAAACTTTTGGACACGAAATAATACATTTCGCTTCAGAAGAACCAGAGAGAGAAAGAATCCCTACAGGAATACCTGAATTAGATAAGATGATTAAGGGATTTCCTTCTGGTGCATTTTCTGTTATTTGGGGTAATAAAGGAAGTACCAAATCTACTACTGCATTATATTTAATTGCTCAAGCTCAGAAATTTGGAAAGATTTGCCTTTATTTAGACCTTGAAACTTCATTTGACAATTCTTGGGCAGATAAATGTGGAGTAGATAGAAGTAAATTATTAATTGGTCATTTTGATAATGCCGAAGAAGCCTTAGATACCGCAATAAAGATGAGCAAAGAAAAAGTAATTGATTTAATTATACTTGATTCGGTACAGTCTTTAAGTCCTGAAGGCGAACAAGAAACCAAGAAAGGCGAAACCAAATCCACTTCGGAAGATACCATGGCACTTTTGGCAAGACGTCTTAGCCAATTTTTTAGAATGGATGCTTCAGGAAATTATAAAGGTAATGTAACTTTCATCCTTATCGGGCAAAGCCGAATGGATTTAGGGGGGTACATCAAGTTGGAGAAATTAAGTGGAGGAAAAGCCCTTGCTCATTGGGCTACACTTATTATTAAAGCATATCGGGCTACTAAAGCAGATGCACCAACTTATAAATTTAAAATAGGAGATAAAAATAAATCATTCCCAATAGGATTTTTGATTTGTTACAGATTAGAAAAGAAAAAAATTAGCGGTACAGCTCCAGAAGAGACCGAAACCAGATGCAATTTTTATAATGAATTCGGGTTCAAAAAACCAACCGATTCTCAAATAGAATCGCTGTATTCTGAATGGATTGAGATGGAGAAAGAATAATGAAAACTTTTGTTTGGTTACAAATAGAACCAGAAGAAACCAGAATAAATAGAAATTTATTAGAATCTATAGGATTAATAAATTCAGGAGGAAATGCCAAAGGTTATTCTGATTATGAAGGATATATTACTGATGAACAGATTGAATTAATTAAAAAAATAAATACAATAAAATTACATATTCATTCAGAATTTAAAAAATGAAAATTCTTATATTAGAAGATAATCCTATCCGTATAGAAAAATTCAAACAATTATTGAGGAATCAAGAATTATTTATTTGTGAAACTGTAAACGCAGCTAAAGAAGCATGTTTATTAAATGATTTTCAAACAATGCTATTAGACCACGACCTCGGAAATCAACTTTGGGTGGATTCTAATGAAGAAAATACAGGTTACACATTTGTAAAATGGTTGATTGATAATGAAAGTCAAAAGCAAGCATTGTGTTATATTCATTCTATGAATTTTGTGGGTGCAAATAGAATGATGAATTATTTATTAGACAACGGAAGAGATGCAATTTGGAGACCTTTTCATTTATTAAAATTGGAGGACATATTTTAAATTTTCCGATTCAGAATATAAGTAATTTGGGGAGAGAAATTGTCCTCTTTAATCGCCAACCCGATGGGCAATTGGTTCAGTTTAGGGATAAGAATTTTATGCCTTATTTTTATCAAGAATCTTCGACAGGAATTTTTAGAACTATTAACGGAAAAAAAGTAAATAAAGTATTTTGTAAATTGCCTTCAGAAGTTTCTCGCAAAAGAGACGAAAATTCCTACGAAGCAGATGTTTTGTTTACGAAACGATATTTGTGTGATAAGGTAGGGGAAATTATTAAATCTCCAATCAAATATATTTTTATTGATATTGAAATCCAAACAAAGGGAGGAATACCCAATTATCTCTATCCTAATCAACCAATTACCTGTATTAGTATTTATAATTCTTTATCTAAAGAAATCAAAACATTTTATTTAAAAGATTATGTTGACCCAAGAATTGCTGTTAAAGATTGGAATGAACTTGAAGATAAATTGTTAAAAGATTTTATTAAATATATAAAAGATGAGCAACCAGATATTTTGCTGGGGTGGAATTTTATAGCATTTGATTATCCTTATCTTGCAATGAGAATAAAAAAATTATGGTCATTAAATTTAGCAGAATTAATTAGTCCGATTCAAAAATGTCGCTATGGAAGAAAAGAGGATGAAATTCCTTATCCTCAAGGTATTAGTATATTAGATTATTTGGATTTATTTAAAAAAATTTATAATAAAGAAGTATCCTATGCTTTAGATTCTATTGCTCAAAAGTATTTGGGAAAACCTCCAAAAAAGAAAGTAGATTTTAGCCAAATTACTGAAGAAATTAAAGAAAAAAATATTGAAGATATAAAAGATATGATTGAAATCGAAAACCAAAAAAAGATAATCTCCTATTATGACGAAATTCGCAGAATGGGGAAATGTATTTGGGAGGATTTGACTTGGCATTGTCTTGATGAACAAACAGAACTTCTCACAAAAAATGGTTGGAAGAAATATAATGAAATAAAAAAATCGGATAGAGTTTATTCCATGAATCCGAAAACTTTACAATTAGAATTATCAAAAATTAAAAATCTATTTATTTATGATTATAAAGGAATAATGATAAATTATGATAATGAACGAATTAATTTTTGTGTTACTCCAAATCATAAATTTTTAATGACTTATAATAGACCTGAACGTAATAAACTCAAATTAGAAGAAAATACTATAGATTCTATACCTGATAGAGATGATAGATATTTCTTTGTGGGTTCTGAAGGTTATGAGGGAAAATTTAATCAACTAACTGACAATCAAATAAAACTTATTGGTTGGATAGTTTCTGAAGGACATTTTGAAAAACAATTGAAGGGTATTTCTATTTATCAAAATAAAGGAAAGAAAGCGAATGAAATAGAGGAATTATTAAATCAAGAAAATTTAGGATATTCTAAATATATCCACAAAAAAAATAAATGTATTAATTTTCGTATTAGGGCAAGAGATACAAGTTTATATAAGCAATTATTAAATAATGAAAAAGAATTACCGATTTTTGTTTATGAATTATCTATTCAACAAAAAAGATTATTAATAGAAACAATGATGAAAGGGGATGGGCATTGGCAAACCAAGAATAGTGGTTGTTATTATTCTAAAAATAAAGAATTACTCGACCAATTTCAATTATTATGTATTTTAGCTGGATGGAATGTCAGTACACATAAAAGAATTAAAAACGGATTTACATATTATGAAGGAAATATTGTAAAAAAACCACTTAAATTATTTCGTTATCATGCTAAAAAAGAGATTCAATATGAAGGTAAAATTTGGTGCATAGAAAACGAATATCACAATTTTTTAATAAGATACAAGGAACGAATAGTATTAAGTGGAAATTCAAAAGTACTTGATGTAATGCTTTTAACTGAGGCAAAAAAAATGGGTATAGTACTTCCTTCAAAAAAATATGCGGAAGATATTATAATAGAGGAGGGTAAAGAATTTGAAGGAGCTTACAGAAGAGCAGAACTTGGTCGTTTTGAACAAGTCTATAAACTCGATTTAAGTAGTGCCTATCCCCAAGCCATTATTAATTTTTGTTTAGATATTGCTAATCTTACCGAAAATAAAAATGAACAGAAAATAGATATAACTGACCGAGAAACTAATGAAGTAAAATATTCTATTTATGTTAAGCAAAATCCAAATACTTTACTTCCCATAATTGCAAAAAAATTAATCATCAAAAAAGATATATTAAAAAAGCAACTTAAATCTTTAGACCCAGAAAGTGAAGAAGCAAAAGATTTACAGATAAAATATGAAGCAATCAAGGCACTTACAAATAGCCTTTTTGGAGTAACTGCTCTGAAAGTATTCCGATTATATGATGTTCGAATAGCTTCTGCAATTACGAGTATAGTAAGAGATTTACTCCATTATGTAGAAAATAAATTACAAGAACAAGAAATAAAAGTTACCTATTTAGATACTGACAGTATTTTTTGTCAAACTAAAGAAGACCCAACCAATTTATTAAATCAGTTAGTAAATCAATGGGCTAAAGAAAAATATAATAAAGATAATTTAGGAATAGAATTTGAAACTGAAGGTATATTTGATAGATTATTAGTGGTAGCCCTTTGCCATTACATTGGTTATTTAAAAACTCCTACAGGAATTAAAAAAGAAATTAAAGGGGTTGAAGTAAAGAGAAGGAATAGTTCTATTTTTATGAAAAAATTTCAAGAAGAATTAATAGAAAAAGTTCTTAATAACGAATCTCAAGAAGCGATTATTGAATTTATTGCTTCACAAAAAGAAACAATTAAGAAAGTTCCTATAATTGAAATAGGATTTCCTTCTAAAATAAATAATATACAGGACTATAAAAGTCCTCCCATCTTTTTAAGAGCCTTGGATTATTCTAAGAAATTGTTTGGAATAGAAAAAAATTCGGGAGAAACTTTTTATTACTGTTATGTTAAATCTTTTGGACAAGCAGAAAGACATGCTAAATCAATGAGAAAAAATAAAGAAACTGGAAAAAAAGAATTAAAAGAATCCCACACAATAATAGAAAAAAATGTACTCGCTTATGATGAGGAAACTCAAAATCAAATAATCGAAGTAGATTATGATATGATGATTAAAAGAAATATTTTAGATATTTCAGAAAAAATTTTTGATGCATTAAGATGGGATAAAGAAAAAATTGGAATAATAACTAAACCCAAAAAAGAACGTAAAAAGAAAGAAATACCCGAACAAGAAATTCCAATAATTAAATCTCAACCTACTTTTACTGAAAAAGATTTTATAGAAGAAAAAGAACTTAAACCTTATTATAGTGAATAAAATGGATAAACAAATTCAATTATATTTAGGAGATTGTAAAGAAGTATTAAAAGGAATAGAAGATAATTCTATTGACCTTATTTTAACTGACCCCCCTTATGGCTATTCTTTTATGGGTAAGGATTGGGATAAAGTAGTTATTCCTTCTTCTACTTGGAAAGAATGTTTGAGAGTATTAAAGCCTGGAGCATTTGCTTTTATTATGTCAGCTCCAAGACAAGATGTATTAGGAAGAATGATTTATAATTTACAAGAAGCAGGATTTGAAACAGGATTTACTTCTATTTATTGGGCTTATGCAAGCGGATTTCCCAAGGCAATAAACATTTCCAAAGCAATAGATAAAAGAAAAGGATTAAAAGGAAAAGAAGTAGGTAAAGCAAAAGGACATACAGGAGAAAAAGTAAATAATCATTTAGGAGTTCATGATGATGACAATTATGAATGGAAAGGCGAGTATTCTATTACTGAACCAGAAAGCGAAGAAGCCAAACAATTAAAAGGTTCTTTTGGCGGATTTCAACCCAAGCCAGCAGTAGAAATAATAATTGTAGTTATGAAATCATTATCAGAAAAAGGATATATTGACCAAGCATTAAAAAATAATAAAGGAATTACTAATTTAGATGATTGTAGGATTCCTACTTCTGATAAAGTAATTGCCAATTTTAATGATTTTTCAGAAATACATGGAAATCAATTTGGCAGTGGGAAAAAAATAACTACTATTTCACAAACAGAAAAAAATTCTCGTTTTCCTGCTAATTTATTAGTTTCTGATGATATATTAAATGATGGAAAAGAAAGAACATCAAATAAATCTAAAGATGATAAATCTGCTTCGGGTGGGATTTGGCAAAAATCTACTGGAAAACCAGCAGGACAAACTTATAATGATTCTGGTTCTTTTTCTCGTTATTTTGATTTAGATGCTTGGGCTAAAGAAAATAATATTTCCGAAGATTATAATACTTTTCCTTTTTTAATTTGCCCAAAAGCAAGTAAGAGTGAGAAAAATAAAGGATGTGAAAATTTAGAAGAGAAAGATTGCCAACCAGCAGGATTAGTAGGTGCAATTAATAAAGGAACTGAAAAACCAAGAGAAAAAAGAAGTAATTTCCATCCTACAGTTAAACCTATAAAATTAATGTCTTATCTTATTACTTTAGGAAGCAAAAAGGGAGACATTATTCTTGACCCATTTATGGGTTCGGGAACTACTGGAGTTGCTTGCAAATTACTTAATCGTAGATTTATAGGCATAGAATTATCAGAAGATTATCTTAAAATCGCACAAGAAAGAATAAAAAATACAATAATTCCTAAGAGAGAGGAAGATAGAAAGACAGATAAGGAGGAAGAGAGATGATATTGAAAATAATACAATGTTATGACTGTAAAGTACATGATATAGTATTTGATGCTTTTGACCAAGTTAGATTTTCTAACTGCGATTTTACAAAAGAAGTTATGAATGTCTCTTGTGCCTGTTCTATTTATGAAAAAGAAAATACTAAACTGCATGATGCTTTAAGAATAGAATTGGCAAATGGAGATAATATTTTACATCGAGTTATTTATGTTGACCCATCAATCAGGGTTTATTTGATGAGTAATGAAGGTAAAACAATAGAAAAATATAATTAAATGATTAAACTTCCTCTCTCTTAAAAATAAAGGAGATTAAAAATGAAATTATTATTTATTAGACGAAAATTAAAAATGCAAAATCATTTTGGATTTTATAAATCGGGGTTTAGAAGTTATGCTTATGAAGATATATGGTATGGTTTAGAATTGCCGTTTTTGGATATTAGAATTATTATTAATAAAAAAAAGAAGGGTAGAGTATTTTCTTCTACAGAAATAGAATTCGATGGAAATGCTAATGCAAAAGTAGGAGTTACTGCACATTGTTCTTGTGGTAAAACATTTTGTGATGATGTAATTGCAGGATTATAAAATGGCACAAAATAATTATACTATAGAAGTTAAAATTTGGGATTCATGGGAAAAAGATACTTATACTATAAATGAATATATTTTTTATACTATAATGGAAATAGGAAATAAACTATATTTAATGCAAAAAAATGATTAAATTAAAATTATCAAAATTAGAAAAAAATTTAGGTCTAAAACTTCGCAAGAATGTGATGTGTTTGGGAGTTGATTTGGCTACAGTAACTGGAATTTGTTTTATTGAAACTAAACTAAGTACAATAATAGAAACTTATAGATTTCAAGTTCCAGAAGTAGAAAATCCTAAAGAAAATGTAGCGACAATATTAGAATCCTTAATGTGGTTAGCACAGGATTTGGAGCAAAAAATAAAAACATATAAGAATCCTTATAAAATTTTGGTTATTGAGAAATGTTATATTGGAAAAAATGCTCATACTGCATTAATTTTAAGTGCATTTGCAGGGATTATTTTTGCAAATATTTATCAGCATTTTGAAGAGATTTATTTTATTCCTCCTACTACATCAAGAAAAAATATCAGATTAACTATTTCACCAAAAATGCCCAGAAAAGAAAGAAAAGAAAAAGTCATGGAATTTGTTAGTAATATAATCGGTAAAAAAATAGATAATGATGACGAAGCTGACGCTTTCGTTTACGCTATAAACGGACTTATACAATGAGCGATTGGCAGAAAGATTTAGAAAAAAAGGCAACCGAACTTAACCTAAAAAAGGAGGTAGCAAATGTTCAATTTAGGAGTAGTAGTGGGAGTGATAATAGGGATAGTAGTGGGCGGATTGGCAGCATACGTTTATTTATCAGTAACAAAGAAATAAATAATAAAAATTCCAAAAAAGGAGGTAAAGGCATGATAGGAATCGAAGGAGCATTATCTGATGTTGATGATGTAGTTTCTAAAGGTATTTATAAAGATAGGGAAACAAAAACAGAGATAAAGTTAAATACCGATTTGGAAAAAATTGGTGCTATTGTTAAGATTCTTTTAAAATTTCTCTCAACTATCAGGTCGAATCAACTCTTGACCGAACAAGATAAAGTAGAAATTAAAAAGAAAAAAGCGGAAAGACCCGTTAAGTAGTAATACTGCTGATGTTGGCTAATAACCGCATCAGCCCAAAGATTATGAGATATTGCCCAAAATTTAAAATAAGAATAAATGAAAAATTTGATTGTGTAAAATGCAAATGGAATTTACCTATTTTATTTGATTTTAAAGTAAATTGTATTTATCCTATCCAATTAATTTGGAATAAAGATTTAAAAATAGTTAAAGAAGGAGAATCAGAATGATATTTTGCGAAAAAGAAAGTGGAAAGTATGTAGACCAAAACGAAGAATGTATATGTTGCATTTTTTATAAGGCAGATGAAGATTCTTGCATTTATGAAGATTGGTTCCCTGGATTAAAAAAAGGAAAAGATGAATCTAATACTGACTAAAGATATTTTAGGTGGATTATTAGTTTTGACTTCTATTGGAGATGCTTGGAAATATATTTGGCAATCTAAATCTATAAAAAAAGTAGGTACTGCAAGAGGACATAGTAGAAAATTTATCAATGCAGCACTTTTAAATGATACAACAAAATTATGTTATGGCATAGTAATTGATGATTTATTTATTATTTTATCAAGTTTATTGGCTTTAGGAACCATGAGTTATTTGTTTTGGACTATTTATAAATTTTATCCTTATAAGTATCGTGGGTTACAAAATTTTAGAAAACCAAATACTTTATTATATTTTTGGAATTCAATTACTCCCAATTCAATCAGGAAAAAACTTTAGTTTTTAAAAAAGGAGTTAAAGTTGAAAAACATTCTTATTGCTGGTGATTTACATATTGATTTATCGTCTTTGGAAGAATGTTCTAATGTTCTTAATGAACAAAAAGAATTAATTAAAAAATATAATGTCGATACTTATATTTCTACTGGCGATAACTTTGATAATGTTAAACCTACCTCAAAAGAATTAGACCTTTTCGCTTCTTTCCTAAAAAAAATAAATATTCCATCCATAATAATTTCGGCGCAATCACATGAATCAGAAACTCCTGAAGATTCTATATTAAATCATTTTGGAATTTTATCCAATGCCATAACCATAGTAAAAGAATACCATGACGAAAATAAATTATTTATCGGTCATTTTGGATTGAAAGAATCTAAAATAAATAAATTTGGCGCTACTCATTTTGCTCAAGAATTCAAAAAATTTAGATGGGTAGTTTTAGGGCATTTTCATTCGTTTGAACAAATAGGAAAAAATTGTGTACAATTAGGTTCAAGTCGTTGGGTAGATTTTTCGGAAGCACAAGATAAAATAAAAGTAGTATTACTTATAGAAAATTATGATACTGACAATCCCACTTGCCATTTTATGCCTCTTTTAAGTCCTATCCCTATGATAGACATTGAATTACATCAAAAAACAGATTCACTCCCTAAAAACGAACCTATAAAAGACCCTGTCGAAGCCAAGAAAGTGCCTGAAATGAACCAAAAACAGGCACAATTGCCCATAAAAATGACCGATGTCGGGCAACTTTGCTCCTATTTAGACCAATTACCAGAAAAGACCAAAATCCGCATAATCTTTAAAGATTATAATGGATGGTTGGAGTTTCTCCCACTTTATCAAAAATACAAAAATAAATTCACTATACTGCGAGATAAGAAAGACTTTATAATGTCAAATAATTTAGTTATACCTAAAAATGAAAACGTTTCATTAAAAGAATCATTAATTGATTGGATGGAAAAAAATAATGTAGATGAAAAAATTAAATCAATATTATTAGGAGAAATAAAATGATAAGAAAATTATTGTGTTTATTAGGATTTCATAAGTATTATTGCAAGACTTATAATCATGATAAATTTACTTTTTTTTATGGAGAATTTTATTGTAAATACTGCAAAAAAGAAATAACTATTAAATGAATAAATTAAACAAATACTTTTGGAGGAATTGAAATGAGATGCCCCTTTTGTAATGAAGAGGATTTTGATTTGATAGGTTTGAAATGGCATTTATTAAATGTATGTATTATATTTTTACAAATAGAGGAGATAAAATAATGGCGCACAAACAATGTATAGATAAATTAGATAAGAGATGTGATTGTATTATTGATGATATTATTGAATTAGAAGTAATAAAAAATAATATAAAACATATAGATAAATTAATTAAGAATTATTATTTAATAGGAAGTAACAATGAATTTTTTATAAAAGATTTATCTAATTATCTTAAATTAAAATTGAGGATTGAAAATGAACAAGAAAAATAACTATAAATCATCTTGTTGTAGAGCCAAAGTAAGATTATCTAATCCTGCTCCTGATTTTATTGGAGATAAAAATCCAACTATAGGAACTTGTTATGCTATTTGCACTAAATGCAATCAACCATGTGATTTGCATATTCCTATAAGAAAAACCTGGAAAATAAATCCTAAAACTCAAATCATTCCGAATAAAAAGAAACCAAAATCTACTAAATTAACCCCAAAAGAATTAAAGGAAATACATTTACATGAAGATTTCTAAATTAATTTTAAAGGATTTTCAACTCTTTCAATCCGCAGAGATTAATCCTGCCCAAATTAATCTTATTAGAGGAATCAACCATGATAATTCAAAGGATTCTTCTAATGGAAGTGGAAAATCTACTCTTTTAAAAACTGCCATTTTATTTGCTCTTTATGGGGAGGGTTGCGGAAAGAAATTGAATAAATTAATTCATTTCGGAACTAAAGAGGCAGAAGTGGAACTTGCGTTGAGCCATAATAACAAAAATTACATTATCTCACGCAAAATTCCCTCTGCCCTTAAAATTATTGAAGACGGAAAAGAATTGCAATTTAATACTCCTACAATTGCACAAAATCATCTTAATCAATTATTTGGGGATTATCAATTCTTTAGAAAATATTGTTTAATTGATGATAAAGGAATTAACTTATTGGATTCCTTGGAAGATACTCGGTCAATTATTTCATTTAAAAAAGAATTAATGCAATTCATAGATACTGAATTTGCTCCTATCAGAGAATCGTTATTGAAAAAGAAAAATGACCGAGAAATCTATAATGTAGATAAGAGACTTTATCATTTCTATTTGTCCACTAAACGATGGACTATTTTAGAGAATGGACTAAAAAGATTACAGGAAGAGGAATCAACTATTTTAAAAGATAAAAGAGAACAAGAATCAATTATTAATAATTTAGTTGGGGAAATTAAAGGCAAGGAAAAAGAGGTTTATTATAAACAAAATGAAATTAAAAAAGCCAAAGAAGGTATTTGCCCTATTCTCAGAACTAAATGTGAAAAAATAAGCAAATCTTTAAACGAAAAAGATAATCAAATAAATTCTGAAATGTATCAAGAAATAGAACAACTGAACCATCAAATAGAACAATCAAAATCCAAAACTAAAGAAGAAGAAAATTACTTGAAATACTACAACGATTTGTATGCGGAAGGACAAAATCATATAAAAAGCATACAACAATGTTTAATGAAATTAAAAGAGGCACAAAAATTTTCTGAATATAAATACAATAAATCTGATGTTCAACTTTATGCCGATTCAATCAAAACTTTAGATTCTTTTAGTGGTTATTTTATTCAAGAATGGCTTACTAATTTGACATTGATTATTAATGATTTATTGAAACCTGTAAATTTATCTATAGAATTGACTGACGAAAAAGAGTTTATAAAAATAAAGGATGGAAAAGAAGAATTGACTTATGATTTACTTTCATCTGGACAGATTTGTTTTCTTTCTGCAATATTTAAATTAGGTATCTTATTGCAAAAAGGAGAATCTGACCGAATAATAATAGCTGATGACGGAATGGGAAGTATGGACGAAATTAATTTTAGAAATTTTATAGAAGTTTGCAGAAATCTACCCATGCAATTTTTTATAATTTATCAAGATTGCCCTCAATTAGAAGAAATAAATTATATTAACGTGGAGAGAAAAGATGGTAAAAGCGAGATTAAATAAGAAAAGACATTTTGATTGCAAAAACTGCGAAAATATTGAAAAAGTAAAATTCAAAAATAATGTTCAATTTTGTTTTGGGTTAATCAAAAAAAGATATTATAAACCAGATTGTTATAGATTTTGCATTATCAAAAAGAATAATCGAAACGCTAACGATGTTATGATTGAAGAATTATATAGTTTATTAATGGGATTATCTTCAATTTTATTTCATAAAAAATTAAAAGATACAAATAAAAGGAAAAAATGAGACTTTTAATTTATAACATATTAACTCAAATCATTATAATATTCGGAAGATTAAGAGAAATTTTAACAGATAAATCTATCAGACAGCAAAGAATAGATAGAACTTTTTATTGTTCTAATAATGAAAGGTGGACTTGTTGCGATTGCGGTTTGGAACATCTTACCAGACCCATAGATGAATTTAAAGAAAAATCACATAAATTTATACCAATAAGAATTAAAGGATATAAATATCAATTAAGATTGTTTGGAGGAAAATCTTCTCCTACAATAGACGAAAGTAAAAAATGAACGAAAAACTCCAACGTATTTACTATATTATAGGCATTATCCAGCGAATTAGTATGGTTATCTTAACTTTTTGCATGATGGGTGCAGCATATAAAATTTATAATTTGTCTTTGAAATTTAGTATTGAAATAAAAGAAATTCATCAATTAGTAACTAATCTTTATAATATGATACATGGGAGTTGGTTATTTTAAAATGAAAACTAAAGTAGTTCATTGCAAAAAAGAAAAATCTGATGTTTATATAGGAAGACCTTCTATTTTTGGCAATCCATTCAGTATAGGTGTAGATGGAACGAGAGAAGAAGTTATAGAGAAATATAGAATCTATTTTCATGGTAGACTAAGAGAAGATAATAATTTCTGGAGAAGAATATGGAATTTAAAAGGAAAAATATTGGGTTGCTGGTGTAAACCTCAAGATTGTCATGGAGATATTATAGTAGAATATTTAGAAAAATGATTATAATAATCTTTTATCTTATTTTATTAGCAGCAATTCATGCGAAGATGGAATTAATGTCTGAAGGAAAAATGGGTTGGGGATTACGATTTCCTTGTTGGACTATAAATAATCGCATAATCAATTTATTAATAAATAAACCACTTACGGGCTATCACTTTTATATGTGCCTTATGTTTTTATTATTATTTCATAGTCCTTTTTTATTTATAAGTTGGACAATCAAAAAAGAATTAACTACAATGGGATTATTTTTTTGGTATTGGATAATAGAAGATTTTATGTGGTTTGCCGAGTCAAAATATTATGGATTACGGAATTTTAAAAAAGGTCGTATTTACTGGCATCGAAGATGGTTTCTAAATTTTATTCCTGTTAGTTATGCTTGGGGGATGATTATTGGAACTATTTTATTAATTTTAGGAGGAAAATAAAATGGAAATTTGTTCAGGAACCAGGAGATTAAATATTTCACATGATGAAATTTGTTATGAAGAAAATCAATGCCCTTTATGTGTAGCATTAGAAGAAATTGAACAATTAAATAAAGAAATAGAAAGATTAAATAATTTAGAATAGGAGAATAAAATGATTGATAAAATTTTAAGTAAATTAAACTATGATGAATTGATGTATCTCGAAAGAACAAAAAGAATAACGCAATCTGATGTAATTTTAGAATTATTAAAAAGAGCAAGGAGCAAATAATGATACCAAAGAAATGTAAATATTGTTCTTATCTTGATTATGTAGAAGACGACGATGGTGATACAAGAACTTATCGTTATATATGCACAAAGGAAGGTAGATGTAATGAGGAGGAAGAATAAAATGTTTTGTTTTGAATGTATTTATTGGAATGATAAAGAAGAAAAATGTACTTTAAATTATAAGAAATGTATAGCCGATAAAATTCCTGAACCAAAAGAAGGAGATGAAAATGATAAATTTCTGGATTAGAAAAGTTCAATGGAAAGGATTAGATTCAAACGATGGGCATAATTATTTCTTATTTGCAAACGATTCCGAAATAGCTAAATTTAAAACCAAAGAAGATGCTTTATTATTTCAAAGAGAATTTAACTCAAAAATAGAGGAGATATAAAATGAAAGATTGGTTAGATATAGCAAAAGAACATTTAGAAAAATGCAAATATTTTATCGACCAAGGATGCAGCGAATGTAAAGATTGTATAGAAGATTGTCAAGGATTTCAAATTAAAAAATTATTAATAAAAGCATATAAATTATTTCCTAAAGAATGAAAAAAGAATATATAGAATTTAATTTAGTACAACAAACTGAAAAAACCCGAATTTATGCTGTAAGAAATTGCAAATCGCAATTAATTATTGGATATATTAAATGGTATGGAGCATGGAGGCAATATTGTTTTTTCCCCGAATCAGAAACGATATTTAGTAATGAATGTGTAAATGATATTAAAAATTTCATTAAACAATTGATGGAGGAAAGAAAACATGTTAAAAAATCAATTTAAAGACCAAACTGAATTTGATATTTATCTTGCTGAACAAAAAGTTAGACAAGAAAATGGTTACTTAACAAAATCAGAAAGAGAAATCCTTAAAAAGATGCAAGAGAAAGATTATAAACCTATTCTAATAAAAGAAGAAAAACCTAAACTTCCTATCGTTACTAACATAAATGAATTAAGGAAACCTTGCCTTCCTGTAGAAAAAGGAGAAGATGTTAAACAAATTATTATTGAATTAAAAGAAACTTTAAATAAATTTAGTTCAAAAGCCCTGGGGTTGTCCGCCAATCAAATAGGATATAATAAATCTGTTTGTTATATTAGAGTTCCTTATTTTGACCAAAAAAATAAAAAAATAGAGATAAAAGAACTTCTTCTAATCAATCCAAAAATAGTAGAAAAAGAAACTAAAATAATTAATAAAAACGAGGGATGTCTTAGTCTGCCTGGAATTAGAGTCGATACAGAAAGATATGTCTATATTACACTTTATTATGTAGATGAAAATTTCAAAGAGCATACTTTATTGGCGCAAGACTTAGAATCTTTAGTGATTCAGCATGAGTACGACCACTTGGCAGGAATCACTCTTTTTGAAAGAAAACATAAATCAAAATAAATGAATAATTATATATTCTTTTTACAACATTTTTTGAGATTTTTAATTTGTATCATAATAAATATTTTTGTCCATGAATTAGGACATTTATTAGTCGCCAAAAAATTAAAATGTGGAGTCGATATATTCTCCATTGGATTCGGAAAACCTTTTTATAGAAAAGAATATAAAGGTACTATTTATCAAATTGCTCCTATTTTATTGGGCGGTTATTGCAAACTTCGTGATGAATTAATTACAAGTTCGGATAAAGAAGCCTTTTCCAATCTTCGTTATTATAAAAAACTATTAACTGCAATTGCAGGTTGTTCGGCAAATATTATATTTGGAATCATATTTTATATTATTGGTTTAAAATTGATGAATTTCGATATATTTTATTTTGGGGCGATTGCCTTATCTTTAGGAATAACGAATTTGTTGCCCCTGCCCTGTCTTGACGGAAGTTATCCTATTTTAGTCTGGTTAGAAAAAATTTACGGAAAAGAAAAAGGTTATGAAATAATGAATAAAATATGTAAAATAGGATTTGTAATTTTAATGACAATAAATATTATATATTTACCTTATTTATTTATGTTATTGTGGAAAGGAATACTATAATGAATCTTATACAAATCAAAAAACCAGGAAAAACCACTTTGGTTATGGTTGTAATAAATGCTGGTTCTTTTAATGAAATAGATTCATATAAGGGAATTTCTCATTTTGTGGAACACATGTCTTTTAAAGGTAATCCAAAAAGAAATCAAAAACAGATAAGTTCAGCCATAGATAATGTTGGAGGAGATTTAAATGCCTTTACTGATTTAGAACTTACCGCATATTGGGCAAAAGTAGGAAATTCTTATAAAGACTTGGCAATAGAGGTCATAACTGATTTGGCAACTAAACCTTTATTTCCTGATAAAGAAATAGATAAAGAAAGAGAAGTAATTATTCAAGAATTAAAAATGTACGAAGACGATGCCAAAGATTATGTTTATGAAGTATTTAATAAAACTCTTTATGCCAAACAATCTGGATTTTATCTGCCCATAGTCGGAACTAAAGAAACTCTTCATAATATTGACCGAGATACTTTAATAAATTATTATAAAGAAAAATACAACAACCCGACATTGATTATAGTTGGCGATGTAATGGATAAAGTTAATATAAGACACCCTTACGATATAAAATACATTCCTTCAGAATTGGCAATTTATAAAGATAAGACTTTAATAAAAAGAGATAATTTGACTCAGGCAAACATTTTGGTAGGAAATTCCGTTAAACTTTCCCGAAATAAAACAGAACAGATGTTCTGTTTAATGCTTTTAGATGCTCTTTATGGAGATATGAGTGGTAGATTATTTGATTCTCTTAGGGAAAAAAATAATTTAGTTTATCGGGTTCATTTTGATTGGAATTATCATAGTAATGGAACTATTCAATGGATGGTTTCTGCTGGATTAGATACGAATAAAATAAATAAAGCGAGAGATTTAATAATTAAAGAATTAATAAAACCAATTTCAAAAAAAGATGAAAAAATCCTATTAAATAAAACCATTGGAATTCAAGAAATGGATTTAGATAAAATAGATAATTTAACTAATATGGTAGCAAATTCATTGATTAATGGAACCGATTATGAAGATTTTATTGTTAATTATAAGAAAAATTTGAATCACGCAATAAAAAAAGTTAATGATTTCATAAAAGAAATGAAATTTAATAACAATATTTTAGTGGGAGTTATACCAAAATGAAACTAATTTTAATTCTTTTAGGTCTTTATTTGTCATATCGATTAATATTATGGATACTTGCTTTTTTATTATTAATAAAGGAAATGAAAGAATGAACATAACCGAATACATTAAATTAAATATAATTCTTGGCAAACAACCTAATTTAAAATTTATTTATGAGGATTTAATTAATTTAGGATATTCTCCTATAGAAATTTATGATGCAATAAATGAACAGATAAAGGAAAATTTAAGTAAAGCAATTGGATATTATTTAAGAAAGAAAAATGAAAAAGAATAAACTATTTTGGATTTTTGTACTTAGTTCTTCTGTCTATTTCACTCAAGGAATAGAGGGATTGCCTGGATTAGCTTTGACATTTTATTTAAAAGAAAAATTACATCTTAATCCTTCGACTATAATGTATTTGGGGTCAATTACAGGTCTTGCGTGGTTGATAAAACCATTGTGGGGATATTTGTGCGACAATTATTTAACAAAGAAAAAATGGATTCTAATATCTCTTTTGGGAAGTTTAATAACTTGTCTTTATTTAGGATTAAGTCCTTTTCTTGCTTTACCTATTATTATCTTATTAGCTTCAGTAGGAAGTTGGACTACCGCAGTAAGAGATGTGGCGGTAGATGGGATTATGTGTGTGGAAGGCAAAGAAGCAAATGAATGTGGTAGAATTCAAAGTATCCAATGGACGAGTATCACAATAGCAGGAATCGTTGCAGGTCTTATTGGAGGTTATGTTGCTGACCATTTTAATTATCAATTTGGGTATTTATGTTTGATTCCTTTCTACTTGATTATTGTAGGTATTGTACTACGTTATAGAACAACTGTACTAAAACATAGTACAGAAGAATCTTGTATAGATTGTAAATTTTCTTTAGAATGTGATAATAATGAAATTGGAATTTGTGAAGGATTTCAACCTCGATTTCCTGAAAAAAAAGTTCGTATTTTAGAAACAATTTGTTCATACAAAGACCTGTTTACTAATAAAAAATTCTTAATTGGTTGTTTATTTTTATTTCTTTATAATTTTAATCCCTCATTTGGTACACCCTTATTTTTTATAGAAAGAGATTCATTTCATTGGTCGGGAACATTTATGGGTATTTTAGGAGCAATTACTTCGGGTATAAGTATTATTGGGTCTGTTTTATATTGGAAATTTGGAAAGAAAATAAATATCAAAAAATGTCTATTCTATTCAGTTTTTATTGGAGCTTTCACTACTCTATGTTATCTTTACTTCACTCCAGTTACTGCAATAGTTTATGGAATAATATTTAGTTTAGTAGGAATGTTTATTTTCTTAAATGTAATGGCATGGATGGCTAAAAGTACAATCACAGGCAAAGAAGCCACTTCTTTCGCCTTACTTTGCAGCATAAATAATCTTGCTGGAACTTGTTCTTCATTATCTGGAGCTTTTTTATTTCCAAAAATAGGATTACACCTATTAATTATAATCTCGGCATTGACTTCTTTCTTATGCCTTCCATTAATCAAAAAATTGGAGATAAAATGACATCTTCAGAAATAAAGAAAATTTTAAAACAAAATTTGGCTCGATATGGGAATATTTTTATTCCTGAATTTACTCATGGAAATTTAAGAATTGATGCAATAATTATTGATACTGGTCATAAATGGATTAGAGGATTTGAAATCAAAACAAAAAAACCAGATTTTCAAAAAGATACAAAATGGACTGAATATTCTCAGTTTTGTTCTTCTTTATGTATAGTTTGCCCCGAAGGATTGATTGAATCTAAAGAAGTAGAATCTCCTTTTGGGTTAATTTGGATAGTAAAAACTCCCTATGATTATTATAAAATACGATATATAAAAAGACCTAAAAATTTTCAAAAAAGAAATAGTTTATCTTGGTTTTGGACTTATGTAAATGTTCTTACCTTAGAAATAAGAAGAATATATTTTGAACTTGAAAATTATAAATTAATAGAAATAAAATGAATAATGAACGATATTATTATGATTTTTTAGAGGATATTAGATGGTTAGAAGAAAAATATCCATATATAGAAAAAGATTATCAGCCTTTGCAGGAAGAATAAAAATGAAAGAAAAAATATTTGATATGTTAATAGTAATAGGAATGGCAATTGGATTATTTATAATAATAAAAATAGAAAATATAATTAGGAAGAAAAAATGAATATATTTTTTTGTAGCGACACTCATTTAGGTCATTGGAGAATTTGTCAATACTGCAATCGCCCATTTAAAACTCTAATAGAAATGGACAGTACTATAATAAAAAATATTAATGAACGAGTGAATGAAAACGATACTTTATTTCATTTGGGAGATTTTTGTTTTACTAAAAGTTCAGAAGCATCGGAAGCACCTAAAAAAGCATTTGATTATTATCGGAATCAAATAAAATGTAAAAATATCATATTTATTCGAGGTAATCATGATTCAAATAATACTAATAAAACTTGTATAGAATCTTCAATTATTAAACATGGGGGGCGTCGTATTTTTTTAGTTCATAATCCAGAATTCTGCAATGTCAATTGTGAAATAAATTTAGTTGGTCATGTACATAATAATTGGGAAATAATGAGAGTTAGAAAAGGAATGTCTTTCACCGATTGCATAAACATCGGAACAGATGTGTGGGGATATTATCCCGTTACTTGGAATGAAATTAATCAACGATACCAAAAATGGTTAAAGGAACAAAATGGATAAATTAATTTATGGAATTATTGGATTTATTTTGGGGATTGCAATAACTATTTATTTATGTATAGAAGAACTCGTAGGAGAAAAATTAACTTTAGAAAAAATAAAAAAATTATGGAAACTATTAAATGAATAATATCGGCATTATTTTAGCAGGTGGAACTGGTCAAAGATATGGTAGTTCTATACCCAAACAGTACATAAAACTCAACGGTAAAATTGTAATCCACTATATATTGGATGAATATATTAAATCCAATCTCTTTAGTAAAATAATTATAGTAGTAAATGATTTAAGATATAAATATTTATTCAAAAATTATGATAAAAATTTAATTAAAATAATAAAAGGGGGGAAAACTCGTACTCAAACCATTTATAATGCATTAAAATTTATCAAGAAATATAATTCAGATACCGTATTTTTTCAAGATGCGGTAAGACCTTTAATTAATGCAGAAGATTTGCCACAATATTTGGAAGCACTTAAAGGATTTGATTGCGTTGTTACTTACGAACCAATAACAGATGCTTTATTTGATGATACTGATAGAAATAAATATAAATTAATACAATCTCCTGATGTAGTAAAATTTGATAAACTTTATAAAGAAATAAATATTTTCAATCATACTGATGCTATTTATCAACAATTAAAAAATCCAAAAATTAATTTCATAAAATTAAATCATGCCAATAATAAGATTACCTATCCTTATGACCTCTTTATATTAGAACATTTGATAAAATATGATGAATATACTCCTCGTATTCCTGACTTAAAAAATAAAAATATTCTATTATTAGGTTCTTCTGGAGGAATAGGAAGTGCGACCTATAAAAGTCTGTTGTTATATAATCCCAATCAAATATGGACTCCTTCTCATAGAGAATTAAATCTGTCAGAAAATTTCTCCGATTCTTTAATTAATAAATATTGCGGTCTCGATATAATCATAAATTGTGCAGGAATTCCTTATAAAAATGAAGATTCCTTATTATCTCATTATGAAGAAATGATGAATGTAAATTTTCGTGCTAATGTATTATTAATAGAAAGTGCAAAAAAAATAAGAAAATATCACGATAGACCCATTAATATAGTTGTAATTAGTTCTTCTTCCGCAACAAAAGGAAGATTTGGGTTTACTATTTATTCTGCATCAAAAAGTGCCTTACATAGTTTGGTTGAGAGTCAGGCAGAAGAACTTGCCAAAAAAGAGATTTATCTCAATTGTATATGCCCTGAAAAGGTTATTACCCCCTTTTGGAAAAAATTAAAAACAAAAATCAATAAACAAGAATCATTAACTCCTCAAAAAGTAACTGATATGATTCTGTCTTATTCTGATACCAAAGAATTCGGAAAAATAATTCATGTAAGAAAAGGATTATATGAATAAAATAGCAATAATAGTAACAACAATAAAACGGGATGAAATGATGATGAAATGTGTTAGTTCTCATCTTGATAAAAATATTACTACTTATCTACTTGACCAAGGAGAAATAACTTTAACAAAAAAACGATTTTATAAAGAATTAGAAAATCGAGGAAATCATATTTATTGTATTTCAAAAGATTTTGGAATCCCTGGAGCAAGAAAATTCTTAGTAGAAAAAGTTACAGAACCTTTTGTATTGGTTGCTGATGATGACATAGAATTAATTTCTAATCCTAATGAAATTCTTTATCATTTTAATGAAAATTCAAAATTAGGTATCATAGGGGGATGTTGTATTAATAAAGCAAAAAATGACATAGAACAACATTACGAATATGCCTTAGAAATTAAAAATCAAATTTTATATCTTAAAAATTCTAAAAAAATAGATTTAGTATTAAATTTCTTTGTAGCAAGAAGAGAATTATTTAATGACATTCAATGGGATGAAAGATTAAAATTAATGGAACATCTTGATTTTTTCCTTCAATTAAAAGAATTAGATAAATGGGATATAATTTATGATAAAGAACTATTATCGAATCATTATTCTTATGGATTGAGACCTTCCAATTATTCGATTATTAGAAGAAATCCCAAAACATTACGCCAATGCCAAGAAATACTTTATAAAAAGTGGAATTATTTTAGAATGGAGAGAGATAAATGGCGGAACATCATTTAATATTAAAAGACTTAGAAATTGCTCTAAAAGTAACAAAAGAAATGAATCTACGTATATTTTTAGAGGGAGGTACTCTTTTAGGTGCTATTAGAGAAAAAGATTTTCTATCTCATGATTGCGATTTTGATTTCGGAATATTAAGAAAAGAATTTTCTAAAGATTCGCAGAAAGAATTAATTGCAAAGTTAACAACTGTTCAAGATTTTACATTTAAAGGATATGAATGTAAAGCATTTAAACAAAGAGTAGAATTTGGAGATAGACCTTATATGATTAAATTTTGGTCTAAATATGCTCATTGGAATACTGATTTTTGGATTTTTGAAGAAACTGAAACCGAATATTATCATAGAGGATGGTGTGGATATTTTTATTTTCCAAAAGAATGTCTTAACACTTTAGATGAAATAGAATTTTTGGGATTAAAAGTTTTAGTTCCTCATAATCCAGAATTATATTTGCAATGTATATATGGCAAAAATTGGAAAATTCCTAATCCTAATTTTAAAAAACCGAATGATTATAATAATTGGGAAAGAAATTTAAAATAATGACAAGAAAAATCTTCAATCAAAAATTAAAACTTATTTTAAAAAATAAAACAATTCTCATTACTGGAGGTACTGGGTCTTTGGGAAGAGTTTTGACTAAAAGATTATTGAGTTTTAATCCAAAAAAAATAATTATTTTTAGTCGAACTGAGGATAAACGAGCGAGAACAAAAAAAGAATTTGAAAATAAATCAAAAAAAATGATAATTGAATATATTCCTGGGAGTATATTAGAAAAAGATAAACTTAAAAAAGCATTAGAAAATGTAAATATTGTTTTTCATTTAGCAGCGATGAAACGAATTGAAGAATGTCAACAACACCCTAAAGAAGCAATTGAAATTAATCAAGGAGGTACTTCTATTTTAACTGAATTAATTTTACAAAATGGAAATATAGAACATGTGATTGCCGCAAGTTCAGATAAAGCCACTAATCCTTCTAATGTTTATGGAAATACTAAAAAAGCAATGGAAGACATATTTATAGGTGCCCAACGAGGAGCAGAAGGAAGAAATATAAAAACTAAATTTTCATTGGTTAGGGGAGGAAATTTCCTTGGTAGTTATGGGTCTATTTTACCTATATGGATTGATACAGCAAAATCACAAAAAGTATTAGAAATCACAGACCCAAAAATGAAACGATATACCTTATTATTGTCTGAAGCGGTAGATTTATTTTTGTGGACATTATTAAATTCAAAAGGAGGGCAAATAATTACAAGAGAAATGCCTATTTTTTGTTTGGGAGATTTAGTAGATGTCATTTCAAAAATTTATAAAGTGAAAACAAAAACAATAGGAATACGAATTGATGGGAGAGAAAAAATAGTTGAAGAATTGATTTCAAATACTGAAATTCCATTTACAGAAGAAACCGTCTATCCATTTAATACTAAATATTTGAGTAAATCTAAAAAATTTAGAATTTTTATACTTACTCCTGGAAAAAAATCAAAGAAAAATATTACTTTCAATACTTTTGATTCTTCTATTTGTCTTTCCAAAAAGGAACTTTATAAAATGTTAAAACAAGGAGAACCATCTCAGGGAGAATGGATACCCAAAAAATGAACAATTCAATTTGTTTGATTATTCCAACATTTAATAGAAGTCATTTAATACAAAAAGCGATTAATTCTATTTATTATCAAGGTTTTGATGAAATAATTGTAATTGATGATGGTTCTTCTGATTTTCATATTAAAAAAATAGAAGAATTATTGCAACAATATCCGAGAATAAAATTTTTAAAAAATAATTATAATCTCGGATTGCCCAGAACCAGAAATAGGGCAATTATTCAATGCAAATCCAATTGGATTATTTTTTTAGACGATGATGATTTTCATATCTCCCCTGAAAATAATTGGGGGAAAAAATTAAAAAATTTTATTTTAGAACATCCAGAGGCAGATATAATTACACATAGATTAATAAACATTGATTCATTTAATTTGGACATGCATTACTATGGAAAAGAAAAATTTACTTTGGAAGAATTAAGAGAAAATAATTGTCTTCCAGGAACTTGTTTATTCAAAAAAGAAATTTGGATAAATATTGGAGGGCATAAAAATATTTCCCACAGCGATTGGGAGTTTTGGATTAGAGCAAAAGAAAAAAACTATAATTTTTTATTCTTTCCAGAAAGTTTTTATTGTAGAATAGAACATTCCGATGGTCTTCAAAATATAACTAAAAAAAATCTTGATTATGATGAATGGAGAAAAAAATATACCAATAAAAATAAAAAATTAATAATTCAATTAGCCACCGTTCCTTGTGCAAATTGTGGTTATGAATTATCAAAATTAATAAACGCTTATTCTAACAATTATACCTCAGTATATATTTTAGGAAAAGAATATAACGATAGTCCAGTTGCTCCTTTTCGTAAATTTCCTCATGAATTTTATTGGCAAACACAAAAGAATGAATGTATAGAACTTATAAAAAAAGCAGATATTATTCATGCTCATCATGGGTTTTATTTTGAAGAAATTGAACCTTTATTAAAAAATAAAATAGTTATCACTACTTTATATGATATTCATTCATCTTATAATGAAACTTATCTTAACCAAGTCAAAAAATATAGTACATTCCTTACTGTTGCTGACCAACCTTTACAAAAAGAAATATATAAAAAATTGTCAACATATACCCTTCCTATTATTAGATTTTTATTTGAAGAGTCAACAATCAAAGACAATCCCGTTCCATTAATAGTTTTTGCTCCTACTATTAAAAATTTAGGAAATAGGATGCCTTTATGTTCTAAAAAAAGAGAAGAAGTAATAGAAATATTAGAAAAATTAAAAAAAGACTCAACTTTAAAGTTTGAAATAGATTTAATAGAAGGACAGCCTCTTGATGAAAATCTCAATAGAAAAAGAAAAGCCGATATTATAATTGATGATATGAATAATAATTTTGAAGAATTTCATTGTACCTCTCTCGAAGCAACATGTTTCGGAGCAATTCCATTAACCAGTTATAGTGGAGAAGACTATCCTTTTATAAAAACAAATATTGAAACTTTGGAATCGACTTTATATTTTTATATAAATAATCCAAAAGAATTAAAAAAAGCACAACAAAAAATAATAAATTGGAGAAAAACCTTTTATACTCCAGAAAAATTGCTATTCCTTTATGAAACTCTATATCAAAATTTATTAGAAAATAAAGCAAAAACAAATCCAAAAATTATTATTGATAATAATGAAAAAATTGAATCCTTATTTAATATATTAAACAAAAATAAACTTTATTATTGGGTAGCAAAAGAAACTTTATTGTATATTATTCAAAAAAAAGAAATTACTGAACCTCTTTTAAATTTGGGAACGAATAATGAAATAAATAAAAATATTATTTTAGATTTATTAAAAAATACCGATTTTAAAATTGAAATAGAAATAAACCGTTCTCAACATATAAAAAATTATAATTATAAAAATATTATAATAACAGTTCCAAAACCTTTAATTCTGTATCTACGAAAATATACTAAGAAATCTTGGGAGCAAATAATAAATGATAAAAAATATAAAAATAAAGAATGGTTAAAGAAATGATTAATTTAACTAAAAATATAACTATAGTTATTTCGCATCCAGATGATGAAGTTATCTTTTTTTGGTATGCATTACCATATACTAAAAAAATAATTTGTTGTTCATCTGATTTAACTAATACTTGTTGCCCTCAATGGAAATATAGGAAAACTGCGTTATTTGAAATCGGAAAACTTATTGATGCGGAAATTATTTGTTTGGATTATTGGAGTCGATTTTATCGTTGGGCAGAAAATAACAATTCCAGATTGAAAAAGTTTAGTAATGAAATATTAAAATTTGTTAATAAAAATGATATTATTTTTTCTCATAACCCCTGGGGAGAATATAAAAACTTAGACCATATATTAGTAAATAAAATTTTAACTCAAAATAAAATTAAGTTTCTGTATTCTAATATTTATTTCTCAGGTGGAGATTTTAAAAAATTTCATCCTTCTTTACCTAAAAAATCAATAGGAACCTTTATAAATGATTTGGATTTTTACAAACAATGTCAAGACATTTATGATAAATATAATTGTTGGACTTGGCATCAAAAACCCATATTAAAAGTTAAAATATACCAATGTATATAGGTAAATCTGTTTTAGTCAAACATAATGGAATTGTACAGGAAGGAAAAGTAGAAATTATTTATGATGAGGATTTGGATATTAGATTAGAGAATGGAGAATTAATTAGGCGAAAGTATTGGGAAATAAGGAAAGTTAAGGTAAAAGATGAAGAATAAAGCCTGTATGCACCAAAAAATAATAGATGGGCTTACTTATTGTGGATTAAGTGGAGGATTGGCATGTAATGATTGCCTCTGTATTTATTGCGGTAGAAAAATGCCCAATCCTGAATTTTTAAATAAAAATAAAAAAACCTGTAAATGGTGTAAAAATGAATTTTAATGAAATTATACTTATTGGTGGGGGAAGTAGTATAAAACAGGTCGATTTTGGCACTTTAAAGCCACTTTTAGCCACAAAGTGTGTCCTTGCCATAAATTATGCCTTTCTTCATTTCCCTCATACTTTAACTGTTTTTGGAGACCACGATTTTTATGTTCCCTTACAAGCCAAAAAAAACCGCAAGAACCATCCAGATATTTATGAAGAACTCAAAAAAGAACTCCTAATAATCTACGCCAATGATAAAAATGATTTAAAAGAATGGCAGTTATCTAACACTATTTTTATTAAAACTGGAAGCGAATACAATATCAATCCATTAAAGAGGGATTTTTACACCCACTTTTTAAGTGGAATCTATACTCTTTCTTTGGCACAATTTTTGTTGGATTATAAAGGAGTTATTTTTCTTTTAGGTTTCGATTGGGGTACAATTAATAAAAAAGATAATAATATACATTACTATTCCAAAGAAGAAATTAATCATAGAGGAATGAATTATACTGCCCCTTATACTGGACATAATCCATCTCAATATTTCGGGCATTTTAAAGAGCCAAATATAAAAATCTATAATGTTAGTCCGAATTCAAACATAACCAATTTCGAAAAAATAGATTATAAAAAAATGTTTGAACTTTTATCAATTCAAACATTTAATCAAGAAGAATTGAGACAAGAAATTAAAAATAAATTAAAATAATCTCTATCTTAAACATGCAGGATTATAAACATTTATACTTGCTTTGGCTTTGGGAAGAGAAGAATTATTTAAAAATCCAATAACAAAATAAACTTTTATATTGCCATTTTTCAATACGTTATCGGGATTCTCTAAATCTTCATATATTTCAAAAATTGTTTCTGTTTTTAAAATATCAACATCCATATCAGAAGATAATAAAATATCTACATTAATAAAAGGTAAAAATTTTTTAGGAAATTTTGAAAAAGGAATACTAAATTCCGCATATCCAATATCCCTTCCTGCTGTAGTTTCAAATCCTTCAAACCCCATTAATGTAAAATCTCGCCATTCGGTATCCAAATGTATTATTCTTTTATCATAATTATTAACATTTAAATCAATAAGATTATCTACTTTAATTTCATTATCTTCGAGAGAAGAGTATTTATTTTCTGATTCTCTTAATTTATCATAAATGTATCTAATTTTATTTCTCATATTTTTTCTCTTCTTTATTGTTGCTTTTATTAGAAACCGCAATCATAAATTTATTTTTAATTATCTTATTTTCTTGCCCCGATTTTTCGATGTATCCTGCCATTTGTTTATTTTTTATTATTTTAAAATTATACGGGGGTTCGGTATGCCCATATTCAAAATGCCAAAACCAGAAAGGATATTCTGGATGATAAAAAGTATAAATATAATCATAATAGGTATGAATCATAGTCCATTCAGTATATTGAGGAAAATTATAGGATGGTGTTATTAAATATTCTGATTCTTTTTCTATAAATTTATTCCCAGAAATTATTAATTTGAATTTATTTCCTATTTCTTTCTTATTTTTGCCTGTTTGAATAAACATATATCCGTTTTTTCCTACTTTATTTATTATAGATTCTTCATATAAAACTGGTTCGGGTATATTCATATTCATTGTAAAAGTATGCCCAATTGCATCAGCTTCGTCTCTGCGAGGTTGTACAATAGCTAAGGCTGCTTCATAAGTAGTTGTTGCTCCATCACCAGAAGAAAAAGGATATACTAAATCCCCGCCAGGATTATATAATCGAATTGGATATATATGATTACTATCCCAATATATAGGTACTTTACCATTTGAAAGTGGAGAACCAGGATATTTGGCATATACCGCATTTTTATCTAAATCTGCTTTCCAACAGCAAACTGTTTGAGTTGGCACTCCACCTAATATAGTAATAACTCCTTTAAAAATAGTTCCCGAAACATCTGAACTGAATTCATAATAATTAGCAAAAGTATATACTATTTTTTTACTACAATTTTTTAATAAAGAAGTATTATCAAAGATAATGGAATAATCTATTGCATCTAATTGTTTTTCAGGAATAGATAACTCTACTTCCTTATTATAAACTATTTCTTTATACGTAGGAGGAGGATTTTCGGAATAGGATATAAATATTGGAGTATATTCTTCCATTTTAATAAGAGTTAGTTATCCAATCGGTTTCTAAATATATTATTTTCTTAATAAAATTCTCTCTATTTAAATCTTTAACATTATATTTTATATTATCTAATTTATTAGATAAAGATTCGTTTCTTTGAATTAAATTATTTATTTTATGTTTTTGTTGTTCGTAATTCATTAAAATCTCCTCTATTATTACAAGTCAAATAAATTTTTATATAAACAGGAATATCATGAGTAAATGCAACTAAAGTAGTTATTTCTTTTTTAACTCCATCAATATAAAATTCTACTGTATCTCCTTTTCTAACAAATCTTAAATTATAATATTTGTTATATTGGCAATCATCCCAACTATTAGTCAGAATATATTCTCCTTTTACCTGACTGCCATTAAAAACTTTCAAACCCAATTTACCTGAACTATTTCTATAAATTCTAAACTGTTCATTTACATATATGGGAGATTCTCTATATAAATCTATTTCTTGACCAAATGAAAAAAATCTTTTTGTTAATATTATGTCAAAATTTTCTCTTTCTTTCTCAATAGAAGTTATCTCGGATATATCTATTTTAAAAAATAAATTAAGATTATCGTCTTCTTGAGTAAAATATTTTTGTATAGAAGGTCTCAATATTTTTTCCGATAAATCTTTTTCATAACCTTCTGATGTACTCAAAACAGGAATAATCCTAATATTGGGAAAAATTGGTTTTTTGTTATTTTTAAAAGTAAAATTAAATTCTTTATATATAGGCAAAAAAGTAGATTCTCTCGCAATCACAATATATCTACGATTGGGTAATATATCAAAAGATAAGATTTTGATATTACCTGTTTTTACTCTGCCCGAATCATTTTCTATAATCTCTAAACCATAATATAATTCTCTTATTTTATGTTTCGTATTTTCGTAATTATTCATCTATTTCTTCCTGATTGGATAAATCATATTTTTTTAGTATTAAAGTTGCAAATCCTATGTCTTCTACTGGTTCTTCTGGTGCTTGGTCTTGAAGTCTTTCTAATTCCCAATTAGATTTTTCGTTACTGCAATTCAAACTAACTTTCATTGACCCAGAATCTATATTTATCTGCTTTATGCTTATCGGAAATCCGTTATCATTTTTATAAATATCGGGAACTGTAGTATTTACAATATTTAATTTTGTTAATAATTTCAATCCATAATACAAATAACCATCTAATGTCAAATCTATATTGCCAGAAGTTCTCGGAAGAATGTCTCCATTTATATTTTTAATTTTTTCCAATTCAATTGCAGCAATAATCATATCATAAGAACGATAATCATAAGATTTTTCTTTAACACTATAAAGTCCATCATCTTTATCTTCCCCATGAAGATAAGTTATTTTCCATCCATTTTTTGCAGAAATTTCTTTAAAAGGAGCTTCTCCTAAAGTATATATTCCTAATTCTTCCTCTAAATCCTCTAATTTTCTTTGATAACTATAATCTACTCCAGTAATTTCATATAAATCGCTACTTAAAGGAGCCAAACTTGTTCCTATATAAACCCAACCCGAGGGTCGATAACCTCCTGATAAATCAAACCAAGTAACATTAACTTCCCAAAAATAAGTATAATTGGGAATAAATTTAAATGTTCCTTCTTCTATTTCCAAAGCAGTTTGTTCAGTAGACCCTCCCACAACATACCAATGAATATATCGTTCTGTTATTTTAGTTCCTAAATTTATTTTTATTCCTTTATAATATTTTGGATTTTCCTCTCTGTTAGCAACAGTAGGTTGTCTTGCTATTAATGTCTCATTAGCAATATTATTGTTTATATATGTATAAGCCAAAATATAAGTATTAAATGTTAATGCATTTGTTATATTTTGTACCCATCCAGTAGAATTCCAATACCATCCATCTCCAGAAATAATTACATTGCGAGTATCAGTAAAAGGATTATCTATAGAAATATCATTCAATAATATATCATATAAATGTATTTGCTCATTTAAATTAGTTAAAGGCAAATCCTTGGTAACTATATTATAATCTTCATTTATTTCTTCACTTTCACAAGATACCTCAATTCTTTCTTCTGAGCTACTGCAATCTAATTTTTGAATTTTTCCTGTAAATTGCAATTGGGCTTTTATAAAAATAGTAACTATATTATTGTTGGAAATTTCTACAGGATTGTCAATATCATCGTGTTTTCTTGTTAAAGTAAACGAAGCGGTACTCTTATTGTCTGCTGTATGGGTTACTTTAATAGAACTTAAAATTAAATCATTATCTGTTAATTCTACTCCATCTATTTTAACATGAAAATCAGTTCTTGCTATTGGATTAGTATAAGTAATTTTATCATATTCTGTTTTTAGAAATCTTAAATCGGTATTTATTGTATCTTTAATTACTTTTCTTGTCCTTAAAGATGATAATAATGGAAATGCTTCGGGTGTATTTATTATTAATCCCTTTAAAGTATTTAAGATAGTATTTATAATTCTGGTAAGTAATCTTCTTGTCCTTAAAGATGATAATAATGGAAATGCTTCAGGTGTATTTATTATTCCATAAGTTGCCTCATCAATAACAAATAAACTTTCGTCTGCATTGGTATCTGCAATAAATGTAGTCAAATAAGTAGAACTATGTGCAATTGAAACTAATTGTTCATCTTCTCCTATATCAAAAATAGTTTGATTAGCAGGATTATTTGCTTCTACTTTTGCTACTTTGCCATTATCTAAAGAAACATAAATAAACTCTCTGTCATGATTGATTACTAAATCTTTTGCATTTTGTTTCCCTGTTATTGTATATTTTGTATATGAAGTAGGATTGGATAAATCTATTTTTATTATTTGTGCAGGATTAGTATCGGTAACAATAAAAGCCTTTGTATTGTGAATAAATTTCCCTTCGTATTCAATAGTAAATTCGATGTTAGAATTTATTGTTTTTTGAATTCTATTTACAAATTCAACGTCAGATGTTAATGTTTTTTGTGCTCCAACTAATTTAAAATGAACATCTGAATTAAGATATTTTCTTTTTGTTCCTGTAAATTCTATATCTGAAGTTAATGTTTTTTGTGCTCCAACTAATTTAAAATGAACGTCAGAATTAATTTCTTCTTGATAAGTTACAGAAGTAGGAGCAATATAACCTAAATAAGAAACCCGAAATTTTATACCATTTACTGTGGCTGTTTTTACTACTTGAGTATCTAATAAATCATTTGTTGAAATAGAAATATCCGCAGAAGCATTCCCTGTTGTTGCTGTTTCTGAAATAACAACAGATAATCCTTGTGAACTTGCATTTTTTCTTAAAGTAAAAGTAAAAGATTGGATTCCCCCACCAGAATCTGGTGCAATGCTCAATTGAGCATATAAATTTTTAATAGTAAATGCAGAAAACAATTGGTCTGCATCAGCCTCACCTGTTGAAGTATTTGCTATTCTTGAAATACTTATATATTTAGTTGATGCCGTTGACCCTAAATTATTATTTGTAGAAATGTATCCTAAAATAAAGTTTCCTGCTGTATCTGGAACAAAAGTTAATCCAGTTTCTATACGAGGACTTGCTGTAGAATCTCCTGTCATTCGAATACAGATTCTATCTCCTGCTACAACAGTAAAATTATGAGAAGTATCGTTGTTGTTTTTTTGACTTGCCCCACTTAAAGTTGTTGTTACAGTTTGGTCTGCATTATTTTTTCTTACAGTAAAAATTAATGATTTACCAGCCCCTGCTGCTAAGGAAGAATTAATATAAAGATTTTTTATAGTTCCAGAACAAGGAATTATTAGTTCCACATCAAATTCTGTAGCAGAACCACCACTAAAACATGTTATTGGTGCTATAAAATAATTATTTGCTACCACAGAATCACTTCCTGAAGCAGATAATAAAAGAGTCTCTCCTGAAGTAGTAGGAACAAAATCCATAACCCAAGTTGCTCTAACTGCTGTAGGAGTATTAGTGGGTTTTGCTTCTATTGTTATCAAATCTCCAGCGATAACAGCAATTTGATTTGATAAATCCGTTCCAGTTGTTGCAGTTTCAAAAATAGAAATAGTTAAAAGTTGAACTACGCCATTTTTATAAAGAGTTATGTCGTATTTTTTTCCAGAACCACCTGTTCCTGGAGCAGCAGATAATTCTACTCTGAGATTTTTTATAGTTCCAGGAGTACTTACTATTCCTTGACTACCTGCTTTTGCAGTACCTCCTGTTGCTTCTCCAAAAGGAGAATAGTATTTCGCAGTAGAAGGACTTGTAGTGGAGATTCCTCCATTTATTATTTGTGTAGTAATTGCCATATTATTCTCCTATTACTATAAAATTTCCTACTTCATCTATGATAAGTATTATTTTCTGATTTTTTCCGTCTTTAATGTACTGGAACCCAAGATGGTATTGAATTGTGTGGCTTTTTTCTTTTAAATCCTGAGTTCCTATCTCTATTTTACGTCTTCTAAAATAAATAAGTCGAATGTTTTCTTTCTTCTCTACTATATTTGGTTCTCCGCAGTCATTAAATTTTATAAGACCTTTTTGTAAATCAACTATAAATCTTATGTCCTTTTCTCTATGATATAAATGAAAAAATTCTAATTCATTTATTCTATCTAAAACTTCTTGAAATCTGTGTTCTTTCCCATTTTCAAACTGAAAAATAACTCCATTATCGAATTCCGCCATCCAATAAAAAGAAAGTGAATCCATGTTATTGTTTCCACTTTCCAAATTTAAGTCAATTGTATTTGACATTTTTTCTCCTAACCTATTGATATTACTTAACTTTCGTCGTAACTGAAAGTAAAAACTTTCTGGTTACCTGCACCGACTTCTGTATTTTCTGTACTTTGGTCTTGTAACTTTATATATTTTGTATAACCCGAAACTCCCGTAGCCCCATAAACTATAGTTGCTGCCCCCTCTGCTGACAAAATTGTTAATGCAGTTCCTTCAGAAATAGGAATGTCATCTACTCCCGTTCCTGCCATAGTATCTTGGGTAGGAGTTGCATAAGCAACATTAGCTTCTGCTTTAATTGTTTCTTCTGTTTTATAATCACCAGAAGATTTCCATAGAAGCATATTCGAAATTTCAGTCCAAGTACCAGTAAATTTACATCGAAGATACTTTATAAAAGAATTTTCTCCAATAGTAACTGGATTATCCGCAGGAACTATTTCTGAATCATCAACACTACCGAAGTTTAAATTAGCAATATCCAAAGTCTCTACTTGACCAACAAGATTACTTTCTGAGAAATGATGTACAGCTCCCATTGATTTTCCTCCTTATTTGAAAATTTTTCCTATTAATTTTTCTGCCTTTTCCATAAAACCATCTAAAGTATCTTCTTTTGGCAATGATTCCATTAAAATTTTTCTTATCATAAATAAAATTCTCTCAATAAAATCATTTTTCGTAATCATGGTTTGCTCCATTAAGATAATGTATATATGGTATAATGCCACGTTCCAGACGAATACCAGACTTTTACTAATTCTGAGGGGTCATTATTTGTAACAATCCAAATCACTCCATTGGCATCTATATCTATCTTTTTTGCATTAAAAATAGTAGTTAAATCTATTGTTTCTACGTATGCTCTTGTTGTTTTATTATATTTCCCTATTTTTGTATTGATTCCAGATTCTATTCCTGGCAATAAGAAATAAATATAAGTAGTATCCTTAATTAGGTCTATTGCTTTTTCAGTTAATCCCGAATCTTTAATAAAATAAGATATTGTAGTTGGATTATCTTTAGTTATTTTTGCCCCAATATTAACCAAATCATCTAATGCGCCATATAAATAAGTGGTATCTTCAATCATTGAAATAATTTCATCGCCGACAACAGAAACATCCCAATAAATCATATTAGGATTATGGACGGAATTTTTTTGTAATGAACATATATTATCTTCTCCCAAGAAAGCTAACCAAATATATTCCCCAGATACTAAAGTAGCACTAATCCTGTTCTCACCTAAAAAAGTAAATTTATTCTTCATATTTTATTCCTTATCTTAGGTATACTTTATTGCAATAATTGGTATTTCTCCTGCTGCAGTAGCAGTTGGAGGAACGGTAATTCTTAAATTAAAATAAAGGTTTTCGGCTCCTTCAAGTCCTAATCCAGTTCCATCCTTCAACCATAAAAAATGAGTTTCTGAACTTCCTGCTAATCTATCAGTCATTGTTCCTGGAAATCCATCCGTAGTTCTTTTTCCTCTAAAAAAACTATTGTTAGCAACTCCTGAACCTAAAGAATAAAGGTTTATAGAATTTAAATCTAAATTATCCCATAATTCTAAAATAGGTTCGGAATTAGTTCCTGCATCAAAAGCAACACAAAATACAAATCGATTGTTTTTATTTCCCGCAAGATGTATTTCTTTTAAACTACCGCCTTCACTTGCATCTGCCAAAAATAAATGAGGTACTTCCACATCCTCAGTTCCAATTAAAATACCAGCAGAATTTAATTGTTGAGGACTTGGAATTGGGAATGTATCTTTTACTACATCTGAACCAGCAGAAAAGATTAATCTATCTGCGGTCAGATTCATTTCCACATATTCTGCACCAGTTTTCCCAAATTCTAAGTCTTCAGTACCTACATTAATATATAATTTAAATGCCATATTTTATTCCTCCTTATTTATTCTTCATTATATAAAACTTTTTTATTAACTACCATGATAAACACTTTAAAGTTACAATGTATTCTAAAAAGTCTGTCTTGAGATTGTCTTCCTGGTATTCAATTGGTGTAATTCTTTTTACACGATATTCATAAGTAGTAACACCATTGGATATTACTAAAGTATAAGGAACATTAATTTGCACATTTTCTTCCATATCATCAACTAATTCCATTAATGAATCATAATCATCTGCTTTTAAAACTCCTTTTAAAACTAAATCCCAACTTTCCTGACCAGCATCAACGGTAATTGACCCCTTACCACGAACATTTTCATGTTCTATTATTTTCTTGCCCGTATGAGGATAATTAGCTGAAAATACTACAGGGAAAGTAAATTCTGGTTGTTCTGATTCTAAATAAACTTTAAAACATAAATCTCCATATAATGTTTCTTCATCTTCTACAGAAGACCAACTTGCCCCAGAATTTGTAGAATATATAGCCATTCCATCTAAATAACTGTCTATATTATCAACATAATATTTAAATATAAATCTATTTTCTGAATTTTTATAACTTACTATTGCATATTTAGTTCCTAAAACTACTGATGTTGGGGCAGAAAATATTATTTCATTTTCTCCTTCATTTAATTCGGTGATAACTCTATTTTCTGTTGCCAATACCGTACTTGTAGGAAGTCCATCTGAAGTTGTTCTAATTTCAATTGTTAATATACTTCCAGGCACAGGAGTATCATGAGGTTGTGTATTTATTACTATTTTACTTAATACTCCATTTTTACTGGGAATAAATGTTTGAGATATTCTATCCGAAGAACCATTAATATCACCCATTTCAAAATTTTCATTACGTGCATATTGATTTACATTTAATTCTTCTTCTGATGGTATATAATTATCGTATAGTTTAAAAGTTACTGTGGACATAATTTGCTCCTTAATAACCTTTTATTTGTTGTTGTACTGAAGTATTCAATTTAGAACCTATTTTGTCTACTTCTTTATTTATTTCATCTTTTATTCTTTGTATTAAATTTTCAGATTCAAGATTTACATTTAATTGAATTGGTTCTACCATAACGTTTTGAAGAATTTGAATATTTCTTTGGCGAATTCTTTCTCTTTCGATTTGTTCAGGAAATTGAAATCCTTTACCCCTAAAATATTCTTCCGCAGTTCCTCTTTCGAATTCAGCAGGAGTTACTCTTCTCAATGCAGTTGTTGCTCTGGGACTTAATTCTCCAAATTTTTTAATTCCAGCAAGATAATCAGAAACTTCTTGAGCAGTATCCTTTCCATATTTTTTAGCTATTTTATATAATTCTACTAATCGAGAAGAACTTTTCTCTTGTTCATCTGCTTCTTTAGTCAATGCTTGTGCCAATCTAAGTCTATCTTTCATTGTATCTTTTAAATAAGATTCTCCTTCGGTCATTGCTCTAAATGCCATTTCTTGCCTAATTATAGAAGATTCTTGTTCTCCTGCAATACTTAGAATAGAAGAAGCATAGCCAATTTGTTTTTCTATTTCTTTTTGTATTTCTTTTGCTAAAGCTAATCTGCCTTCTTCTATTTCTTTATTTTTTGCCGATTCAATTCCTGTTTTTGCTTCAGCGATTGATTGTTGCTGCAAAGCATCCAATACTCTTTGTCTTAATCCTTCTTCTTTTATTAAATTAGATACAGAAACCTCTCCTGCCAAAGCATTTACTTCTTGGAGTGTGAGTTGTCCTTTTAATGCCATTTGTATTCTGGTTTGTAAATCGTATTCGTCTTTTGCTGCTTGGACTCGTTTTTTTGCTGCATCTGTAAATGAAGAAGTTCCTAATGATAAAATAATATTTATTGCCTTTGCCACTACATTAAATTCTATTCCTAAATTTTGTGCAACTCTTATAGATTCATTCATAAGATTATTTGCATTTTTTATTGCTGTTGCAAAGTCTTCTCCGCCCATAATACCTGTAATAAATGCCTCTCCTGCTTGTTTCTTTAAATTACCAAAAATTTCTATTTGATGTTGAGCAGAATCATTTACATCATCTAATTGTTTTTGATATAAATAACGGTCTCTTTCTGAAACTCCGCCACCTGCTAAAGCACTTTTTAATGCACCGATGTCTTTCGCCAACGCTGCAACTTGACCTGCACCTCTCGCACCTTGTCCAAAAATATCTTTAATAACTGCAAATGTATTAACATTTAATTTATCTGGTTTTAGATTTGCTCCTAATTTCTCTAATACTAAAATAAATGCCTCAAAGGGAGTAATATTGTCAGAAAGAGTTATTCCTAACATTTTTGATACTTCATTCATATTAGTTAAAACTTTCATTACTCCTGTTCTTAAAACTTGGCTCGAAGATACTCCAGCCGATTCTAATGCACCAAATAATTTTACTGTATTTTCAATTCCAAAATCGGCAAGATTCATTGTAGCAGCAAAATTCCTGATGTCTGTTATTAATTTTTCTAATCCCCCTGGAGTCTTTGCCTGAGTTGCATATAATAATGCAGATATTTCTTGAAATTTTTGTGTATCTGTAGTAACTCCTTTTAAAGAATCTCCCTGTAATTTATACATAAAAGCTAATGTTTCTGCTATTTTGGCTGCATCTACTCCTGTGGCTTCTGATAATTTTACTGCTGCATTTGTTGCTAAATAAGATTGTTCTGTATTACCAAGAATTCGATTAATTGAAGCATAAACATTTGCTATACTTGCTGTTGTTTTTCCAGTTTCTGCGGATAAAGAACGAAATCGGTCAGTTAATTCGGATATAGTAGAACCTCCCGATTGCCCCATTTCTTCTATAGCAGAACGAACATTTAAAATTGCTTTTTCTGTTTCTAAATAATATTGTATACCTTCTTTAACAAAATTAGTAACCTGTTTAATTATTTCTCTTGTCAACATCCATATAGGAGCAACAATTAATGCTCTGCGCATTGCTCTTTCAAAATCCCCCATTGCACCAGAAGATGATTTAGTTACCACTCCCATTTCTTGTAAATTTTTAGTAATTGCACCAACTTGGTCTTTAGATGCCCCTGCTTTAAATAATGAATCCTTTAATAAATCAACTTGTCTTGTACTTAATTGAGTTACTTTACTTCCTTCTTCAAAAGTTTTAAAAACTCCTTCTAATTTCCCTTGCATCTCAGGAGGAATTATTCCCTGCATAGCGGTAGCAACAGATTCCATCTGAGTAGATAGTTTGGGAGTTATTTTTTCTGTACCTTCGAGGGCTTTAGTAATCTGTTCTACTTTTCCAGAAACATTCCCTCTTTCGGTATATTGAGATACTATGTCGATTAAGTGCGTGTACTTTCCTTCCATTTTTATTTACCTCTTTTAGATTTAGGAAAAACCAGGTGAATATCTTTGTTCTTATCATCCTTATCTATAGATTCTGTAGATTTATTCTGTTTATAATAATAATAAGCATCCTCATCTATTTCATTATTGAAGATGGTATCTGAAACTTTTTTTAAAGAAACATCCATATTCAAGTTATAGTAAAAGAATAGATAGGACAAATAAATATGTTGCAATTTATTTAAATTATTATCGTTCTCGAATATTTTTAATGAAGGTAGTTCCTTACTCGCAGCAAAAATATTTTGTTGGTCTATTTGCTTCGCTAACTTTCTAATTGTGTTCTCTAACATTTTATATTCTGTAATTTATAGTTATCGCGTATGTTATTGTCTTCCCGATTAACTCATCTTCTGTTTTCAAAAATTCATCTATACTGTCAAAGGCTTTCACAAATTTATCTTCTACTTTTACTTCTAAAGATAGATAAGAGAGATATTTTATCGTTTGCCCTTCCAATGTCTTTTCGAATGAATTCTCAAGCAAATTGGATTTTTGAATAACCAATCCGTCAATTTCATTCTGGATTCGTTTTATTTCGTCTCTATAAGTTTTTAGAATAGATTCTGGGTCTTTTTTCTCTAAAGCCTCTCCTAACTTAAAATTATTCTCATTCAATTCTATGTTTATTTTCTTGATTTTTTCTTTTATCTCTACCTCTATATCAATTCCTTTTTCTTTGTATAATTTAATCATTTCATTTTCAAAGAGAATGTTCTTGTCTTGCAATAATTCGCCAAACTTACGCCTACGAAACAAATCCAATTCGTCTTTTCTTTTTTGGTCGAGCAATCCAATTTTATATTCTTTATCTTTATAAGTAAATAAGATATAATTATTCTTTATCATTTCTGCGAGTTTCTCTATCTCATACTTTTCTTTTAAATCTTCAGCAATTTTCTGTGCTTCTTCAACTCTAATTAATTCCTTACTTTCTTCCATTTAATTCTCCTTTTTTTGATTGAATTCCATACAATATTTTCCTGTTTTAATAAAATCTATCACATTCCTAAACTGCTCGTATATTACCTCTTTTATGCTGGATTTGACCAATTCCAATTCCTTAAATGTTAAATAATCCCTTCCTTCTTTTTGCGCTTGGTCAACAAAAATTTCTATTCTTTTCAGAGTCATACCTACGGTCTTCCTGGCTTCATTATTTATAATGTGGTCAAATAAATTATTTAATTTTTCGTCAGACATTTTATTCCTCATTAGCAAAAAGGGAAGTGTTACTTCTTCCATATACGGTAGAAGGCACTTCCCCTGCGTGTTTAATATTTCGAGAAATTTTAATTATGCCTTACCGTACAAAATACTTTGGGAGAGGGAAGATTTCTCTATCCCTCTCTATTTTATTATACTAATTCTAAATCATCAATTGATGTAGTTACAAGAAAATTATCCGACTCTAAAGCGTTCTCTGCTTCGTTCATGGCTTCGGGCTTCGCCGATAATGGTTTTAATGTAGTGGGTGATAAATTGTCAATTCTAATTCCCATTGCAAAATCCGTTTTCAAATTGTCTGTATACATTTTCACAACTAATCCAATACTTGCAGATAACTTTTCAACATCTATTATTTTAGAATCGCTTGGGTCTGCTAAATCAGCCAAGATTTGTTCTAATGTAAAATCTTCAAGAATTCTTCCTAATGTTACTGTAACTGTTTTTGCACTAACTCCTGTTTGAACCACATCTCTATTTCCTATTTCTTTATAATCTTTTCTATCAAAAGCTCCTGCAATATTTGCACTCTGAATTCTGTATAATTTTTGAGCAGTACCTTCTCCTATCCTTAAATAAATTTCACATTGGTCAGCATAACACGCCAAGGGGTCTATAACATTATCTTCCCAAAGGTCTGTATAAGCATCCGCAGCAGGATAATAAACTTTAATTAAATCATCTACTTCACATCCTGTTACTGTAAGAGTTCCTATTCCACCTGTTTCCCCGACATAAGAATAAGAATTAGATTCCACTTCAGAAACTGCATCGTCACTAACTCTTAATACTCTAAAAATAATATCTTCTAATGGAACTGGAGGTTCACCTGTTCCACCAAAAGTAATGTCTTCACTTGCGCCTACAGCCACTTTTTCCGCATAAGCCAAATAATTATCAACTATGACTCTGCAATATTCTCCAACTAAATCAAAAGTTCTTTCTATTTTAGCATCTGGATTTCCGATATTAATAGCAAAATTATTTACCCTCATATTGGAAAAATAAACAGTACCTTTAAATGATTCGTCTTCATCAGTAAGGGATGCACTAATGTCTATTCTTTCTCCCTTAATGTCATCTAAATCAATTTTTACTTCACCGCCTGTACCTGGGTCAACTTTATTTGCCAGTACTCTCCAAAAATCCATAGTAAGATTTTCATTTTGATTAAGTGTAATTGGAGTTGCTGGAGTAAGTTTACGAACACCAAGTTTAAGTGCTCTTCCAACTTCATACATCTTTTCCTGATTAAGAGTAACATTGCCCGTTAATTCATTTAGGCGGTTAATCTGTTCAGGTTGTCTTGCTGAATTCCAAGGGTATGCCCTTGGTTCTGTAGCATTTCCTTTTATCATCTTTATATCTCCTTTGTTTAAAAATTAATTACGATTTTTTGCTCTTCATTAGCCATTGATTATTGGTAAATTTTTCTCTTCATAGAAAAAATTAATCAATGAATCGTAATACCATACTAATTTGAATTCGCTTGTATATCTATCAAGCAACCATACTATTATCTTTTTTATTTCGGATGATTGGCAGAACATCTACCTTCAATTTCGCCAATCTTTTCTGCATTTTTATATAGTTTTTTATCAATACAGTCTATTGATTTTTTTATTTCTTCTAAATCCTTCTGAACATGCTTGAGGTCGTTAAATTTAACTGCTAATAAAACAATTACATTAACAATAGCAGAAGAAACCGAAAAAGTAACTCCTATTAATGAAAACCAATTCATAATTATCTCCTTAAATTAATACTATTCTTGTCGAGAAGGAAAGTAAATGCCTCGACCTATCCCTCTGGTCGGTGTTGTCAGTATTTCTTAATTCTCGTCTATTTTGAATAATTTCAATTATACTTATTCTTCCTGCAAGAGGAGAGTTGCTTTGTATTGTATTATTATCATTATCTATAACAAATTCATAATAAGGAATTCCTTCCATTACTTTATCTCGTAACCAATCACGTAGGTCGAGTCGTTGTCCATTACCTGTAGCAAAAATTCTAAACTCTATATTAAAATAATTAGATAATTGATTGCTTCCAATTTCTATTCTTTTATCTGGGTTATCATCGGCATTGATTACAATACATGGCAAAGGCAATGCAGTTCTGTATGCTTCGGAAAACTCAAGTTCAACCCTACACTTCCAACCATAGTCTTCTAATTCTTCTTCAAGCCAAGTTTTGACTGAGGCTTCGATATTTCTTGTAATTCCGTATTTTGATTCTGTTGACATTTTATTTTCCTGCCGATTCTAATGATTTTTCAAATTTTGAAATTTCTTTTTCTATATGTTTAACTAAAGTCTCATATCCCAAATCAACATATTTTAAAGGCTCAATTATTTTATTTGGTTGCATTAAAAAGAATCCAGAACCTTTTCCTGTATGATGCCATTTCTCTCCTGAACCACCTGATTCTGGTCTGCGAAAACTATCACCAAAATAGCCTATATTAGCTTGAGTTACTTTGAATCCATCATTAAATGCTTCCCAATAAGATGCTCCACTTTCATGACCTAATGGAAAAGAATCTATATTTCCTATTCCTACATGAATACCACCTGTTGAACGAAGAATATCTACTCCAATTGCTCCAGATAATGCTTTTAAATTATAACCTGAACCATCGAGAATTCTTCTCATTATATCTGCGGTAGCCTCGGCAGAAAGTAAAATTTCATTTTGCAAATCAGGATAGATTCTTCCAGAAATTTCTTTTAGAAATTGTCTTAGGTCTTTGCCTCTTTTTGTAATTTTAATACTAAATGTTTGTGGCATTATTTATCCGCTCTAACAATTACAACTATTAAATAATTCTCTCTTTTTAATACATTAAATCCTGATTTATCCGAGAATAGTGTCTTGTATTCCTGGTCATTTACTATAATTTTTTTTGCACTTTTTAAAGTTTCATACCATCTGGTTTCGCATATTATTTCCAAAGAATCTTTTTCGATTTGCCCCCAATATTTCCAAACAATTGCTTCTGGAGTTATTTGTCTAACAAAAGCATCGATTGCTAATGGATTTAATAACTCTTCGCCTTTTTCATGGGAAATTGGGTCAATTTCTTTTGCTATCCCAGGAATAACTAAAATCTTAGTAAGTTTACCTTCCTGTTTTAACAATCCAAACAAATCTATTCGTTTATCTTGCATCTTCTTCCTCGTCTTTTGGTAATTCTTGAATCATACTTTCACAAAAATATAAAGTACCATCTACAGAACCAAGACAATAAGCCATTTGGGTTTCTCGGACAAGCCACCAATCCCAAACTTCGACCACTCTTTTTTCTTCCATTTTTTAATCCTCGTCGGATGCCGATTCTGTAAGGTCGATGTATGTAATATTTCCGTAACTCTTATCAAAATCATCTACTAATTTTTTTATTTTATCTTCTATGGATAAATTGTCCGAAAATTGAATAGTAAATTCAGGTGTACGATAAGACTTTATTGTTCCCTTTATTAAAATAGAAGCCACTAAAGCGATTAAATTTTCTTGGACTTCTGTAGGTTCTGGGGCTATTGTATCTCCAGTTTCCAAAGTAAAAGTTTCATACCCAAATAATGACAAATAATAAAAAGTATTTTTTATATAAGTTTCTAATTCAGATGTAGAATATTTTTCATAACAACTATAGGAAATTATTAAATTCTCTCCAGGAACTAATTCTTCTCCTGTTGATACTTCATGAATAACTAATTTTCCAGTATCATGATTGTATTCATAATTTTCACTTTCCCATTCTTCTCCGTTTCTTTCAATAATTACAGGGTCAATTACATTGGCATCTTCGAGTAAGAAAATTTTCGAAGTATAAAAAGTTCTACTATAATTGCGAGATTTAAGGTTATCTTGAACCAAATTGCGAAGTTTAAGTACTATATTCGGAGTCATTTTTTTCTTCTCCTTTAATTATTCTTCTTTCTTGTTTGGGGCGAAAGAGCAAAACTTCTGCTCCCCGATTTCCTTTATTAATAAATCCAAAAATTAATTTCTTAGTTGTTCTATTTTGCTTTTGCAATGTCCTGACCAATGGATTCGATATTTTTAATTTGGCGTAGATTTCATCGTAAAAGTTCCAAGAAAAAAACCGTAATAAGTTCCATTCTATCTTGGAGTCTACTGCCAGTATTTTTAAGTAGGGGCGAAAGCCTTTATCCCTTGTTATCATCAAAAGACCCTGAATTCCTTTATTATAAAGAGCATAAATTTCATTATATTTTATCGTTTTTTCTGCAATCTTTATATCGGTTAAGAATAATCTTTTGTTTTCTTTTGTTATATAAAAGTCTTCGTATCGGTCTTTACAAGTAAGAACAAAATCATAAATGTCAATTAATTTTTTATAATTTATGCGTTGTATCATTTTCCCTTTCAGTATAAATTTATGGGGAGGGGGAAAAATCCCCCTCCTTTATACTAAAAGAAATTATAGAACTTTTGTAAAATCTGACCAGCAGAGTGCTCTATAATTTGTAATAACCTGTGCTAACTGTTCATAACCATAAACCGCATAACCCAAAACGTTTCCACCATTAACTGGTTGAGGAACATCAGCTATATTTACTAAACGAACATCACCCTCTTTAGCACCAGCTCTTGCAGCAATTTCGGCAGAAAATTTACGTCTCATCATCTTTACTGGTTTGCCTTTTACCAAATTGGAATTACGACCAACCAAAATGCCTAATTTTGCATCTAAGAGTTGTGTTGCTCCAGTTTCGCCAGTATCCAACTCACCAATAACTTTTATAATTTTATTAATTCCTCTTTTTGCTAATTCAGCAGCGATAGGAAATGGAAAATGAAAATTATCCGCATTGTCCAAATCATAATCTACATACTTAGCATAAGCATCTGCGCCGAGTAAAAGAACTGAATCGGTTGCATAATCAGTAATTTTATTCGCCATTTTTATAATTAACCTTAAAATATCATCTCCCGTTTCAGCTTCAACTTCCTGGTTAGCTTCACCTGTGTCTCCATCAAGAGCTACGATAGCAGCAAGAACTCTACGAATTTCATCTTTATCCATAGAACGAATAATAGAATCTTTCTTTACCGCTAAAGCTGTCTGGTCTTTAGAATTCATAATCTCATCAAGTAAAATAGTCTCTAACTTGGAATTTAAACCTGTAAATGATATAGCAACTGCATCTCTCAAGCCTATTTTATGATAAGTTAAAACACTATCAGTAACTTCATAAATTCCATCAACCGCAGAACTATCGGCAGCAAAATATTCTACTGTCTCACCTGGTTCAGCTTCGTTATAATCAACAATATCTACTAACTCAAAAGGAACTCTAAGGTTAGAATCGATAGGTGTATTAATTAACTGATACGCTCTCTCAATAACTGTGTCCATTTTTTTCTCCGTTATCTTATTTATTTTTTTCTATCTTTTAAGTCAGGCGTTTTTCGCCTTTTACTTATTCCTAATATCTATAGGAATTATTTTTTGTGTTTATTTGAGATTAATGTATTAATATTTTCTTTTGCTTCTTCAATTTCTTTTTTATCTTTTGCTTTTGCAACTTCAACATTGCCTACATCAAGACTTGCCTGAGTAGTTGATGCCTCTTCAACTGGTTTAGTTAATTCGGCAATCTCTTGAGCTTTCGCTACAAGTTCTTGTTTCAGATTTGTTATTTCTGTTTCTTTATCGGTTATCTTTTTTTCTAAATCAACTTTAATCTCATTAGTTTTGGTTTCAAGTTCGGCTTTATGAAGATTTGCTAATTCTTCTTTAGCTTTATTTACTGCCTCTTCTAATTGAGCTAAATCATATTTTTGTTTATATTCTGATTCTGATTCTATTACATCTTGCGTTCCATCTTTATACTCAGTTATAGTTTTTGAAGTACTTTTTCCTTGAGAAGTTCCAGATGGGGTTCCATCAATATAAGTATCTATAGAAACATCACTATGAATACGAGTAACTTTAACTATAATTTTTGGCTCAACTATTTCTAATGGTTGAGCTACTTCCGTTTTTGTTTCTTCGACTTTAGGTTCTTCAACTTTCGTTTCAGCGACCTGTTCGGTCTTGGTTTCGGTTGCTTTTTCTTCAGTCTTGGGTTCTTCGGAAATTTGTTTGTTTTCTAATTCTTCCACAATAAATTCCTCCTTTTTGCAATTTCCGCAATTGAGGCATTTTGGCTCTTCAATTGCTAATTGAGCATAAACAAGGTCTTGCTCAAATACATTATTTACTATCTGTTCTGCTTTCTGTAATTCTTTTTTTGCTACAAGAGAGAAAATTTTTGCACGAGGGCACGCTGGAGGATTGCAAAGAAGAACTCCTGTGCCATGCACAATCATTTTAATAAACTCTTTTGTTCCATCTGCTAAAACTTTAATCGTTGATTTTTTTGTCTCAGGGTCAATCGACCATATTTCAAAAGAGACTGCTGCTTCTCCAGACTTTATTTTCTCTTTCAATTCTTCAAATTTATCGGGAAATAATGATTTATAAAAAATATTAATAGTTTCTATTTTATCACCGTTTATTTTTGCTGATATAGTTACACCACATATATTATAGGCACCTTCGTGTTCCCAGTTACATTGTTTAAATAAAATAGTCTGTAAACCATCTTCAACTACTTTACGAGGAAGAATAACACCATTTAAATTTTTTTTGTCAATTTCAGCCCAGACTGTACGGAATACCGATATATCCGAATTGGGCAAAATTAAATTTATTTTCTTAGCTGCTTCTATTATTTCTTTATCAATTTTGGCATCATCAATAAAATCTGTTTTAGAAGTTTTAGCAATTTCCAAAAGAAAATTTGCTACCTGTTTTTTATCATTCATTATAATACCCCCAATTTTTGTAAATCTTTTTTTTCGTAAAGTATTAAAACTTTGTCTATATATTTATTTTTAAATAATTTATATTTTTCTAAAAATAGTGGTCGCCAATAACCTTTGATTTCTATATATATTCCTTGTTCGGGTAAATAGAAATCAGGGGTGTATGTCATCTCATCTAAATTAAATGATTCGGGTTCATATAACCATTTAATACCTATAGAATCTAAAAATTTAGCAAATTTTGATTCCCAAGAAGAACGGAACCATTTATTATTGTAATTAATCCATTTTCCATGTTCCGATGGTTTTCCAAAAAAATGACATTTTCTGCCTTTGTTTTTTCCTATATGACCAATTGATATTTTTTGTTTAGTTTCTTCTGTGTGTTTCTTTCCCCTCAATTTATTTCCAATCTTTATTTTTGATTCTTCTTTATGTATATGACCTTTAAAAAAAGAAGGAGTTCCTTTTAATTTAATTTGTTTAAATTTTCCATAACATTTATAGGAACAAAAATGATTTTTCTGTTTTAATTGATATTGTTTAATTTTTATTATTTTATTACAAAAATCACATTTCGTTTCTATTTCACCACCAGTCCATAAAGAACTATTTTTTCCTTTTCTATATTCGTAAGCACATTTCAAAGAGCAAAAATTATTTTTTTGTCTATTTAATCTATGATGTTCTCTTATAAATTTTTTACCACATTGTTCACAGATTAATTCTTTATCTGAAAATTGTTTAATAAATCTACCTGTTTTTGGGTCTGTTTTAATCATTTATTCTTTCTTTTTCCAAGTTTTTGTTTCTTTATCATAAGTATAACCTTGCTTCTTCATACAACGACGAGCAGCCGAGTTGGCTATAGCAAAACTTTTGCCTTCATCTCCAGTATCTTCGTAAACAGAATTAAAAGTTGCCATAAAGACTTCTTGACAATGTTTAGTCATTTTCTTTATATATTTAGGCAATTCATCTAAATTTTTATATGGAGCAGTTTCTAATTCGTTTTCTAATTCTGATTTCGTCATTGTTGTGGGTTTTGTTTCTTTTTCTTTAGTTTTTTCTATTTGCTTTTTAGTAGTTGGAATAACTGTATCTATTCCCTTATCTTCTTGATTAGTAATACAATGAGGATAAAATAATTCTCTTAATCCATCATCCCATTCCTTTCGCATCCTCTCTACTTCCTGGTCATGGTCGATTCCTAATACTTCATGATAAGTTTCAATTGTCAATCCACCATAAACAAATCCCGACCTTAATTGGTCTAAAATTTGTTCAACATTGATTCTTATTGGTGTATTTACTATTTTTAATGTCGTATTGTCGCTAAAAAATTTCTTATGATAATCCTTATTTCTATTTATAATTAAATAAATTACTTCTTTTAAAATAGATTTAAATCCATCAACTCCGTCATTGACTTCTAAAATAAATGGTTTAGGATTTAATCTTGTTTCCTGACGAGAAGGAGCTATTTCCAACATATCGATAAAACCCAAACCTGCCAATAAATTTCTTGTTCCTTGCCTAAAAAGTTCTTCTCTAACCATCGGAAGAATATCAGCGACGATGTGTTTGAATTCTTCATCAAAAGGAGTAGTGGCTAATGGAACTTCTCCTTTTTCATTTTTATATCGTTTAAGTGCTGTCTTAACTACATTTTGAAAAGATTTTAATTCGTCTGGGCTAAATTTTAATCCTTTTTGTATAAATGCAGCTTCAGTTCCTTTTACCTGTTGCAATATATAAGGTAAGACTTTACTAATTACTTCATCGCCTTTAGATTGTAATACTTCAATTGCTTTGTAATTCTTTAAAATTCCTTTTCTTACACAATAAGGAGAAGGATATTGGTCAGTCCACCTCGACCCAGGTTTCTGAATCACAAACGATTCTTTATCTGATTTAACTATTGCATTTTTTAAATTAGAATCACTAAAATATTTATCAGTTCCTAATTTAAATTTGTTAGCATTTGGTCTATCAATCCAAACCGATGCACCATTAAAAAACCACAATGTAGTCGGAACTTCGATTATATTATTTTCTGATTTTATTGATTTCCAATCAGAAACTTTCATTAAACATAATGAAGAACCTTTCCATCTTTCTCTATAATATTCTCTCGCTAATTCTTGAAGCCCTGTGGGTATTAAATCTACATAAATGTTAATTTGTTGCAACCAAATGTCCAATAAATTTTCCAAAGTTTCGTTGGAACATTCTACTTTAAATTTTGCTTCAGCAGCAGAATTAACCATATAATCCAATAAAGTAGAAACAATTCCACTAACATCATTATCCAACATTTCTTTTATATCGGCACATCTTCCTTGGAAATCCCCTGGAATTTCTATTGTTTTTGAGGAAAACATCCATCTTACAAACGCTCCCCATACACTCTGATTTGCCATTCCTATGCCATCACTCATTTATTTACTCCTTTTCTTTAATAAACACCAAAAGGTGTTTGTATATTTTCTTCTATTGCAGTTATAAATGGCAATTGTTCTGTCAACCATTCTAATATTGCAAAAACTTCAAAAGATTGTACATAATGGTCTTCTGAAATTGTCGTATCATAAATTACTTTATTTCCTAAAAATATACTTACATAAGATGAAAATTGATTCTCAAATTTATAATCGTCGTTAGGTATATCGAATTTTTTATCAAAAAACATTTGTTGTAATCTGGTAACTGCAAAATGAAGAGTGGGTTCTTTTTTTGTTATGTATTGACCTTTAGAATCTCTTATTAATTGTCCGCTCTCATTTTTTTCGAAACCAGTAATAATATCCTCATTAAATGCACACCAAAAAACTCTTTTTATTGTTTTTATAATATTCCCTTCTTTATCTTTTATAATCTCATTTAGTTTTTCAGTTAAAATTTCATAAACTGGTTTCCCCATAATAGTGCAATCTACTGAAAGATAGTGCCCATTAACCTTTCTAAAAATGTACTCTATCAGTTCGGGTAATTCTTTTGTTAAAGAAAGACGATAAGTTGTAACATTATAAACCAATTGATATTTTTCATTAACTTTTCCAAATATTGTTATTTCTGTTGCTGCTGCATCTCCAATATCCGATACTACAAAAGTTTTAGAAGAATTATATATTGGTTCTAAAACTAATATATTTTTATAATCTTTAAAGTTTTTCTTTGTAATCTCAAAATGTTTGATTATTCTTTTTTTATTATAATTAGATTTTACTCTATCCATATCAAAAGCACCAGAAGCCCCTTCAATTAAATCTGCTGCGACATTTATACGATAACCTGAAGATTCTAATCCTCCATAAGCTCTTATTCTTTCCTGTTTAGTAATGTCATCCCAAAGATAACTAACATATTGGGGTAATCTAATAATATTTTTTTTCAAAATTGAATCTCTTAATATCCTACCTAAAGGAGAAACTTTAGTAATCAAAGGAATTCCGCATAAAATCTCCATTACACCCAAATCACTTGTAGCATCCACTTTATGAGTATAAGCATTATCTGTTTCTGCCTGAATCTCATCTTGAAAATTAATAAAAGTATGATGACCCCACCAATTTTCGCCTGGGGCTTTTCCTTTCACAGTTTCATTTACACCAAAAAGTTTATTGCCATTTTTGGTTTCTATAAGATATTCTGGACTTCCTCTTATTGTTTGTTTGTAACTTTTATATAAATTATGATAAACCATGAATTCTCTGACTTCATTTAATACTTTATTGACATGTTTCTCATCATAAGAACTCATTGTCATTTCTTTATCTCTATAATGTACTAACTTTAATAAAATATTAGCAATCAATGCTATAAAAGTCTTTCCTATTTTTCTTGCAGAAACAATTATTCGAGTGCCTACTTTTATTCTTCTTCTAAAATTTTCAACCTCAGATAATTTATCATCATCTTCAAGAGCAGAATCGAATCCTAAAAATGGTCGTTGATACGTTCTTAATTTTATACAATCCTTTCCATCATTCCAATTTCGAGGAGTTCCTTTTGAAAATGTATTCTCAATTAAACATTTAGCATCATAAAAATTTTCACAAAAGAACAACTCTTCAGTAGTCAAATTTTTTAACATATATTTAATCTTCTTTTTCTTCTTCGGATTTGTCCTGATTTAAAGGATAATTTTGTCTAATCCAATTTATATAATCCGAAGTAACATTTAAATATCTAACCACTTGATTTTCTGAAATCTTTCCTAATTCAAAATCTTTAAATATTTCTTTATTAAAAAGAATACCTCCCTCGATATACCAAGGGTGAGATTTAATTTCGTCTTTTTCTTTATCAAGTCGCCTTCTAATTAAAATAATTTCTTCACATTTAGGGCATTGACATTCAAAATTGCTTCTATTTTCTGGTTTATTTATCCATTTATGAAATCTTTCCAATAAATCAGATATAGTTTTTGAAACATCATTATTCTCATCTTCTTTTAACAATCCTAATTTTTCCTTCAATTCCATTATCTGATTTGTCAACTCAGTTACCTGTTCTATAAAAGCAATTGGAATTGCAGGATTTGCTTTTCCATATTCTGTATTTAATTGTTTTTTAATTCTATTGAGTAACACCTCTAAATCTATAAGGTGCGTTAATGTATCTTTCTCTGATGCTGACTGTAAAGATGATTCTTCTAAATATTTATTTAATAAATTAGTAGCGAAAAATTTTTCATCATCAAGTGCGAATGTCAAAGAACCCAATATTTCTTGGCGTTGAATATTTTCTTTCGCCAAAATCTCCAATTCTTCATTAGTTTTGTTTTTGTTCTGAACCAAATTTTTTAATTTTTTAACCTCACGTTCTATACTATCCATACTTCCTTTCTATATTATTTCCATCCTACTGGAATTAACGAATAATCTGTCAATGAAGTGCAACCATCAAAACAAGATGTAGTTATAGCAGGTGGCGTTGGCTGATGTTCTGCATTATAAATAATAGTATCTGGGACTGTTTCAGGGATAACACCAGAACCCCAACCGCTTCCTGTCAAACCTGCACAATATTGGAATGTCCACGCAAAAGTAGTCACTTTGGTATTATATAAGAATATATCACCATCAAGAACACCAGTTAAACCTATGCAGGAAGCAAATATACCTTGGCAATTAGTTACAGCAACATTGTATTTGAATATATCTGCTGGAATAGCAGTTATCCCTGAACAAAGATAAAAGACACTTTCAAAAGTCGTTACTGCCGTATTATATCGGAACAAGTCAACTGGTATAGATATTAGACTTGTGCAACTCATAAATGTTCCGCCAAAATTAGTTACTTTTATATTATATCTAAATAAATCAGTAGGTATAGAAGCAATATTTGTGCAACCATTAAAGGCACTATTAAAACTTGTTGCTAATATATTGTATCTAAACAGGTCTACGGGTATGGAACCCGTAAGTCCTGAACAACCCTTAAAAATATTATCCATAGAAGTTGCCAATATATTATATCTAAATAAATCTGTGGGAATAACACCAATCAATCCAGAACATCCCCGAAATATACTGCTAAAATTAGTTGCTAAAATATTGTACTTAAACAAATCAGTAGGAATTACACCTATCAGACCTGTGCAATTATAAAATATACTACTACAATTAGTTGCTAAGATATTATAGTCAAATAAATTGTTAGGGATAAAAGTTAAACCCACGCAACCATTAAATGCACTACTAAAATTAGTTACTTTTATATTATATCTAAATAAATCTGTGGGAATAACACCAATCAATCCAGAACATCCCTGAAATATACTGGTAAAATTAGTTGCCAAGGTATTGTACTTAAACAAATCTATCGGTATAGAACCAATTAATCCTACACAACCAAGAAATGTATTACCAAAATTAGTTACTTTTATATTATAATCAAATAAATTATTTGGTATAACTCCTGTTAAACTTATACACCCAAGAAACGTACTATTAAAAGTGGTTATGCCTATGCAACCATTAAATATCCCCGCAGGAATAGAAGTCAAGGAAGTACAACTTCTAAACATATTTACTGCTGTAGTTAAAGATTCTAACTTTTTCATACTACTTGCGATAAATGTAAGATTTGAACATCCATAAAAATTTAAAGTAGTAAATCCCATATCTACAAAATCTAATAATTGTTTTATTTTTAATTTATCTCCTCCATCATTAAAAGCAAATTTAGTACAAGTTCCATTCATAGAGATTATATAAGTTCCTGCTGCAGTATAGGTATGTATTCTATTGACATCATTAAAGGCGATTACAATATTTTCAGCACTTCCATCTCCCCAATTAACAGAAAAATTATGGGTTCCTGCTAATAGAGGTAATGTAAATGTTTCATTTGGAGCAGTAGTTAATATACTAAATTTAAATGAACGTCTACTCCCCAAAATTCCTGATTTTAATAAATTCATTATCATTTTATTTTTCCTTAATCTAATTTATTATTCTGCTTCCAATACTTATGTTATTATAATTGCTTTATTGAATAAATATTCCACCGATATTACTTGCTGTAACATTGATGATGTTCGTTGTGCGTGTCAATGTTCCCCCATACCAATTATATATTGGTATTGAAGAACCTGATGCATCTACATCGGTGAATGTCGTTCCAAAGACCTTACAATTAGCAAGAGTGCCTGTGTAGTTGAGGTAGAAGGGATTGCTTGTGGAGGAAGATTTTAAAGTGCAAAGTAGTGTCTCGGGTATAGCTGCTTGGATAGATGTTATTGCTAAAGAATTAGTTATTGTAAAAGTTCTTCCCGCAGGAAAAGTAAATACCGTAGCCCCACTTGATACACTTGAGGCAAGAGAAAATTCATAAAATGAAATGTCAAATGCTCCTGAAAATGTAGGACTATTCCCTCCCCCTGCCTTCAACATTCCTGTTCCAGTAAGATTTGAAGAAAGGGTGATTGTGTAAGTACCTAAAGAGATAGTTAAATTGTTTAAAGTTATTTTCGTTGCTCCTCTATCAGTATCTAATGTGCAAGCCCCAGTTATATCAAGAGTAGAACTTGTGGTAGTAATCGTTCCAGCAGTATAAGTAAGGGTTCCTGCGATATATTTCACCCGCCCACTTATCGTAGCACTGGTGCAGTTGAATGTCAGATTATTTGATAAGTTATTACTCCCCGACCACACACACCCCGTTCCTGCGATGACTATATTAGTCGTTCCTGATAAAGCAGTACCCAAAGTCAATACTGAAGCAGTAGCGTCATTTATGGTTAAAGTATCTCCGTCGCCTACGTCTGTCTTGTTTATCACAGTAGCAGAAGAAGCCGAAATAACCAATCCTTTTCCTAAAATCAAATTACCTTTAAGCGTAACTGTCTTGGCATTGGTTGAAGTTAAAAGACCAGGAAAAGTAACCCCATTAGAAGTAATTATCCTTGAGGTATCTACGCCAGTCATAATAATCCCACCAGTAGTAGCAGTGATTGTTCCACCTAAAGAAATGTTAGCAGTAATCGTCAGAGATTGTGCCCCAAAAGCAAGAGTACCTCCATTACCAGTCAGGTTTAATACTGCACAGGCTTCAGCTTGAGAAATAGTAATTGTTCCAGTAAAACCTGCCCCAAAAATAACAGTATCCCCAGCTACAGGATACCCAGACCCTTCTGCCCAACTACCTGCGGTTCTCCAGTCTCCCGTATTTGCTGCATTAAAAGTTGCCATCTATTTCTCCTTTGAATTAATTTTTTTTATATTATGTTATCGTATCCACCTTAATATTGTAATGCACTTCCTGTATAATCCCATTTGCTATTGACTGTATCATATAAAAAAGCATAATAATCTATCTTTCCATTACCAGAAGTAGCAATAGGTAATGGGATTATCCCACTTACATAAATATTTCCCCAAGAGAATGTCTGAACATTAGTTGATTTTATTTTTATTAATAAAGATTGTCCATTAGTGGGAACTCCTGTATCATTGTTAATAGTCAGAGTACCCACACTTTGAGAATTAGACTGATAGATTATATCATAATTATCTGAATTAGGAGTAATTGATATTGCATCTGATTCGTTTGAAACTCTTTTAGTTATTCTTTTATTAGTAAGAATTCCTACATCAGAAAATATTGTTGCTTCAGATTTGTCATCTACATTTCCTAAACCTACTTGTGTCTTTGTTACAGAATGAGGATTAGAATTATCATCTATGTGGTCTTGAACCGTTATTCCAGTTTCGTCGGTAAGTATATCAGAAGCAACTAAATCTACTTCTCCAGTTTTTCCATTAATTTGAGAAACTGCATCTGTAGTATCTGCTTTTTCCCAAGTAGAACCATTGTAAATACAGTAATCTCCTATTTCAAAAGAAATATTTCCTGACCCCAAATCTTGTGTTCCTGCAACTGATACTCTATAAACATCTCCTGCTGTTGCTCCCGTCATTCCGTCTTCGATTGCAGGAGTATTTGTATTTGCGTTCCATGTTCCTTGATAAGTCATTATTGCGTTAGGTAATTCAGTTACTGGAATTTTTCCAGAACCATCCAAAGAAGCATAACCATTAAGGTCGCCTTTTTTAGAAGAATCTTCAGGAGTAAAACCCAAACTATCTTGTTTATTAGATTCTAAATCATCTATTTTGTCTTGAACTGATACCCCTGTTTCAACGGTTAATACTTCGGATGCGGTTTGATTATCGGAACCTGGGGAATGTTTTTTATCAATTGCATCATTTATATCAACATCTTCTTTTATTTCTGAAAGTGTGG
>Ga0315285_10000113_pt1 | contig 77860 bp, 66 predicted proteins | sample YL17G09_36_MG_FD_203698 | JGI IMG/M metagenome (GOLD analysis project Ga0315285, IMG submission 203698) | Sediment microbial communities from Yellowstone Lake, YNP, Wyoming, USA - YL17G09_36 | ecosystem: Environmental > Aquatic > Freshwater > Lake > Sediment | place: USA: Wyoming | collected... | reverse complement strand
ATCACGCACCTCTCCGACACCACGCTGGAGGCCGAGGTCTGGGGCGAGCCGGTGGATCGGGCCCGCCACCCCCTGGTCGGGCATGTGAAGGCGGCCACCTATCACCTGCTCCAGGTGCGGCCTGCGGGGGGTGGCTGGCAGGCGCAGGTGGTGGTGGACGTCTAAGGAAGAGCTGTCGAGGCAGGTCCCATGCGATTCAAACAGTTCGTGATTGCGCTCCTGCTCGTTCCGGTACTGGTCACGGCAAGCCTGCCGGCCGATCACGGCCAGATCCGTGAGCAGATCCAGCAGAAGAAGATCGTGCTGGGCCAGTCGCCCAGAGACGTGCGCGCGGCCATCGGCGAACCGACGAAGATCACCAAGGTTCAGACCTACTGGGAAAGTACGGAGGATTGGGTGTACGGCGAGGGGAAGGACGCCATCAGCTTCATCTTCCAGGAAGGCCGATTGACGCGGATCACCGAGGGGGTGCGATCCATCATCGACTGAGGTCAGAAGACCCCACACAGGGAGCGTGCGCGGATGCCTGACAAAGCGTTGATCTTCGGCAAGGACACCTGAGCCTACACCACGGCCGCCCGTGAGGACTGCGGCAAACGGAAGATCGCCTTCCAGTACATCAACGTCACCAAGGATCCGGCGGGGATGAAGCAGATGCTTCAGTACTCCAAGGGTGGGCGTACCGTCCCGGTGATCGTGGAGGGCAGCAAGGTCACCATCGGATTCGACGGAGGTGGCTGAGAGGTCTAGTCCGGTCCGCCGTCGGCGGACCACACAATGACCAATTCTCAATGTCCAATGACCAATGAGACCGCCGGGATTCTCGGCGAGGTGCGTTGGGTGCCCTCGGGACCACCCCGGGGGCACATGGCAAATCACACCAGACGCTTCATATAGTCGCCTACCATCCGAACGGTAGGTCCCGCACATGATCGCAGGCAGACGCACATGGCCGTCTGTGATCTGCAATGGATTTCCCTTCCGCATCCTTTATCGTGGGATGCCTGCGCCCCTTTGTGTTCCGTCCGGTCCTCTTGCCCGCGTTGTGCCAGCCGCGCCTGCCGGCGAGGCAGATGCCCATCACATCCATGGCCTCGACATCGAGGTTGGCCTGCGTGCTTTATGGCAGCGCGGGCTCCTCGTGACCCGCCTGAGGGTGGACCAGCCTGAGGTGGAGGTGGTGCGAGCGGACAGCGGCACGTCGGGGCCGGCGACTGGGCACGCTGGGCCGAGATCAGCATCCTGCAACCTTGAATTCGAATGCGGAATGCGGATTGCGGAATGCGGAATTCAATTCGAAATCCGAAATCAGCGCGAGGTGGACATGGACAGTGCCGAGCAAGAGCGTGTGCGAGAGCAGATCCGCGAGCGATTCGAGAACCTACGAGGCCGGGACTTGACCAACGCCGAGGTGGATGTCGAGGCCCAGCACCTCCTGGCTCTCGGCGAGCCGGCGATCCCGGTCATCCTGGAGCGGTTTACCGACGAGGATGAGACACTCCTGGCCGTGGCGACGCAAGCCCTGAAAGTCTGGGGAGAGCCTCGCCCGGTGGAACCATTGCTCACGTTGCTTCGCAACCCCGACGTGAGCGACCTGGCCAAGGCGCTGATCCTGAACGTCCTGGAGAAATACGGGTTGGACGTGGACGACCCAGAGCTTCTCGGCCTGAGCATTGACCTGGAGGACTACCAGGTGGATTCCGGCGGCGACGGGGGAAACGGAGCGCGCGATTCATGAGAGAAGAGCGATGGGCTCCTCCGGAATCCATGGCGGTCATCGGGGCGGGGGCGTGGGGAACCGCGTTGGCCGTGATCCTGGCCGAGCGGTATGCGCGCGTGTTCCTCTGGGTCTTTGAGGCGGCGCTGGCGGCCGAGATGGAGCGGACACGGGGAAATGCGGCCTATCTTCCGGGCGTGAGAATCCCTCAGGCTGTCCGACCTGCTTCTTCCCTTGGAACTGCCCTGACCGGGCAGCGCCTGATCATCTTCGTCGTGCCGTCCCGCGCGTTTCGCGGGGTCCTGGAGCAGGCCTGGGCTCATCTTGATCCGTGGGCCCTAGTGGTGAGCGCGACGAAGGGGATCGAGGTACGAAGCCTCTGCACGATGTCTCGGATCATGCGCGAGGTGCTGTCGCCTGTGTACCACTCTCAACTCGCGGCGCTGTCAGGTCCCGGTTTTGCCCGCGAGGTGGTGGTCGGGCGGCCGACGGCCATCGTGGCTGCGGCCAACGATGCGGAGGTGGCGCAGGCGGTCCAGCGCGCGGTCAGCGGGAACACCCTGCGCGTCTATGCCAGCACCGACCCCTTGGGAGTAGAGCTGGGCGGGGCGGTGAAAAACGTCATCGCCATCGCGGCCGGCGTGGTGGACGGCCTGAGCCTCGGACCCAACGCGCGCGCGGCGCTCATCAAGCGGGGCCTGGCCGAGATCACGCGACTGGGCATGGCCATGGGCGCGCGGGCCGCCACGTTCGCCGGCCTGGCGGGGATGGGCGATCTGATCCTCACCTGCATGAGCGATCTTTCGCGGAACCGCCGCGTGGGGCTAGCGCTGGCCAAGGGATCGCGGCTGGAGGACATCCTGGCCGGCCTGGGGGCGGTGGCCGAGGGCGTGAATACCTGCCGCTCCACTGTGGCCTTGGCGGAGCGATATGGGGTGGAGATGCCAATCTGCCGCGCTGTGCACCGAGTGCTCTTCGAGGGACAAGACCCTCGCGAGGCGGTCGTGCAACTGATGACGCGCGAGTTGCGATTCGAGGGGGAGTGAACCGGATTGCCCAACCGCCGAGACGCCAAGGACGCCAGGAGGCTTGAAGCCTCCCAGCGTTCTAGCCGGAAGCGAGGGGCCTTGTGAGTCAATTCGACCAATTCCGACAAGCCAACCGCGAGAACTTTCACCGGATCTGGGAGGCAGCGAAGGAAGGGAGAGCCCTCGCCGCCGAGGAGAAGCGGTTTGCGGACGCCATGCAGGCCCATCCGGAGTATCACAATGCCTGGGAGTTCAGTGACGTGGTGGAGGCGGCCAATTACGAGGTCGAGGGTGTAAACCCCTTCCTCCACATCGCGGCCCATGCCATGATCGAAGCGCAACTGGAGACGAACGATCCCCCTGAGGCCGCTCAGGCCCTTCAGCGATTGCGAGGGAGCGGCATAGACCGCCACCAGGCAATTCACCATATCGCCGCCGAGATGTTTGAGGTCATGTTTCCTGTACTGAAGGAGGGCAAGGTTTTCAACATCCAGCGATACAGGAAACGTCTCCGCCGCCTGGGCCGATAGGCGGAACCCACGCGTCCAAGAGGGCCACGATGACCGATCCTGGCGTGCTCAAACAGCTTCAAGACCGGTATGAGATTCCTGGCGGACTGAGGTTCGAGGCGGGGCCGAAGGGGTTAATTCGGGCGGTTGTCGCCACGCCGCAGGCGGGGGCGCAGGTCTATCTCCACGGGGCCCACGTGACGCACTATCAGCCGCGGGGCGAGCGGCCCGTCCTGTTCATGAGCGCTCACTCCTGGTTCGAGCCCGGCAAACCCATTCGCGGAGGGGTGCCGATCGTGTTCCCCTGGTTCGGGCCCCGGGCGAGCGATCCATCCGCGCCTGCGCACGGTTTCGCGCGTCTGGCGGAGTGGCACATGGAGTCGGCCACCCAGGCTGCTGACGGGTCCGTGACGCTCGTGCTTGGGCTTGACGCCGCCAAGGCGACAAACCCGGCCTGGCCCCACGCGTACGAGCTGCGCTACCGCGTCGGCGTGGGTGGGACGCTGGGGCTTTTCCTCGAAGTGCGCAACACCTCCGACGGGGCCATCACTTTCGAGGAGGCGCTGCACACCTACCTGGCCGTCAGCGATGTGCGCCGGGTCTCGATCGCTGGGCTGGCGGGCGCGGACTACCTTGACAAGACGGACGGGATGAGGCGGAAGACGCAAGGTCCCGACCCCATCCGCATCACGGGCGAGACGGATCGTGTCTATCTCAACACGCAGACAACTTGTGTTGTTGACGATCCCGCGGGAGGGCGGCGGCTGGTAGTGAACAAGCAGGGGTCCGACGTGACAGTGGTCTGGGATCCGTGGGTCGCCAAGGCCCAGGCCATGCCCGACTTCGGCGACGATGAGTGGCCGCAGATGCTTTGCATCGAGACCTGTAACGCCGCCGACCATGCGGTCACGCTGCCCCCGGGTCACCGTCATGAGATGCGGGCCACGATCCGCAGCGAACCGCGATACGGTGGGGACCCCAGATGCCGTGCCCATGTGAGCTGACCCAGCCGCACTGGCCAGATGGGGGTGTCGCGCCGGAATACCGATTGTGGTGAAACTCAAAGCGCGCCAAAACCGTATAATAACGTAGAGACGTGCTTTGAATAGTCGGACGGTCCTGGCGTCCAATTTTCCGAGTCGTGGAGCGAAGTTCCGGGATTTCTGAGTATTGACTTGGCCGAGTCCGTCTGTTACAAGAGTTACATGGGATAGGAAGTAACCCACAGTAATTGGAGGGCAAGGGTATGAAAAGACTTGCGTTGCTCCTCGTTGCGGCCCTGGTCCTGCCGGCCTGTGCCGAGATGTCGGGCGCCCAGAAGGGAGCCCTGGTCGGCGCCGGCACCGGTGCCGCGGCTGGGGCCATCATCGGGAGTCAGGTCAAGGGGAATCGATCCGGCCATGCGGGCACCGGTGCGATCGTCGGGGCTCTCGGCGGCGCCGCCGCTGGGGCTCTCATCGGCGACGCCATGGAACAGAAGAAGCCGGCTGCGACGCAGCAGGGCGGCCAGGTCCAGCCCGTGCCGCCGCCGGGTCAGCCGGGTGCCACCCCACCACCCCCGCCGCCCAGCCAGGCGAGCGTCACCGTGCCGGGGCAGTACGCTGCGGATCCCACGCGGGGCCAGTTCGTGAACAGCACCTCGTTCCAGTTGAAGGTCTATGTGGACGTGGATCCCGCTCGCGACGCCTCAGCCCCATATCTCACCATGAGACCGAACGATGTGCTTCCGGTGAATCTGGATGTCGGATCGCATCGGGTCGTGGTCATCGCCACGCGGGACACCCAGTTCGGAACACGGACCGTTGGCCAGTATGACCGAAAGCTCCAGGTGGATGTCCGAGGGTCCGGTTGGGAGCTTCGGTTCAACGAGGGCGACTTCCGGTAGTTGCCGCATAGGAGCCAGGTGCTGTGGCCGCGGTTGCCCTCCGACCATCGGGGGGGCGGCCGCGGCCATTTTTGTTCAGGGTGTCGCGTGCCTTTCGCCAGCGTGAATGGTGCGGCCATCCACTACGGCCTCGGGCCGCCGCGTACGCCCGCCCGTGGGCCGAGCGTGGTGTTCGTGCACGGCGCGGGCGGTGCGCAGGGCCAGGTGGTTCACAGGCACGAGAAGGAACTCACCGAGAACGTGGTCGCCCATTGGCACGCGTTCCCCGAGGGGGTGCGGGACATCCTGTTCATCCCGATCCACCTCGAGCGGATCGGCGACAACGTGGAGAACCTGCTCCGGTGCATCGATATGATTCGGCGGGAGGGGATCCCGTTCACGGACCGGGCGGTGAATGAGATCTCGACGCTCTTCGAGAGGAGCCTCGAACTCCTGGAGTGCGTCCGGGACCTGATCCCGACCCGCAACCGGATCCTCATGCGGTACGTGGTGAAGGGCGGGGAGGAGTTTCAGACCCTGGCCAGCGAGTACGCGCAAGCCCACCAGGAGCGCCTGATCCAGGGCCTGTGCCTGCCCAAGGCCTCGTCCAGCTTTCTTGCCCTTCTCGACTACCCGAGGGAGATCGAGTGGCACACCCGGCAGATCGTCCAGAAGATGACGGCGCATGGGGGACCAGTCTAGGGGGGGCCACCGATCTCAGGCGACTGCGGCCGGCCGGCTTTTCCCTTGAAGGCATCGCAGTTGCGGTGGTATAAGACGCTCCGATCGATTTGCGATTTCAGATTGAGGATTTTGGATTGAAGAACCCGAATCCGACATTCGACATTCAAAATCCGAAATCGGGCTGGGGGAGGGCTGAGCTTTCATGAAAATCGCGGTCATGGGCAGTGGGGGCATCGGGGGCTACTTCGGTGGCCTGCTCGCTCGAGCGGGCGAGGATGTGACCTTCATCGCGCGAGGCGCGCACCTGGAGGCCATCCAAAAGAACGGCCTGCAGGTGAAAAGCGTTGCCGGCGACTTCCACGTTCGCGCCAAAGCCACCCACGATCCTACCGCGCTTGGCCCGGTGGACCTGGTCCTTTTCTGTGTGAAGGGCTACGACACCGATGCGGCGGGGTCCCAGATCCGCCCTATGGTCGGCCCCCAGATAGTCGTCCTGTGCCTCCTGAACGGCGTGGACAACCAGGAGAGGCTGGCCGCCATCCTGGGGGAGGAGCACGTGATGGCCGGCGTGGTGCATATCCTCTCCACGATCAGCGCCCCGGGGGTCATCAGCCAGACGGCCGGTCCCCGGACGATCAAGTTCGGCGAGAAGGATGGGCGTATCACGGCGCGGGCTGAGAAGATCCTCGGCGTCCTGAAGGGGGCTAGCATCCAGGCCGAGCTTTCGACCCAGATCCAGGTTGACCTCTGGGAGAAATTCCTGTTCATCTGTGCTCAGGGAGGCGTCACGGCGCTCGGCCGGCTCAGCATCGGGGAGATCCTGGCGTGCCCGGAGACGACCGCCTTCTACCGTGGCGTGATGGAAGAGGTGGCGGCGGTGGGGCGGGCGAAGGGCGTCCGGCTGCCTGCGGACGCCGTGGATCGATCCATGGCCTTTGCCCGTGGCCTACAGCCCCACATGCGATCCTCGCTGGCCCACGACCTCTCCCAAGGGAATCGCCTGGAGGCGGAGACGCTGGCAGGAACCGTGGTCCGCTACGGCCGCGAGGTGGGCGTGCCGACGCCCTTCAATCTTTCCATCTACGCCTGCCTGAGGCCGCACCACGAGAAGGCGCTGGCAGCGCGTTCTGCCTAAGGACGAGGGGCGGGATCCGGCCCGGTCGGTTCCCGCTCGTGGAGGATGAGGAGCCGGAATGAGATGGATGGAGCTGGTTGACGATCATCGAGCCTTCCTGGTCCGGGTGGTTCCGGACGTCTGGGCAGAGATTGAGCGCGGCGCGCTGAAATCGGTGGACTTGCTCCGTCCGGGTCTCACCGAGCGGCGACCGCAGTTTCACTTGGGGGACGTGCTGTTGCTCTATCGCCCACAACTGCCGGAGCCTGGCGCGCCACCGGCCGAGCTGTCCCATGTCATCTCCGTGCAATCAGAGTTCTCCAATGACACCGGGTATGGCCTGGGGCCGCTTCTCCGCATGAAGCCCTCGCTGAGTCGGGAACGCCTGCTCTTCGCATCCCAAAAGGGGTCCCTCCCGGATCTGTTCCGGCGAGCCGACGACCGGACGTTCACCCTCAAGCTTCTGGTGAGCGAGCAGCGGGATCAGTTCCTGGAGTACGTGCTGAACGCCGGGATCGGCCTGGAAATCGAGGCGGGGAAGGGTGGCGCCCCGACGGTGGAACCACTGGGCGAGGCTCCGGTGATTGTCGAGTTCGAGTGGTGAGTCCAGTCGGGATGGCTGCCGAGGAGGGGATCGTCCCCTTTCCCATCAGAGGCGGCCCGGACCCTCGACCGGCCGGCGGCTTTCATGGCCAGGTTCGCTTCCGGCGAAACCGGCTGCCTGGGGTGCGCTCGTGTTGACGTCCTTTACCCGCTTCGTGATCGTACCGAATCCGGATGCGAAGCCCAGCCGGGAGTACCGTGCGGTTGTCACGTGCACGGAGTGTGACTGGTCGACGGAGATCGAACTGCGGACCAATGAGGTGCTACGCCTCCTGTGTGGGACCTGCGGGAACGTGGAGAAGGCCTACGTGGGGATCCCGGACGAGTTCGTCGGCGTGCCCTGTCCCGAGTGCTGCCGGGCCGTCACCAAGCTGGAACGGGAGACGAGCGTCCTCGGCCGGCTCGAGGTATTGCGCCTGTATTGTCCTGAATGCGACTGGGAGCTCTAAGCCCGGTCTGAAGATTTCAACCGCCATGACGCCAAGGTCGCCAAGACTACGTGGCAATTGGGCACAGCCAAGGGGTACCCGGCGCACCCAGAGGGTACCCGGCAACTTGGAACCCCTGGTTGCCAAATTGCCGGGTCGACTGATTGCCTCCCCGTGGCGTTCTTGGCGCCTTGGCGGTTGGATTTTTTTGGCTGAGTGGGTCCGGTAGGATGCCCCTTCCCGCGTACCGGCGGTTCGCCGAGGCCTATGACTGGGAAGGATCGCTGGATTTCAGCCGCCAGGCGTTTCGATGCGTGATCGCGGTGTGCCAGGAGCATGGTGTGTCGCGCGGCCGGCACCTGGATCTTGGCTGTGGCACGGGGACCCTGGCCATCCTGATGGCCAAAGCCGGTTGGGAAGTGGTGGGACTGGACGCGTCGGAGGCCATGCTGGCACAGGCCAAGCAGAAGGCGCTGGATGCTGGCCAGGCCGTGGAGTTCGTCCAGCAGGACATGCGCGACCTCCGGGTCGCGGGGTCCGTGAACCTGGTGACCTCGTTTTACGACACCCTGAACCACCTGCTCTTTGCCGAGGATCTCGAGGCCACGTTCCGGGGCGTGGCCAGGGCACTCCTGCCAGGCGGCCTCTTCGTCTTCGACGTCAACACCGAGGCGACCTTCCGGCGGGTGTGGGGTGGGGTCACGCACTTCATCGAGACTCCGAGGGCCTCCACCGTTTACCAGACGAGCTACGATGAGGAGACCCGCCTGGCCAAAGGCCTGGTGACCGGCTTCCTCCGACGCGGGGATCTCTACGAGAAGTTCGAGGAGGAGATCGTCGAGCGGTACTGGCCGCCGGAAGACGTCGGGCGATACTTGGTGGCCGCCGGCCTCCGCCCGGCCAAGAGGGAGGCCTTCAACCCGTTTCCCCTTTCCGGCGGCGGCGACCTGAAGTGGCTGTGGATCGTGAATCGGTAGAGTTTCCTCCGCTCCTGCAACGTCGCGTGCCATGCCCGCGAACCTGACCCCGCAATATCTCGAGGCGGATAGGCGCTTCAAGGCCGCCAAGACGATCGAAGAGAAGGTGGCGGCACTCGAGGAGATGCTCGCCGTCATCCCCAAGCACAAGGGGACGGAGCACCTTCAGGGGGACCTGAAACGGCGCCTGGCCAAGCTGCGGGCCGAGGCAGAGCAGGCCCGCCGCCGCCGCGGCGGCTTCTCCGTCTCGGTGGACCAGGAGGGGGCGGGCCAGGTGGTCCTGGTGGGGCCTCCCAACGCGGGGAAGTCAGCCCTGGTGAAGTGCCTCACCAACGCGCAGCCCGAGGTGGGCGACTATCCCTTCACCACGCGGCGCCCGATCGCCGGCATGATGCAGTTCATCAATATCCAGATCCAGCTCGTGGATCTGCCGGCCATCTCCGACGAGTACATGGAACCCTGGGTCCCCAGCCTCGTGCGGCCGGCAGACCTGGCCTTGCTCGTCGTCGACGTGGCCAGCCCCTCGTTGCTCGAAGATGTGGAGCAGGTGATTGCCATCCTGGGCCGAAGTAAGGTGGCGCTGGTTTCCCCGGGGTCGCCCCCGCCCCCACTTGGCTGGGCGAACGTCGGAATGCTGCTCCTCGCCAACAAGGCGGACACGCCGTCGGTCGAAGCGGCCCTGGAGATCCTGCGCTCGTACTACGGGTCGCGATTCCCCGTTCACGCGGTGTCGGCACAGACCGGCGTGGGCCTGGAGCCTCTCCGGCGCATGATCTACGACGGGCTGGGGATCGTGCGCGTGTATTCGAAGCCACCCGGGAAGGAGCCGTCCATGCAGTCCCCGGTCGTCCTCCCGCGGGGGAGCACGATCGTGGAGATGGCGGCGGCCATCCACAAGGACTTCGCCCAGCAGTTGAAGTTCGCCCGCGTCTGGGGCGGGACCAAGTTCAGCGGCCAGCGAGTCCAGCGGGACTATGTCGTCCAGGAAGGCGACATCATCGAGTTGCACATCTGACCCCAATCCCAAATTGCCAACCGCCAAGACGCCTGTCTGCGTGGCCCGCACAGGCAGGCCAAGAACGCCAAGACCGGAATAGCTCATTTGAGGGAAACGACCGAAAATCCTGGATGCCCCATAAACCGATTTTCGCGTCCTTCCACGGAGAGATCAGAACATTGCATGCTTGGCGACCTTGGCTTCGTCGTGAGCTCAGCCGAACGGCGCCATGGCGGTTCAAGAGTTTTCTCGGATGTGGGCCAAGAAATGGCAGAAGCCGCCCGCTGAGGCGGCGGGCGTCTATTGCCTGGTCCTGTGGCTCCCGCGTCCTCGCTGCATTACGCTCTCGCGGGTCGGAATCTGCCGGTTGGACCGCGGCTGGTACGTTTACACAGGCTCGGCCAAGCGGAACCTGCTGCCGCGCCTCCTGCGACATCTCCGGCGACGCAAGCGGTTCCACTGGCACATTGACCACCTTCGGGCCGTGGCCAGCGTTCAACAGATCTGGGTCTGGCCCTGGAGTCCCGGTGGGGAATGCCGGACGAATAGAGGGGTCCGTCACATGCCAGGCGCCAGCTTTCCCGTCAAGAGCTTCGGGGCGTCTGACTGTCGGTGCGTTGCTCACCTGGTTTCATTCCCGTTCGAGCCGGTTCCGCCGGATCGGGGGGCGCCGTTCACATATCGTGTGCACGGCAAGGCAACCGCGGCGTCCATCAGGAAACACCTGGTAAAGGAATAGGCCATCCTTGTTCTCAAAAGCGGACCTTGGCTGGTGCCCGATCGCCGGGGTTTGACCGCACCCAGAATGAGGCGTATATTGTGAATGGTGCTACATGGCCACCGGCGTCAAAGGAGTGCGGATGAGCACCTCCAATAATTCTTCCGACAAGCCAACCGAGGTCTGTCCCTACTGGCATCAGGTAGCGAACGACTTTGCCTCCATGTACCCGGCCGGTGGCTACTGCATTGCTGGCTGTCACAAGCGGATCAAGGTCATGGCGGAAAAGACGTTCGATGATGTCTGCGCCATGAACTTCGCCGAGTGTGAAGGCTACCAGCGGCTGCTGGCCGAGGAAGAGGCAAAGCAGCGCCAGAGTCCGGGGACGATCTTTCGATAGGCTGCACCCCATGGCTCGCTGTCGCGTCTGCGGCTCCCGGTCGCCACTCACCGCCTCGAGCCTGGGGGCGTGCGCCTCGTGCATCCGGGCTGACGCCCCTGGGCTTCACGCCCACATCGCCCGCGCACACGCAAGGACTCACCGCGCCTTCGGACTCCCCCCTGAACCCCCCCACGACCCCACTGGCATCCTGTGTGACCTGTGCGCCAACCAGTGCCGGATCCCCCGCGATGCGCGGGGTTACTGTGGTCTGCGCCGGAACGCGGGCGGTCGCCTGGTCGGTGGCGCGCCGACGCACGGAAACCTGAGCTGGTATTTTGATCCCCTGCCCACGAACTGTGTGGCGGACTGGGTCTGCCCGGCCGGGACGGGCGTCGGCTATCCGACGTGGGCGCACCGCCCCGGCCCAGAGTACGGCTACACGAACCTGGCCGTTTTCTACCAGGCCTGCTCCTTCAATTGCCTCGGGTGCCAGAACTGGCATTACCGGGAGGCGACCGGCAACCGGGCGACCGTGACCCCAGCCGCCCTGGCGGCGCAGGTGGATGCCCGCACGGCCTGCATCTGTTACTTCGGCGGGGATCCCAGCCCCCAGTTTCCGCATTCGGTGGCCACCTCGGTCCTGGCGCGGCGACGGACGCCGAAGCGGATCCTCCGGATCTGCTGGGAGACGAATGGGACGATGCATCCGCGATGGCTTCGCAAGGCCATGAGCATCGCGTTGGCATCGGGGGGCTGCATCAAGTTCGATCTGAAGGCATGGGACGACGGAATCCATCGCGCCCTCACCGGGTCCTCCAATCGGTGGACTCTGGAGAACTTCCGGCTGGCGGCCGAGCTGGCCAGCGTCCGGTCAGTGCCGCCGGCCCTGGTGGCCAGTACCCTGCTGGTGCCGGGGTACGTTGATGCGGCGGAGGTGGGGGCGCTCGCCCGATTCATCGCCGCCGTCAATCCGGACATCCCGTACAGCCTCCTGGCGTTCTCCCCCCAGTTCTACCTGCACGACCTTCCCGTGACATCCCAGGGGCACGCCGAGGAGGCCCTGGCGGCCGCGAAGGCCGCCGGCTTGACCCGCGTGCGCATCGGGAACATCCATCTGCTGGGGGAACCGTACGATCGTCCGAGCCGCATGACAGCCTGAATAGTTCGGAGGCAAGAAGGCCTCGCACATACTTTCGCTCGACATACGAGGTGACTCTCGCCATGACGCAACGATACCGGGTCATCATCGTGGGGGCAGGGCCAGCGGGGATCTTCGCGGCCCTAGAGCTGACGTGCGCTGGCGTGGACGGCGTCCTGCTTCTCGAAAAGGGGCCGGACCTGCCCGAGCGACAGCGCCTCGGCCGCGGGGGATCCATGTTGGTCGGCTGGGGCGGGGCCGGCGCCTACAGTGACGGCAAGCTGGCGCTATCCACCGAGATCGGCGGCTTCATGGATCGGCACTGCACGCCGAGCCAACTCGCCGAGCTGGTGGAGTACGTGGACGAGACCTACCGCGCCTTCGGCGCGCCCGCGGAGCTTCACGGGTCGGACGCCGAGGCGGTGGCGCACCTCCAGCGCCAGGCGGCGCGGCTGGACATGAAGCTGATCCCGAGCCGCTACCGGCACCTGGGAACCGAGGGCTGTGAAGAGCTGCTGGGCAAGCTCCGGGCGCACCTCGGCGGGCAGGTGGCGATCCGGTGCGGGAAGTCGGTGGCCGAGGTGCTCGTCAACAGCCGCAAAACGGTCGGGGGTGTGCGCCTGGAGGACGGCACAGAGATCGCGGCGGACTATGTCATCCTGGCACCCGGCCGCGAGGGCTCTGCCTGGCTGGCCAAAGAGGCGGAGCGGCTGGGCCTGCACACACAGCTCAATCCCGTGGACATCGGCGTGCGGGTCGAGGTTCCGGCCTCCGTCATGGAGGAGGTCACGCGGGTCACCTACGAGGCCAAGATCATCTATTACACGCGCCGCTTCGAAGACATGGTCCGCACCTTCTGCATGTGCCCGTACGGCGAGGTGATCCGGGAAGACCTGGGCGGCCTGTACACCGTGAACGGCCACAGTTACGCCCATCGCAAGACAGCCAACACCAACTTCGCGCTGCTGGTCAGCAAGATGTTCACGGAGCCGTTCCGCGAGCCCATCGCCTACGGCCAGCATATCGCCCGGCTGGCCAACATGCTGGGGGGCGAGGTCATCGTTCAGCGCCTGGGCGATCTGCGCCAGGGCCGGCGCTCCACCCCGCGGCGGATCGAGCGCGGTCTGGTGGAACCGACGCTCCGGCAGGCAACCCCAGGTGACCTCAGCCTTGTCCTGCCCTATCGCTACCTCGCAAACATCCTGGAGATGCTGGAGGCGCTCGACCGCCTCGTTCCCGGCGTCAACTCGGTGCACACGCTGCTCTACGGGGTGGAGGTGAAGTTCTACTCGCTCCAGCTCCGGCTGGGTCCGGGCCTGGAGACGGAGATTGCGCACCTGTTCGCCGTGGGGGATGGCGCCGGGGTCAGCCGGGGTCTGGTCCAGGCATCGGCCTCGGGGGTCCTGGCGGCGCGGAGTATCGCGGCGCAGGCGAAGGGGGGAGGGGGCTAGTGGCTCGGCTCGCCGCCTCCGAGGAAGGCCCGGACGGCCGACACGAGGGTGTCGGAAGGCTCCAGCAGGGTCGCGTGTTCGACGCCGGAGAGGACGAGACGGCGGACGTTCGGTAGGTGCGCCGCCAGGAATTCCGCGACGCTGGAGAAGTGGCTGTGGCTCTTCTCGCCCACGATCAGGAGGACGGGCTGGCGCACATCCGCCAGGCGCGCCGTCGGGTTGAAGGCCTCGGCTGAGCGGACGATCCCCTCGATGATCCAGGACGGTCGCGACAGGAGGAGCGGGCGGTACCGGCTGCGGAGGAGCATTTCGACCCTGGCGGGCGACAGGACGCACCCGAACCAGTAGTCGAGACCGGCGGCCACGCCTCGTTCCCGCATGATCCGGGCGATTGTCTCCCCGCTGAGACCGGCGGTGTCAATGGGATGGTCCTGCTGCAGGCCGAGGATCGGCGGCTCGGCCAGGATCAGCCGCCGCGCCCGCTCCGAATACGCCAGCGCAAAGCCCAGCGCCGTCATTGCTCCGCCCGAGCACCCGAAGAAATCCGCCGCCGAGATCCCCAGCCCGTCCAGCAGTCCCCGCAAGTCCTCGGCCAGCACCTCGACGGTGTAGGGCGCCTCCCGGGGCGGGATCTCGCTTTGCCCGTGGCCCCGGCGGTCATAGGCGATGACCCGGCGCTCTGCGGCAAGGTGCGGGAGCAGGCGACGCCAGACCTCCAGACTCATCGCATCGTTGTGCAGCAGCACCAGCGGCTCGCCGTCGCCGACGGTTTCGTAGTAGGTGTTGATGCCGTTCGTTTGGATGAAAGGCATGGTCCGACTCCGGGGGATCGAGACGCGCAGGCGGCCGATCGGCTCACGCGTCAGCAAGAGCCGGGTGGCCTGGCGTCGAGGAAGGTGTGTGCCTTGGTGAGGAGGTCGCGAGCGTTCTTAAACGTCAGGCGCTTCAGCGCCTCGTCGTACTGGAGCCACAGGTACCCGGAGTGCTCGTGGGACAGCGTAACGTCGCCGGTGGGCGTCTCGGCCAGAAAGTAAATGACCACCTTCAGCATACCCTCCCCGGCCTTGCGGTAGAAATAGCGCATGCTCTCCTTGAAACCGGGGATGAACCGGGCGTCCCGGATGCCGGTCTCTTCCTGGAGTTCGCGTGCGGCCGTTGTCTGCGGTTCCTCTCCTGTCTCGATGTGCCCCTTGGGGAAATCCCAGTGGGCCCCGTAGTCGAGGAGCAGGTACTCCCGCTGCTGCCTGGTCCGGAACAACACCGCGCCGGCTGAGATCTCGCGACCCATCGCTCCTCCCATCTCCTTATACCCCGAAAGGCCGGTTGCTGCAAACCCCACTGCATTGCGAAAAGGCTTGAAAACCGCTTGACGGCGAGGGTAGAGTATCCCGGGAGGAAACAACTCATGCGTCGGAACTCGCCAAGCGTCGGCCGGAAGGTCCCACGGAGCTCTTACGAGCGCGATCGGCGCGCCATCCTGAAGCTGGTGCCCAAGCTTCGCAAGATCAAGCCGCAGAAGGGGCGCTGATCCGGGGCAATGACCAATTCCCAATGGCCAATGACCAATCCGAACCACACACCTCAACGGCTTGGTGGACAGCCCGATCGTTGCGTCGGGGGGGGACTTGGTTATTGGAAATTTGTCATTGGTCATTTGACAAGGAGACCGTCCTGTGACCCAACATCAGGCACCTCCGATCCGCGCAGATTTCCGCTTCTGGTGGCCCGTCACGGTTCGCTGGGGTGACATGGACGCCATGGGTCACGTGAACAACATCATCTACTTCCAGTACCTGGAATCCGCTACTTCCAGTACCTGGAATCCGCCCGGATCGGCTACTTCGAGATGCTCATGGGCTGGACCGGACGTGACGAGGGTGGAGGGCGGCAGGGACCGGTCGTCGTGTCGCAGACGTTCAATTATCGTCGCCAGGTGTATTACCCGGCCGAGCTGGATGTGGGGGTGCGCTGTCGCGAGATCCGGGACCGGAGCTTCGTTCTGGAGTACGGCATCTTCCGGAAAGGAACCGACGAGCTGGTCGGCGATGGAACCAGCGTGGCGGTCTGGCTGGATTACGGCGCGAACACGGCAATGCCGATCCCGCCGAGCCTCCGGCAGGCCTTCACAGGGGGCTGAAGAACGTTCGGCTGTCCCCGCTCCGGACCGCCTCCGCCCCGTATCGCGTGGCGGAGTCGGCAGCTCCGCCAAGGATCCGAATCGCCGAACGCTCTTTGCTTTTCTACGCGAACGCCGCCCGCTTCCCCAACAGCTGGGCGTACGCCTCCAGGTACTTCTCCCGCGTCTTGGCGACAATCTCGACGGGTAGAGGCGGGGGAGGGGGCTTCTGAGGCCATTTGATGGAGAGCAAGTAGTCGCGGAGGAACTGCTTGTCGAAGGAGGGCTGGGGGCCGCCCGGCTTGTATTCATCCTTGGGCCAGAACCGGGAGGAATCGGGAGTCAGCACCTCGTCCACCAGCATCAGGGTGTCGCCGGCCAGCCCGAACTCGAACTTGGTGTCGGCCAGGATGATGCCGCGGGCCTCGGCGATGGAGCGGGCGCGGCGATAGACCGCCAGGCTCTGGTCGCGGAGGCGCTCCGCCAGGTCGGCACCCAGATCCCGGACCATGTGATCGAAGGGGACGTTCAGGTCATGCGTGCCCAGCTCTGCCTTCGTCGCCGGGGTGAAGATAGGTTCTTCCAGCCGATCCGACTCCACCAGGCCCTTGGGCAGACGGATGCCGCACACGGTGCCGCTCTCCCGGTACTCCTTCCATCCCGAGCCGCTGAGGTACCCACGGACCACGCACTCGAAGGGAACGACACTGGCTTTCTTGACAAGCATGGAGCGGTCCCGCAGGCTCTCGGTGTATGCGCGGCAGGCGGGCGGAAATGCCGCCACGTCCGTGCTGATCAGGTGGTGAGGGACGAGGTCGGCGATCTGGCTGAACCAGAAGGTGGAGATCTGGGTGAGGATCTTCCCCTTATCCGGAATGGGATCGTTCATCACCACGTCAAAGGCCGAGATGCGATCCGAGGCGACGATCAACAGGGTGTCCCCCAGATCGTAGATGTCCCGCACCTTCCCCCGGCCTTTGAGAGTGAGGCCCGGGAGGTTCGTTTGAAAGAGCGCTGTTCCCATGGGATCCTCCGTAGCGAAAGCTGGGTTGGTCACAAGCGGCGACATCCTACCACAGGGCTCCGATCGGCCGGAAGGAAATCTGACATCGCACGAGGGGTGTGCCAACGGATGAACCCAGGAGGCGAAGAGGAGAGGCTCCCAAGGCGTTCGGGTGAGATGAGGATGCCTGCTGCCCTGCGGGTCTGGACCTGCATCTTCTTGTGGGTCGTGACGACCGTGTTGCCGGCCTGCGCCCGCGTGATCGCCTGGCCGTCTCCGGACCTGGATCAGGACTTCGTCCGGCGCCACATCACCTTGATGGAGACCAAACCTTTCGACGGAGTGGTCCTCCAGGCGACGATGGTCGGACAGGAGGGGACCGCGCGGTTCTTCGCCTGGTCCGCGGTGAATCGCCGGTACAGCGCCGAGGAGTTCCGGCCGTTCGTGGAGGCGGTGCACCGGGTCCCGTTCCGCCGCTTCCGGCACAACTTCCTGCGGATCAATCTGAACCCAACGGATCGGCCCTTCGACATGTTCGACGACGATCGGTGGGAGATCCTGACCGCGAACGTTGCAACCGCAGCCGCAGCGGCGCGCGAGGCTGGACTTCGCGGATTCATGGTGGACCCGGAGGCCTACGCGGATCCCGAGCCGGGCACCGAGATTCCCCGCTTCAACGTCTTCGACTTCCGCCTCCGTCGCACGAGCCGGGAGTTTCCTGCCTACCGCCAGCAGGCGTTTCACCGGGGGCAAGCCGTTGGCCGCGCCGCCGCCTCGGCCTATCCAGGCATCACGCTCATCTTCGCCTTCGGCCCCGGCGCGACGTGCCTGGGGCGAGGATCTCTGCCCGAGCGAGTCTACGGCCTTCTGGGCGCGTTCGTGGACGGCGTACTGGTGGGAGCCGGAGGGCAGGCGACCGTGGTCGAGGGCTTCGAGTTGGCGTACCCGTACCGATCCTGCGATCGCTTTCAATGGGCGTATGCGTACCTGCGGGGACCCTGCCGGGATCTCTCCCTAGAGCCCACGAGGTACGATCGCTGGCTGGAGATCGGATTCGGCATCTGGCTGGACTACGATTCGGGGCGCACGTGCCAGGACGCGCGAGTGGCCGGCCGCGCCTGCCGGTGGTTCGACCCGTCACTCTATCCGGCCGAACAGCAGTATCTCGTGGACCCCGAGCAGTTTGCACGCGCCGTGGCGTCCGCCCGGGCAGTCGGCGACGGCTACGTCTGGATCTACACCGAGGAACCGAAGTGGTGGACAGAGGAGCATCCCCTCGGAGAAAACCTGCCGGAGGCTTATGTGAGAGCGCTGGAGCGGGGACGGGATGCCACGGGCCTGTCCTGTCCACGGCCGGTCGAATCGCTCCCGGCACATTCCATCCCTGCCAGCAACCGGTGACGAGTACGGCAGGCGACCTGCCGCGGTCCATCCGTAATGGGGTTGAAATGGGGGAGGTTGTGCCCCATTACGGGGTTTCGGGAGGAAGCGGGGCAGGGTCAGCGCTGTTCGAAGGCACAATCGCATGCCCTCAACTCCGAGAAACGCTTGGCTCCCTGCCTTTATAATAAGGGGGACGTTGCATTACAAGTATTATTGCCTATGAACCGGCCGGCGCCTAACGGGGGTCCCACCCCCTCCGGTCGTCCTTCCAGATCCTTCAGGCGTACCTGATCCGTTGACAAGGAACAAGGGCCAGCGTGGCCCGTTGTGCACAGTGGGAAATAGTCTAGGCGAGCCCTCCTGCGAAACAGGGATGGTGCCGGGAAGCTCGGGCGAGAGCGTAGCTCTCACCGCTCCGCCCTGTCAACAGGAATCCCGGCCACAGACCGCAGTCTGGTGGAGTTGGGCGGTGGCAGCGTACAGGGGAGTGAGGAGCAACAGCAACCCGAGACTGACGGCCCTTCCGCGTCGGTAGCTCCTCCGCATCTCGCCCCCTCTAGCCCGCAACGTTCTGCGCTGTCAGTTCCGCTCTGCCGGCGTGTCCAGCTACTCCCGAGCCTTCTGTGCCGCTTCCTCGGGGGTTTCGCCGAAGAACGCCAGCCCCTTCAGCTCTCCCGGCTCTGACAGCAGCAGCTCGGTCGCAAGGATCATGGCCGCCCAGCTATCGCCAACGGGCTGGATGCAGAGCCCCACCGCGACCCCCTCGCAATCGGGGCCAAGGATGAGGCCGGATCGCACCATTAGGCCAGGGGGTGAATGGGGAGGGCAGGGGAACCCAACCATTACAGGACGCGCTGACGTTGAGAGGAGGGTCTTACCTTGACGATTCGGAAAGGGCCGGGTCTCGCCCATCCCACATCCGCGCCGGAACGCCAGGCGACATAGACTGGAACGTCCCCGACTGTCAAAGTCAATAAAGCCCCAACGTCCCGCATTACGTCCCGCATTAGAGGCGGCTTGCCTATGGTTCCCCGTGGCCCCGAGATGGTCATCCCATTCGATGCGTGACTTCGGCACCTGAGCATAGTGGGTGGAGGAGCGGGGGATTGTACCTACGAAAGACCACACCCATTATTCTTGGAACGCGGCTCCGAGCCTCCTCGCACCTATGGCAAAAGCCTGTAATCAGCCTCGGACAGAACCACGGCGAGCCAACGCTCCACAAACCTAGCATCCGCTCTACGCGGCGTGAACTCTATATCCGGACGCCTACGTGGAGGATGGTAGAGGAGCCTCACATCGGTTTTGTCGGCCAAGCGCCTTTCCGTAAGCAGGAAGGGATACCTCCTGCCTTTGTGGGCATACTCCGCCAACTTAGGCATGAACTCAACCCTCAGCCTCTCCTCATGGAACATGCCGTACCATCCGACCACATGTCTGAGCTTCCTGACGGGGTTGCCCGGTGCGTCCAACTCACACTCATAGGCACTGACGCGGTCCGTGGAGTACTTTCGTCCGACCTTGAATTCGGTATTGATGCTCTTCACCATTGGGAATCTCCTGCGCCCCTCGCCACACCGGTCCTTGCCGAATGGGACGTAGACGCGTCCCCTGCTGCCGTCCCCTGCTAAAAATGACTTTTCGGAGCTCCACCAGTTCTTCGAAAGCGCTTACCAATGGGACGCCGATTTGGCCACCCCTCGAGGGTTACAGCACTGCCGCCCCTGACTGCAAGTTGCGTGGAACCTGCGTTCCCCTTCAAGGGCTCCAAATACCCGAGACACTAGAGCTCTCTACGCCAGGAATCCAGAGGTATCCGGGCCCGCTCGTCTGGTTCCCACACACGTGAAGGATTCCTGAGTTGCCCGAGGACAGCCTGCCCTGGTAATCCATAAACTATTACCAGAACATAGTCTTGCGCACGATATTTGGCTTCTCTCACCTGGCTCTGTTCCAGGCTGATATCTCCCGGATCTGTCATGCTCTTTACCTCGAATACGCTAGCGCAATGTTCTCTGCACTCAAGATCGTGACCTAACTCCAGACGGTTTGCCACATACTCGACCTGGTGCCCCTCGGCTTCAAGCTGCTTAGTAGCAAGGGTGTAGCCAGCGCGCTCCGTCAGGGCGCGATCCCGCACCGGGTCGAATCCATGGACTCCTACATCCAGGAGCCAACCGCGCACCGTCGGCAAATCCGTTCTCAGTGCGGCCGCAGTGGACTCACTTACGTACCCTGGATGAAGAACAGAATATCCGGGCAGCAAACCCTGGTCCTGAGCCACCGACCAGTCAAGGGGGCCGCCGCGAATGAACAGCAGATTTGGGTCGTACGGGTGGCCGTCTTCACCAACGAGCCTCTTAGGCCTGTAGTGCGGGCTCTCCTTAGCCACAAAGAGAGTCACATTGATTAGGTCCCCAGGAAAGTCCCAGTCATCAGGGCAGTCACTCCTTTCATGGATCGCCTCTATCTGCCTCTGAGCCTCCCAAACGAGGTTCCGTTTATCTACCACCCTCAAGCCGCAGCGCTGAAGTCCGCGAACTGCAGAATCGTCACGAGCCACCACACCATGGAGAGTCGTTTCCGCGTTGTTAACTATTTTCCGGACAATTGCGTCTACAAACTTTGGTTGGGATGGCATATCAAGGGTGACATGAACGGTTCGATTAGGAGCATGCCAATTACCGTCCGCACCCAGGGCCCAAGATACTAGGTCAAGTGGGGGGTCGCGCGTGTCTCGCCCTCGAATCTGGTAGTTGCTCAGCTTGTCGGAATCGGAAGCAAGGGAATACACTGCCGCTAACTTCTCAGGTTTGGTTCGCAGGGTTTCCAAGGCGCTCCGGTGCTCTTGTATAAGGTCGTAGAGACCCACCATCGTGATCTCAGAACGCAACTCTCTGACCACGTCCGGGTGGGCAAGATGCCTTCCTTGGAGCAGCGCACTCAACGCATCCTCACCTAAGACGGTTTCGACCTCATGCTCTACGTGAGCGAGATCCACCAGTCGTCGCAGCACACCGTCTCGATCGGGGTAAAATGCCCCCTCAGCGAGGAATTGCCTCAGTGGGTCTCGAACTCCTTCGGCCCAGAAGCGCGTCGCGGCATCGATAGGGCGGGGTTCCCGTAACCACGTGAACAGACGGAATGGCACAAACTTCCACTGTTCCTCGGCAAGGAAAAGGTGCTCGATGGATTGCTGTAATAGCTTCGCCACTTCGTCACGAAGCCAATGATTCCATCTCAGGCCCTCATTCACGGTGACACGATTGGGGTGGGGCACAAAGTCGGCGAACAAGCCAAATGGCAGCCCTGTTTGCTCAGTCTCGAGAGGCAGAAATGAGTAGAGACCGCCTAGGCGGCTAGGGAGATACCCCAGTCCTGAGCCGTCTTCGAGGCCGAAGACTAGACCGATCTCGCGGGAGGAAACCTGTGACCGGCGGATCTCCTCGGTCTCTGGGGAATTCCTAACGTTGTCAGGCACCGGTCTATTGGCACGAAGGACGAGATAGCCGACCTTCGACGATCTACGATCCAAATCTCCTTCTCCTAGCACCTCGACTAGCACCCTTTGAGCCCTCAGTCGGTAGGTGCCAGCCCCGTGCTCACTTTCTTCGAGGTGGGCTTTCCTTATGTGCAGCGCTCCACCCGTCAGATGAACGCCAATGGTCTCAACAGCTTCTAGGAGGAGGACCATTTCGCTGGGCAGTTGATCACCTCCTAAAAATTCCGCTAACCTTTTCAGTATGGGAGCGACACCGTCCGAGGTTGGAATCCAGAATGCGGTAGTATACCGATCTGGGAGTTCTAGGGAGCCGCACTCTACAGGAAGTATCTCCCAGGGCCATTCCGCGCCAGAGGCAGCACCTTCCCAGTTCCTAGCAGCCCAGTGTTGCCGGTCGAAAGCAAAGTGCAGGTCCCCAGAGTGTACTTCAACCCGAGAGGAAACTCTAAAGATGGATTTGAACCCAATACCCAGCCATCCTCGGAAGCCGAGGTGAAGCAACTTCCGGGATCTCACGTCGCAGATTGCCCGGACATCGTTCTCTCCAAAGGGCTCACCGTCATTCAATATCAGGAGGCCATCGTTGCTGATCTTGATTGTCAGTCGCTTTGCTCGAGCGTCTTCGGCGTTTTGGAGGAATTCGAGAATCCAGTGTCGCTCTGAAGAAAATGCGTTCTTCAGAATCTTGAGCATGTTGACATATCCGTCCCAACGGTCGGCTCCTCTGCTCGCAAGGATCGTCTCACGGATATCAGAAACCATACTCATTGGCGCCTCCTACCTGCCTTCTCGCCGGGTTAGACATCCGGGTTTCGGCATCCGTGGAAAGCGATTTCGGTGCGCTGGTGTTTGGTGATCCGCAAGCCCCCTCAACGGCTTCCAGTGCCTGCAAAGCTAGACGCCTGGCAGTGCAAGAATGATGTTGCACACAGGACACCGGAACCGCGTGGTACCAACTGGAAGATGCGCGCTGTAGAAGGACGAGCACTCGGCACAACGCACCTCGACACCCCGCGGCCGAATACTTGTCCTGTCGGAGAGGGCTGCGCCAGCCAGAAGGCCAATGAAGGCTCCACCGCCGCCACCGAGGAGAGCACCTAGCCCGGTGGCTGTCGCGACGGTCCCAAGCACGTGCGAATCGTCGTATGACTCAAGTACAGGGGTCAGGTACGTGAAGTAGGAGTCGTTGGGCTCGAACACGATATAGTGGCGGAGATAGGGCGTGACGACGGAAACGTGTCCAGCATCTGAGGCTCGTTCGAAGACCCAGATGTCCTTGTTGCTGCCGACTCCTGCCTCCCACACGACCCAATCGCGAGTGTGGGGGAGCGACTGCACGTGGCGGGAGAGCAGAAGGAGTAATGCATTCGAACCAAGGATGTCTTGCCGGATGCGCTGGATATCGATCAGGCCGGCTATGAGTTTCTCAAGTTCCTCGAATATCAAGCGGACCTTCGTCCTCGCCCCAAGACGGGCGAAGAAGTCGACGAGGTCGGTATCGCGCGCGGAGTGGGAAACGAACAACTGGGCCATTTGGTCTGCAACCGCCGCTTAGCTATGCTTATAAAGGGGGACCCTGCATTACAAGTATTATTGCCTATGAACCGGCCGGCGCCTGACGGGGGTCCCACCCCTTCCGGTCGTTCTTCCAGATCCTTCAGGCGCACCTGATCCGTCAACAGGGAACAAGGGCCAGGGTGGCCCGTTGTGCGCGGTGGCGAATGGCGTAGGCGAGCGCTCCCGCCCAACGGGGATGGTGCCGGGAGGCTCAGGCGAGAGCGTAGCTCCCACCGCTCTGCCCTGTCAACAGGAATCCCCGCCACAGACCGCCGGCAGTCTGGTGGAGTTGGGCGGCGGCAGGATACAGGGGAGTGAGGAGCAACAGCAGCCCGAAACTGACAGCCCCTCTGCGTCGGTAGCTCATTCGCATCTCGGCCCCGTCTACCCCGCAGCGCTCCGCGCTGTCAGTTCAGCCCTGCCGGCGTCCCCAGCTACTCCCGAGCCTTCTGTTCTGCTTCCTCAGGGGTCTCAACGAAGAACGCCAGCCCCTTCAGCTCTCCGGGCTCTGGCAGCAGCACCTCGGCCGCAAGGCTCATGGCCGCCCAGCTATGGCCAACGGGCTGGATGCAGAGCCACACCGGGACCCTCTCGCAATCGGGACCAAGCATGAGGCCGGATCGCATCATCACGCCAGGAGGTGAATGGGGAGGGCAGGGCAACCCAACCATTGCAGGACGCGCTGACGTTGAGAGGAGGGTCTTACCCTGACGATTCGGAAAGGGCCGGGTCTCGCGCATCCTACGTCCGCGCCGGAACGCCAGGCGACATAGACTGGAACATCCCCCACTGTCAAAGTCAATAAAGCCCCAACGCATTACGGACAGGACAACACAGGTTGCGCCTGTGATCGGGCTCCTTTGTCTTCTACCGAAGAAATCCTCTTCTCCGCCCATTGCACGCTCCTGCCGTTCGGCCTATTTGCGGATCATTGGCGAGGGCCTAGGCGTTCACCAAGCGAGTAGCGGGCTTTAGCACGTCCAGGGCAGCGAGTGATTATGCGCCAAGATTACTGAGGTCGGGGACGTAGGAACACCTACAGAACCCCGGGTTCTCGCTGAACAGTGTACCCGTGCATGTAGGACAGGGAAGCGGCATGAGATTTATGGCTACGTCGATGTCGAGAACCCTATTGGCCAGGGCTCCGCACTCTGAGCATGCTCTGCTGGGAGCAGAAGTTAGTATCGCGACTCTACGCACGCCGCTCTGCTTGAACCGCAGTAATTGGCATCGAACGGCTTGACGCAAGAGTTCACTGAAGGGCCGACCCTCCTTGTCTGCACAGATCGCGAGCGAATAGTAAGCCATCTTCCGAAGATGAAGGTTGGAGGTTTCGGTAGCCACCCTCTGGAGCAGCACGGAAAGAGCATCGCGCTCCGTGTGGCCGAGAGCAATCTCTCTTTTGAGGTCTGTTTCCGTAAGGCCAAAGGGCTGAAGGGCTTGCAGGGACTCCTGGCGGAGATGGTAAGCGGCCCACTGACGCTCGGCTTCGTTCGCGTCACCCTCGGTCATCAGACGCTTGGTTCGATTCTGTGGCGTCGATTTAACGAAGACTGTGTTCCCGCATCGCGGACACTTCCGCTTACGGCCGGGCGGTTGGGCAAATTGGCCGCCACAATATGGGCAGGCGATGTTGGCCAAGGCAGCGTGTGGAGTGGTCATGGCGTAAAATGCCTTGCGTCTTAGGCAGGCCGCTTCCTGGCATCGATTGCAGGTGGATGGTCAGGCGTCTTTCTTCCTTGCCTCGTCTAGGAGATCCTGCAGTATGTGACGCCCTTCAAACATAAACTTGATACCCCTTGGGGTGATCTTCCAGTAACTCCGCACCTCGCTCCCACGATGGACTTGTTCGATCATCCCCTCCTCGGCAAGCCTGAGCAACTTGTACTCAAGCTCAAGAGGCGCGTAGCCCGAATGGTGTTCGGCAAGTTCTTCGGTTGACATGAGCTGATTATGGGATTGGCCATCGTGGAGGATGAACTGGAGAAAGTAAATGTCGTCCTTGTCGAGCGAGTGAGGCTCCGGCGACTGGGCCGCGCTTCCGCTGGTGTCCAGGAATTTCGCAATGGTCGGAGCAGCCTGAAGCAGGGCCTGATCGGGAGAAATTTCAAAGAACTCCCTGTTCTTGTTTGGGCGAGAGTGGGCAATTTGGTCGTGGATCTCCTTTTCACACTCTGCTGCATTTCTTACGGTGAAAGATGCCACAACATAGAACGGCTGCGGCACACCTGTAGTGTTTAGTTGGCGCAAACGACTTTCTAACGAATCCGATGTGTGCCCGATCTTCAACAAACCAGGCATGGCAGGATTTGCGAGGAAGTAGAGGGTTTCCCGTGCACTGTTCATTGTGAATATGTCTAACGCGGATGCATTGGCTGGTTTTTCAAAAGAGCACGCAACTTCCCGCTGTAGGGCCCGGCAGATTTTCGCCAGCCGTCGAGGCCATCCCCAGAGGGAAGTGCATCTGGGTCTGTAAAGAGGGGAGGTTGCATTACAAGTATTGCTGCCTATGAACCGCCCACCGCCGGAGGGAAGTCCCACCCCTTCCGGTCGTTCTTCCAGATCCTTCAGGCGCACCTGATCCGTTGACAGGGGAACAAGGGCCAGCGGGGCCCGTTGTGCGCAGTGGCGAATGGTGTAGGTGAGCGCTCCCGCCCAACGGGGATGGTGCCGGGAGGCTCGGGCAAGAGCGTAGCTCTCACCACTCCGCCCTGTCAATAGGAATCCCGGCCACAGACCGCGGAACGGAACGCGTCGAGCGCAGCGCGGGCGCAGGTCCTTGCACCCATGTTGGCCGTCACCACATCTCCCGCTTGCAAGCGCTTGACACTTCGAGCACATCTGAGCCCGAAAATTTCACCGCTAAGACCGCAAAGATCGCAAAGAGTCGCCAACCCTCATCACCCCGCTCTGCCTGCCTGTGCGTCGCACGCAGACAGGGAGCGGGGCTTCCGGGCCGAAATCTTCCGGGGGCTCTCTTCAAGTCTTTCCGGGTCAGTGCTTTGAATACATGCAGTTCCTTTGCGCGCTTCGCGTGCTTTGCGGTTGAAGTGCACTGTTCGGGCCGAGTTCGTCAGTGCGAACCGACCGTAGGCCGGGCGTCGCGGCCTGCGGGCGGCAGCGGCGACCCTGGAAAGCGGCAGGGGTCGCTAACCGTAACGAATGCGTGGGTCAATGAGCGAATAACTGATATCCACCAGCAGATTCATGACCGTCACCGCCAGCGCAACCAGCAGAACCCCGGACTGCAGAACCGGCATGTCCTTGAAGAGGACTGCATTGAGCAACATCTGCCCGATCCCGGGGAGCGAGAAAACGACTTCGATGATAACGAGTCCTCCGATCAACCTTCCAATTCTCAAACCGAGCACCGTCACAACCGGGATGAGGGCATTGCGCAGAGCGTGCTTTGTAATGACCAAGAACTCCTTCAATCCTTTGGCCCGGGCCGTCTGGATGTACTCATCATGGAGCACCTCCAGCATGGAGGAGCGCAACTGACGCATCGTTTCCGCCGCAACCACAAAGCCCAGGGAGATGGCTGGGAGGATCAGACTGTTGATGCTTCTCCAGAGATGCTTCCACGGTTCCACATATCCGGATGAAGGGAACCAACCCAGCCAGAGGGAAAAGACGAGGATAAGAACCATGGCAAGAAAAAACTGAGGCATGGCCACACCACTGACCGCAAGCACCGTTCCCGTAGTATCAATCCAGGTGTTGGGCCTGAGGCTTGCCATGATGCCGAGGGGGAAGGCGAGGAGAATGGCAAAGATCACGCCGAGCACGAGGAGCTCCAGGGTCACGGGGAGCCTCTGGACAAAGAGCGTCGTGACCTGCGCCCGGGTGCGGATCGAGACGCCCAGGTCACCGCCGATGACTCTTCCCAACCACTTCAGGTACTGAACGTAAATCGGCTGGTCGAGGCCCAGTTCCGTGCGATACACCTCCAACATCTCTTTGGTCGCTCCTTCCGGCCCGACGAGGGCAAGGGTCGGATCGCCCGGCAGGATCATGCTCAGAACAAAAGAGATGAGCGTCACCATGAACAGGGTAATCAGCGTCTGCGCAAGGCGCCTGGCCAGAAATGCAGTCACGGTTAGACCTATGTGGTCACCTGCTTGGGGTCCAGAACGATGCGCAGCCAGTCCCCCAAGACACTGTAGGACACCACCGTCACATAAATGCCGATGCCTGGGAGGATCGAGATCCAGTGGGCCTGTTCGAGCCACCTGTATCCCGATTGCATGATCAACCCCCAGCTCGGGGTTGGTGGCTGAATCCCCACTCCAAGAAAGCTCAGGCTGCTTTCGAGGACGATGGCTGTCCCCACGCTCAGGGTGGCCTGGACAAGGATGGCTGCGGCGAGGTTGGGGAGAACATGGGTGAGGAGCAGCCTGACGGCGCCACATCCGAGGGCCCGCGCGGCCGCGACAAAATCGCGCTCCATAATGGAGAGGGCCTGCCCGTAAACCACGCGGGCGAATAGTGGACTGTAGACGACGGCGATGACGATAATCACGCTGCCGAGACCCGGCTCAAGGCTGGCAGCGAGCGCCAGGGCCAGCATGATCATCGGGAAGGCCCATATGGCATCGATCATTCGCATGAGCAGGGCCCTGAGTTTTTTCGAGTAGGCGGCCACAAGCCCGATGAGGATGCCGATGGTAGCAGCAAAGAAGACAGAGACCGTCCCAACGATAAACGAGATGCGCGTGCCAGCCACGAAGCGACTGAACACATCGCGGCCCAATTCGTCCGTGCCGAAGAGGTTCTTCAGGCTGGGCGGGCTGAGGGGAACGAAATCGATGGCAAGGGGGTCGTAGGGGCAGACCCAAGGCTCGAACACCACGAAGACCGCTAGAACAGTCAGGGCGAGTCCGCTCAACCAGAGAGAGTAGCGTCGTTTCGTTCTCATACCGAGGACATGCAACTCAAGGGGCCGGCCTCCACGATGTCAGCGAGCCGGCCCCTTATACGCTTACGCATCCAACCAGACTTCCGCAGCCACCTCGTGCCTCCAGAAGGTACGTAGACCTTTGACCTTCTTGTGTGTCGCCACCGAATGGGTCGAGGCAAAGACGGAGGTGAGCTCGGCCGACTCGTAGACGATCTTGAGGATGTCTTTCATGATCTCGTGCCGCTTCTTGGGGTCCAGGGTTCCGACGTGCTCGTCGAGCATCTTGTCGACCTTGGGGTTCTTGAAGTTCGCCCAGTTCCCAGGAGATCCACTGACAAGCTTGTCCCGGATGAATCCTCCGATGTAGTTGGCGGCACTCCAGAATCCAGCGTGGAACGTATCCTTCTTCATGGACTCGATCCAGCCCAGACGCTCCAGGCTTTTCAGTTCCGTCTTGACGCCGGCCCGGTCCCACATGGCCTTAATGAGCTGCGCAAAGGAATTGTCCGGTTCACGAGAAATGGAGAACAGTCCCACGGTCACCCCTCGAGGGTAGTCAACCTTCGCAAGTTCTTGGGCCTTCTCGAGGTTGAAAGAGTAATCAGACCATTCCTCCGGCGCCCAGCCGGGCTGTCCCTTGCTGATCCAGGGATACTGGTGAACGCGTCCGACCCCAAAACCCATGATCCTATTGATGCGCTCACGGTCGATGGCATAGCAGGCTGCCTTCCGCAGCGCGTGACTCGTGAACGGTCCCTGGCGCGCGTTGAACCCGATGGCGATCTTCTGGTACTCGAAGGGCGGAAGTTCGATGAACTGAAGGTTCGCTTCTTTTCTGACGGTGGGGACGTCTCGGTCGGCCGGGTCGATGACCGTGTCAATGTCACCGGCCCGGAGGTCGACGACCGCCTTGTCGATCTGAGGCCGATAGTGCTCCTCCATCCCGTCGAGATAGGGCAAGGGTTTTCCATCCTCACCCTGGCGCCAGTAATCGGGAAAGCGTTCCACGACGATTTTCTGATCAACGATCCACTGCTTGTGACGGAACGCCCCCGTTCCGCAACCCCTCCGGGCAAGCTCATCATCCCCGTACTTTTCCTGGAACGCCTTTGAAACCATCCCCGACCAGAGCCTGCCATCCGACAGGTTGTAGAGAACGCTCGCCGACGGGTATTGGAGATTGACCGCGAGGGTTGAATCGTTGAGGGCTTCGACGCTCTCAATCTCCGTCAGGTCGCTCTTGAGATAGGATTTCGGATGCTTGCAAACGCGGTCGAGGTTCCACTTGGCCACCTGGGCATCGAATTTGCTCCCGTCATGGAACACCACGCCCTTTCGAAGTGCGAGGATGAGTCTCTTGCCATCCCTTTCGTAGCGCCATTCCGTGGCAAGTCCCGGAAGTAGTTCACAGGCCAGCGTCTTGGGGTCAATCCGCGTGGAAAGGAGACAATCGTACATCCCGCCGATGCACGTCCAGTACTGGCTGATGCGATGAGCATCGAGCGTGGGCGGAGTCATCCAGCCAGCCACCTGCCAGACGCCACCTCGTTTGATGGGGGTTGCGGCATCACTTGACGACCCCGATGGGTCGAGATGCCCGAGACCCATGAGAACTCCGGCTCCAACCGTTGCACCCTTCAAGAACCCCCTTCTGGTGATTTCCCTTGTCATGACGACCTCCTTGTGGATATGGACAATGAGATCGTTCCTTAGTGCTTCGACTCGCAATTACAGTTACGTATTTGCCCGAAGCGATCCAGCGAAAGATGCTCGCTCAGCTCTAAGTCCTCAGGGCTTCGACTGAGCTCAGCCGAAGTAGGAATAAATTCGTTGCCGAGTTTACGAATCGAAGGACTTAGCCTGTTTTCAAATCGCTTCAGCCATATCACTCCAGCACGGCTTCACCTGACAGGAAATGCGGAACCGAGCGCGGCCGGGAGTACTCGGTGATAGGAACTTGCTTTTGGGCTGCGCCGGGGGGACGCCCGCGAGGCGGAGCAGCCACAGCACTGGCCCAGAATGAGGTAAAACTGCCACAGGCGGGGGAGCGCTGTCAAGCCAAGAGGCCAAAAAGACCATTGCGGGGCCCGGTGGCGGCGGGGACGAATGGGCCCGGGGGCTCGCGCAGGAGCGCACGAGGCAGACCGGGACGCACGAGGGCGGGCGGGTGGGGGAATCACGCTGCGGCGCTATGCGGCGACGCCCCGTTGCAAAGAAACCGGCAACGGGTACCCCGCCGGGGGGCTGGGGGCCTGGGCCGGCCAGAGGCCGAGGTGGGTGAGGATCAAAAATTGCTGTACCAGCCATAGTAGCGCACCACTTGCTCGCCGTGGTTGGGGATGTGAGCGGTCAGCGCCGCGATCCAGTCCAGAGCAGAGAAAACCTCGAAGTTCCGCTTGAGGACCGGGTGCATCTTCGACCGGTAGATGATCGTCCCGGTCTTCGCCTGGTAGCGCACCTTCTCCTGGGCGAACGGGGACCGGAGGATGTACTCGGCGAGCGCCTGCCGTCCCGCGTCCTCCTGCGCGGCAAGGCGGACTGCATTGTGGACGCTGAAGCCCGAATGCCGCCACCGCAGCAGCTTCCTGACCAGCGGCTCGTTGATCCGCCGCTCGCGCCCGACCTTTCTCGGGATTTCAGGGCCCCGCTGTGATCCCTTGCACCAATATCCGCTGGATCAACATGAAGATGCGGACACCAGGGAGGGTCGTGAGTATGCCGCTGACCATGACGCCGAGACAGTTGATTTGGTCTAGGAATGTGGGAGATGTCCGTTTTCATCCGACAATCAGTGTGGTACCATAACCGGGCCATGAATTCGTCTCCACACTTCAGAGCTGCATTCTGCCGGGTCCTCATCCTTAGTCTTGTCCTGGCGACCCTGGTCGGCGCGCGCGCCCTTCCCGCCTCCGCGTTTCTGGCCGATCCGGAGAAGGACCTTCCATATCTCGACAAGCTGGAGATCTTCCAGCCCGGCGAGCCCAGCCTCCTGTACTCGGACCGGGACGAACCCTTCGCCTCGCTGGCCCCGGAATTCCGCATCTTCGTCCCGCTGAGCCGCGTCCCGAAACTGGTCCAGCAAGCCATCCTGGATGCGGAGGATGCGCAGTTCTACCAGCATGGTGCCATCAGCCTGAAGGGGATGGCGCGCGCCGCCATTCGCAATCTCGCGTCGGCGAGACTCAAGGAAGGCGGCAGCACCATCACGCAGCAACTTGCCAAGAGCCTGTTCCTCAGCCCGGAACGGACCCTGAGCCGGAAGTTCAAGGAGATCCAGCTGGCCCAGGAGATCGAGAAACGGTACAGCAAGGACAAGATCCTGGAGATGTACCTGAACACCATCTATTTCGGGGGAGGCGCCTACGGCATCGAGGCCGCCGCACGGACCTATTTCGGCAAATCGGTGGGGCAGCTCACGCTGGCCGAGGCGGCGGCCCTGGGGGGTCTTCCCAAGGCGCCGACTCTGTATTCGCCCTTCAACGACGTGAAGCGCGCCAAGGAGCGCCGTGACTACGTGCTGGCCCGCATGGAGAAGGAGGGGCACGTGCCCGCGACGCAGGCCCGGGCGGCGATGCGGCTGCCGGTGACACTCAGTCCGCTCTTCAAGGGCCGGGGGATCGCCCCGTACTTCGTGGATTACGCGCGGAAAGAGTTGGAGCCGAAGTACGGTCGGGTTCTGCTGGCCAAAGGTGGCCTGCACATCTATACCACGCTGAACCTGGAAACGCAGCGGACGGCGACGGAAGTCCTACGCCGGGGCCTCGTGGAGATCGAAAAGGCCCAGGCCGCCAAGCGGAAAGCGGGCGGCCCGGACCAGGCCATGTTGGAGGGCGCGTTCGTGGCCCTGGATCCGGCAACGGGCCAGATCCAGGCCATGGTGGGGGGAAGGGATTATGCGGGCAGCCAGTTCAACCGCGCGGTCCAGGCCCGCCGCCAGCCCGGGTCAGCCTTCAAACCCTTCGTGTACGCCGCGGCCTTCGACAATGGGTTCACTCCTGCGAGCCTGATGGACGACTTCCCGATCAGCTACTCGATTCCCCAGAACGGCCAGATGGTGGAATGGAGGCCGGAGAACTTCGATCACCAGTTCCGAGGCTCGGTCACCCTGCGTCACGCCCTGGAGGAATCCATCAATGTTCCGACGGTTCGTCTGCTGGAGGCGGTGGGGGTCGAGCCGGTCATCTCCCTGGCGCATCGGATGGGAATCACGTCGGAGTTGCGGCGAGAGTATGCCCTGGCGCTGGGCGTCTCCGAGGTGAGCCTGCTGGAACTCACCTCCGCCTACGGAGTGCTGGCCAACCGGGGGATGCACGTTCCGCCGAAGAGCGTTCGCCGAGTGGCCTCGCCCAACGGGGACATCCTGGAGGCGAGCGACGAGGCGGGAGAGCGCGTCCTCCCCGAGGAGATCGCGTTCCTCGTTACCAGCGTCCTCCAGGGCGCGGTGGAGCGGGGAACTGCCAAGCGGGCGAGGATCCCTGGCCGCGCTGTGGCCGCCAAGACCGGGACCAGCCAGGATGCCGCGGACCTCTGGCTCATGGGATACACGCCACGGCTGGTCGCGGGATTGTGGGTCGGCTATGACCAGCCGCGCTCGCTGGGTTCCCACGAGAGCGCGGGACGACTGGCAGCGCCGGTCTGGGCCGACTTCATGCGTCGGGCCCTCCGCGATCTCCCGCCGGAGACGGTAACCATCCCGGAGGCTGTCTTCAGCGCGACCGTGAACTATTTGACTGGCCTTCCGACCGGGCCCGACGATCCCGAGGCCATTACCGAGTTCTTCATCCGCGGCGACGTGGCGACGTCAGCAGCCGGGACGCCGGCTGAGCCATGGGCTGTACCAACCGCCGAGCCTGCGCCTGTGCAATTAGCACCCACCCCCCAACCCGTCGCACCCGACCCCGCAGGCGCCAGTCAACGATAGCCCTGCGTTTCCCGCCGATTCGCGCTGGCGACATCAACTGAGTATCCCCTGCCAGCTCGTCAGCGAGTTACAGCGTCGAGTTCGCCAACCTTCCTCCCTCATCCTCGGAGAGGAGGGTTTGCCAATTGAGGGGCGGACCTTGCGGCTTGGCGATCCAGGGGGTCGGCCGGGATTCGATCAGTGCGCGGAGAATCCGCCGTCTGCAACGATCTCAGCGCCAGTGACATAGGACGACTCGTCCGAGGCCAGGAACAGGGCCACGCTGGCGATCTCGCGGGGGTGGCCGATCCGGCCCAGGGGGATCGAGTCCTCGAAAGCCTTCCGCTTCCTTGGGTCCTTGAGAGAGGGCGCCTGCATGCCGGTCTCGATGATGCCGGGATGGATGATGTTCGATATTCGAAATTCTCCTGCAACCGAACGCAGGAGCCTATGGGATCAGCAACACTTTCCCGGTAGTTTTCCGGCCTTCCAGGAGCCGGTGCGCCTCGGCCGCGTCCTTGAGGGGCAGCGTCTGGCTGATGCGAAGTTTGAGTTTGCCGGAGGCAATCCAGTCAAACAGATCACCCGCCCGCTGGAGCAGCTCGGCCCGGGTCGTCGTGTACTGCGCCAGGCCCGGCCGGGTGAGGAAGACCGCGTTCTTCGCCAGGCGCGCAGGATCCACCGGGGGTACCGGCCCGCTGGATTGACCGAAGAGCGTCAGGACGCCCCGCACGCCGACGCAGTTCAGGCTCTTGTCGAAGGTCGTCTTCGCCACGGAGTCGTACACAACGTTCACACCCATCCCGTTCGTGAGACGCATCACCTCTGCCTCGAAATCCTTCTCCGTGTACAGGATGACCTCATCGGCGCCCGCCTCGCGGGCCAGTGCTGCTTTCTCCTGCGTGGACACCGTGCCGAAGACCCGCGCGCCGCGCATCTTGGCGATCTGGATCAGGAGCAGCCCGACCCCCCCTGCCGCCGCGTGGACTAGCGCCGTGTCTCCCTTCTTGAGCGGGTAGGTGCTGGTGGCGAGGTAGTGCGCCGTCATCCCCTGGAGCATGGCTGCAGCGCCCGAGCGTGAATCCAAGCCGGCAGGCAATTTCACCAGGCGGTCGGCCGGCACGGCCGCATATTCGGCATAAGCGCGGATGTGGGGCGCGTAGGCCACCCGGTCGCCTATCCGGACCTCGGTGACGTCTGGGGGCGTCGCCGTGACTGTTCCTGCCGCTTCCATCCCGGGAATGAAGGGAAGGGCGGCCTTGTACAGACCCGCTCGGAAATAACAATCGATGAAATTCAGTCCAATCGCCTCGACCTTGACAAGCGCTTGGCCTGGACCGGGGCTCGGCAGGGGGACCTCTTCGTACCGCAAGACGTCCGGCCCGCCCACTTCGTGCACGCGAATGGCTTTCATGGATCCTCCCTTGTTGGAACCCGTCCTCATCATTCGGAACCTTCGATTCAGCCCGGATTTTTCACGCCAAGATCGCCAAGGGCGCAAAGAGAGGCAGGAATCGGTCTCTTCCTTGGCGAGCCCGGGCCAAACCTTTCCCGCCGGACCCCCGGTTTTTCGTGCGAAAGGCCCAGCAGGTCTTGGCGTTCTTGGCGCGCTTGGCGAGAGAACTGCAACGTTTCGGTTCAGTCATCAAAGCGACGCGTGAGGACGCTACCAGAGTAAGGCGGTGAGGTCAAGGTGCTGGTCCGGGTGCCCGGGCAGCGGCATGAATGCCGGAGCGGCTTGTTTGCTGGCTCACAACAGAAACAGTGGGTTCCCCCTCGCCAGTCCGGCTGATCACCGCTCAAGAACGATCCGGCGGATTATGATGGCAAAAACCGCCGGTGGAATACGCTTGCTTCTCATGCAATCCTTGGATACCATTATGCAGCCGAAAAGAATAGGTTGCTGGAGATTGGGAGGTGAACCGTGGAACGAAAGACGAAGGCCACTGTGTTGGTGGAAGAGCGCCTCTTGGCGGAGGTGAAGCGGTTGGTCGGCAGGGGGGAGTATCGCTCCCTCAATGCGTGTGTCAATGAGGCCCTGCGGATGCTCTTGGCCTACGAACACCGATCTCGCCTCGAGAGGGAAATGGAAGAGGCAAGCCGTGATGAGATGTTCCTTACGGACATCAAGGCGACCATGGAAGACTTCAAGTACGTTGACGCCGAAACCGCCCGGAGGTTGACATGATGTACGAGGCGATGCGATGGCGCGTCTACCTGGCCAACCTCGGCCCAACCCGAGGCTCGGAACAGCGCGGCACGCGGCCCGTGATAGTGGTGAGCTATGAAGGATTCAACCGGGTAATGCCCGTGGTGACTGTCCTGCCGATCACCTCCCTGAAGCCCGGTCGGAGAGTGTACTCAAACGAGGCGAAACTTCCGCGGAACTCCTGCGGGTTGCGGAAAGAATCACTCGTCCTGGCTCATCAAATCCGAACCATTGACAAAGGCCGACTCGTCAAGGCGGTCGGTGCGGTCGCGGATCAGGCCCTCTGCGCCTCAATCGAGGAGGCGCTGCGCGTCCATCTTGACTTTTAGCGCGACGTCCCGTCCCCCGCTCAGAAATTCTCAACCGCCAAGGCGCCATGAACGCCAAGACCGAAATCGCTCATTGGGGAAAAACGGACGAACCTGCCGAACGCCCCAAGAGCGCGCTATCGCATTCTCCAGTGGAGAGATCGGAACATCGTATCCTCGGCGACCCGGGTACCCAGCGCTCGCGCTGGGTGATCATGGCGGTTCAAGTGTTTTCTCGGATCAAGGATAATTCTTGACAGAGGGAACGGCATCTGGTAACAAACGATCAGAAGCAATCCGTGGAGGAGTGCCTGGATGAAGGGTGGGGGGGCACCATGCAAAGTCTTCCGCGGGAACGATCCTGCTGACGCCTTCTCTGGTTATGACCAGGGGAGGCCTTTGCTTTTCTGGGCTGCGCTGGTTGCGTCGCTCTCGTGAATAGAGGGCAGGCCGATTGTCGGCTGACAACGGGTGGGGGATGGGTGACTCGAACGGATCGCTGACGCTGGAAGGCCTCGCACAGATCCTGCGGGACCACATGGATGGGACCGCGGCCCGGTTCGCCGAGGTGGGGGCCCGGATTGATGAGCTGCGGGGGGACATCGGCCTCGTGGCCACCCTGGTGCGGGACCTTGGCCAGATCGTCACCCGGCACCATGACGAGCTTCAGGAGCACCGGCAGCAAATCCTCCGGATTTACGCTCGGATGGAACAGCACGACGCCCGCATGGAGCAGCATGATGCCCGGTTCGAGGCGGTCAGCCGGGAAATTAGGGAGATGGGCCGGGACATCCGTCGGCTCCTGGACGCCATGGAGCGCCGCGGGGGCGACGGCGGCACCCGCTCGCCCTAGCGGGCGCCACGAGGTCTTCGGAATGCTCTCCGGATGCGATCCGCGTGATCTGCGGATGGGAAAGCTGATTTGTGTTCTGGCTGGCGGGCGAACCCTTTTGCCGGGTGATCCTGTGACGTAACCAGTCTCAGTTTCAGCAGGACGGGAACATCATGATGTCGGCGTGGCCTGGGCACGGAAATGTGCCCCTGGCGAATCGTGGGCCCAGCACCCTGGACGCCCTTGCGGTCTGCGACTGCGAGGGCGTTCGCATTTTCTGGCAGCGACCGTTACCACCGCGGAGTTGCCCTTGAGCTTTCGAAGCGCCCAGGAGGCGCATAACCGGTTGGACAGAAGAAACCACAAGTCAGTACTGTCCGGTTAAGGATCGAATAGATTCAACTGGTTACAAGGCTCGAGTGCTTCGTTTTGCACATCGATCGTTGTAAGTACTTGATAGAGTTCATCTTTCTCGAAAAGGGTGACGCTGAGAATTTGCAGGATTTCGCCGAGGCGCCGGTCGAGCTTGAGCTCCTTCTTCAGGATGGCCACCAGCACGTAGACACTGATGGCGATCCAGATCTGGATCTTCACCGCGTTGGCGGAAGTCCCATAGAACGCCTTGATCCGCAGGTACTGTTTGATCCACTTGAAGAACAGTTCGACCTGCCAGCGACACTTGTAGAGCTGGGCGATGGTCAGAGCAGGAAGCGTGAAGTGGTTGGTGAGAAAGACGAACCGCTTGCCGGTCTCGGCATCGACGTAGCTGATGCGCCGGAGGGGAGCCGGATACTCCTGCGATGTCTTGGGGCCGGTCAGCACGATCGTCTGGTCGCTGCGGAGCCCAGTTGCCTTGTCGATGGGCCGGGACGCGCGGCGGGCGTACGCGAGATTGCGCTTGGCGCGCACCACGAAGAACGCCCCGCTCTGGCTGATGGCGTAGAGACGGCCGAAGTCGATGTAGCCCCGATCCATGACATAGAAGGCCCCGGGCTCGACCACCAGCTCGTCGAGCACGGTCACGTCGGGCGTTTTGCCCTCCGTGAGGTGGACGAACGAGGGGATACTGCCCCGCAGGTCCAGCAGCGTGTGGAGTTTCACCGCAGCCTTGTGCTTCCGGAAGCGGGCCCAGGGGAACAGCGTGAGACACAGATCGATGGTCGTCGAGTCGAAGACGTAGGCCGTCTGGGCCAAGGCGACCCCGAAGTCGTCCTCGGCATAGAGCTGCCGGGCGTGGGCAATGAGGCCCTGGGCGAAGTCGGCATAGATCCGCCAGTCGCGTGTCTCGTTCGCATCCGCCAGCGTGCTCCGGGAGATCTTCCCGCGGATGCCCGCATGGTAGAGCTTCGGCTGCAGGGCGCGCAGACACGTTTCGATGTCCCGCAGGCTCTCCCGATAGGTGAGTTGGGCGAAGGCCATGCAGAGGAACTGATCGAGACAGGAGAAGCAGCGGACTCGGTAATTGCCTCGATAGCGGTGCACGCACTGGTAGAGTTTCCGTATCGGCAGGAAGTCCATCAGCTGTGCGAAGACGATTCGCCCCGTATGCATTGGCCACCCCTTTCCGCTCTGGAGAGGTAGAAGAAGGGCCAAAGCCTACGGCCGAGTTGAAATCGAAACCAGTCATTTCTGCTCGTAACTTCTTGGAATCACAACTGTTGGAGCAATATCCCAAGACCTCAACCGGACAGTAGTGACCACAAGTACCAAAAGTATCCTACGTCCCGTTCTATATGCCAGCCGAACACGCAGGAGGGCACTATGCGGACCTGGCGCTTTACCTCGGACGTTTTCCGGGCAGGCATGGTTGATCCCGCACATCTCGGCTTGAAGCCGGACTGGGGAAAACTCAACGTCCGGAATTTTAGGGAGGGCGCTGGAACCGCCACCAAGGGAGCCGGACTGAGGCCCCCGGCGAAAGCCGTGGATACGCCACCGGACCCTACCGTGAGCGCGCCAGTGCTCTACCCGGCGGGCCCTGCTGTCCGGTCATGCCTCCGACGACATGGAAGCGGCGTACGGGAAATCCGTTCGCGCCGTTTGAGGCGGCGGGGGCTGGAGACGGGCTCACGGCGAACCTACACGGGCACGAAGCTGGAAACGGCGGAAACAGCCAAGGGGAGCCTACGGGGTACCGCACCAGTCCTCGACCCTACTACGCTCGCTGTGGTACCAGGGGGATGCGGAAATGGCTTGACCCCGACCGAGGCTGAGGCTTCTGGCTCAAGGCTTCTTCGGCGAAAGACGTCTCTGTGTCGCATAGTGGCGGCACTTCTTCCACTGATTGTCTACGCTCTGGCCGCTCAACCTTCCCTGGCTCAGACGGTTCCTTTCAGCGAACAGGCCACTGGATTCGAAGTTATCGCTTATGCATGTGACGGTCCTCAAGATGCTCAGGTATGTGATTCTCAAAAAAAGCAGGGGCAGGCTGATTCCTACCCGTGGAAAGTAGAGGGCGATGTGACGGCTACTATCGGCTCTGCGTCGGCTACAGGCGAAGCTAAGGCTGAAGGCCGACGTCTCGAAGGTTCGGCTTCGGCATCCATTGCAGTACAAGACGAGGATGCGGATTTTGCTCAGGCGACAGGATCGGCCGCTTGGAGTGGTTTTTTTCAACCAAAGGCCAATCTGGTGTTGATGAATTGGGATTTTAAAGGTGACGGTCCGAGTGGGAGTTACGGTTTCCTTCTAACAGTTTTTTCGGGCGCAGATTTTACCTTTTTTCTTCAGGGGGACAGGGAGGGTAGTACTGCAATTCTTACAGAGCCTTCGACCAAGTACATGGCCTGGTTCCAAGGAGTGGCTACCATGGTGCTGTTGGAACCTATCTTTCCTACCTCTTCTACATTACAAAATAAGTCATCCTTTCGAGGCATCGTGGATATACAAACTTGTCCAGATTCAAAAATGATACCGGTGAAGGATCTGTGTGTGGACGGGCCGTGTCAACAGGATAAAAGGGAAGGATATGTTGTAGAGAGGTGGTTGAAGTGCGGCGAGGGCGGCCGGAATTGGGGCTATCGTGTAAAACGCAAAGCAGACGGTTGGATCGCGGGCTGCTACTATGACCCAGGCTTTAACGAGCCCTACCTATTGGAGAATTCAGATGGATTCCGGTGGATCAACTACGGGTTGGATGAGACCAGAAGACCGGTAGTTGCCGATGTCTATACCTACAATCCGCAAACAGACAAGGTTGAAAAGCGCAGGTACGACTCGCCCGAGGCTATTCAAGCTATGAAAGAGGAATTGGAAAAGGCGGCTTTGGAAAAGCGGGAGGCGGTGCTACCAGAAGCACCACGCTGGGAAGGAGATCCCCCCTCAGATCCTGATGCTTTAGCGGGAGTGCCACTTTATGCTTTAGAGGGAGTGCCACTTCCGTCGTCACAGAGGTTCCTGGCCTTGGCGGGTGAGGGAGGAGGTATGAGGGTTGGTCGTGCCGCCTGGATTGGCCTGTCCAAGAGAACTGATTCGGAATGGCATTACACCTTATATGTGAGTGAGATACTTGGAGCGCATGTATCGCCCGGGAATCGGATCCGCTTTGAGAGCAAGGGGATTGAACGTGGATTCGCCGAAGGAGACGCCGCTACCGAGGCATATGGGGCCTGGCGCTTGGTGGAAACCGAACCCGGAGTCCTGGTCTTCGAGGCGACCGCCTACGCGTACTTGAGGCAGCCGCTCAGCGGTTTTGTCGCCGTCGGAGAGGGAGGTGCCGTGAAAGGAGCCATGGGTTACGCCACGACAGGAGACTGGATCGGAGCTACAGGGATGGTGATGGGGCCCACTAGTCCAGCGCAGACCTACACCCTCTCGGTCTCGGTCAGTGGCAGCGGCATGGTGACGAGCAGCCCGGCGGGGATCGACTGCGGCACCGATTGCTCGGAGGCCTACGCCTACGACACGCCCGTCACCCTCACGGCGAGTCCCGCCCCCGGGTCCCTCTTCACCCGCTGGGAGGGGGACTGCACGGGGACGAGTCCCACCTGTAGCGTCCGGATGACCCAGGCCCGGAGCGTCACGGCGGTCTTCACGCTGGAGATCCCGACGCTCGAGCTCACCCTCAATCAGTCCAGCTTCCGGCGGGGCGAGACCCTCAGCCTCACCGCCACGGTGACTCCGGGGGCTACCCCGACCGCCGTGGATGCCTACGTGGCCGTTGCCCTCCCCAGGGGGACGTTGCTCTTCCTCCAGGGGGACGGGAGCCTCACCACGGACCTTCGGCCCATCGTGAGCAACTGGACGGTGGCTGCCTTCAGTGGGGAGGTGTTCCGCTACACCTTCAGCGGCGGGGAACCGCTGGGGAGCTACAGGTGGCTCGCAGCCTTCACGGAGCCGGGCACCCTGACGTTTGTCACTCCCATCGTGGAGGCGCCCTTCACCTTCAGTCCATAGGGGGACGACGGATGCGGCGGGAGGTGGGGAGGGCCACGCGGGCGACGAATGGCGTGGTCAGTGAAGCCTGCGAGCTGAAAGTGGATCGCTGGCGGGCGAACGCTTTTGCCGGGTGATCCTGTGACGTAACCAGTTCCAGCCTCAGCAGGATGCGAACATCATGACCTCGGCCGGGCCTGGGCATGGAAATGTGCCCCTGGCGAATTGTGGGCCCAGCACCCTGGACGCCCTCGCGGTCTGCGACTGTGAGGGCGTTCCCATTTTCTGGCAGCGACCGTAGCCACCGCGGAGTTGTCCTCGCAGTTTCGAAGCGCCCAGGAGGCGCGCAGCCCGTTGGACAGAAGAAACCACAAGTACCAAAACTACCCTACGTCCCGTTCCACTTGCTGATGTCTGACCGCCGATCGTTGAAGGCTGAGGGTAGCAACTCCATGATTTTCGCTCACCGTCCGAGGGCAATCCAACGGCTGACGGAGGTCGGGCTCGGCACCCTCGACGCCCTCGCGGTCGAAACCCGGGGGGCGTTCGTGTCTTTGAGTAGCAGGGCAGGAGACTTGAGCATCCAAAGGATGAGGCAGCGCATGAACTCTTGGGGCACGTCCAGCCAGGGGAAGATGTGGCGCACATTCTTTACGCTGTTCATTGTGCCCATTGCGTTGGGGGTGCTGGCCCTTTTGCTGGCCTTTCCGGCTGAGGCGGACCCACTGAAAGATCCGGCTCCGCCCCCTGCGCAGGGGAAGAAGGCCACCGAAGTTCTCGAGGTGAAATTCGAAAAGGGGCGCCTGACGGCCGAGTTTCAGAATGTTGCCCTGGAGAAAGCGCTCCCGGAGATCGCGAAGAAGAGCGGAATTGAAATCGCTCTCGATGAAACCATCAAGGACAAGCGGGTTACGGCGAAGATCCTCAACGAAGATCTCGAGCGGGCGCTGGACCGTCTCATCGATCTAGCAGGCCTCAAGAGCTACAGCGTTGTCTACCGGCCGGGCCCCAAAGCAGGCCGGATCGGAAGCTGGGTTATCCAGAGGCTACAACTCTATTCCGGAACGGCTGGCCCATCTACTCCCTCATCCGGTGCTCCCCCCTCTGGTGCTCCAGCCGCGACTCCCGGTGAACCGTCGGGACCGCCACAAGCAGCGGCCACGTCCCCACCGCCGTCCACTCCCCCAATAGAGAAGGAGCCGTATTTCGATGAGAAATCAGGGCGGTGGCTTGATGTCGTCCGGGGTGAGGTCACCATCAAGTTCGCGCTGGCCATCACTCCTCAGGCCGCCGAACAGATCATAAAGAACCTATCCGGCAGCGTGATCTCGCTACGGGAGAACGTGTACCGGATTAAGATCCCCGAAGGGCAAACGGTTTCCGAAGCGCAACGGGCATATCGGGGCCAATCAGGGGTCATTGTCGCCGAGCCCAATTTCATCATGCGGAGTATGGCGATAACTCCTAACGACCCGCTTTTCGGTAGCCAGTGGGCCCTGCAGAAAATCGAAGGGCCCAAGGCCTGGGAGGTGACAACTGGAAGCCCCGATGTGATTGTCGCGGTGATCGATACAGGGATCGATTCCATACATCCGGACTTGAGGGCGGAGGGAAAGGTTCTGCCCGGCTACAACGTCCTTCAGCCCGATCGGAAGCCTATGGATGACAACGGCCACGGGACGGCAATGGCGGGAGTCATTGCGGCGGGGACGAACGACGATACGGGGATGGCCGGTGTCTGCTGGACCTGCACGCTCATGCCGGTGAAGGTGCTTAATGCCTGGGGGGAAGGAACATATTCAGATGTGATCGAAGGAATCGGATATGCCGTGGATCATGGCGCCAGGGTGCTGAATCTTGGCTTTGGTGGGTACGCGTACTCACAGCTTCTGCGCGATGCCATTGACTACGCCCACGCGGCCGGAGCCGTACTCGTTGCGGCTGGCGGAAACGAGGCAACCAGCGATCCCATCTATCCCGCAGCCTTCCCAGATGTCATCGGCGTCTCGGCGACTGATTCCTCCGCCCGCATCTGGGCAGAATCCAACTCAGGGTACTATATTAGGCTCTCCGCTCCTGGAGTGGACGTCCTAACCGCTGCTCTGGCGGAGGGCTATTCAACCAGTACAGGAACGTCTCTCGCTGCCGCTCATGTTTCTGGGCTTGGCGCGCTCGTTCTCTCCAAGAACTCAAATCTTGCTCCCACCCAGATCGAGCAAATTCTGTATCATAGTTCTGATGATTTGGGAGAGAAGGGAAAAGACCGCATCTATGGCTACGGTCGGGTAAATGCCGCCAAGTCCCTGGAAGCGGCGAGCGTTGAGGTTCACGACGTGGCCGTCAGCCGAATTCGACTGGAACCCAAAACCATCGATGTGGGCGGAACCACACGCATCATTCTCACCGTGCAAAACATGGGCACCTTTGCGGAAAACAACATCGCTGCGAGTGTATCCGCAAATAACGTGCCTGTTGATGGAACTAAGGAAATAAAGCTTCTCATGCCCGGCCAAAGGATTGATGTCCACTTCGCTTGGCATCCAAGCGGTGAGGCCGAAGGGATCATAATCCGCGCTGAAGTAGTTTCGGTTCCTGGTGAGACGAAGGTCCATAACAACACCAAGACGGCTCGCATCCAAATCGTACATGAAAGCGGTCACGTAATAATCAAGTACGTAGAAAGTGTTCACCAGTATCTTGGGCAGGTGGCGTTCAATAAACTACCCGAAGGTTCGCCTGTGGGAAACGAGATCATACAGGGAGGGTATCTCGGAAGGGAGGGAAACTACTCGCGTTGCAATCCGGAGGCAGATTCAGGATCGACAATCTTGGAGGGGCTCTATGAAGAGGACGACGGACCCGAGGGATCTATCTGGCCCCCCCCACATCGAATTCTGCACGGGTCGAGAAAGTAGATTTGAATCTCACTTTTGGGACCCCGAGAAGTTCTTCTCCAGTTCATTGGATCTTGGGAGGTGGTGGCTCGAGGGCGGTTTGGATACGGATGGATTGCCAAACCGGAGTGCCTTGGAGCAGGCTCAAGAGGCTATAGGCAGCCCGTTAGGGGACCGAGGAGGCTATTGGAAGAAAGCCATCCAGGCCTACAAAGCCAACGACAAAGGAACGGCGTATTGGTATCTGGGGCGTGTGGCACATTTACTAATGGATATGTCCGTGCCCGCACATGTGCATTTTGATATACATGGCCTTCCATGGGACGACGACGCGTACGAGGTGTTTACAGCTGAGAACCTTAAGAACATCACACAATATTCCCCGGGGACATACATTCGGGTTGTCAAGGAGCTGCCGAACTTTCCCAGTTATCAGCCTAGCACTTATGATACGGATCTAACAAAGCTCTTTTTTAACTTGGCCCTTACAGCAAAGGGCTATGATAGCGATGATGTCAACGGAACAAAAAGTCAGCGCGGCAAAGGCAAATTCAGAACTGCGAGGATTCCGAAGGGGGCAGAATTTGGTGAAACACCGGCCGTATTGCGGTTGGAGCGCTGGGAAACAACCCTTGGATGGCCTACTTCGAGAAAAGAGGTGCTACGGCAGTTCGCAGACTACGACTTGATCTGGGAAGACTGCAATGACTGCGAGCGTCGGATCTATTTCTATGACTCTTTTTACTCCAGAATAAATAACACGACGGACATAGTAAGAGTCATTTATGTGGGCGAGACACACACACCCGATGACTTTGGGGTTGGGGACTTGGAGGAGGCAAATGGGGACGTGTATGAAGATATACTGCGGCATATCTACCAGCCCGAATTGCAGGCGATGGCAATTGGCTATGTCGCTGCGCTATATCAATTGTTCTGGGAAAGAACCCATCCTACGCAACCGGCCCCACAGATCACCAGCGTGGGGCAGGTAACTGGCTCCAATGATCGGCAATGGATAACCCTGAACGGAAGCGGCTTTACAAGCAGCTTTAGCGTTACCTTCCGGGATGTAACCAACGGTACGACCTACCCGGCGATCACTGACCCTGGACGCCTTCAGTACGTTAGCGCATCGCAAGTTAAGGCCTTTGCTAACGTAAGTGCCAATCCGGCGACTTGGGCTGTTAAGGTCACCAACCCTGACAATCAGTCCTCCAATGAGTACGAGTTTGCAGTCGTTGCTCCAGCACCAGCGATCAGCTCGCTGAACCCGAACAATGCCGCGGCAGGGGGCCCAGGTTTCAGCCTGACCGTCTATGGGGGCAACTTCAACCTGTCCTCAGTTGTGCGTTGGAATGGATCGGACCGGCCGACGACGCGTGTGGAGACCTCCCCTGGTTCTGAGCTGGTTAGTTGGTTGGAGGCAAGTATCTCCTCCTCGGACATTGCGGCCGCGGGTACAGCCTCTGTTACCACCTGAATTTTGCACGTCAAGACAATGGGGTCTTGATTTCCCTTGGTGCCGTTGGTCGAAACCACCGTGCAAAAAATTCTTTGCACCACCCAATGGGGTAGATCCCGAGAGCTCTCGGAGCCGCACTGAACGCGGCATCGGCCAATTGTCGTGCAAAATTCAGGTACCATCTTTAGCCCTTCTCCAGGAGGAGGCGTCTCGGCCCCGGTAGCTTTTGCCATAAATCCAGCGTTGCCGACGGTGAGCGTGAGCACGATCACCTTCAATCCGCCGACTGTGACCGGCGGGAACTCGTCCACGGGCACCGTGACGCTGACCGGGCCAGCGCCGCCGGGTGGACTGGCGGTGACTTTGAGTAGTAACCAGGGTATCGCACAGGTGCCGGGCACCGTGGCGGTGTCGGAGGGAAGGACGAGCACGACCTTTACTGTCACGACATCTTCAGTAGCTGCGCAGATGGTCGTGACGGTCACTGCCAACCCCGGCAATCGGCAGGCAACACTGACGGTCAACCCCCTGTCGCCTACAACCCGAACGCTCTCAGTAATGTCGCAGGGTCCGGCGAGCGGGGTCACCATCACCGTGAACCCAGTGGACAACAATGGGAACGGCGACGGGCCGACGCCATTTACGCGGAAATACAACAATAACGCACTGGTGAATTTAACCGCGACGGCGATCGCGCCAGGGGGAAATAGCTTCAACCATTGGCAGCTAAATGGGGCCTACCTTAGCTCAAACCCGGCCATCAGCGTGACGATGGATACCGATCGCGCGCTCACCGCAGTTTACGCGCCGATTGCAACCCGTGGCCTGGAGATCGAGTCCCAGAACCCCACGAGCGGTGTGCCCATCACCCTGAGCCCGTCGGACCTCCACGGTTTGGGCAACGGCGTCACGCCGTTTAGCCGAGGGTATAACTACAACACTGTGGTCAGCCTCACCGCCCCGACGACCGCCCCGGGAGGGAACACTTTCCAGAAGTGGCTCCAGGACGGGATGGAGGTGGGCACGAGTTCAACAATCAACGTGACCATGAACGCAGACCACAGGCTGACCTTGACGGCGGTGTACGTGCCGAGTGCCCCGACGATCACGACCGGCAGTATCCTGCCGGGTGGAACAGTAGCCAAACCATACAATCAGGCGCTGGTGGCGGCGGGGGGGATGCAGCCGCATGTATGGACGCCGTTGGACCCGCTCCCGGCTGGTCTGAGCCTCAGCAGCGGGGGTACGCTCAGCGGCACGCCGACAACGGCAGGGGTGTTCTGGTTCCGGGTGCAAGTGACAGGGGGAGATGGTCGGTCGTCCCAGAAGAATTTGAGTTTGACGATCAACGAGGCGATCCCTGTCATTGGTGACTTTGTCTGGGTCGGCAAGAGAAGCGCACCCGAGTGGGGAGAGGTCGGTGCCTCAGCCGTCAGTCGGGAGAGAATTTACGTTATGGGCGTCATCCTGGGCAGGGGCACGTTCTTGCTTAACCTTGAGTACGATCCAGCCATTGATTCCTGGACACGAAAGGCGGATTTGCCCAACGGCGTTACCGAAGGCGGAGCCGCAACGCTCAACGACAAGATCTATGTCGTCGGGGGACCAGTTGACTATCGCGTGCAAATCTATGATCCAGCAACGGACACCTGGAGCCTGGGAGCGGCCCTGCCCACTCCGCGTCGCGGCGTGGCCTTGGCGGCTGCTGGGGGAAAGATCTTCGCCATCGGCGGGGTTGATGATACCTGGCGAGATACCGTCGAAGAGTACGACCCGACCACCGATACCTGGACCTCGCGGCACAGCATGCCCACGCCGCGCGGATATGCGGCGATCGCCGTTGTCAACGAAAAAATCTATGTGATCGGCGGCCAGAACACCTCGTACTCACGGGAAACGGTGGAGATCTACGATCCAGCGGCGGATACCTGGACCACGGGGGCGTTGATGCCGACGCGCCGGTTCGGAGCGGTAGCAGCGGTACTTAACGACCGTATCTATGTGATCGGCGGCCGGGGGACATTCGATTACCTTACCACTGTTGAGGAATACCAGCCCGGCGCGGATGAATGGACTGCGTGGACAACGAAGAAGCCGATCTCGACGCCACGTGCCATCATCGGGGGCGGGGTTGTGCACTACAAGATTTACGTAGTTGGGGGCAAGAACGACACTGAGACCCTGGCCTCAGTGGAAGAAGGGACGCTTACCCATGTGCCCTTTTCGCTGGCGGTCTACCCCGCGCCTGTGAACGGCCGAGTGATGGGGACCGGGATCGATTGTGGGACGGGCACAACGGGAGATTGTGAGGAGACCCTCCCCAGTGAGGCCACCACGACCTTGACCGCGATCGCAGGGTCTGGTTACAAGCTCGGGTCGTGGACGGGATGTCAGGGCATCAATGGCGACCAATGCACGGTGGAGATGAAGCAGGCGCGGACGGTAACTGTAACGTTTGCCCCACTTAATCCAATACAGCCACCGGTGTCCTTCGCTCCACCAACGGAGTTCGCGAATGGGTCTGGTCCGTACGCCATCGCTCTCGGAGACCTCAGGGGGAATGGGAAGCGCGACATCGTCATAGCGAGACCCGCCGGCTTCGTTTCGGTGCTCTTCGGTGACGGCATCGGTGGCTTCGGCCCAAAGACGGATTACCAAGTTGGGTCCACCCCCGTTTCCGTTGCGATTGGGGACCTCAGGGCCACCGGGAACCTCGACATCGTCGCGGCCAATGCCGGCTCCAACTCGGTATCGGTCCTGCTCAACGACGGGACCGGCCACTTCGGTCCGAAGACCGACTACCAAGTCGGGTTCACGCCGTTCGCCGTCGCGCTCGGGGATGTAAATGGAGATGGGAAACGGGATCTCGTCGCGGCGAACAGGGACTCCAACACCATTTCGGTCCTGCTCAACGATGGGACTGGCCACTTCGGGCCGAAGACCGACTATCAGACTGGGAGTGGGACCGCCCCTGAGTCCGTTGCCCTTGGAGACCTCAGGGGCACCGGAAAGCTTGACCTCGTGGTGGCGAACGGAGGCTATGGTGCGAAATCCATCTCCGTTTTCTTTAATGATGGGACCGGGCACTTCGGGTCAAAGACCGACTACACGACCGGAGACGGACCATGGTCAGTCGCGCTCGGAGACCTCAATGGTGATGGGAAGCCTGACGCCGTGACGGCAAACGTCTACAGTCAAAGCGTCTCGGTTCTCCTCAATGATGGGACCGGGCATTTCGGGACGACGACTGATTACCCGATTGGAGTTGCACCCCGTGGCGTCGCCCTCGGCGACCTCAACGGGGATGGAAAGCTCGATCTCGCTATCGCAAAGGGTGCTGGCAATGCCGTTTCCGTGTTTCTTGGGACGGGGATCGGAACCTTCGAGCCCATGACCGACTTCCCCGCCAATGGGTTCACCCTCGCGCTCGCCCTCGGTGATTTGAGCAGTGATGGTAAATTGGACATTGCTGCGGCGGTTGTTTCCGGTGGCGTGCCGGTTTTCCTCAACACCACGCCGTCGGTTGCGGATTTGGCCATTACAGCGACTGACTCCCCAGATCCAGTGCCGGTGGGAAATACCCTGGCATATCTGCTCACGGTGCGAAACAACGGTCCGTCGGCAGCTACAGGAGTAACCGTGACCGACATACTTCCAGGAGGTGTGGTGTTGATCTCTGCCACACCCAGCCAGGGGAGCTGTAGCGTTACGAGTGTCGTGACATGCGCTCTCGGTGCCCTGGCGAACGGTGGTAGTGGGACGGTCACCCTCTTGGTCACGCCCACGACCGTAGGGACGCTTTCCAACTCGGCCAGCGTCACAGGGAATGATGCGGACCCCAACCCATCGAACAACACGGCCACGATCACTACGACGGTTAACATGCAGTGGTTTGCCCTAACCGTGACCAAGATCGGTACCGGCAGCGGACGCATCACCTCCAATCCGATGGGCATAGATTGTGGGCCTACCTGTAGCGCGCCCTTCGCCTACGGCACCTCCGTGACCCTTACGGCCACCCCCGCGACGGGCTCCACCTTCACCGGCTGGAGCGGCGACTGTGCGGGCACTGGCTCCTGCACCGTGAGCATGACTCAGGCCCGGAGCGTGACGGCAACGTTCACGCTCCAGACCTTCCCCCTCAGCGTGACCAAAGCGGGGACCGGGAGCGGCACCGTGACCTCGACGCCCCCCGGGATTGACTGCGGGGCCACCTGCACAGCGTCCTTCCCCCACGGGACGACCGTCACCTTGACCGCCAGCCCCGCAGCCGGCTCCACCTTCACCGGCTGGAGCGGCGACTGCACGGGCACGGGGGCGTGCACCGTGTCCATAATCCTGGCCCGGAGCGTCACGGCCACGTTCACCCTGCAGAGATTTACCCTCTCAGTGACCAGGACCGGCACCGGCAGCGGCATCGTGACGTCGGACCCCCCAGGGATCGACTGCGGCGCCACCTGCAGTGCCTCTTTCGACTACGGTACGACCCTGAGCCTCACGGCGACCCCGGCGCCGGGCTCGAGCTTCACCGGCTGGAGCGGTGAAGGGTGCAGTGGGACCGGTACCTGCACCGTGTCCATGACCCAGGCCCGGAACGTGACGGCGACCTTTACGCTTCAGACATTCATGCTCACCCTGACCAAGACGGGCACCGGGAACGGCACCGTGACCTCGACGCCCGCCGGCATTGATTGCGGCACCACCTGCAGTGCGGCTTTCGACTACGGCACGAGCGTGACTCTCACCGCGACTCCAGCAACGGGCTCTACCTTCACCGGCTGGACTGGGGACTGCACGGGCACCGGAACCTGCACCGTCACCATGACCCAAGCCCGGAACGTGACGGCGGTATTCACGCTCCAAAGTTTCGTCCTCACCGTGACGAAGGCGGGGACCGGGGGTGGGAGCATCACCTCCAGCCCTTCCGGCCTCACCTGTAGTGGGGCGACCTGCACCGGGACTTTCGACTACAGGACCAGTGTGACCCTCACCGCCAACCCCACCACGGGCTCGACCTTCATCGGCTGGAGCGGAGAGGCCTGCAGCGGGACCGGTCCCTGCACCGTGACGATGAGTCAGGACCGCTCAGTCACGGCGACATTCATGGCGGTAAATCCGACCATTGGTCTCACCCTCAACCAGACCAGCTTCCGTCCTGGAGAGACGTTGGTCCTCAATGCAACGGTCACTCCGGGAGCGACACCGGTCGTGGCCGACGTCTATGTAGCGGTTCAACTACCCGATGGGACACTGCTCTTCCTCCTGGGAGATGGCAGCATCAGCCCGGTCCTCCAGCCGATCGTACAGAGCTGGCCGGTTAGCTCCTTCACAGGCCAGATCTTCCAGTACACGTTCAGTGGTGGGGAACCGACAGGAAACTATGCCTGGCTGGCGGCCTTCACGCAGCCGGGGACCTTGAACTTCATAGGTTCCATCTTCTCAGTACCGTTCAGCTTCGGTCGCTAAAAGGCAGGGGGGCACGGGGGCCAGGGAGCGGAGGAGACAGGGAAATGCGGAGTGCGGAATCGCGAAGGCGGAATAACGCAGTGAGAGACGTGATGGGACGAAAAGGCCGTGGGGACCTTTGGCGAGTGAGGCTCGTCTGTGTGCTCGTTTTCTTTTTCCTTGCCACGCTACTGGGGTTGGGTGGAGCCGGCTGGGCTGAGGAGCATGGTGGAGGAGTGTTGGCCGGTCGGGTGACTCGAGGAGAGGATGGCCTCCCCGGAGTCACGGTGACAGCCGCTGGGCCTGTCACTGCTCAGGCGGTTACGACTCTGGACGGGACGTACCGGCTTCCCGGCCTTCCTGCTGGGGATTACACGCTGGCGCTGACGCAGGACGGCCTCCAGGGGAAACCGGCAATCCGGACGGTGGTTCTTCAGAACCAGGAGATTGGTAGGCTCGATTTTGAGGCAATCCCCGTTACCGCGGCGCTGCCGACGGTGCGGCTCACCGCGTCCGCAACGACCGCTCACCCTGGGGATACGGTCACTCTTCGCATGATGCTTGCCCCGGGCACCCAGGAGCCATTCGCCGATCTCTATCTGGTCTCGGTTACACCCGGGGTACCCGTTCATCCCCCGACGCGCTGGCAGTCGAATCTTCTGGTACCCTTCGTCTCCGACGTTGTCGCGGCCACGCATTCCTTCACCGGAACGGAGTCGCCGGGAACGTATCTCTGGCTCGCCTTCCTCACCCGGCCCGGCACCACAGACATCCTGGGGCCGGTTGCGTCGGCGTCGATCGGCTTTGAGCCGTAGCGTGAAACGTGAAAACTTCCCGGGGGGCGCTCGGAGAAGGGGATGGGTCACGCTTGTTTTCGCCACTTCTTGAGCAAGACCTCATTTCGCAGCGCCGCACGTCAGCCGAAGTCCAGCAGGGCCCGCCACGTCTCGGTTCACCGGGCGACGGTTTGGGCCCGGACTTTTCCATTGAACCGCACGTGCGCGAAGCACGCCAAGAAATACCCCACATTATGGCCTGCCTTTGCGTCCTTGGCGATCTTTGCGGTGAAAAATCTGGGTTGAGCCCAAACAGTGCAGTTTAACCGCAAAGCACGCGAAGCCCGCAAAGAAACCCCCCATATTCAAACCGCTGACGTAGGAAAACTCGGAGATGTGGTCCGGAAGATTTGGGTCCGGCAGCTCCTCTGACCTGATGAGAGTTGGCGACTCTTTGCGATCTTTGCGAGCTTGGCGGTGAAATTTTTGGGTTGAGTAGAATGGTTCGTTGACCCGGGGCGAATCCTCCCGTAGCATGATCGGCATGATTCCTCCTGCCCCGCTCGATCAGTTTCACCCCCTCGTCAGGGACTGGTTTGCCGAGACCTTCGAACACCCGACCCCACCGCAGGAACTGGGATGGCCGGTCATCGCCGCCGGCCGGCATGCGCTACTGTGCGCGCCCACCGGGTCCGGCAAGACCCTGGCGGCCTTCCTGTGGGCGATTGACAGCCTGGTCCGATCCGCCATGGGCGGGAAGCTCGAGGACCAGACCTCGGTCGTGTACGTTTCTCCTCTGAAGGCTCTTTCCAACGACATCCAGAAGAACCTCTGGGAGCCCCTGCGGGCCATCCGGCAGTTGGCGCAGGAGCGGGGGACGGCCCTGCCCGAGATCCACGTCGCGGTGCGCACGGGGGACACGCCGGCGAAGGAACGCGAGTCCATGCGGCGGCGACCGCCGCACATCCTGATCACCACGCCGGAGTCGCTGTACATCCTGCTGACGGTGGAGAGCAGCCGGAGGTATCTCGCCTCGGCGAGAACGGTCATCGTGGACGAGATCCACGCGGTGGCGGCCGACAAGCGCGGGGCCCACCTGGCGCTCTCGCTGGAGCGACTGGACGATCTGGCGGGCGTGCCGCTGCAGCGAATCGGGCTGAGCGCGACGCAGCGGCCGATCGAGGAGATCGGGCGGCTGCTGGTCGGGACCCGGAACGTGAAGGCGGACGGAATACCGGATTGTGCCATCGTGGATGTCGGACACGGGCGAGACCTGGATCTCCGAGTCGAGGTGCCGGACCAGCCGCTCGGGGCGGTCGCCAGCCACGCGATGTGGGCAGAGGTGTACGACCGGATTGCGAGCTACGCCAAGAGCGTCCGGACGACCATCGTCTTCGTCAACACAAGGAAACTCGTGGAGCGGGTGGCGTATCAACTCTCCCAACGACTGGGGAAGGATGCGGTGGCCGCCCACCACGGTAGCCTGTCGAGGGAAACGCGCCTCAAGGCAGAGCAAATGCTGAAGGCCGGAACCCTCAAGGTCGTCGTGGCCACCGCGTCGCTGGAGCTCGGGATCGACGTCGGGTATGTGGACCTGGTCTGCCACCTGGGGGCGCCGCGGTCGCTCGCGGTCCTGCTCCAGCGCGTGGGCCGGTCGGGGCACTGGTTGGGGGCGACGTCCAGGGGGATCCTCTTCCCGGGCACCCGGGACGAGCTGATCCAGTGCGCCGCGGCCATCCGGGCGGTCCGGGCCGGCGAACTGGATCGGATGGTGATTCCCAGAGCTCCACGCGACATCCTGGCGCAGCAAATCGTTGCCACGGTGGCCTCGGAGGAGCGCACTGAGCAGGAGATGCTCACACTCGCCCGGCGGGCCTATCCGTATCGCGACCTGAGCCGGGATGAGTACGAGGCAATCCTCACGATACTGGCAGAGGGAGTGGCCACGAGAAGGGGGCGGCGATCTGCCCACCTGCACTGGGACCGGGTGAACCGCCGCCTGCGGGCCAGGCGCGGCGCGCGACTCACGGCCATCACCTGCGGCGGGGCGATCCCGGATGTTGCGGACTACCAGGTCATCGAGGACCCGGCGGGAACGTTCGTTGGAACGGTCAACGAGGAGTTCGCCGTCGAGAGCATCGCGGGCGACATCTTCCTCCTGGGCAACCGGTCCTGGCGGATCCGGAAGGTGGAGGCGGGGAAGGTCCGGGTGGAGGATGCCCAGGGCGTCCCGCCGACTATCCCGTTCTGGCGGGGTGAGGCGCCCGGGCGGACGATCGAGCTGTCGGCGGCCGTGGCCGAGGTGCGGGAGGCCGTAGGGAGCCGCTTGCCGGACATCCAGGCGGCCGTTGCCTGGCTCTGTTCGGGCACCCATTGCAGTTCGCCCGTTCGGGCGGCAATGGGTCCCGGCGCGGATCAGCCGGCAGCCGAGCAGATCGTCGCCTACGTGGTCGAGACCCTGGCGGTTCTGGGAACGGTTCCGACCCAGAAAACGATCGTGGCCGAGCGGTTCTTCGATGAAGCGGGCGGGATGCAGCTCGTCCTGCACGCGCCGTTCGGGAACCGGATCAACCGGGCATGGGGCCTCGCGCTGCGCAAGCGGTTCTGCGTTACCTTCGACTTTGAACTGCAGGCCGCGGCTACGGATGATGGGATCGTGATCTCCCTGGGCGAGCAGCACAGCTTCCCCCTGGAGAGCGTGTTCGCCATGGTCCGTTCGAGTACGCTGGATGAAGACCTGGTGCAGGCGGTTCTCCAGGCGCCCATGTTCGGCACCCGATGGCGCTGGAACGCAACCAGGGCGCTGGCCCTGCTTCGCGCGAGAGGAGGCCGTCGGGTACCGATGCCGCTCCAGCGGATGCAGGCTGATGACCTGCTGGCTGCCGTCTTCCCGGACCAGGTGGCCTGCCAGGATAACCACGCCGGGCCCATTACACCACCCAACCATCCCCTCGTCAACGAGACCATGGAGAACTGCCTGACCGAAGCCATGGACATCGAGAGGCTGCATGCCGTCATCGGCCGGCTCGAGCGAGGGGAGCTGCGTACGGTGGCGGTGGATACCCCCGTGCCATCGCCCATGGCCCACGAGATCCTCAATGCCAACCCGTACGCGTTCCTGGATGACGCCCCGCTGGAAGAGCGGCGGGCTCGAGCGGTGTCGCTCCGGCGGGTGAACGTGGACCTGGCGGGCGGTGTGGGGGCGCTGGATCAGGCCGCCATCGAAGAGGTAAAGGCCCAGGCTTGGCCGGATGTGCGGGATGCGGACGAGCTGCATGATGCGCTCTTGAGCCTGGTCCTGCTGCCAGCGAGGGAGCTAGGGAGCTGGCGGGAGTGGATGGCGGAGCTGATCCAGACAGGACGAGCGACGCTGATGACCTGGAGCCGGATGGAGAGCCAACTCCGCCCCGCTGCGCGGAGCGGAGCGGGGGAGCCGCAACAAGAGAGCGTAGAGTCGAAAGTCGAGGGCCAAGAAGGGGCAGGGGCGACGGAAGAAGGATACGTTGCGACGGAACGCGTGGAGTGGGTTCGGGCAGCGCTGCCCGCTGCGAAGTTCGAGGGCGAGACGTCTGCTTTTGCGGATCGCGTCGCGACAGGAGCCGTGACGGAAGAGGAAGGCGTTCGGAGGATCGTCCAGGGATGGATGGAAGCCATCGGGCCGACGACGGTGCCGGGCCTCTCGAGGCGCCTGGGGCTGAGGCCCAGTGCAGTCGAGGCGGCGCTCTTGGCCCTGGAGGCAGGCGGTGTCGTCCTGCGGGGGCGGTTCACCCTGGGGGCGGATGCGGCGGCCACAGAGTGGTGTGAACGACGATTGCTCGCGCGGATTCACCGGCTGACCATCGGCCGACTGCGGCGCGAGATCGAGCCGGTGGCGGCTGCTGACCTGCTCCGGTTCCTGTTCCGATGGCAGCACGTGCACCCCGGCAGCCAACTGCACGGGCGCGAGGGGATCGTGAGCGTCATCGGGCAGCTCCAGGGGATGGAGCTGCCGGCGCCGGCCTGGGAGCGCCAGGTGCTGCCGTCCCGGATAGCCAGGTACAGCGGCGCGGACCTCGAACAGCTCTGCCTCTCCGGGGTGGTTGCCTGGGGACGACTTCGCCTCCGGGACGATACAGCAGACGGCGAGGAAGTGCCGCGACGGCGGCAGATGCTCACCCGGTCCGCATCGCTCGGATTGGTTCTGAGGGAAAGCCTGCCACACCTGTTGGAGGTAGGACCGGTCGGCGCGGACGAGATGGCGGGGCTTTCGTCCACCGCCCGGGCTGTCGTCCGGCACCTCCAGACGCGCGGCGCCTCCTTCCTGATCGAGATCGCCAGGGCAACCGGGCACCTGGAAAGCCAGATTGAAGAGGCCCTGTGGGAACTGGTGGCGCGCGGCCTGGTGACCGGGGACGGGATCGCCGGCCTGCGCCTGTTGCTGACGAAGGGCGAGGCCAAGCGCGAGCCGCACCGGCGCTTCCGCGCGATCAGGGGAGGGCTGGCGCGGGCGCGCCACGTTCCGGTGGGCTGATGGTCACTCTTGCGCCAGCCCGGAGAGAGCGGGGGCAGTCAGCTCGCGCGCCCGGAGGCGGACGAGGCCTTCGCGCGTCAACTCTTGGGGCGGTATGGGGTGATCCTTCGCGAGCTGCTGGCACGGGAGACCCGTGCCCCGTCGTGGCGGGCCTTGCTCGGCATCTACTGGCGGCTGGAGGCGCGCGGGGAGATCCGGGGCGGCCGATTCGTGGACGGATTCAGCGGGGGGCAGTTCGCGCTGCCCGAGGCCGTGGAGGCGCTGCGCGCTATCCGGCGCAAGCGTGACGAGCGTGAGGTGGTTCTGATCGCCGCAGCCGACCCACTGAATCTGGTCGGGATCTTGACCCCGGGCGGTCGGGTCTCCCCGTTGTCCGGCCAGTCTATTCTGTACGTGAACGGCGTTCCGGTCGAGGTCGGCGAACCCCACAGCCTCCGAGCCAAACTGCATCGAGGCCAAGCCGCGTTGACTTGACGTGGTGTGGTGCCACCGGGATGGAGCGTGGTAGGCCTTGTCTGGAGCCTACTAATCAGACGAGCGCTTGCTATGGCGTGGTATCCTGGACCAATCCATCACATGGAGTCCGGTCAGTCGGCTGAAGTGCCGCGGATTGCAGGTGGCAACACTGGCCCCATGGACGATGGCGGCGGCCCCAATGGCGATATCCCAGTCATCAACGAGAAGACCCCTGGCCTCGAGGGCTGCCTTCTGCTGGCCAAACATCTCCGCCGCCGACTCCCCCCAGCTTTGCCACCGGAGCACCCTCTTCCATCGCTCGAATTCAGTTGTCAGCAGGTGCTGCTGCCGGGAATCCTTGGGCAACCGCGCCAACCCATACCAGATTTCAGCCACCACCGGGGCCACGAGGAGCAGTTGTCCCGGCGGATGCAGAGCCGCATGAGCCAGCGCAGCAGGGTCGCGGCGCATGGCGCGGGACAGGGCGCTCGTGTCGAGCACGATCATGTGAATGGGCTCCCGCGCCGGTTGCGGCGCAGCCTGTGGCTGGCCGCTTCCAGGGCTCTTCCGGCCGCGCGAAGCTCGCGAAGATCAGCCGCAGAGAGATCGTCATTCGCAAAGAAGCCCTCGGGCCACTCACCGGCATCCTGCTGGACGAGGCACTCGCAGGCCTCCAAGATCAGACGGTTCCGACTGACCCTCCGACGAGCGGCAAGCGCATCGAGGGTGGCAACGAGATCGTGGGGGAGGTGCACGCTGGTGCTGGGCATCGTCATCCTCCTTGATGTGAATAGAATATACTCACCCATACACCCTGTCAAGCGGCTGGGGCTCACCCTATGAGGGTGCCGGGAGCTTCGCACCTCTGCGTGGCCACCCCTCCCAGCGTGGCGGAGCAGTTTGCCTCCTCGCCCCGCCCCCTCCCCGGCCACCGTAGCCTGACCACCCCGGCCTGCCCCCCGTGGTGCAGGATTCCGCTTGACAATCGCGCCTGCGACGCGGCATGCTCCGTTCGCGCGCTCCGGGGCCCCCCGAGAACCGGACCCGCTCGGGGGCCAGGGGCGGTCCCGAGAAAGCAACTTCCTATCACTGGAGGATGAGCAATGGCGATTATTGATTTCGGCGGCAAGAAAGAAGAAGTCATTACCCGGAAAGAGTTTCCCCTGGCGAAGGCTCGGAAGGTCCTTGCAAAGGAAACGATTGCCGTCATCGGCTACGGCGTGCAGGGACCTGCGCAGTCGCTGAACATGAGGGACAATGGCTTCAACGTCATCATCGGCCAGGCGAAGAAATTCACCAAGGACTGGGACCGCGCACAGAAGGATGGCTGGATTCCGGGCAAGACGCTCTTTGAAATTGATGAAGCTGCACAGCGCGGGACCATTATCCAAATGCTCGTTTCCGACGCAGCCCAGAGGGTCATCTGGCCTGTGATCAAGGCAAACCTGAAGCCGGGCGACGCGCTTTACTTCTCGCACGGATTCTCCATCGTGTACGAGAATCAAACCGGGGTCATCCCACCGAAAGATGTGGACGTCATCTTGGTTGCCCCGAAAGGCTCCGGCACTTCGGTCCGCCGCAATTTCCTTTCGGGCGCGGGGATCAACTCCAGCTTTGCGGTTTTTCAGGATGCTACGGGCCGGGCGAAAGAGCGGTGCAGTGCGGTCGGCATCGGGATTGGATCCGGCTACTTGTTCCCGACCACGTTCGAGAAAGAGGTCTTCAGCGACCTAACCGGCGAGCGGGGCGTGTTGATGGGCGCTCTCGCGGGGATTATGGAAGCGCAGTACGACGTCCTTCGCCGGCACGGCCACAGCCCGAGCGAGGCGTTCAACGAGACGGTGGAGGAGCTTACCCAAAGTTTGATCCGGCTGGTTGACGAAAACGGAATGGACTGGATGTACGCGAACTGCTCGGCCACTGCGCAACGCGGCGCTCTGGACTGGAAGCCCAGATTCAAGAAAGCCGTATTGCCCGTTTTCAAGGAGCTTTACAAGAGGGTAGCGACCGGTGTGGAAACCCGCAGGGTTATTCAGTCGTGCGGCAAGCCCGACTACCAGCAGCAATTAACCAAGGAACTCGCCCAAATGGGTGATTCCGAAATGTGGCAGGCGGGCAAGGCTGTCCGCGCGCTACGCCCGAAGGAGTCCGCGAAGAAGATCACAAAGTCAACCAAGGGCGTTGCCGGGAGAAAATCGAACTGACCGGGATTCCGCTTGACACTCGCGCCTGCGGCGCGGCATGCTCCGTTCGCACGCTCCGGGGCCCCCGAGGACCGGACCCGCCCGGGGGCCCGGGGCGGCCTCCAGAAAGCAACTTCACCCACCCCTTGAGCACCTTCCCGACCGGGGGATTAAGTCCTTTGCTATGCCGGTCAAGGTGAACGGTCTCGGTTCATTCCCGGTCTGGGCATTCGGAATCGTTCAAGCGTTGAGCGAGAGAGGGGTTGCCAGCAGTGGAATGCAGGCGTGACTCGCGCGCGTCGCCGGTGATCTGGCGCCATCTGTTGCTGCTGATCCTGCCCCTGATCGCCGGCCTGGTCCTGTTTGCTTCAGCGAGCGCGGACGAACTTGCCCGGGTCAAGCAGGTGTACGATGGGGACACCATTCGTCTCGAAGATGGGCGCAAGGTTCGGTACCTGGGGGTCAACGCACCGGAGTTTCAGGAGCCGTTCTATCTGAAGGCCAAGCGCCTTAACGAATCTCTCGTTCTCGGGCGAGAGATTCGACTGGAGTTCGATCAGGAAAGGGCCGACACCTATGGCCGGATCCTGGCCTACGTTTACGTGGCCGATCAGATGGTCAATGCTGCCCTGGTTGAGCAGGGACTGGCCCACGCCTTCTTTATCGGCCCGAACCGGAAACACAATGCCCAGTTCGTTCGTCTCCAGAACGAGGCCAAACAACGCAGGGTCGGCATATGGTCCGTCCGCGCGCGGCCAAGAGATCTCAAGATCACTAGCGTCCACCTTCCTGATCCGGCAAACCCCGAGCCCCACGCTCCCTACGTTCGGATCGCAAACCTCAGCAACGAACCGATCCGGTTGGCGGGGTATGTCCTCTCGAACGAGGGTGGGCAGAGATGCGTCTTCCCGGACGTGACGGTAGACCTGGGCTACACGGTCATCGTCGTAAGCGTGCCTGGAACGGACGGCATTGATGAGAGGGGCCAGCTCGTCGTCCACTGGCCAGGCCAGGGTGCCGTCTGGGACCCACGAGAAGACACCGCCTTTCTCCTGGATCCTGCCGGGGCTGTTGTGGACACGTTCCACTACAAGGGAAAGCGCGTAACGAGATCGCCTCGGCCTTCCCGTGGCAAGGGCTCCTGAGAAATGCAGAGGCCGCGGCAGAAGGCTCAGTCGGAGGCCTCAAAGAGCCAGACCGTCATCGACCGCTCCAAGGTGCACCCGGTTCTCAAGCGGAACTTCGAAGGTATTCCCAGTCCTAGACTGGCTGGCCTCCCTCACCGCCCACAGCCCCAAGCAGGGGGAGCATCTGGTCCGGTACTACGGCTGGTACAGCAATGCCAGTCGGGGGAAACGCAAGAAGGCGCACGGACAAGTCTCGGCGGTCGTGCCAGAGGACAGCGTCGGGGTCCCACCGGCTGCCCTCACGCGGGCGCTCAAGCGGCGCGGGGCGCACTGCATCAAAGAGGTTTATGAGGCGGATCCGCTACTCTGCCCGCGGTGCGGAGTCCACCACCCACCTCACCTCATCACCACCCTGCGCGCAAGCATGGAGCCTTGACGGAAGCAGGAGCCGGTGGTAGATTGTAAGTAAGAAAAAACGGGAGCCCGGGGTGCCGGGCTGAGAGGGTGGGGCGGTTCCCTCACCGACCGTTTGAACCTGATCCGGGTAATGCCGGCGTAGGGAGATAGCAAATCCGAAACCGCCCTCCGTGGCGGTTTTTCTATTTTGGCGGGAGACGCAGGTCTGTTCATTGTGCCTGCCCTTTGGGTAAGGGCCGGTCGTTCGCCAGAGCCCCGAGGGGCGAGGAGTGCTCCATGCAGATGCGAGCGGCGAGGTATCACGGCCCGGGGAAACCGCTGAGTCTCGAGACGGTGCCGGTCCCACCCGTCAAACCGGGCGAGGCCCTGCTGCGGGTCAAGGCAGCGGGTGTCTGCTACACCGATACCCACTTCCTGAGCGGGGTGCTGAACCTGGGCATCCATCCGCTGACGCTGGGGCACGAGATCGCCGGGGAGGTTGCGGACCTTCCGGGGGGGCCCTCGGGCCTTCGGGTCGGGGATCGGGTGCTGGTGTACTACTATGCCACCTGCGGCCGCTGCCACTGGTGCCGGACGGATCGGGCGAACCTGTGCCCGCAGGTAATCGCGGAGTACGGGTTCACGGCCGATGGCGGTTACGCGGAGTACGTCGTCGTGCCGGCCGCAAACCTGGTGAAGGTACCGGCCGGGCTGGATCTCGCCGAGGCGGCCACCCTGGGATGCAGCGTTACCACGGCCATCCACGCGGCGCGGACGATCGCCAACCTGCGGGTGGGCGAAACGGCCGTGGTGTACGGCGTCGGCGGCGTAGGGTTCGGCCTCGTCCAGTTCTGCAAGCTCGCCGGCGCTCGCGTCATCGCCGTCAGCCGGTCAGCCGAGAAGCGGGCGAAGGCCCTGCAACTGGGGGCCGACGCGGCGGTGGATGGGAACGGGGACGTGGCCGAGGCAGTGCGGGCCCTCACGGGGGGGGAGGGCGCTGACGTCGTGTTCGAGCTGGTCGGCACCGAGGCCACCATGAGCCACGCGGTGAACGCCCTCCGGCGGCGCGGGCGCCTGGTCTTCATCGGCTACTCGAAGGATCTGTTCGTTGCCAGCCCGTTGCAGCTCGTCATCGGGGAGCTGATGGTGACGGCGTCTGTCGGCAATACGTTTGACGAGCTGCTCCAGGCGGTGTCCCTGGCAGGGACCGGGAAGATCAAGGCAGTCGTGGACCGAACGGTTACCCTGGACCAACTCCCGGTAACCCTCGAGGCCTTGCGGCGGGGCGAGATCGTCGGGCGGGCGGTGGTTACGTTTAGGTGACAAGGCAGCGGAGGAGCAGAAGGCAGAAGGCAGTAGGCAGAAGGCAGTAGGCAGAAGGCAGTAGGCAGAAGGCAGTAGGCAGTAGGCAGTAGGCAGAAGGCAGAAGGCAGTAGGCAGAAGGCAGGGGAGCAGGGGAGCAAAGACAGAAGGGGTGATGGGAGGATGACGGCGGTCGAGAGGATCGAGGTTCTCAGGGCGGCGATTTTCGAGATGATCCGCAAGGGCCCAGAGCAGCCGCGGAACGACGCGAGTTTCAACGCCCTCGCGCTTCGCCTCTTCGCCTATCAGTTCGGGGCGAATTCGCCCTACCGGAAGTTCTGCGAGCGGCGCGGGAAAACACCGGCTGCGGTCGAATCCTGGCTGGAAGTTCCTCCTGTCCCCATCGCTGCCTTCAAGGAACTCACGCTGGCCTGCGGACCCGTGGAGCACGCTGTAGCGTGCTTCATGACCAGCGGAACCACGAACCCGGAGAAGCGAGGAAAGCATTATCACTTCACGCTGGAAGTGTACGACGCATCCGCTACCGCGTTCTTCAAGCCGAATGTCCTGCCGGATGTGGACCGGCTGCCGCTCCTGATCCTCGGGAGTCCGCCGGACCGCATGCCCAATTCGTCCTTGTCGCACTACCTCGGGCTGATGTGCCGCACCTTCGGGGCGCCGGGCAGCGGTTTCTATATCGGCGAACAGGGCCTGGAGGTGGACCGCCTGCTCGTAGACCTTCGCGCGGCTGAGCGGGCAGGACGGCCAGTTTGCCTGCTGGGGGCAAGCTTCGCCTTCGTTCACTTCCTGGATGTGTGCGCGGAGAGGGATCTCCGGTTCCACCTGGCAGCCGGCAGCCGGGTAATGGACACGGGCGGCTTCAAGGGGCGATCCCGCGAGGTCCCGCAGGACACGCTGTATTCGCTGATCGCGGAACGTCTTGGCGTTCCCGTGAACGAGTGCGTCAACATGTACGGCATGACCGAGCTCTCGATGCAGTGCTACGGCTCGCCCCTCAGGCGCCGGTCATTGGGACGGCGGGAGGCACGCACCATGGAGGCTCCGCCCTGGGCGCGGACCGTGATCCTGGATCCAGAGACGCTGGCCGTCCTGCTCCAGGGTGAGCAGGGGATCATCTGCCACTACGATCTGGCCAACTGTTCCTCGGTGGTGGGCATCCTGACCGAGGACCTGGGGGTTGCGACACCCGAAGGGTTCCGGTTCCTGGGACGGGTGAAGGGATCCGAATCCCGGGGCTGTTCCGTCTCCGCGGATGAGATACTGGCGGCTCACGGGAAGGCATCCGTATGACCTGGCGCGATGACAGCCCGAGGTTTCTGCCTCCCGAGGTCGAGGGGGAAGCGGCAAGCGGCCAGATTTCTCCCGTCCTGGTGGCCAAGGTCGCGGCGCACATCTGGGCCGCGCGCAAGGCGTACCTGGTCCGGCTTCCCGTGGCGGAGATCGTGGAAATTCTCGACCGATCCGTCGCCCTCTGGCTGGAGGCGGGCTCGCCGTGGATGGAGGCGGCCAGCCGGCGCATGGCGGCCATCACTCCGTACTGCGACGCCATGATCCGGGCGGGCATCAGGCGGCTGCTCGAGGGCTGCCGCAGGGATGCCCTGCTCACCCTCCTCCAGGCGGAACTGGGTGACCTCAGCGTCTTGGATGCGTTCCGACCCCGGCCGGCTTCCCGCGGGTCGCATCGTGCGACAGGCCCGGCCCTTACGACGCATATCTTCTCGGGGAACGTCCCCGGACTTCCGGCCATCAGCCTGATCCACGGTCTCCTGGTCAAGTCTGCGAACCTCGGCAAGCCGGCCTCGGAAGAGCCGGTCTTTCCTGCGCTCTTCGCCCGATCGATTGCCGCAGTGGATCCAAAGCTGGCCGCAGCGGTGGCCATTCTGCCCTGGGCGGGTGGCGATACTGCCGTCGAGGCGGCTGCCTTCGCGGCCTCGGAGGCAGTCGTTGCCTACGGCAGCGATGCCTCCGTCGAGAGCATCGGCGCGCGGGTTCCACCGGACGTCCGTTTCGTGGGTCACGGGCATCGAGTGAGCTTCGCCGTCGTGGGTCGCGAGGCCCTGGACCTCGGCACGCTGGGAAGCCTGGCGGAGCGGGTCGCGTACGACGTGTCGCTCTTCGACCAGCAGGGGTGCGTATCTCCGCACGTCATCTACGTGGAGCGCGGTGGGGCCATTCCGCCGGAGGCGTTCGCCGAACGGCTGGCCGAGGCCATGGCCGCCTTCGAGCGCGCAATGCCCAGGGGACGGCTCGCCGTTGAAGAGGCCTCGGCGATCCAGCAGGTGCGGACGGAGGCGGAACTCCGCGAGCTTCGGGAGGAGCCGATCCGGTTGTTCCTGAGTCCCGGTGGAACGGCGTGGACGGTAATCTACGAGGACGATCCGACCTTCGTGCCGTCGTGTCTGAACCGGGTGGTCCGGGTGAAAGCGCTGGCGGACATCGGGGAGCTTCCGAACCTGGTCCGGCCCATCAGCCGGTACCTGCAGACTGTGGGGACCGCGATGAGTCCCGAGCGGCGGGATCGCCTGGCGGATGCCCTGGCGCCTCTCGGCGTCTGTCGGGTCTGTCCGATCGGTGAGATGCCGCACCCGCCGCTCTTCTGGCATCATGACGGGGGCTTCAGCCTCTTGCCCCTCCTTACGTGGACGAGCATCGAGAAGTGAGCGGGGCCTTCTCCCCGCGCCTGTGAAGGGTGACATGGCGAGGATCGAGGCGCGCAGCGTCTTCAAGACCTTTGAGACCCCTTCGGGGCCCGTGCAAGCCCTCCGGGGGGTGGACCTCGCCGCGCGGCCAGGGGAGTTCGTCGCCTTGGTGGGCGAGAGCGGCTGCGGCAAGACCACCCTCCTGCGGATCCTGGCGGGCCTGGTGGCACCGACGCAAGGCGAGGTGCGGATCGATGGCGCGCGCGTCGGAGGTCCCAGCCAGGAAGTGGGAGTGGTGTTTCAGCGGCCGGTCCTCCTTCCATGGCGAACCGCTCTCGAGAACGTGCTGCTCCCGGCGCAGGTCCAGCGGCTGCCTCTCGCCGACGCGGCGACCGAGGCCCGGAATCTTCTGGAATCCATGGGCCTCGGCGACTTCCTGGACCGGTTCCCCCGGCACCTGTCAGGGGGCATGCAGCAGCGCGTGGCGATCGCACGGGCGCTGCTCCTTTCGCCGAGCATCCTGCTGATGGACGAGCCCTTCGGGGCCCTGGATGCCATCACCCGGGAACAGATGCACCTGGATCTCTTGAACATCTGGACCGCACGCCAGCCCACCATTCTCTTTGTCACCCACGACATTGCCGAGGCGGTCTTTCTGGCGGACCGGGTCGTGCTGCTGAGTCCACGGCCCGGCAGCGTGCGGCAGCTCTTCGAGGTGCCGCTTCCCAGGCCCAGGGTCCCCGACCATCGCTTCACCAGCGACTTTGCGACGGCTTGCCGTGCGGTGAAGCACGCGATGCAGGGGAACGGGGGGAACGGGTGATGAGGACGGGACAGGCCCCGGACGTGGTGAGCCCGCTCGCCATCCCCCGCCCGGCAGAAGCACCGCCACGACGCGTTCCCCGGCCCGGGAAGGAGATCGTCCTCTCGTGCCTCCTCCTCCTGGTTCTGCTCGCAGGCTGGGAACTCACGGTCCGGGTCCGGGGGATTCCGCCCCTCATCGTGCCCGCGCCCACGGTGGTGTGGGAGAGCCTGGTCGCTCACACGCGCAGCGGATTCCTGATCCTCCACCTGGGCGTGACCCTGTCGGAGATCCTCCTGGGGTTCCTCGCCGGAAGCCTGTTCGGCATCGGACTGGGGATCGGGGTGGCCCTCTCGCCGCTCCTGCGCGGCGTCCTTCACCCGTACCTGATCGCTTCGCAGGCTATGCCGAAGCTGGCCCTGGCGCCCATCTTCGTCATGTGGTTCGGATTCGGCATCTTCCCCAAGGTTCTCATCACGGCGCTGATTGCCTTCTTCCCCCTCTTCGAAAACACGGTGGCGGGGCTGAACGAGGTGGACAGCGACGCGCTGGAACTGTTTCGCGCCTTGCGCGCGAGCCCGTGGCAAACCCTCCGCTGGCTGCGACTGCCCAATGCGGTGCCGTTCGTCGTCGCCGGATTGAAGGTGGCCATGGTCTTGAGCATCGTCGGCGCGGTGGTGGCAGAATACGTTGGCGCGAACCGGGGCCTGGGTGCGCTGATCATCAGCTCCCAGGGCATGCTCGATACTCCATTGATGTTCGCGGTGTTCGTGGTGCTGGTGCTGTTGGGTGTGGCGCTCTACCAGGTGGTCGTTCTTATGGAGCGCGTCTGCCTGGCGAGGAGATACCGGGAGTAATAGCCTGCGCGATAAGAGCGCGGAGGAGCAAGGGAGCAGCAGACAGCAGGCAGCAGGCAGAAGGCAGAAGGCAGAAGGCAGAAGGCAGGGAGAACCGGGGAATCGGAGAAGGGGAGGTTGGGGAGTATGATGAAGGGCGGCATGAACCGCAGGAGATTTCTGGAGGCGACGGTGACACTTGCCGGGGCGGCAGCGGCGGGATGGCCCCGACGTGCTCTGGCGGCGCCGGAGAAGGTCCGGATGGCCTGCTGGAGCCAGCCCATCTCGGAGCAGGCGAATGTCTTTGCGGCGCAGGAATTCGGGTGGTTCAAGGAACAGGGGCTCGATTTCGAGTTCGTGACGGGTGCCGGTGGCGGCGAGGCCCTCAGGCACCTGCTGGCCGGCAATGCCGATTTCGCCTTCACCAACGTGGAGCCGGTCCTGTTCGGCGTCGAGCAGGGGGCCCAGGTGCAGGCCGTCTACAATATCTACCCCAAGAACGTCTTCAACGTGGTGTCCCTGAAATCCAGGAACATCACCCGGCCGCAGGATCTGAAGGGGAAGCGCATTGGCGTCTACAGCATGGCCAGCGGGACGCGCCACAATCTCCTGGTCATCCTGCACTCGGTGGGATTGCGGGAGTCAGACGTCGAGGTGGTCTCCACCGGGGTCCTGAACTTCGGCCCGCTGATGGAGGGCCGGGTGGACGCCACGGCCGCCACCGATACCGGCCTGTGGGCGGCCCAGCAGAAGGGCCTCGGCGAGGCGAACGTCATGTGGGCCCGGGACTATCTCGATATCCCCACCGACGTCTTCGTGGTGCGGGCGGAGACGGCCCAGAAGCAACCCGACCTCGTAAAGCGGTTCCTGCGCGCATACCGGAAGGGCAGCCAGTGGATGCTGGATCACCCGGAGAAAGCGGCAGAGCTGGCGGTGAAGTACGCCATCGACGGGCAAGATGTGCGGCGGAATCTGGAGATCATCAAGCTCCGCAACGCCTCCACGGTGAGCGAGGGGACGAAGAAGCACGGCCTGGGATGGTTCGACATAGAGGTCCTGAAGCGGGTGGAGAAGACCTTCCTGGACCTGGGGCTGCTGAAGAGACGGGTGGACGTGGAATCCTTCTTCACCAACCGCCTCGTGCAGGAACTGTGAGGATGGCGCGGCGCGAGGCCTGAGGCGGCGACAGCAGGCCCGGAGGGCTTTCTACTGGGGCGGCTGGTCGAGGACCATGTGCGTGGAGAGTGAGACGGCGACGAGCCTGCCCGCCTCGTCCGTGATTCGCGCTTCCCAGATCGAGGTGGTCCGGCCGCGATGGAGGGGGAGCGCCTCTGCCCGGATGGTGCCCTCGCGTACGGCCCCGATGAGGTTGATCTTCATTTCGACGGTCACGCTCTCTTGGCCCTGCCCGAGGTTCATGTAGGCCCCCGCCCCGGCCACGGTATCCGCCAGCATCATCACTGCCCCCCCATGCACGATCCCCCAGGCCTGCTTGTGCTCCTGCCGGACCGCCAGTGTTGCCTCGACTCGGTCGGGTGCGAGGTGGGTGAACTCCGTCCCCAAGAGGCCGGCGAAGGTCCCGCGGATCCGCTCATTGGCCCGGGCGACGATTTCCTCTGGACTCCTCACGCTCCTCCCATGATCGGCCATCTCGGATCCCTCCGATTGGTGGGCAATCCGGCGACTGGGCAATCCGGCAACCAGGCAATCCGGGATAACGCGGCCCCTGCCCCCTGATTGCCGAGTCGCCCGATTGCCGATTGCCGAAGGCCGCCTGCCAAGCGGACGTATCCTACCCCGGGATGGGAAGCCTGGCAACCCATCCTTCCTCCAGGATTCGCTGACCCGGAAGGTCGGGAAGCTTCCGATACAATGTCCGACACGACACACACAGAATGTCCGACACGACCTTGACACCTTCCCAGCGCTGAAGTAACGTAAGCCGATTAACTGAACGATCATTCACCCTCGGCGGGGTGCCGGGCAGGTCCAGGAGGGGTGACGTGGCGCGTGTGAAGCGAGAGGTGCTTCGACGGGAACGGCGTCAGGCCATCCTGAAGGCCGCCATGAAGGTGTTCGCCCGGCGAGGGTATGCCGCGGCGACCATCCGGGCGATCGCGCGGGAGGCCCATATCGCCCAGGGCACGATCTACCTGTATTTTCCCAGCAAGCACGACATCCTCCTGGCCCTGTACCGTTCCATGGTTCTGGAGTCGTTCGAGGAGATTCTGGCACGCCCGGAGAAGGGCGAAGACGAGGCCTTCCTCAAGTCCCTCATCGTGGATCGGATCCGGCGCTTTCGCAGAAACGCCCAGGCCGTGCGTTTCGCCTTCACCGAGCTGCCGCTTCACCAGGAACTCCGAGACAAGCTCTACCGCGAGATTGCCCTGGAACAGCTCGGGCGACTCCAGGTCTTTCTGAAGGACCGAATCGCCAAAGGGGAGTTCCGCTCGCTCCGCACGGAAATCGCTGCTCGTGCCTTTCAGGGCATGTATGTGATCTTCACCCTGGCCGAAACCGTGTTCGGCGATCGGGAGGTGGCGCAGCTCGCGCCGGAGGAAATCGCAGAGGAGGTGGTGCGCCTCTTCCTGCATGGGGCGCTCAATCAGGTCTCTGCTCAGCCAAAGTCCACATCCGAAAGGAGTGACCATGCGACGCGTGACTGAGGTTTCGATGTGCATCCTGCTGGCCCTGCTTGTCGCCGGCACCCCCGTGCTGGCAGCCGAGGCCGCCGACACCGGTCGGCGGTTTCTGAACCTGGATCTGATGTTCGCCCAGACGGGATCGGGTCAACCCCCTGCCGTCCCGCCTTCTGGGGTACTGCCCTTGTCGATTCGGGACAGCATCGCGCTGGCGTTGAAGAACAACCTGGACATCTCCGTCGAGGGATTCAATCCCCAACTGCGGGAGCAGGACCTCACCAACGAGGAGGCGGTGTTCGATCCCAGCGCCTTCCTGGAGCTGACCCGCGGCGATAGCCGGGCGCCCAGCGCTTCCGCCTTCTTCAGCGGGGGCCGCGCCTTGTCCGACCTCTGGGATTTCAACACCGGCCTGAGGCAGAAGCTACCGACTGGCGGGACGTATGAGCTGCGCTTGAACAGCGAGTACCTCAACACCCATAGCCCCAGCACCGGGTTCAGCAGCAGGTTCGGCCTGACCCTCACCCAGCCCCTGTTGAAGAACTTCGGCTTCGAGCCCACCGAAACCAACATCCGGATTGCCAGTAACAACCAGTCCATCTCGCGCGAGCAGTTGCGGCTGAAGGTGAGCGACATTGTGACCCAGGTGCAGAACGCCTATGCGGAGTTTACCTACACCATCGAGAATCTGAAGGTCCAGCGCCGGTCCCTCCAATTGGCGCGGGACCTGGTGGCATTGAACAAGGCCCGGGTTCGGGCGGGGGTGGCAGCGCCCGTCGAAGTGACCCAGGCCGAGGCCCAGGAGGCCGCCCGGGTGCAGGATGTCATCCTGGCGGAGAAAGCCGTGCGAGACGCTGAGGACACCCTGAAGGTCATCCTGAACCTGCCGGCGAGCGGGGGGTGGGGACAAGAGATCCAGCCCACGTACACCCTCACCTTCGAGCCGAAGCCTCTCAGCCTGGATGAAAGCCTCCAGAAGGCCCTGGCGAATCGCTACGAGTACAAGAGCGCCAAGCTGGATATCAACAACAAGGAACTCAACGTCCGCCTGACGCGCAACCAACTCTTGCCGGACCTTTCCCTGGCCGGGAGTGTGTTCACGAACGGTTCCGGGAGCACCTATGGCGGCAACCTGAGCGAAGCGGGTTCCAGCCATTTCGTCTCCTACTCCGTGGGAGTGATCCTCACCGTCCCCCTGGGGAACCGGGGCCCGCAGGCGAGCTATATCAAGGCCAAGCTGGCTGAGGACCAGGCCAAGACATCGCTGAAGAATCTCGAACTGCAGATGACCCAGCAGGTCCGGGAGGCGGTGCGCCGCATCGAGGCCAATGCCAGGCGGGTCGACGCGAACCGGGCCGCGCGAGTGCTGGCGGAGGAGCAGCTTCGGGTAGAGCAGCGGCGGCTGGAGGCCGGCGTTACGACCACGTTCAACGTCCTGTCGTTCCAGCGAGACCTGGCGGCGGCGCAGGCCAACGAGATTCGGGCGATCGCGGACTACTACGAGTCCCTGGTCAACCTGGAGAAGGTGCAGGGGACCGTCCTGGAGGCGAACCGGATCGAAATGTAGAGCCAACCTTCGGGAGTATGGCGTCGCGGGGGACCGGATGAAACGAGGCACGCGGGGACTGCTCCTCCTGGGCGTGGCCCTGATTGGGGGCGCGGGGACCCTTGCCCTGCTCGGCCGGCGGGGCGAGGTCCCGGTGCGCGTCGTCAGCCTCAAGCGGGAGGACATGGTCATCAGCGTGTCGGCGACGGCCACGGGCACGCTGGAATCGGAGGCCGAGGTGAACCTCCGCGCCGAGGTCCCGGGACGGATCCTCCGACTGCTGGTGGACGAGGGGGACCGGGTCGCACGCGGCCAGGTTGTGGCCGAGCTGGACCCGCAGGAGACCGACTCGCAGGTCGCCCTCGCCCGTGCCGAGCTGGCCACGGCCCGGGCCCGACTGGAGGAGGAGCAGGCGGGCGTGACCATGCTGCGCGAGCGCATCCGGACCAAGATCGAGGAGACGCGTGCCACGATGGAGCGCGCGGCCAAGGACCTGGAGCGGCTGAAGGCCCTGCATGCGGAGGGGGCCATCGCTCGCCAGCAGTTGGATCTGGCGCAGGCGGAGTTCGATGTGGCCGCCGCCGCCCACGCTGCTGCCCTGGCGGACCGGGACCAGGTGAAGGTGAAAGAACACCAGGTGGCCGGGGCGCAGGCAGCCGTGGGGCAGAGAGCGGCGCAGCTCCGCCTGGCAGAGGTCCAGCGATCCCGCATGAGCATCCGGTCACCCATTGCGGGCCTGGTGACGCGGCGCCTAGCGAACGAGGGGGAAGTCGTCGGCCTGGGCGGGGGATCGATGGTGACGCTGGGTGGGCCCCTGTTCACGCTGGTGGACCTGGATCGCCTGTATGTCCGGGCCACGGTGGACGAGTTCGATGCCCGCCAGGTCCGCCTGGGCCAGGAGGTTCGGGTGACGTTGGAGGCGCTGCCCGGCCGCACGCTGCGCGGCCGGCTGTACAAGATCTCTCCGGCGGTCTCGGGGGAACGGCAAGAGGCTCGCACCTTTAGCGTCCGCGTCGCCCTGGAGGAGGGGAAGGAGTTCGTGAAGCCCGGTATGTCCGCCGATGTGGAGGTGATCGTGGCCAGGCGGCGTGACGCCCTCTTCGTGCCCACCCAGGCGATCCTGGAGCGGGAGGGGAAGAAGCGGGTGTACTTGGTCGCCGACGGGCACGCCCGCGCCACCACGGTGAAGGTGGGGGAGAGCAACTGGAGTTCCACCGAGATCCTCGAGGGCCTGCGCGAGGGCGATCGGGTGGTCATCAATCCGGATGCGCCCGGGCTTTCGGACGGGGGCAAGGTGCGGGTGGAGTGAACCCAAATATTTCACCGCAGAGCTCGCAAAGATCGCAAAGGCCCATCAGATTTCAATCACCTACGTCCAGCGCCTGGGCCAAAATGTTCCGGTCTGCGCCACGTTTTTTCTCCCGCCGTTCCTTTGGATATGGGGGATTTCTTTGCGGGCTTGGCGTGCTTTGCGGTTCAAATGCACTTTCTGGGATGAAAAGCCGTACTGCCGACTCCGCCCCGCTGCGCGGTCCGGAGCGGGGACAGCCGAACAGTTCTTGGGGTGAGTTGTCATGGGCGGAGGCCCACCCGTGCATCATGAAAACGCCCCTCATCCCCCCCCTTGGCGCATATGCGCTAACTTAAGCCCCCCTTTGAAAAAGGGGGGGAGGGGGGATTTCAATAGGGGCTGAGCCATGTTGAAGTACAATGCGTATCTCAAAGACAAAGCCCGCCAATTGCGGAAGAATTTGACAGACAGTGAAGCAGCTCTGTGGTCACGCTTGCGGAATAAACAGCTTCTTGGCATCCAGTTCTATCGGCAGAAACCCATCGGTGAGCACATTGTGGATTTCTTCGCGCCACGGGCAAAACTGGTCGTGGAAGTGGATGGCTCCCAGCACCTGGCAGGCGATCACGCCCTGAAAGACAGGAGTCGTGATGGGTACTTGGTCTCTCTTGGTCTGAAGGTGTTGCGCTTTAACAGTAGAGAAGTTCTGAAAGAAAGCGATGCTGTGGTGGAGGCTATCTATCGGACCGTTGCCCAACAGTTGAATGCAGAAATCCCCCCTGGCCCCCCTTTGATAAAGGGGGGATAACAGGAAAAAGACTCTATGTTAGCGCATATGCCCCCTTGGCGGGGGGAGAGGGTAGGTGAGGGGGGCGCTGAGCACGCATGATCGCTGCTGAAGAGGTCTGGCGGACCTACCGCATGGGGCCGAATCGCGTGGATGCGCTCGCGGGCGTCACATTCCAGGTCGCCCCGGGAGATTTCGTGGCGATCTGTGGCCCCTCGGGCTCCGGGAAATCCACGCTGATGAGCATCCTGGGTTGCCTGGACCAACCCACCGCAGGCCGCTATGTCCTGGAGGGCGTGGAGGTCCAGTCCCTGGATGACGATGCGCTGGCCGTCCTTCGGAATCGGCGGATCGGCTTCGTCTTCCAGACGTTCAACCTGCTCCCCCGCATGACCGCTCTCCGCAACGTGGAACTCCCGATGATCTACAGCGGCCTCCCGCGCCAGGCGCGCCTGCAGCAGGCGTTGGACGCCCTGGCGGCCGTCGGACTTGCAGGCCGGCTCGAACACCGTCCCAACGAACTGTCCGGCGGGGAGCAGCAGCGCGTGGCCATCGCCCGGGCCCTGGTGAACCGGCCGGCCATCATCCTGGCGGATGAGCCCACGGGAAACCTGGACAGCAAGGCGGGCGAGGAGATCCTGCAGGTGTTCCACCGCCTCGTGGAGGGGGGCGCAACGATCGTCATGGTCACTCACAACCCTCGCATCGCCGAGCAAGCACAGCGGGTCATCCAGCTTACAGATGGCCGGATCGTCTCCGACGCCAGGATGGCGGGAATCCGGAAGCCGGGGCCCGCCCGCGATCCGGAATCCATCTCGTCTTCCGCGAGGCCCTGAGGCCTGGCTCCACTCCTCCGAGGACCCCCATGGACTTGCGCGAGGCCTTCGGTCTGGCCCTGGAGATGCTGGCCGCCAACCGGGTCCGGAGCGCCCTCACCATGCTGGGGGTGGTGATCGGCGTGGCCGCCATCATCCTGCTGGTCTCCCTGGGCGAGGGTGCCACGGCCTACATCACCCGGGAGCTGACCGGCCTAGGCACCAACCTGTTGATCATCACGCCGGGGAAGACGCAGACCTCTGGAGGCTTCCATCCTCCCGTCGCCGGCACGGTGCGAAAGCTGACGTATGAGGATGCCGTGGCGTTGCGCCGGCGGGCCAGTCTCCTGACCGATGCGGTGCCTGTGGTGCTGGGCACGGGAAAGATCCGCTATCAGGGTGTCAGCCGGGACACCAGCGTCATCGGGGTCACCCCGGAGTTCCAACGGGTGCGTAACCTCTACGTGGAGATCGGCCAGTTCGTGAGCGAGGAGGATGTGGAGGGCCGTCGGCGCGTGGTGGTGCTGGGGCGGACGGTCAAGCGGGAGCTCTTTGGCGAGGAGAATCCGTTGGGGCAGTTCGTGACGCTGGCCGACTCCCGCTACCGGGTGATCGGGATCATGGAACGGAAAGGGGTGAGCCTGGGGTTCGACATTGATGACCTGGTGTTCATCCCGGTGAAAAGTGCCCAGGACCTCTTCGACACCGACCGCCTGTTCGAGATCCTGGCGTCGGTCCGCTCGCCGGACGAGATCGATCGGGCCATCCAGCAGGTGAAGGACATCCTCATGCGCCGCCACGGCAACCGCGAAGACTTCACGTTGACCAGCCAGGGCGCCATCCTCTCGGCCTTCACCACCATTCTGAAGATCCTCACTGCGGTGTTGGGTGGCATCGCCGGCATCTCCCTGCTGGTCGGGGGGATCGGGATCATGAACATCATGCTGGTCTCGGTGCGCGAGCGAACGCGGGAGATCGGGATTCGCAAGGCGGTGGGGGCCCGGCGGCGCGACATCCTGGGCCAGTTCTTGCTGGAGTCGGTGATGCTGAGCTGCCTAGGCGGGGGCTTGGGGATCATCGTCGGGGTCGGCGGGGCAAAGGGCCTGTCGATTTTCTTCACCTACCTCCCCACCCGCGTGTCCCTCTGGGCTGTCCTCATGGCCTTCGGTTTCTCTGCCGCCGTCGGGGTCTTCTTCGGCGTGTACCCGGCGCGCCGAGCCGCCCTCTTGGATCCGATCCAGGCGCTCCGATACGAGTGACCTCCCCGGCCCCGCGCCCAGCGGCTCGGCGTAACGAGAGTGGCAACGCCCGCCACTACAGCGGGCGGGCTGGGCGGATTCGCACGCCGCCCTCCGTGGCAACGGTGAAGTGACCTGCCAACCGATCGGCGTATTGCTGCAGAACGCCCTTCATTACGCGCACCCGGTTGGCTGGGCTTTCGTCGTGAAGCCGAAGCAACAGCACACCGTGATGCGCCTGGCGGTTTCGAAAGACGAGTTCGCCGAAGTCCTTGTCATTCGTGATGAGGATTCGTTCCTCGCTCATCGCGCGGGCCAAGATATCCTGATCGTCCGCCTGCGGCATGGCTTCGGCAACGGCAAGCACGTCATGCCCGGTGGTGCGCAGATATTCCACCACCGCCGCGCCGGCAGACTCATCCACGATGAACTGCATGTTGGTTCAGCAGGCTCAGGCAGGGGTGGAGAGAGGGAAAACGTCTTCCTGCGCCACGACTCGGGCGGCGTATGTGAGGGCGGCCCGGATGTCCTCGGGTTGGAGGCGCGGGTATTCCCGCAGGATATCGGACTCAGGGACCCCTTGGGCCAGCATCCGAACGATGAGCTCCACGGGGATGCGAGTCCCCCGGATGACCGGCTTGCCGGCCATGACCTTGGGATCCATCGAGATGCGCTGCCAAAGCTGTTCGTCCATCGGCGTATCCTTGTTGATGCACCCACGAAAACAAAAGCGAGTCCCTCTCGGTTGCGACAGGATACCATGATGGGTCCAGGAGAGCAACGATCCATGTGCCAACGATTCAAGAAGCGCGGAAACCTGATGGGCTGACCCCGGACGGGTTTTCGTGCCTGATCCGAATATGGCAAAAGGACTGCCTGACCCCCTACATATCGGGACTGCTTCAAGCCGCTCGAGCTGATGGTGCTCAGGGCAAAGAAAACGCTTGACGCTTCAGGGGGGGGGCATATTATAAAGAGCCTAAACCCAATCGGTGTCAATTCCGACTACCTCTCTCACCAGCGAGGGGCGAATGTCTCCACCTTGATAGCTGACGGTTGATAGCTTCGCCATCAGGAAGTGCCAAGATGATGTCTGCCGATTGCCTGCGGGCTTGCCCGCGGCGGACGGATGCCGGGCTCGGCCCCCTCGACGCCCTTGCGGTCAACGACTGCGAGGGCGTTTGTGTCTTCGGGCGCCAATGGCCATCTCGGTAGGTGCGGCCTCTGGTCAGGTCAGGGAAGGGTCGGGTGGACGAGGCGGCTGCCGAGTATCGGTGCTTCTTCTGACTGATGACGCAGCAATCTCAAGCTCCTGCTGGATCTCTTGTTGACCGCGAAGAATCGGTCGGAGGCCGAGGAGAGCAAGGACATGCGTTCATAACCTCGAGCACCCGTCGCGACCGAGAAAGGTAGGGCCGCGTGGCCCCCGATTTCTGCGAGGAGGCAAAGATGCGTATCCCATCTCGGAAGAAACGGTTTTATTCCCTCGCTCGGTTCGAATGCCTCTTCCTCACCCTGTGTCTGCTTCCTCTGGTCGCCGGGTGCCCCGCCACTCGCGACGCCTTCCAGGCCCCCTCCAAAGGTGCGGCCAACCTCTTGCGAACGACCCCGCAATCCACGGGGGCCGCTCCCGACCGGGCAGCTCGGTTCCACGCTGCCTACGGGAAGCTCTCGCTTCACTTTGAGGCGAACCAGGGACAGACCGATCCCAGGGTCAGGTTCGTCGCCCGTGGCCAGGGGTACGCCCTGTCTCTGCTACCCACAGAAGCAGTTCTGGCATTGAGGCGGCCTCGGGTTCAGGGAGACAGGGCGGCGGAGCCTCGGAGAATCTATCGGGGGAGAATCCTTGGGGAAAAGAAGGTAAGGCAAGAGGAGGCCGGCACCTCGGCGCTGCGAATCGCATTAGTAGGCTCCAATCCTGACCCACAGGTGACAGGACGGGAAGAACTGTCGGGGAAAGTTAACTACATCCTGGGCAATAGCCCCGGCAATTGGCACACGAATGTTCCCACCTTTGCCAAGATACACTACCGAGAAGTCTATCCGGGCATTGACTTGGTGTTCTACGGAAACCAACAGCAACTCGAGTACGACTTTGTTGTCGCCCCGGGCGGTGATCCTGCGACCATCAGGCTTGCCTTCGAGGGTATCGATTCTTTCCATCTCGACGCACAGGACGGTCTTGTTCTCCATGCCGCCGGTGGAGATGTCCGCCTACGCCAGCCTTTGGTTTATCAGGAAATGGATGGGGAGAGGCATCTCATCGCAGGGCGTTACGTATTGATGGGAAGCCACCAAATTGGGTTTCGGATTGCCGATTATGACACCGCCAAGCCGCTTATTATCGACCCGGTGTTGACTTATTTGAGCTATCTGGGTGGCGCCGGGGATGAATGGGGCGGGTGGTGCGAGGTAGACACTGCCGGGAATGTGTACATGGTCGGGGAGACGACCTCTCCGAATTTTCCCACCTCCGCTGGGGCTTTTCAGCGGAACTACGGGGGAGGGAGCGGCGATGTCTTCATCGCAAAGATCAATCCCGCCGGGTCGGCATTGGTTTACGCCACTTACCTTGGTGGTGCCAGCGACGAACTTGGCATGCTTGCGAGCGTAGACGATGGTGGCAACGTTCAGCTGTTCGGCACTACGGCATCCATGGACTTCCCCACGACGGCCGGCGCGCTCCAGCGTACGCACGGCGGTGGTCGGGATGTCTTCATATCAAAGCTAAATTCGACTGGATCGGGCTTAGTGTATTCCACTCTCCTCGGCGGAAACGGGGATGAGTACCTGACTGAGACCCCTTACGTGGACTCCGTCGGGAACGTCTACCTCATCGGCGCCACCACCTCCCCGAACTTCCCCACGACCCCTGGGGCGGCTCAGGGTGCCTTCGGCGGAGGCACGTGTCTCGGTACGCCATGTTCTGATGTTTTCATCGCCAAGCTGAATCCCACCGGGACCGCGTTCGTTTACTCTACGTACCTTGGGGGTAGTGGGGGTGAGGATTATGGCACTTTCGACGTGGACCCCGCCGGGAACGTCTACGTCGTCGGGCCCACCACCTCCCCGAATTTCCCCACCACACCCGGAGCGTTCCAGCGCACGTACGGGGGCGGCCAGGACGCCTTCATCGCCAAGCTGAATCCCACCGGGACCGCGTTCGTTTACTCTACGTACCTCGGGGGTAGTGGCGAGGAAAGAATTGGTTCGCTCGTCAATCGAGATGGCACCGGGAACGTCTACGTCGTCGGGACCACCACCTCCCCGAACTTCCCCACGACCCCTGGGGCGGCTCAGGGTGCCTTCGGCGGAGGGACGTGCTACGGTACGCCATGCCCTGACCTTTTCATCGCCAAGCTGAATCCCACCGGCTCGGCCTTGGCGTACTCGACCTATCTGGGCGGTAGCGGTAGAGAATATATTGGATCATTCCCGTACGTGGACCCCGCCGGGAACGTCTACGTCGTCGGGACCACCACCTCCCCGAACTTCCCCACGACCCCTGGGGCGGCTCAGGGTGCCTTCGGCGGAGGGACGTGCTACGGTACGCCATGCCCTGACCTCTTCATCGCCAAGCTGAATCCCACCGGGACCGCGTTCGTTTACTCTACGTATCTGGGGGGCAGCGATTACGAGGATGTCTTTATCTCCGACCCGTACGTGGACCCCGCCGGGAACGTCTACGTCGTCGGGACCACCACCTCCCCGAATTTCCCCACGACCCCTGGGGCGTTCCAGCGCACGTACGGGGGCGGCCAGGACGCCTTCATTGCGAAGCTGAATGCCGCTGGGACCGCTTTGATATACTCGACTTACCTGGGTGGGAGCGGAAGGGAGGAATTTCCCGAGGCATCCATAGACTTCACCGGCAACGTCTACGTCGTCGGGACCACCACCTCCCCGAACTTCCCCACGACCCCTGGGGCGGCTCAGGGTGCCTTCGGCGGAGGGACGTGCTACGGTACGCCATGCCCTGACCTTTTCATCGCCAAGCT
>Ga0315285_10000112_pt1 | contig 78183 bp, 69 predicted proteins | sample YL17G09_36_MG_FD_203698 | JGI IMG/M metagenome (GOLD analysis project Ga0315285, IMG submission 203698) | Sediment microbial communities from Yellowstone Lake, YNP, Wyoming, USA - YL17G09_36 | ecosystem: Environmental > Aquatic > Freshwater > Lake > Sediment | place: USA: Wyoming | collected... | reverse complement strand
TAAAAGGATGTCGCAAGACTGCTTCCAGATAGTTTCCTCAAAATAATCCGTTTTAAATACTTTATCCCCTAGAATCAGTCGTGCACAGGTGATTTCTGGATACTGCCAAGATGATGGAATTAAATTAACTGTCCTCTGAAGTATCCCCTCCAGTGAAATGTCAGATACTATCAGTCTGGAAATACCATAGAGACAATTCAATTCCTTGACTCGCTCGACATTGTCGTGTGCCTGCTGTTTTAGCTTCCCCTCCAACTTCACATTCATTTGTCGTAGGTCTTCTATTTCTCTTGTAAGTTGCTCTTTTATTTTGTCTTCATAGGTATCTTTCATATAAGTACCCTAAAAAAACAGAAAACATTCGATTAATCTTAATATTACACACTTATAAAACCATCGGCAATTGTTTGAATTAGTTAAGTCCTTTTTGATTTTATTTTTTAAGTTCAGTTGACACAATATGGGTTTATGAAAAAAATAGGCAGAAGCCACTTAAGACCCCTGCCTTTTAGAAAATCTGTCATTTAGAATAATCTCTATTCCACTATTCCCCTAATCAATGGCAAAACCCCATCAATCATCTCCTTCGCTTCTTCCCTAAATTCCTCATCCTCATTCATCATCTGCACTATCATAGGACTCAATTCATAGTAGAGTCTGATTATCTCTTGACCTTCTGGGGTTTGGGTTAGTACATTATCACGGAAGTATCGCAAAAGCTCTGTTTGCTCTGAGTGGGCACCGTAAATTAGTTCAGAAGCGCAGGGTTGAGGTGTGGTAGTTGTTGTAATTGCGACTGGCCCACGCACCGCCCGCACACCGCCGCCGTAGGTCGACTTATAGTATTCGGCCACGTAGCCAGGGGAGAAATGGACGTACCAAGCGACGTAAGGACCGTTTGCGTCAGTAGTAGACGACCAATAGTAGGATGACCAGGTGTTGGGGAAGTATACTGTATCTATGGAAGGAGCGTATCGAGTATAATCTACAAGCGACTGAAGTTCATTAATATTCGGCAAACGCCAGTCAGTGTAATCGGCAAGCGTGAGATTTTCACAATAGGAGAGCGCCTCTTGCCATGTGTAGACCGGTGCAGTATCTTGTTGCCACATCAGGCCTGTGTCAGTATTAGTAACAGTACCGTCCCCATTATCGATGAAATTATCAAATCCTCCACACTGCCCGCGAACCGCCCGCACGTAGAGGTTGGATGACTTATCGACGCAGAAGCTCATCATGGAACCGCCGAAATAGACGTACCAGGCGTATAACGGATAGAGGGCGTTAGTAGTAGACGACCAATAGCAAAAGTCTAGCACCATGTCGGGGAAATAAGGAGAGTTAATTAATGGATAGTCCCTGCCTTTGTCTACAAGAAAAGATAGTTCCATAACTGTCGGTAATCTCCAGTCAGAGAACCCACCGAAATGTGCAGAATTGAGGGCAGCAATAAAACCATCCTGTGCTTGATACCAGGTATAACTATTGTCCTTATCATGAATGTGACCATCATTCGTTTTGTTTTCCCATATCAATCCAGTCACATTGTCTCGTACCATCACCCATTTAGTAGCTTCATCAGACAAGTCGTTTCCATCTTCATCAAGTTTGGTATATGACTGTGGATTGCAGGGATACTGCGCATCCTGGCCATAGAAAGCCTCTCCTGGATTAGGGCAGGTTATCTCTTGAGAATTATCATAGCACTTAGTCTGCCCTGTATCGGGAAGCGGTGTAGCCAATGCCATAGTAGGTAAAAGCATTATAAATGACAGTGCTATTATTAATATTCCTTTTTTCATCTCATCCTCCTCCTAAAACATGAAACCCCACCTTCCCAGAACTTAATCTGAGAAAAAGTGGGGTTGTTTCTTATGTTGGTTTCATGGAAATACTCTAGTTGGTATTCTTGTTACGTTTCCTTTAAATCATGTTCAGAGGAATTAATCAATATAAAAACAGAATTTATACTGATGTGTTTGCCGGTTACTATAAATTTATGTACCTAACTTTAAAGTTATGTGTGTTAATTCGAGCTAGGTTCTATGTTGCTGCGACCCCTATGGGGGGTTTTAGTTTTTGGGGCAAAAAAAATCCCAGTTTAAAACTGGGAGGCTGTCATGTAAATTGTCAAGCAAGTCCTCAAATTGGTACAAAGTAATCCAAGCTATCTAAAAACCAAGTTGCTGATTTTCCAACACCTACAAGAGAACTAAAATCTTACAAAAGGCATGGCTTCGGCTGGCAGTCAAAAGGTCGTGGGTTCGAATCCCATCAGCTCCACCAGGAGATATCGAGCACTTGGCATTTGCTGAGTGCTTTATTTTTTTTGTTCACCATGCTTTTGGTATCCACGTGGTGTCCAGGATCACGCATCTTATGGTCAAGTATCTTACTCCCTCAGCATTCATTCCATCTCGGAGGACATAGTGATGGGGTGCGTACCATCATCGTAATCAGCGCGTTCTGTTTCACCTCTCTTCGCATAGTACATTGCTATTTTCTTCTTGCGTATTTTCTTTACCCTGTGGGTACTCATTTACTGGATGAAACATTTTTAATTTTAACGCAACTCTTTCTAAGCCCTTCTTTGCTTTTTGTTTATTCTTTATCTGAGAAAGTGTATTCCAGGCTATTTCATACATCTTACTTGCTTCATTTAAGCGTTTCATTTCCTCAAGCAGTTGACCATAGGTAAGCGCAACATAGCCATCATTGTGTGTCGCATCCAACCCCTTTAAAAAGATTGTCTCAGCTTCAGATAATTTACCCTTTTGCCACAACTCAATAGCAGGATATACATATTGAATATTAACTTTTTTCCAATCCTCTCGATTCATTTGTAAATGCCTTCCTTAATTTTGATTTAGAGTTCGCACCATGCTTCTTTAGTATCCACTAAATGAGATAAAATATGTCACGTTGTTACTTTATCACAAATAGTAGGTGAGTAAAAGGATAAAGCATGATAAATTTACAACTTTAAGTGCTACTACATTCCTCTTGCATTAAAATCAATTCTCTATTAAAGTAATTTTTGTCTTTCGGATTAACGACAGAGCAGCTCATCCCGTTTGTACTGTAGGTACCACATGAACAATAGAGCCGCACAGATTTCTTTTTTAGTGCTTCTCCTGCTCTTGATGGTTGCCTTCGCCGCAATCATAAGGCCCTTTCTGTTGCCTGCCCTGATGGCGTTTTTAATAGCAATCATCTGCTCTCCCATCCATAACCTTTTTCTGCGGTGGTGCAGAGGCAGGAAATATGCCGCATCACTTTTGTCAACCATTGCAGTATTTTTATGTATTCTTATCCCCCTGGGCACGATTGTTACTATCGCTGCGGTAAACTCCGTTGATGCGGTGAGTGCGATTACGGCAAAGCTTGAGGTAGGAAAAATTGCGCAGACCTTTGATATGGCCACGGTATGGATTCAAACAAAATTATCCACATTGACAGGCGCCCCGCAGATAAACTTCGATCTCAGAGCTCGGCTGGTCGATTTTCTCACTTCCCTTGGCAAATTTGCCTCACAGTATTCCCTCGTGGTATTTACTGCAACTGCCAATATAGTAATCGGATTGGTTTTAATAGTAGTATTTATTTTTGTGTTTTTTGCAGAGGGTAAAAATCTCATAGACTCCATCATGGGTTTGCTGCCCTTGGCTGACACTCACAAGCAGATTCTCGCCCGGGAAATTGGTTCGGTGATCACCGCTACCTTCTTAGCGATGATCGTGACCTCAGTTATCCAGGGAATACTAATAGGGGTAGGGTATTGGATTGTGGGAATTGCCAAACCTTTTGTCTGGGGAGTTTTAGCAGTGGGGGTAACGCTTATCCCGATGATTGGAGGACCCGTGATGTATGTTCCCGCAGCGATTGCACAGATAATCGGCGGTCACCTGCTGAGTGGAGTGTTCCTTTTAGCCTATGGGATCGGAATTGTCTCCACGGTTGATAACATCATTAAACCACTCGTTCTGCGTGGGAAAGTAGATGTACACCCCGTATTGCTCGCATTAAGCATCATTGGGGGCGGTATGTGGGCGGGTGTTGCGGGAATTATTATTGGTCCCGTGGTAGTGGTCTTAATGTTATCTATGCTCAGGATCTACCGGCAAGAATTTATGTAGTAAAAAATTCTTTTAATAACCTTGATGAAGTCGTAAAAAGTCAAAGAAATTGTCATTGCGAACGAAGTGAAGCAATCTCTGCCTTTGTAAGTAGTTGAAAAACCAAGATTGCCACGTCGCTTCGCTCCTCGCAATGACACCTGTCAGGACTTTTTACGACGCTATCAACCTTGGGTATCTTTCATTTACTTGTGGTAAATATCTCCTCCACTTTCTTAATCAATGTAGCATTTTCCTCCTCAGACAAACTCAGGTTTCTCTCAAGTTTATTAATGGACTCATCAATCTCTGGGTAATGAACCCTTGCGTGAGCAATCTTCTCATTCTGATTCCTAATCTCTTCGTCGAGATCCCTTAAATCTATCCCCAACGCAAAACGCTGGTTAAAAAACTCTAGCACCACCCTTTGCGCATGAGCATCACCAACGGTAAGTAAATAAAAGGGTATGCCTACCCATAAATTCACCCCGGCCATATTCTTCCTGTGGGCTACCCATAAGAGACAAGAATTAAGGGTCGGCCTCTGACTAGAGGGGGTTTGATAGTCTATCTCTCTCTCAAGACAGTAGGTACTCAACCTCTTCTTCATTTCTAATGAACTAAAAACCGCAAACAGCGTGCGCGGAAGGGTATGAGCCACCACGCTGCCCATCCCCCCTATGGTGTAGAGCTCTTTTACCTTGCCGTGTGCTTCAGCGCCTTCAATAATTAAATTGAGAAACCTATACCATTCGCGCTGAGGTGGATCACCTTTAAAGATGCGCAGATTAAAATTTCTGCAGGTATAAAATCTACACTCGGGAAACTGAATGACATTATTTTCTACCGCAGCTCCCGAAAAAGAAAAAAACCTGTGCAGTTCCATCTTCGACAATTCCTGCCCCGTAAGTTTTTTATTCAAGTAATCAATAACTCGTGCTCCCAATTTACCCGAATCCTGATTCCAGCCTACTACCAGGGATGAGCCTTGAGACGTGAGCTCTGAAGAATACTCTTCACGCACCTCTCTCACCTCCTCTCTTCAGGTGTTGGTCAATATCCTCAAAGAGCTTCCCTATCTTCTCCATGAACTCCTTCTCCCCCTTCTCCGCTGCTGATCTAGATTCATGAGGTACTGTGTAGCCTTCTTCCTTAAATTTATCCAGGTGTTCTCTTAGCTCTGGAGGCACCTGTCTATACAAGCCCTCGATATGCTCATCAACTTTGTGGACGTACTCATCAAACGCACCCAAATCAACAGTAATCTTAAGTATCTTAATTAAAAACTCCAGCACTGATTTCGAAGCCTTCGGATATGAGATGGGAAAATGGGCAATATACACGGGGATCTCTCCCATCACACATATCCCCTCTAGTCCTCTCTCCCTCGCCACCCCCAGCAAGAGACCATTTAAGCCACTAATATAGCCTTCGTTCATTAACGCAGTATGCTCATAAGTAGCTACCTCGGCTATCAGCCTCTCATCATTGGGTACGGCCCAGACCTTTGGCTTCATGGTATGGTGGATTGAGGCAACTGCTGCTCCTGAGGTATAAACTCTCCGGCAGTTGAATTTTTCCCCCACATCTAAAACAAGATTGGCTAGTTGATACGCTTTCCCCCCTTCCGCATAATCCGCTCCTTTCTCGGTGGCTTGCTCTTCTCCGATGAAAAAGATCAGATCCCTCTTACCAAAACGTTTACCATAGAATTTATTGCGAGGAAATTCTAACTCTTCTAACACGTCCGCCTTGATGGAAACCCGAGAAGGATAAAAGAAATCCCAGGGCTCTATTTCTCCAAATTCTTCAGCTCCCACCAGTTCCCTTAAGGTATCAACAGCCATTATGCCGATGTTTCCGATTCCGGGCCACCCTACTATCATATCAGGTTTTTCAAGTTGTAGTTCCCTATAAAGCTTTATCCCCATTGCGCTTCCATCCTTTAATTCGCAAATAGTATGAGTTACGTTCTGACAACATTAAAACCTAAGTCCTTCGATTCATAAATTCGTAATCGAATTTATGAATCGAAGGACTTAGTGCTGAGTGAGCCATTGCCCATAGAAATTCTCCCAAAATACGTCGCTGTAATTGCGAATCGAAGCACTAAGGCACCTCTCTCGTGAGGTGAGGCAACCTAGCTTCTTAGAGGAGAGTGGTTCATCACTACCAATGTAGTAGCAGGTTTAAACCTCGGTGTTCCTACGTTTCTTTGACCGTCAACGCTTGATTGAGAATCCCCTCTGGAAAGCTTAAGTACCGTGCCCTCTCGGTTTCTATCTTTATAATTTTCATTTCAGGTCTCACGGTGAGGCCTAATTTCTTTAAATCCTCCCTCTCCTCAACATTGATAATCCTTCTTGCTTCACGATACCTCTCTCTATTCTCGGGATCTATGATTTCGGCCCTTCCCCAGACTTGAAGCCCCTTCACTGACTGAAAGCCAGAATAGTCTCCATAGAGGCTTACTGAAACATGAGGGTTCTTCATAATGTTTTTCACTTTCATGCCCCCCTCGGTGAGTATATAGAGGGTGAGCCCTTTACTTCGATAGCGAACAGGGGTGGAGCGGGGAATGTTATCTGAGCAGGTTGCGAGTGTACAGATCTTGTGTTCCTCTAAAAACTTTATTATCCTTTTCTTTAGCTCATCGTGGGTCAATTTTTTTCTTGTCACCTTGAGGTATTTGATAAAATCTTCTTCAAGCTTTGTATCATACTCCCTTTCTGCCTCCGCGCTTGTTTCTTTGCTCTTCATTTTTTTAATCTCCTTCTAAAAAAGGTATCTTTAAATACGCCAGCCTATGAAGTGGGGAGGCACCAAGACCGCCGGTGAGAGAGGTTATGGCGTGACTACTTTGAGGGCGCCAGGAACAATTTCCAGAGAGACCGGGGTTTCACAGAGAATTTCCCCATCGCCAAGCAGTGGGAACCATCTCTTAGATTTATGGTTCCCCGCGGTGGGATTTAGAATTACCTGTGTATTCAAGGCATGAGCCATGCTGCCCTCACTCCTTGATAAACGTCTCTATCCGTTCGGTCAGGCAATAAGGTGTCTCCTGTACCTGCCCATTTACTATCAGGCGCTTATTCTCTATGCGCACCTTTCCCTCTGAAAAGATTTTTAAGGTGTGGACAATGAGCGGTAGCTCTCTCGCCACACCTCTTTTCCTAATCTCCCTAAAGAGCTCATTGTCTTCACCCTCTTCCTTTATAATGTGGGCTAAACTTTTAGTGCGAAGGTTTCGCTCATGCCTCTCCCACAGAGGGGTTATGGCACCGTCCCTTAGGGGAAAGGTACAGAAGGTAACGCGGGGCCCCCTGTCTAAATCCTTGGTAGCGAGGTGAATCATCACTCCACTCTGGGTAGCCTTCGCCTCGATAAGTTTCCAGATAACCTCCTGCCAAGTTCCCGCCGGCCCGTCTGGCGCTGCGGGGTGGAGGTTGATGAGGTCATACTTTTCACACATCTCTTCTCCTGCTATTAGCATATACCCGGCAAGCATAATGAGGTCAGAGTGGTACTGATTCAACCGGGTCATCACCTCCCTATCGTACGCTATCCTCCATTGTTTCATGAGGGTCGGATTTTCCTTGCCCTGTTTCCTCATCTCTGGTTTAAACTTACGGGAGGAAAAAGAGATGAGATTAAGGGCGTACTCCTCTACCATTTTAAGGTAGAGGTCGCTCCCTTCGGCTTCTCCCTCCCCGCGGCCACAAAAGACAAAAGAGATTTGTGCCGGTATAGTACCATTTTCAATGTTGTCCATGACTGTCTTAAGGAGGTTTCGGGAGCCAGGGCCACGACCCGTTGAAAACCAGCCTATTTTATACGCCATTAGCTGCTACCTCTTGCTACCGTAGAGATAAAAAGGCTTATAAGGAGAGGTTCGCTGCGTCGCTTTTTATCCTATCTACAATTTTGGGCAGAACTTCCCCTGACTTTCCCTTGATGAGATAGTCGCTGGTATGTGCGGTGAGCTCTGTAGGCTCTACGTTTATTTCTACAATGGTTGCCCCAGAAGATTTGGCAATCGCTGGCATGCTCGCTGCAGGCTGTACCACCGCAGAGGTGCCAACCACCAGCATCACCTTACAGGATTTGGCTTCTTTGTGAGAGAGGGTAAGCGCTTCATAGGGTATGGCTTCGCCGAAGAAGACGACATCAGGTCTGTAGGCTCCCTTACACTCGCAGCGAGGGGGGATCGTTTCTAAAGATATCTCGGTGCACTTGAGTCGTTTCCCACACTGCATACATACCACCCATCGGTGATTGCCGTGAAACTCAATGATGTTTTTATTGCCTGCCTCGTGATGGAGGCCATCGACATTCTGGGTGATGATAGAGCTTAAATAGCCCATGCGCTCTAATTCAGCAAGGCTTAGATGCCCGGGGTTGGGTTTTGCTTTGACAATTTCCTTCTGCATTTCGCTCAATAAAATCCAAGCTTTACCAGGATTGTTTCTCATGACATCAATATATGCATACTCTTCAGGATCATACTTCTCCCACAATCCACCCTTCCCTCGGAAGGGAGCAATCCCGCTCTCTACAGACATCCCTGCCCCTGTTAAAGCCACCACCTTTTTGGCCCTTACAATATCCCGTGCTGCCCTGGTAATAAGTTCCTCACTCATCGTACTCTCCTTTGTGTAGTATGGCGAAGCGTCTCTTCATCCAAAAATTTATAATCCCTCAAGGTCTTCTTCTTCGCCTCATATTTCCCATCTATTCTGTAGTAGAAGAAATTTTCAATATAGTATTCGATATCCCCATACATTGCCTTCCAGCTTTTTAGATTACCACTCTCGCTTGCCACTACATATTCATCCACTATCGCCTGGTTCTCTTTGAGCAGGCGGAGGCGTATCTCGTAATCCAATTTTTCATATTTTTCAGAGACATAATTAACCTTGCTCTGTTTCTTCCTGAGCTTTTTAAGGTCATCTAAAATGGTCTTGTAAAGTTTAGACCTTACTTGCTTATTTACCTCTGCAGTATGGCCCGAGGGATCTTGGGAGACAATTAATCTTTTATAGAGATTATCAATGTGTTTCATGTCTTTCTAAGCCTTTTTTTAAATCTATATCATTATCTCGCCATTTTCAACTTAAAAATAGTCTAATTATTGCTATCTTATCTGGATTGCCCCTATGGGAAATTTTTAAATTGACAAAATTTAATATTCATGTTTTTATAAGAAGTTTATTAAACTTAAAAAGGGGGTTTTTTTGAAAAGAACGTACCAACCTAGTAATGTAAAGAGGAAAAGAACTCACGGATTCTTATCCAGAATGAGCTCTGTAGGAGGAAGGAACGTTTTAAGCAGGAGGAGGCAGAAGGGGAGAAAAAGACTCGCTGCATAAATACTATGTGGTCCCATTCGCCATCCTCACGCAGAAAAAAACGGGAATGTAGTTATTTATGAAACATTTTTCCCTTGGCAAGGAAGAAAGGCTACTAAGCCCCCTAGAATTTAGGCGGGCGATGCGTGAAGGGGAAAGCAGCACTACAGAACATTTCAAAATTTTTATCCTTGCTACTCAGGGTGAAAAGCGGCGGCTGGGGATAACTACCAGCAAGAAAGTGGGAACTGCGGTGAGGAGAAACCGAGTCAAACGCCTTATCCGGGAATTTTTCAGGCTCAACAAGATGAAGCTATCACCCTCATCAGATATTCTGTTCATTGCAAAACCAGGAGCAGGGTTGTTAAACTACGCAAAACTCTACGAGGAATTAAAAATTATCTTTTAGGCCTGATGAGCTAAACTATGCATAGCACTTACGGAAGTGTTCTCAATGGTAAGAACGCTGGCTATTTATGCCATTCGACTGTATCAGAAATTCCTTTCTCCTCTCACTATTTCCTCTTGTAGATTTACCCCTTCCTGTTCCTCTTATGCATTAGAAGCCTTTGAGTTCCACGGGTTTCTTAAAGGATTGTGGTTAACTATGGGGAGAGTTTTCAAATGTCACCCCTTTCATCAGGGCGGATATGATCCCGTCCCTAGAAAAATCGTCTTTCTATGGAAAAGAGACTCCTAACTGCGATTATACTATCCGTGGCTGTTATTCTTGTCTGGCAATTTCTCTTTCCTCCGCCAAAACCAAAGCGGGTTGAAAAGAGCGCTCCTTTAGCGGAAGAAAAGGGAATAACCTCCGTGGAAAAATCAACCCCTCTTAAAGCAAGCGAAGAAGGTGTTGAACCACCCTCTCCTCCGGAGCCTGGGCGCGCAGCGCCTTCCCCAGAAAAAGAAACTGCGGTGAGTACCGATCTTTATACGGCCACTTTCTCCTCAAGGGGCGCGAGACTACATAGCCTCAAGCTTGCTCGCTACCGCGACATGGTTGACCTGCCACAGATCTGTTTCATCTTTCCCTTCAGCCTCATCTATGAAAAAGAGCAGTTTCACCACAACAATGAATTTAAAGAACTTCTAAGTATTCAAGGTATACATAATTACCCGCTTCACACCGATTTTAAAGGACCAAAGCTCGGATATAGCGCTGACGCACCATACACCGCCAGTGTGAGCTCCCTAAAATTAGATACCTCCACTCCCCAGGGAGAGTTAGTTTTCTCGTGGACATCTAAAGAGGGTGTTGGTTTTATTAAAAAATTCACCATGTCCAATGACACCTACTTTATCGATTACAATTTCACTGTGGTAAACAATTCCACAACACCACTTGAGGGGAACCCTTTGGTTGAGTGGGATATGGTTGCTCCGCAAGTGGATAAAGGCAACGGCGGAGGCTTTTTCGGTGGAGGGGGAAGGGGAGGTGATACCCTTAACGCCATCTGGCTTGCTAGTGATGAGGTAAAAAGGGAAGAGCTAAAGAATATTCAAGAAAGCAAGTCTTTCTCGGGGGAGATCAAATGGGCGGGCTTTGAGGAAAAATACTTTATCTCCTCATTAATCCCTCTCAAACCACAAGACCTTACCTTGAAGCTCTACCGTCAGGATAATGCAGTGGGCTATCAGCTTGTTTCTCCTGTAACCACCATCCCCCCGCAGGCTCAACAATCCATTTCCTACGCCCTCTACCTCGGCCCCAAGGACATGGGTTACCTTGAAAAAGGAAAGGGAGAGCTGGGAAGGGTACTAAACTTTGGAAGGTATCTCGATCCCTTTGCCAAACCAATGCTATTCATTTTAAAGCTATTCTATAAACTAATTCCTAACTATGGGATCGCTATCATCATCCTCTCCGTTGGTCTTAAAGCTATCTTCTGGCCGCTTACCCACAAAAGCCAGAAGTCGATGAAGGAAATGCAAAAGATACAGCCCAAGCTGGCTGAAATCAAAGAAAAATATAAAAACAACAAAGAGGAACAACAGCGTAAAACCCTAGAGATCTACCGAACCCACAAGGTTAACCCCCTCGGGGGCTGCCTTCCTATACTTATCCAACTTCCTGTCTTCTTTGCCCTGTATCGGGTCTTGCTCAATTCTATTGAGCTGCGGCATGCCCCTTTCATCTCCTTCTGGATAAATGATCTCTCGTCAAAAGACTATAGCTACATCTCACCAATCCTGATGGGGGCCTCCATGTTTATACAGCAAAAGATGACCCCCACTACTACTGACCCTGTTCAGGCGAAGATGATGCTGCTCATGCCGATTGTCTTCACCTTCATGTTTTTAAGTTTCCCCTCTGGCCTAGTCATCTACTGGCTTATCACCAATGTGCTCTCAATCGTGCAACAATACTATATCAACAAACACTCTTTATAATTTTCTGGGAGGTACGCTATGTCATCAATTGAAGTTGAAGCCAAAACAAAGGAGGAAGCCATTAACAAAGCGTGCGAACAGCTCAACCGCACTCAAGATCAATTAGAGATAGAGGTTATCTCTGATGACCCTGGCAAGATGTTTGGGATCCTGGCAAGCAAAAAAGTCCGCATTAAAGCCACCCTCAAAGAAACAGGAATCGATGATGATGCCCAGAGAGCAAAAGAGGTGTTGGAAAACATTCTCGAAAGATTCGGGGCAGAAGTCCTGGTAGAATCGAGCGAAGATGAAGAGGGTGTTGTCCTCACCATCAAGGGAGATGGGGGTGGTATTTTCATCGGGCGGAAAGGGCAGACCCTCGATGCCTTTCAGTACTTGGTCAATAAAATTGTCCACCGAACCCCTAACGATAAAAAACGGATTGTTGTTGATACCGAAGGGTATCGTCAGAGGAGAAGGGAAGGGCTGATTGAGCTGGCTAAAAACTTAGGTGAAAAGGCAAAAAGCAAAGATACCTCGGTAAGCACAGGTCCCCTTAACCCTTTTGAGCGAAGAATCATTCACCTCGCACTTCAAAATGATGCCTCCCTTACCACCAAAAGCAATGGCGAGGGTGCGTATAGGAGGGTTGTGATATCCCCCAACAAACAGGCTACCTCCTCCTAGCCACCACCGCAGTATGGATATAAGAGATGACACCATAGCTGCCATCGCCACCCCTGTGGGCATAGGGGGTATAGGGATCATCAAAATTAGTGGACCACACGCCCTTGCCATCGCCGCTCAAATCTTCCGCCCCCGCAATGCCTCTCTACCCCTTAAGAGTCACCAGCTTTACTACGGCGAGGTGGTTGATCCCCAGGGGGGTCATCTCCTTGATGAAGCCCTCCTCTCTTTCATGGCCAAACCTCGCAGCTATACCCGCGAGGATGTGGTGGAAATAAACTGCCATGGCGGGTGTGTGGTATTAAAAGAAATCCTTTCGCTTATAGTAAAAGCGGGGGCACGGCTGGCAGAGCCCGGAGAATTTACCAAGAGGGCATTTCTCAACGGTCGTATCGACTTAACCCAAGCAGAGGCAGTAATCAGCCTCATTGAATCAAAAACTTCTCTAAGTTTAAAGTATGCCTCAAGCCAGTTAAAGGGATCGCTCTCGCGGGAACTCCACGAGCTTAAAGGGGGGCTTATCACTATGCTCTCAACGCTTGAGGCCTCCATAGACTTTCCTGAGGAAGACCTTGAATTTGAATCTGCCCCCCAACTTATCGCTACCCTCGATCATCTCCTTCTAAGGATTGAGAGATTGCTCACTACCTACACCGAGGGGAGGTGGTATCGAGAAGGTGTTTCTACCATCATTGCAGGAAAGCCCAACGTGGGCAAGTCATCTCTCTTTAATGCCCTTCTGGGGGAGGAGAGAACCATTGTAACTCCCGTGCCAGGCACCACCCGCGACTTTGTCGAGGAGGCTATCTCTATTAAGGGTATCCCCCTTAAAATCATTGACACTGCGGGCCTAAGAGCTCCCGTGGATAGCGTGGAGGCAGCGGGGGTAAGGATAACCAAAGACAAGCTGGATCACGCAGATCTTATCATCCTAGTAATTGACACTAGCCTCCCCCTTGGTGCAGAAGATAAAGCGTTGCTCTCGTCCCTTAAAGGGAAAAGGATGGTGGTGGCGTGCAATAAGGTAGACTTGCCAAGGAAGGTTTCGATCGATATCCTAAAGAAGTGGTTTCCCTTGCCTCACCTAGTTTTTGTCTCCGCTCTTTTTAAAACCGGGCTTGATGAGTTAAAAGAAGAGGTGTTTTCCTTGCTCACCGCTCATGAGCCTCTTCCCCCTTCTTCTCCCCTCATCTTTAATCTTCGTCACAAGCTCGCCCTAGAAAAAACCTTATCGTTACTTACGTCGGCGAGGGAAGGTGTAGAGAAAAAGATACCCCCTGAATTTACCGTCTCGGATCTTCAGGGTGCTTTGCACAGCTTAGGGGAAATTACCGGCCACACCACTACCGAAGAGATATTGGATCAGGTCTTTAGCAGGTTCTGTATCGGAAAGTAGCGTTTAGATCTCCTTGATCATTGCAATTTCATCACAGTCCGGAAACTTGACGCATCTTAAACAGTCTGACCAGACCTTGTGGGGAAGGCTTGATTTTTCTACTGCCCGGAAACCCCTCTTCTCAAAAAAGTCGGTTTTATAAGTTAAGACAAAAACTCGCATTATGCCCAGCGCTTTGGCATCGGCAAGACAGATATCAACCAGTGCTTTTCCCACCCCCCTTTTAGTATACTTTTCATCTACCGCGAGTGACCGTATCTCCGCGAGGTCTTCCCAGCTCACATGAACCGCACAGGTACCCACAATAGGTCCTTGCTCTCCGTAGCAGTAGACGCTAAAATCCCTTAGGTTCTCATAGAGCTCCATGAGCGGGCGGGGGAGAATCTCTCCCCTCTCCGAAAAGGTGCTCAAGAGCTGATAAATCGTCTTCACGTCTGAAACCCTTGCTTTCCTAATCATGACAACTCCGGTGCGCTCCCCCGGGCGCCCTTGAGCATCTCCCGCGCATGTTCTCGTGTCTTAGGGGTGATGCGCATCCCTCCCAACATCCGGGCTATTTCTTCTTCTCGCTCCTCTGGCAAATCGAGCTTCTTCACATATGCTAGGGTTCTTCCGCTTCGCACCTCTTTGTACACACTGTGGTGGAGATCGGCAAAAGAAGCTATTTGTGGAAGGTGGGTGATGCAAAGTGTTTGCTGCTCGCGAGCGATCTCTTGTAGCTTCCTCCCCACCACCTCAGCCGTTGCCCCACCAATACCGCTGTCAACTTCATCAAAGACGAGCGTGGGGGACTCCTTCTCTTGTGCTACTATCCTTTTTAGGGCGAGCACCATCCGTGAAAGTTCACCTCCCGATGCAATTTTTGACATCGGTCTCAATTCTTCTCCGGGGTTGGGGCTAATCAGGAACTCAACAGTATCTAGCCCCCGATCGGTTAATAAAAATCCCCCGATCGGTACGCCGTGATGGTTGCCCTCCTTTACCGTTTCTCTTCTCTTCTCCACCCTTACTTTGAAGCGGGTCTTTCCCATGCCCAGGGTCCTAAGCTCACCCTCCGTCCTTTTATTTAAAACCAGTGCCGCTTTCTCTCTCTCGGCAGAGAGCTCAAGGGTGAGCGCGAGAACCTCTTGCTCTTTCACTTGAAGCCCCTCTTCTATCTTCTCCAACTCCTCCTCGTTCAACTCGATCTGATCAAGCTCCTGCTGTGCCTTCTCTTTAAGGCACAGCACTTTCTCCACCGAGCTTCCATATTTTTTCTTCAATTTGCTTATCTCCTCAAGCCTCATCTCAATCTCTTCCTGACGGCTTTGATCAACATTAATCCTCTGCATATATTCTCGGAGTGAACAGGCTGCATCTTCCAGCTGAAACAAGGTAGTCTCGAAGGCACTAAATATCGGCTTGGTGGTGTCATCGATTACTGCCATGCTTTTGATCCTAGACAATGAGTCCCTTAAGCGCTCTAACGCAGAACTTGGATCTTGGTACGCCATCTCATAAGCGCCCTGGGAGAGCTCCATAAGCCTCTGGGCATTGCTCATTATCCTCTCCTCATGTCTCAGCTGCTCTTCCTCTCCTGCTATAGGGCGTGCGTTTTCAATTTCTTTAATTTGAAACTGCAGGAGCTCTCTCTTCTGCGCCTTATCTATCTCTGCCCTCTGCAACACCTCGTGTCTCTCACCCATCTCTTGAAGTGTGCGATACCCCTGCGCTACACGTTCTCTTAAGGGGGCGAGACCACCAAAGGCATCCAAAATATCGACGTGTCTATCTGCTTGAAGGAGCGTCTGGTGCTCATGTTGTCCGGAAAAACTTATTAAATGCATACCCAATTGAGAGAGCATCTGGAGGGAGGCTAACGATCCGTTGATATAAGCCTTGCTCTTTCCTGAGCGTGATATCACCCTTTTCACTACTAAATTTTCCTCCCCTGGAATCCCCCACCCCTCTAGCTGGTTGCTGACCCCATCCTTAAGACCCGCGTCAAAGAGGGCTTCAACGGAAGCTTCCTCCTGGGAAGATCGGATCATCTCTGCGGATGCCCTTCCTCCCAGCAGCAGCGCCAGCGCCCCCATAATAATGGATTTCCCAGCACCTGTTTCCCCCGAGAGAATGTTTAATCCCCTCCCGAAAGAAAGGCGCAGCTGCTCTATGATAGCGAAGTTTTGAATATGAAGTTCTCGTAGCATTAAGACTTTCTTCGAGAACGGTGATTAGCGTTCGCCCCACTTGAGCTTGGTGCGCAAGAGCTCAAAGTAGGTTTTGTGGGGGGATTTGACTAAACGGAAATAGTTTTCAGCCTTTTCAGCCTCTACCACATCTTCCGTCATGAGCGGTCTTCCGATCTGTCCGTCTAGGGTGGTGTGGACATCCTGAGAGGACTTGAGAACAACCCTCACCTTAGCGCTCTTGGGCAACACCAGTGGTCTGTTGGTTAAGGTATGAGGGCAGATAGGATTCACAATAATCGAATCAAGAGAGGGGCAGACAATGGGGCCACCTGCTGCCAGAGAATAGGCAGTTGAGCCTGTGGGGGTAGAGAGGATGAGCCCATCAGCCTTAAAGGTGGTAAGGTAATTTCCGTCGATATGGGTTTCTAAGTCTATCATCCGTGCCAGCGCCCCCTTGGTGATGACAATATCATTGAGCACTGCGCTCTGCTCCACCACCTTACCCTCACGGTAAATGGTGGTCTTAAGCATCATTCTCTGCTCGGTTTCGAAATCACCTGCGACAACTTTCTCCAACGCCTGAAACATTTCTTCCTTGAGGGTCTCGGTGAGAAAGCCCAATCCGCCCAAATTTATTCCTAACACAGGCAGCGTCTCTATCCCTGGCAACCTCACCACGCTTAAAAGAGTCCCATCTCCTCCCAAGACGATGAGGAGCTCTGATTGTGAAGCTATGGCCTCTTTCTCCAGGTGGTGAGCATATCCCAGCTTTTCTGCAACTTCTTGCTCAACCAGAGCCTTAACCCCCCTCTTCGACAACCACTCCGTGATAGCCTTGATTATGGTAATGGCCTCCGGCTTGTTTTGTTTTGCGATGATACCATAGGTTTTCAACGTTTTAAACCCTCTGCATCTCCCTCTGCTGCGCTTATTGTTTTCTATCACGAATCTAGATTCATGTCTATGCAAAAAATCTCATTGAAAGCATACGAGAGGTGTGCTAAACTTTTGAAACACATCATTCTTCGTTTAACCTTTACCGCCATCTGCCATGCAGCTTTTCGAGGAACCTGCCACCCATCGACCACAGAGCACTTCACCCCTGGCCGATCGCATGAGACCCTGCACCTTGGATGAGTTCGTAGGACAAAAACACATTCTGGGCATGGGGAGCATTCTCCACGCCGCGATCGCCCGTGGCGAGATATGCTCTCTCATCCTCTGGGGACCCCCGGGAACAGGCAAAACCACCTTGGCTCACATCATTGCCCAGGGTGCTCACTTCATCTTCGTTCCCTTCAGCGCGGTTACCTCAGGCATCAAGGAGATAAAGCAGGTAATTCAAGCGGCAGCCCGCCAGCTCACGCTCACCCATCAAAAAACCTTACTCTTCATTGATGAACTACACCGGTTTAACAAGGCCCAGCAAGATGCCTTCCTTCCCCATATAGAAAAAGGTACCATCACCTTCATCGGCGCTACTACTGAAAACCCCTCCTTTGAGGTTGTCTCTCCTCTCCTCTCTCGAGCTAAGGTGGTAGTATTAGAGCCGCTGGGCAGAGATGATCTGCTCACCATTTTAAAGCGTGCGCTCACCGACAGGGCACGGGGGTTGGGATCATATGTGATAGAAATAGATCCTCGGGCACTACTGCACATCGCGCAGTATTCCCATGGCGATGCCCGTGTGGCCCTAAATGCCCTCGAACTCCTTGCCCACGCTACCACCCCTAATGCCCACGGGGTCCGCACCACCACGCTCGCTCAGGCCGAAGAGGTTATGCAGAAACGATCGCTACTCTATGATAAAGGTGGTGAGGAGCACTACAACCTCATCTCGGCGCTTCATAAAAGCATGCGGGGAAGCGACCCGGATGCGGCACTCTATTGGTTGGCGAGAATGATTGAGGCAGGTGAGGACCCTCTCTATCTTGCTCGCAGGATGGTGCGCTTCGCATCGGAAGACATAGGCAACGCTGACCCTCAGGCCCTGCAGGTTGCGCTCGCTGCCATGGAGGCCTTCCGCTTCATGGGTCTTCCGGAGGGGACGCTCGCACTCGCCCAGGCGGCAGCGTATCTTGCCACCGCTCCCAAGAGCAATGCCCTCTATTCTGCCTATGAGTCTGCGTTAGAAGATGTAAAGCGAGAAGGGGCACTGCCCGTTCCCCTCCCTATAAGAAATGCCCCCACCAGACTAATGGAAGAGCTTGGCTATGGAAAAGGTTACCGTTATGCCCACCACTATCCCAATGCCTATAGTGAGCAGGTGTATCTTCCAGAAAAGTTACAGGGAAGGGTTTACTATCGCCCCAGCGATCGGGGGTTTGAAAAGATCATAAGGAGTCGTTTGCAAAAGTGGAGAGGGACACGTGAAAAGGAATCTAAATGAATATATGCCGTGGTGAGCGACAGGCTACCCGCCACCCTTTTCTTCATCGGGCGTAGCCCCGACACCTCCCAGTTGAGGAAGGTAGATTTTTCTCTCCCCCACTACCAGATAGTACTTTTCCCCGTCGTGGTGTAAAAAATTTGTCAGCTGGTAGTAGCTTGATCTCAAAAAGCGCGCATCGTAGTCTTCATCCTTAACCCTGCAGTGTAACACGTTACCCTGCTCCATCCACAGGGTCTCTGCCCTTAGCTCTTCTTCGGTTCCCTCGTTGAGTTTAATAAAGAGCGCGGGGGTACCTCCGGGGGGAGATTTTAAAGTCACCTCTCTGATAACATAGGGGGCATCCTCCACCTCCAGATAGCACCTCTCCCCATTCATTTGGAGAATGTATCTCCCCGAGGAATCTTTCTTCAGGCATTGATTGAGGTATCGGTAAATCTCCTGGTGGATGATAGGAAGGCCTTGATAGTACCACACGCCTTCTTTGTCTATGCGGATATGGCAGGGCGGGATGTCATCTTCGTTCATTTCTCTATGCCTCGCATCTCCTGCATACCTCTTGCCCACACCCCTTGCTTACACGGTCAGGAAGGTTTTTATTTTTGCTTTATCCTTTAATCCCTTGAGCCAAGAGGTAAGCCTCCCCTCTCTTTTCTGGGTAAGAAACCTCTCCCGTAACGCATCCTTTTGTGATTGAAATGCCTCCTCTTCTCCCTCTCTCCGTTCTTTAAGCTGAACGATAAAATAGCGGTTGCCCATCCCATAAACCTTCTGCGGGGTGGGGCTCTTGTAAGTTAAATAAAATGCATCTCTGGCAAGGTCCTCAGAGAATCCGATCTTATTTATAAAACCACTCTGTCGGTTAAACAGGCCCGTCTCCTCTGCGGTCAAGTTTTCCCTTGCGGCCATCTGGTCCATGGGCGTGCCGGAAATAAGCTCCTCCAACAATTGCTCTGCCTTCTCCTTTGCTGCCCCTTGCGATCTTTCCTTCTTGAGTGACTTTATCACTTTTTCCTTAACCTCTTCTAACCCTGGCAGATAGGATTCCCTTTTCTCTACCAACTGAAGTATATAAAACTTCTTTTCAGCACCGATGAGGGGGCTTGCCCCTCCCGGCTTAAGCAAAAATGCCGCCTCATTAAAATCCTTATTCTTTCCTATGCCTGTGATGAATTCTCCCTCCGAGAAAAAATCGGTTTCGTAGACCTCTAAACCTTTTTTCTCGGCATAGCTTACCACATCATCTCCTCGGTAGATTTTGCTCATCGCACGTTGTGCCTCTTCTTTGGTGAGCTCATAGGCCCTCTCCTCCCTAAGCTCTTCCTCAATGGTACCCCTCACCTTTTCAAGTGGTTCAACACCCTCCTCCTGCACCTCCTCCACCTTAATAATACTAAAACCTCGAGGGGTTTTTACCACGGGGCTCACCTCCCCTGGCTTAAGAGAAAAGGCCACCTCGTCGAACCCCTCCCCCACCTGTCCGCTCTCAACATAACCCAAATCACCGCCTTTGGCGGCTGTTGCGTTGTCCTGGGAAAGCTTTTTTGCGAGCTGTACAAAATCTTCACCCTTTTCAATCCGTTTTCTAACCTCTTCTGCCTTCTGTCGCGCCTCTTCTTCTCCCTTGCTACCCCCCTCCTTCTTAACCTCCATCAAGATCTGCCTCGCTTTCACCCTCTTTCTGTGCATAAACCGTCCTTGGTTTGCCTTGTAAAACTCCGCTATCTCTTCTGGCGCAATCTTCACCTCCTCCCTGAATCGTGGGAGATCGAAGGAGAGGTACTTAACTTTCACCTTGGCTGGCACCCTATAGCTCTCCTTGGTGCTCTCATAGTGCTCTTGTATCGCCTCTGGCAGAACCTCTATTCTCTTCTCAAAATCAAGGGCATCTAACTTAAAAAACCTTAGATTCACTTTTTCACTCTCAAGCCGGTAGAGTTCAAAAAGCTCTTTCTCGGAAAGTTTGGCGGTGGTTTGCAAGACATCTATGAGCTTTGAGAGCTGCATGTTCGCTCTCATCGTCCTCTCAAATTCACTAGGCATCATGCGGTTTGCCGCAAGCTGCTGAAGGTAGCGCTCCTTGCTAAACTTCCCGCCCATCTGAAAGGCGGGGGTGTGGGCGATCTGTTCCTTAACTTCATCAAGGGTTGCCGACAACCCCCACCGTTTCGCCTCTTGAAGTATGAGCGTTCTCTCAACGAGATCATCCAGCGCCCTCTGCCGCAACTGCTTTGCCTCCTCTCCGGACAACTCCCTCTTATAAAGGTTTTTGGAGAGGGTCCATAGATTTTGATATGACTCATCATACTGGTAGCGGGTAATCTCTTGACCATTCACCTCGGCCGCTATGGTCTGCCCTCGCGCACCTCTTTTGCCCCCCCACCCATAGAAGAACACGAATACCACAATGATAATCCCAAAGGCAATGTACACAAACCATGATCTCGTTTGCTTCCTCATCCATCCCAGCATTGTTTATCTCCTTTGCTCTCCCGTTATGCTGCCACCAACGATGGCTCGCTCTTCGGGTTAGAATGTTACCAAAAGATAGCTAAAAAGCAAGGCTTTTTGTGATATTATTTTCTTGCAATAAAAATTTATTCTGCTATTATCGAATTTTTCTAATCATTTATAGGAGATGGGTGGTAGAGCGTTATCGCCACCGTATTTCTCGAGCACTAATCAGGGGGTAAAGAAATGATCTTCGATAGTCTCTTGGGGCTTTTCTCAAACGATTTGGCTATAGACCTGGGAACTGCCACCACCCTAGTGTATGTGAAGGGTAAGGGTATTGTCTCCAATGAGCCCTCTGTTGTTGCAATCCGCAAGGATTCTCGGGGAGGCAAAAAGATTCTCGCCGTTGGTAACGAGGCCAAGAGGATGTTGGGGAGAACCCCCGCCAACATCGTGGCCATTAGGCCCATGAAAGATGGGGTTATTGCTGACTTTGAAGTCACCGAGAGCATGCTTAGATATTTCATCAACAAGGTACACAATCGGGGAAGTTTTATTAGGCCTCGCATTATTATTTCGGTCCCCTCGGGGATCACTCCGGTTGAAAAGAGGGCGGTGAAAGAATCGGCGGAATCAGCGGGTGCGAGGGAAATCTATCTCATCGAAGAGCCCATGGCCGCAGCTATTGGCGCGGGGCTGCCCGTGAGCGAGCCCTCGGGGAACATGATCGTTGATATTGGCGGTGGTACCACTGAGGTTGCGGTTATTTCCCTCTCCGGTATTGTCCTGAGCAAGACGGTGCGGGTTGCCGGAGATAAAATGGATGAGGCCATTGTTCAATATATTAAACGGAAGTATAACCTCCTGGTGGGCGAAAGAACTGCTGAGTTGATAAAAACCACCATTGGGACCGCCTATCAAGAAAAGGAGATGAGGAGTGTAGATGTCAAAGGAAGAGACCTAGTAACGGGCGTTCCCAAAACTATTGAAATCACTTGCGAGGAGGTGCGTGCAGCCATCTCTGGTCCAGTGAATGCAATTGTTGAGTGCGTCAAATCTACCCTTGAGAGAACCCCGCCCGAACTTGCTGCCGATATCGTAGACCGGGGTATTGTCCTGGCTGGAGGAGGGGGGCTCCTCAGAAATCTCGATCTGTTGCTCAGAGAGGAAACGGGGCTTCCCATCGTGGTCGCGGAAAACGCCCTCACGGCGGTGGTAATGGGGTCAGGAATGGCCCTTGACTCACTTTCTCTCTTAAAAGAGGTTGCGATTGATTTCTAATGCCTCTCTTATCCTAAGATACGATGTTCTCGTTGCTCAGGAAATATCAGACCCTCATCATCGCCTCTTTTCTTGTCGGCCTCGCGCTGTCTGTATACTCTTCCCGGCACGCAGCTACCGACACTACCCCTTTTTTTAGAAGGCTCGTCTTAACCGCCTATTCGCCTCCCTTGATGGCCATCACCTTTGTGGTTAAGAAGATACGGTATGTGTGGGACAACTATATCCTTCTCATCGGAACCCAAAAGGAAAACCGTGAATTACAAAAAACCGTCGATCTGCTGAGAGAACAAACTATGAGTTTGCAAGAGGTACGTGCAGAAAACGATCGACTTCGAAGACTACTCTCCCTCAAAGAACGCCTGCCCATGAGGACCATCTCGGCAGAAATCATTGGGCGAGATCCCTTGGAGTGGTTTAAGGCGGTGCTGATCAACAAGGGGCAAAACGATGGCGTTAAGAAGAACCAGGCGGTTACTACCCACCAGGGCGTGGTGGGGCGAACCCTTGAAGTTGCTTCTGACTGTTCTAAGGTGCTGTTGATAACCGACACCAATAGCTCTGTTGATGCGCTGGTGCAGAGAACGCGCGCGCGAGGAATCGTGGGTGGGAGGGCATCTCACCTGTGCGAACTTCAGTACTTTGCAAGTTCAGATGATGTGCAGCGAGGAGATCTGGTGATTACTTCCGGTCTCTGCGGCATCTTTCCCAAGGGGTTGGCCGTCGGGAGGGTGGGTCAGGTTGAGAAAGATCCTTTTGGCCTCTTCCGGTATATAGAGCTGGTCCCCTCTGCGAGCCTTAACAAACTAGAAGAGGTGAGCGTTCTCCTTGGCGACCAACAGTAGCCGACTCTCTCGCCCCATTTTGATTTGTTGATACCAGCACTTCCATGAAACACTTCTTCCTCCTTTTGCTTTGTGGGTTGGCGCTCGTTTTCTTCCAGGCCATACCTTGGGGTTACTTAACTCCCTATGCCGGTACTTTAAACCTCTCGTTGGTGTTTGTGATAGTTCTCGCACTCTACCGCCCTACCATGGACAGTTGGTTTCTTGTCTTTCTGGTGGGCTATGCGCTCGAGGTGCTCTCGGGGATGTCCAGGGGTCTCCTGCCCCTCCAGTATCTCGCTACCTTTTTCATCATCAGGGTGTTGAGCAGGGTTGTTCTGTTTGATGGGGTACTCTCTCAGGCTTTTCTGGTATTTATCCTCGGCTTCCTGGCTGATCTCCTTTTCTTGGCAACTACCCACGCGCCACCTCTTTATCCTTTGAGTGTGGTTTTGCAACGCGTTCTTCTCCGTGATTTGCTACTTGCGTTTTTGAGCACCCCCCTCCTTGCCTCCCTGAACAAGAAGGCGTGCGCTCAAAGGGTGGCTCTGAAACAGTCTGTCTAAGAGTCAGCGACGTTATGAGATCAGAGTTTGACTCATTCTATGATAAACAACTCCACACGAGGCTAGGCGTCGCCTACTTCGCTGTAGTGCTTATCTTCGGCCTGCTCGGCTTAAGGCTCTGGTTCCTTCAAATGGCCGAGGGCGCAAAGTATCGCAAACTTTCGGAACACAACTATATTAGGATACAGAAAATTAAGGCCCCCCGCGGCCTCATCCTCGACACTAATGGTCAGGTTCTCGCAGGCAATCGTCCTTCCTTCGATATCTGCCTGGTACCTCAAGACGCTCGGGAGCTGGGGCTCGTAACTACACGCCTCGCAGGTTTGCTGAGCCTAGAACCGCTCCGCCTCAAACAAAGGATGGAAAAGTCAAGGGGGCGACCCCCCTTTGAAGCCATAAAACTTAAAACAGATGTCTCCCGAGACAACCTCGGTCTGGTGCTCACCCACCGGCTTGATCTCCCCGGCGTGGTGATTGAGGCCATCCCTGTACGATACTACCCCCACGGAACCCTTGCCTGCCACCTTCTGGGACACCTTGGAGAAATAAGCCTGCGAGAGCTCGCTCGTGATGATTTCTCCCTCTATGCCATGGGTGACTTTGTGGGTAAGTCCGGGGTGGAGCAGACCATGGAACGCCACCTGAAGGGGATCGATGGGCAATATCAAGCTGAGGTTGATGCAGTCGGATACAAAATAAACACCATGGGAAGGATCGACCCCGTTCCCGCCCACACTATCACCCTTACCATTAACCTCGAGCTTCAAAAAACTGCAGAGGAGGCACTGGGTGACAGGCCGGGGGCGGTCATTGCAATTGATCCCAGAGATGGCCGCATTCTCGCTATGGCAAGCAGCCCTGCTTTCGACCCCAACCTTTTCTCCCGGAGCATCTCGTCTCCAGACTGGGGGTTGCTCATCAACGATCCTCAACATCCTCTTATGAACCGCTGCACCCAAAGTCTCCACCCGCCTGGTTCTACCTATAAACTCATCACTGCGGCAGCCGCGTTGGAGGAGGGGGTGGTTACGCCGCACACCAGCTTCTTCTGCAATGGCTCCTTTAGGTGCGGTAGAAGGCCCTATCGGTGCTGGAAAGAGGAAGGTCATGGGATGGTCAGTCTGATGAAAGGCGTCGCGGAATCATGTGACGTCTACTTTTACAACTTGGGCTCCCTGTTGGGTCCAGACCGCATTGCTACCTATGCGAAAGGTTTTGGGTTTGGCACACCCACCAAAATTGAATTAGAGGATGAAAAGCCCGGTCTTGTTCCCACCTCTGGGTGGTATAAGGCAAGGTTTGGCATACCTTGGCAATCTGGGGATACGCTTTCGGTTGCTATTGGTCAGGGCGCAAATCAGATTACCCCCCTTCAGCTTTTGATGGCCTATGCCGCCCTGGCAAACGGTGGCACCCTGTATACACCCTTCTACGTAGAAAAGATTGCTTCTGCCGAGGGAGAACCCACAAAACGTTTTGTCCCTATCCCGCGGGGGCAGGTCCCTCTTTCTAATAAAAACAGGGAGCTTCTTATAGAGGCGCTCTCGGGGGTTGTTAATTCACCCTCCGGAACAGGCTGGAGGGCTCGGCTTCCGCACATAGAGGTTGCGGGCAAGACCGGTACGGCGCAGGTGGTGGGTATTGGGAAGGCATTGCGTCAATCAACTATTTTTAAAGACCACGCATGGTTCGTTGCCTTTGCTCCTAAAAATGAGGCGCGCATCGCTGTGGTGGTCCTCGTGGAACACGGCGGTCACGGCGGGTCTGCGGCAGCTCCGGTCGCTAAAAAAATTATCTCAAGGTTCTGCGAGCTTGAGGAGGGCGGGCATGTTTGATCGAAGGTTAATTTCAAATTTTGATTGGGTGCTCTTTGCCACCGCCCTGGGCATGTCTATCCTGGGGATATTAAACCTCTATAGTGCCTGCTACTTTTCTCTCGCCCACACTTCCAATCCCTACTATTTAAAACAGCTCTATTGGTTGGTAATCTCTATCTTTGTTTCGTTCGTCGTCATCTCGGTCGATTATCAGGTGCTCTCCCAACGTGCCTACCTTCTCCATGGCGTATCGCTCTTCCTGCTCTTGGCTGCGCTCGTTGTAGGAAGGCCGACCGCAGGAACCCAGCGCTGGCTTCAGCTTGGCGGCTTTTCCTTTCAGCCTTCCGAGCTCTCTAAAATTACCTTAGTGCTCTTGCTTTCTCGCTACTTCTCAGAGGTAACCGTATCTAAGTACTACACGCTTCGCGACTTCTGGGTCCCCCTGCTTGCCACCCTTCTCACCTTCTTTCTTGTTTTTCTTGAACCCGACCTTGGAACGGCCGGCCTTGTGTTTTTGATATTCTTCTCCTTTGTCTTTCTCGTCCGGCTCGTTTTCAAACACATCGTCCAGCTCTTCCTCTCTGGGGTGGTATTGCTCCCCTGCGCGTGGTTCTTCCTAGAAGACTACCAGAAGAGGAGGATGCTCGCATTCTTAAATCCCGGCAAGGCCTCCCTCGAGGCAGGCTACCACGCAATCCAGTCTAAGGTTGCAATCGGCTCGGGAATGCTCTTTGGAAAGGGTTTTTTAAATGGAACCCAAAGCCAGCTCCGCTTCCTTCCCGAACAACACACAGATTTTGTCTTCTCCATGTGGGCAGAGGAGTGGGGTTTTGTGGGGGCAATGGCGCTGATTGTGCTCTTCTTTCTTGTGCTCTCCAAGGCACTTAAATTTGCCGTCCAGGCGAGAGACCGGCTTGGTTCCTTCATCGCTATAGGTTTGTTTTTAATTTTATTTTGGCAGGTTAGCATTAACCTTTCTATGGTAACCGGGTTGCTACCCATTGTGGGCGTTCCGCTGCCCTTTATTAGCTACGGCGGGTCGTCGCTCATATCAACCTGGGTGATTGTTGGCCTTCTGATAAACATTAAGATGCGAAGGCTTATGTTTTAAAGCCCTGTGTTATTTTTTACTTGAAAATTTATGTTTATTGCTATAAACACATGGGTATTGTAATGTCATAGAAGGATGGGTTTGTGGAAAAGTTTTGGGATACGCTGCTCTCTTCGCTTCACAGCAAGATTGCGCCGCAAGCGTTTGACGCGTGGATTAAGCCTGTCTCCTTTGTGAAGTTTGATGAGGGGGGGTTGGTTGTTGAGGTGCCAAACGCCTTTTTTAAGGAGTGGCTTGAGGCACACTACAAGTCGACCATAGAGGCTACCGCGCGCGACTTACTAGAAAAAGAGGTGGTGCTTCAGGTTGTGGTTAAAGATGTTCTTCTCGCCAAACCGGAGAAGACACAGACCCGGCAGGTGGGCCCCGCACCCTTGTCGTCTGCCAACCTAAACAACAGGTATACCTTTGAAAGCTTTGTTGTGGGGGCAAGCAACCAGTTTGCACACGCCGCCTGCTGTGCAGTTGCCAACAATCCCGCCCATAGTTATAACCCGCTCTTTATCTTCGGTGGTGTGGGGTTGGGTAAGACCCACCTTTTAAACGCCATCGGCCATCACATTCTAAAGAACAACGTCTGTAAGGGGGTTTGTTATACTACCTCTGAACGGTTTACTAATGAGCTGATCAGCTCTATTCGCTATGACAAGATGTCCGTATTTAGGGAGCGGTTTAGAAACTTGGGGGTGTTGCTTCTTGATGATATACAATTTATAGCTGGCAAGGAGCGTACCCAAGAAGAATTTTTTCACACATTTAATTCTCTCTATGAATCACACCAACAGATCGTGATTACGAGCGATACCTTTCCCAAAGATATGCACTTTATTGAAGAGCGGCTTCGTTCCCGCTTTGGGTGGGGTCTTGTTGCTGATATTCAAACGCCAGAGATAGAAACAAGGGTTGCCATTCTAAAACAAAAGGTGCGAGCCCTTGGTGTTTCGCTTCCAAATGATGTTGCCTTTTTTCTTGCGTCCAGCTTCTCCTCTAATATAAGGGAATTAGAGGGATTGTTAAATAGGGTCGTCGCATATTCTTCCCTTAATAATTGTGAAATTAACATTAGTTTTGCAAAAGAAGTTTTAAAGGATGTAATCAAACACCGGGAAAAAGAGGTTAATATCGGAATTATACAAAAGGAAGTTTCTAACTTTTTTAATATAACACTGTCAGATTTAAAATCAAAAAAGAAGCAAAAAGGGTTTGTGCTTCCGCGACAGATTGGTATGTATCTCGCGAGAAAATTAACCAAAATGTCTTTCCCCGAAATCGCCGCCCACTTTGGTGGAAAAGATCACAGCACCATCATCTATGCATTTAATAAAATAGAACGATTATTAGAACAAGACCAACAAATTAAGGTCACCATTAATAGTCTAATAAATAAATTAAATCAGTAGTGGTGTGAATAACCTGTTTATGTCTTCTTGATAGTTTACAATCTCCCAACCTATCCACTGCTGTATCTTTTATTTTTAAATACAGTTTCCTTTTTTAATTAAATAGTTAGTGCGTTATCAACAGAAATCACAATTCTACTATTACTACTATAAATCTATTTAAATAATAGGAGTATAGAGATGGAGTTTATTATTGAGAAAAAGCCTTTCCTTAATGAACTAAGAAAAATACAAGAGGTGGCCGAAAAAAATCCAATTATTCCGATTGCATCGTGTGTACAAATTGAGGCAAAAAAGAAATCTCTTATTATCAGCGCAACCAACTTTGAAGTAGGATTGATTATAGAACAAAAGGCAAAAGTAAATAGGGAGGGGAAAATAGTTATAGACGCGCGAAAGGTATATGAGATTATAAAGGAGATGCCAGAAGGTGAAATTTGCTTAAATAAAAAAGATACTGGGTGGATAGAAATAAGCCACAACCACAAAATAGTGTTCAATATTCCTGGGCTATCAGAAGAAGAATTTCCACCCATAGAGACAGAAGAAGGAATAAAATTCCTTACTATTAACGCCAAAAATGTTTTTGAACTGATAAAGGGCACCATCTATGCAATCTCAGAAGACAAAACAAGAGACTCTTTAAGGGGTATATTAGTTGAAAAACAAAAGAAGGGGATTAGAATGGTTGCAACAGATGGTCATAGGCTCGCACTTGCAGATAGGGTTTTTTCCATGGACGAAGAGCAAATAATACAAAAAAGTGTCATTATTCCCAAGAGGGGAGCAAGAGAAATAAAAAGACTACTAGAGGAAAAGGAAGAGAGCGTAAAGATTGGTGTGGGTGATAAAAGTTTAGTAATAAAAGGGGGGGAAGAGACAGTTGTGATAAGATTAATAGAAGGAGAATTTCCAAACTATAAAAAAGTAATACCAACCAATAATAATAATCGAGTGGTAATAAAGACTAGAGAATTAGAAGAGTCGTTACGAAGGGTTTCTCTCCTTGCGGAAGAAGAGACGAAATTAGTAAGGTTTACCATTAAGTCAGGAACTATTGCCGTTTCTGCAAAAAGTATAGGGTTTGGAGATGCGAGAGAGGAGAAGCACATAGAATATATAGGAGAGGATATTGAGATTGGATTAAATAGTAGATATGTATTGGATGTGCTCAGCACCATAGAGGGGGAAGAGGTTGAGTTGGAGATTTTAGACGGAAAGACACCAGTCTTAATAAAAGAAAAGGGCAAAGATTGTACTATAGCAGTAATAATGCCTATGATTTTATAGTGAGAACCAAAAATGAAGGAGATTATAATATTAACAATATTTTTGACTACTATATTATTATTTTTGTGGATAGTTTTGTGGTGTATTGAAAAAGTGTTTAAAAAGAAAAAAAGAGAACCCACAGAAAAAACGGGCGTGAACAAAAAGGGAGAACGCATTATAAACAACCTGGTCCCAGTAATCGCAGCGGCAGTTGCTGCCTACAAAGAGACAGAAAAGAGAAGGGGAAGAACCGTCAGGGTAGGCAGAGAGAACAAGGTTTCTTGGTGGAAAATAGCAGGAAGAATTAGATATATGGCCAGAGAGGAGAGGTTGGTAAGATGATAAAAAGATTTAAGATAAGGCTGGAAGGAAAAGAGTATAATGTTGAGGTAGAGGGTGTGGAAGGGATAGAGAGAGTCGAAAGAACGGAGGAGGGGACAAAGGAGAGAAGGACCACCACCAAGGAGAAGGAGTATCATAGGAAACAAGAGACCCCCACCGGAGAGGAGAAGAGGGTTTTATCACCAATGCCTGCCAAGATAATAAAGGTAAATTGTAAAAAGGGGGATGGGGTGAAAAAAGGAGATGTGTTGCTGGTCATAGAAGCCATGAAAATGGAGAATGAAATAGTTTCGCCCGCGGAAGGAATAGTAAAAGAGGTCAGGACAACCGAGGGCGTAACGGTTTCCCAGGGCGATGTGCTGGTCGTTTTTGAGTGACAAAATTTCAAAAAAAAGCCAGGAAAAACACATGATGTTGTTTGTAAAAAATCTTTTTTTTGCTTTTAAAATTTATTTTTTTTCTACTATTATTTTGATTATGGTAATGGAATTTGTTGTGTTGATGAGGAGATTTATAAACTTAAACAAAAGGGATTAGCAATAGAAGGGGTGTTGACGCAATTTCTACAGTTTTTTCCTGGGATTGAATCGTTTGTTGCCATGGGGCTCGGACCTTCTCTGGTCCGCATCGCCCTTATCTTTCTTGGCTTCGCCCTTGTATATTTGGGATATAAAAATATTTTAGAACCGCTACTTATGATCCCCATGGGCATGGGGGTAAGCATGGTTAATGCGGGCATTCTCCTTATGCCCTCTCTTGAGCCGGGTGCGGGAAGCGAGCTTGGCACCATGTTTTTAAACCCCCTTGTGAAAACCGCACCAGAACATATTGATGCCCTTCAAATATACTTCTTGCAGCCTATCTATGCCCTCTCCTTTTCTAACGGACTAATCGCCTGCCTGGTTTTTTTGGGAATCGGTGCGATTACTGATTTGGAATTTTTTATTTCAAACCCCAGGCTAAGCATTCTCTTGGCCATCCCTGCCGAACTAGGATCAATATTGACCTTCCCCATTGCCAAGGCGATGGGTTTTAACACGGGGGAGGCGGCGGCCATTGCCATTATAGGAGGAGCAGATGGACCAATGGTGCTTTTTGCCTCTCTCCAGCTGGCCAAAAGCCTTTTTGTTCCCATAACCATTGTCGCCTATATTTACTTGAGCATAGTATATGCGGGCTACCCATTTTTAATTAAAGCATTGGTGCCCAGGCGGTTAAGGGGGTTGCCGATGAGGGACGTAAAGATGAACAACGTATCTCCGGGAGAGAAGCTGGCCTTTAGTGTCGTTGTAGGCACCTTGCTCTGCCTCCTTTTCCCCGTTGCGGCCCCGCTCTTTGTCTGTTTTTTTCTGGGCACCGCGATTAGAGAATCTGGCGTGAGCAGGTACGTTAAGGTTTCTGATGATGTTATTTTGAGTGGGGCCACCCTGTTTTTGGGGTTCACCCTGGGGTGTCTGTTGAGCGCCAACATTGTTATGGACACCAAGATGCTTAAGTTAATCATCTTGGGCTTCACCGCGCTCTTTTTATCAGGAGTGGGCGGGCTGTTGGGGGGGCTTGTAGCCTACAAGGTGAGCGGGGGTCGCATTAATCCCCTGCTTGGAATTGCCGGGGTGAGTTGTGTGCCCACCACTGCCAAGGTGGCGCACAAGTGTGCACAGGAAGTTGACCCCACCGTCTTCATTCTCCACTATGCTATGGGACCATGTATAGCAGGCGTAATTACCACCGCCGTGATTACCGCATGTTATGTAACCTTTGTGCGGCTCCTTCCCGCCTGATCTTTTCCTTCCCATTGGGGTGATTCGTTCACAGACGTTTTCTGAGGGCGGTTGAAACATCCTACCAGAGACTGTCATGAGATTAGAGAGGCGAGAGCAGGCAAGGCGGGGATTAAAAAAAGAAGGTGTTGGGGCAGCCCTTATTAGTGCCCCCGAGAACATCAGATATTTGAGCGGGTTTACCGGAGGCGAGGCGCTTCTGCTGGTGACCAAGGGGGTCGACTATCTTTTTGTTGATTCGCGATACACAACTCAAGCACACGACGAGTGCAAAAGGCTTACCGTTATAGAAACCAGGGATAAGATCGTGGGGGTCGCACAACGGGCCGAAAAGCTGGGGGTGAGAAGGCTCGGATTCGAACCCCAGCACCTCTCCTTCTCTCAACATGATCAACTAAAGAAGACATGCGGTGCAGTTCTGTTACCGCTTAGCAACCGATGTGAGGAAATGCGCTCCACAAAAGACCCCATGGAGATAAAGCTAATAAAGGAATCTGCGACCATCGCCTCTAAAAGTTTTTTGGAGATGGCGAGAGGGATAAAAGCAGGAGACAGAGAAAGAGACCTCGCGCTACAACTAGAAAACCTCATAAGAAAAAACGGTGCGGAATCCATTCCCTTTCCTTTCATCGTGGCTTCGGGAACCAGAGGGGCGCTCCCCCACGGGGTGGCAACAAGCAAAAAAATCAGGAGGGGAGAGCTGGTCACCATGGATTTTGGCGCGGTATATCGGGGGTATTGCTCTGACGAGACGTGCACTATCATTGTGGGCAGGCCCACTGCGAGGCAAAACCGGGTATACCAGGTGGTGAAGGAGGCTCACGACAAGGCGATACGCAGGACGAAGCCGGGCATTAAGACAAGTGCAATAGATTCTATAGCAAGAGGGGTGATCGAAAGGGAGGGACTGGGGAAATATTTTGTTCATGGAACAGGGCACGGAGTCGGGTTGTCGGTGCACGAAGAGCCGCGCATCGCCCAACAGCAAAAATATATAGTTGAGGAGGGAATGGTATTCACCATAGAGCCAGGAGTATATATCCCCCGCTGGGGAGGGGTGAGGATTGAAGACATGGTGGTGGTAACTAGGCAAGGTGGTGAACCATTGAGTTGCGTACCCAAGGAGTTAATGCGCATTTAGTGGGAGGCGAGGAAAATGTATGACACCTCAGAAATTAGGAAAGGCTTAAAGATAGAACTTGAGGGAGAGGTCTATGTGGTAGTTGACTTCCTCCACGTAAACCCAGGAAACTGGAGGGCATTTATCAGGACGAAACTGAAGAGCCTTTCCAGAGGAACGGTTATTGAGAGAACCTTTAGGTCTGGAGACAAGCTTAACAGGCCAGACCTTCAGGAGAAGAAGATGCAGTATCTCTATGGTTCGGACGAACAGTTCTTTTTCATGGACGTGGAAACCTACGAACAGACCTTTTTAACAGAAGAGCAACTAGGAAGAAACAAGGAGTTCCTTAAAGAGAACAATATTATTACCGTGCTGTTACACAACAACCATCCTATTGCGGTTGAGCTACCCATGTTTGTGGAGCTGACCATTGCCCACACCGAACCGGGCGAGAAGGGAGACACGGTGAGCGGAGGCACCAAGCCGGCCACACTTGAAACAGGAGCGATAATTCAGGTGCCACTTTTTTTAAACCAAGGAGCCGCCATTAAGGTTGATACCCGCACCGGAGAGTATGCAGGGAGGGCATGAGGGTGCCCAAAAGAGAAGAGTGTCTTGCCCTATGCCCCGAGGTTCTCGTCAGAAGGCTGGTAAGTGCGAGCGGCATATCTGTCGATTAAGGGGGTTAAGGAATTCATAAGGAGGATGGCATAGCACACCCCTTCAGGATACGCCCCATAGATACGAATAATCGTTGTAATCATACCCGCACCCACACCAAACACAATCCTTCCCCACTTGGTCACCGGGCTTGTAACCACATCGGTTGCCATAAAGAAGGCACCCAGAAGCAGGCCTCCCGCGAAGACATTGAAGACGGGGTCTTTTCCGAGCAGAAGAGACACCGGGATGACCGTTCCTATAAAAGAGCAGGGGATGTGCCAGGTAATGGTTCCCTTGTAGAGCAGGTAGGAAGCCCCAATCAGAATGGCGATGGCAGATGTTTCCCCTAAACAGCCAGCAGTATTTCCCGCCACCAATTGAAAGAGAGGAGTGGGCTGGTTTTGAAGCTTTAAAAGCGCCAAGGGAGTGGCGGTGGTTACGCCGTCTACTATCCACGACTGTGGGCTGAGGCTGAGGGAGCAAATCCATGCTTCCCAGCGTAGCGTAGCGGTCCAGGCGGTAGTTTCAACTGGCCAGGCGGCAAGCAGAAAAGCCCTTCCAACAAGCGCAGGGTTAAAAATATTATAGCCCACCCCACCGAAAGCCTGTTTACCAACGGCAATGGCGACAAAAGAGCCAGCCACGGGGATCCACCATGGCGAGCCAGGAGGGAGGGTGAAGGAGAGAAGCAGTCCCGTTACCAGTGCGCTCCCATCAAGGATGGTGATATCTTCGTTGGTGAGAAGATTGTAGAAGAAAGGCCTAAATGCAAACCCGGGGGACTTAAATACTATTTGGATGAGCACCTCCGTTGCGACAGCAGATGAGACACTCAAAAACATTATCCATAAGGTGTGGGGCCCAAAGAAAATCACGCTGGCAAAAATTATGGGAAGGGAGGCAATGAGCACATCAAACATTAAACAGTGGGCAGTCTCTCCAGATTTGAGATGGGGCGGCGGCGAGACGATGAGATGCGCATCCATTCTAAGAACCTTTTTCTAGCTAAGCAGTTTAAGGTTACTTTGAGTCAAAAGACTCTGCTCCCCTTTTAGCGAGACCTTGCCAAGTTTCATCAGTTCAAGCAATGGTATTCTCGACGGGCATACATATTCGCAGAGACCACACTCTGCACAGAGAAAAACCCCCCGCCGCGCAGCATCACTGAAAAATCTGTTATCAATAAAATCGGCGATAAGGTTGGGGATGATGGAAACCGGACAGACATCAACACACTTAGCGCACTTAATACAGGGGACCCTTTTATAGAATCGGGAACGCCGGCGTTCGTCAAACAGTAAAGCCACGGAAGCGCACACCCCCTTTGTCTTTTTTATTATGGGCACTTCCAAGGAGGATTGAGGAAGGCCCATGAGGGGGCCTCCCAGGGTAATTTGACCGAGAGGGGAGCTTGTGCCTCCCGCACTTTGAACAAGGTTTGCAAGAGGGGTTCCTATTTTTACCCAGCTATTCTGTGGGTTAGGGATAGCAGAACCGACGACGGTAATAAGCTGCTCGGTCAGGGGCATCCCCCAAAACCACGCATTATAGATGGCAAAAAGGGAAGAGAGGTCTACGGTCATCACCTCCGTGCGGCGGTCAGCAGTGATGCGGTATGGTTTTTTAGAAAAAAGCTTTTTAGCAAGATATCCCACTGCCGTGTCTGGGTAAGGATGATTAACACCCCTGATGGTTATTGCCGGCACCTCACTGCCAAACCCTTTTAAAGTTTTGATGAGCGATGGCCGATCTTTTTCAATCAGAATGACAGCCTGAGAAGCAGAGCAGGCGGAAAGCAGGACTTTTAGCCCTTCAATTATGTGGGGCCCATGTTCTTTTATTAGATGATGGCCCGAGGTAAGGGGAGGTTCAAATTCGGTTGCGTTGATGAGGAGGCGGGAAACGGCAAAACCCGTTTTGGCGAGGAGGGGATAGTTAAGAGGTATGCCCATCTCCCGAAGCGCCTCAAACATTTTTTCCTTGTTGCTGCCAATTCCACTCGCCCCCAGGGGCTTTGCCTCAACACCTTCGTCTTTCCCATCCGAAGCAATAACCACCGAGAGAGCATTAAATCCCAGCGGGTGGGGCATGGGCGCTATCTGGTCAACCCTTCCAGAGGTAGAGGCATGGACGGCGATACACGTGTCACCATTACCCATAAATCCAATCTTCTCCCCTGCCTTAACCCGGTCGCCCTCATGGACCGTTATCTTACAAGGCATACTAATTGCTTCTTGAAAAGGGATGATTACCCGTTCAGGAATCCCCGCCTTTTGAGATGGTTTACTCCAGGCACCCCCCCCTAATCGGGGAGGGAACAAGTTCCTTCGGCTAAAAGTTGGCAAAAAGCCGTCCACCACGAATCCCCTAACGATTACATTTTTTCATAAGATCTCGTGCGAAACCGGTGGCAACCTCTAGTTTCTTTCGGGTCAGGGTTAACCCCAAGAGGGTAGAGGTATAGGAAAAGCCAGCGAGCTCTGCACCCCTTTGTTCAATCACTCCCTTAAAATCTTTAAAGGCATGGTCTCGAGAAAGAACTGCACCGCCGGTAAGAAACCCCGCAACCTTTTTTCCTTCGATGTTACTACACCTTTTTATATAGGCATAGAGATAAGGGTGAACCCGCATCACCATCACCCACCCGCCTAGGAAGATTAATTCAAAAGGGGAAAGATCAAGGGTGAAAGAGGGCGAGAAGTCTTTTAAGATTCCCTCTGGAGTGAAATCAAGCTTTACCATTTTCACACTACCATTGAGACCGTGGGCTATTGCACGTGCCACCCTTTCGGTGTTGCCAGTCTTTGAGCAGTAGATGATGGCACACTTCATTGATTTACTACCTTAGCAGCAGCCTCTTGGGGGCCCCTATCTTTGAGGATGTCGCGTGGGCACTCTTCTATGCAAAGTCCACAGCCTGTGCATTTTTGATAGTCAATAGCTACCCTCTCTTCCTGCACTGAAAGGGCATTCTCGGGACACACCTTAATGCAGCGCCCACAGCTAATACACCCAAGCTCACAGATCTGACGCACCACCTTGCCCTTGTCTTTTGAGTTACAGGCAAGGTGAATCTTGGCAACGCGGGGGATGAGAATGATTACAGCCCTGGGGCAGGCGGCGGTACATTTGCCGCAACCCGTGCATTTATCATGATTAACCAGTGGGGCTTCTCTTTCCACAATGGAGAGTGCAGCAAAGGGACACGTCCTCACACAGTCACCAAAACCAAGGCAACTGTATTTACAGAACTTATCTCCCCCACCATAGAGCGAAGCAGAGCGGCAGGAGGGCATACCATTGTAATCAAACTCCTTGACCGCGGCGTCCCCACCGTAACATTTAATCGCTGCGGTCTTCTTTTCTGAAGCCACGACCGCCTTCCCTAACACCTGGCTAATCTTATCTATATCAGCACCGAGCACACAGCAATTTGGTTCCACCCCTTTCTCGATTATGTTTTGAGCGTAGGAGAAACAGGACGGAAACCCGCAGCCTCCACAGTTTAGGCCGGGTAAGATTTTTTCGAGCTTCTCAATGCGAGGGTCCACCTCAACTGTGAAAAACCGGGAGGCAATGGCGAGCACCACACCAGAGAGGAGACCCATACCACCGAGGATGATTAAAGAGATGACAACAACAGACATGGTGCGCTCCTAGTGAGCAAAGAAACCTTGGAAGCCGTAAAAAGAAAGCGCCAGGAGACAAGAGACGATAAAGGAGATGGGAAACCCCTGCAGGCTAGCGGGAACCCTTCCCAAGATCAAACGCTCCCTAATGCCAGCCATAATGAGAATGGCCATAGTGAACCCCACGCCACCCCCCACGCCATGAACAATGGTTTCTAAAAGATTATAATTCTCTTTGACATTGAGCAGACACACCCCCAATACCGCGCAGTTGGTGGTTATAAGTGGAAGATAGATTCCCAAGGCTCTTTGCAACAGGGGACTCAGCTTATGAATAACCATCTCAACGAATTGTACCAGCGCGGCAATGACCAGGATGAAGACAATGGTTTGAAGAAACTCAACGTGGTAGGGAACGAGAAGATAGCGATTGATAAACCAGGTACAGATGGACGCAAGGGCCATCACGAAGATGACCGCAGCCCCCATGCTTAGCGAAGATTTAAATTCCTTCGAGACCCCCAGAAAGGGACAGAGACCCAAGAATCGAGAAAGGATAAAATTGTTAATGAGGACTACACTTAAGAGGATTATCAAGAGCCGTTCCATTACTTTGCCCTCTTCTTGGATAAATAGTTAAAAAAACCGAGCAGCGGTCCTATGGTGAGAAATGCCCCCGGAGGAAGAATCATAATGACTGCGGGGACATAGGCAGAGGGCATAATGTGCAATCCCAGGAGCGTTCCATTTCCCAAAAGCTCTCTAATAGCAGAGATTAGACTCAAGGCCAAGGTAAAGCCGGCACCCATGCCCAGCGCATCAGCCACCGACATCCAGACGGTTGCTTTGCAGGCAAAGGCCTCGGCCCTTCCCAGAATGATACAGTTAACTACGATGAGAGGTATGAAGATACCCAATGCCTTATGGAGTTCCGGGGTGAAAGCTGCCATGGCGAGATCAACGATGGTGACGAACGTTGAGATTACCACGATAAAAGCCGGTATCCTAATTTTATCTGGGATCATATTCCTAACGAGGGAAATGAACACGTTTGATCCCAAAAGGACAAAGGTGGCAGCAAGCCCCATGCCCACACCATTTATCACAGAGGTACTGATGGCTAACGTGGGACAGATTCCCAACACGATACGGAAAGTAGGATTCTCTCGCCAAATCCCCTTAAGAAACTCACCGTAAAACCCCACGGCACCTCCTTATCCTTCAGGACCTTTGATAATTTTATCTCGATGGCTTTGAAAAACGACCAGCCCTTGATAAATGGCTTTGACCACCGCCCGGGGAGAAATGGTAGCTCCGGTTATGCCATCGAGTTCTCCACCCTCTTTTTTTAGTGCCCATTTGGTAGAAGATAGATTTTTACCTTGAAACTGGTGGAGGAAATTTCCCTCAGTAATTTTTGCTCCCAAACCAGGCGTTTCGCTATGATCTAAGATTTGAACGCCGGTGATCGTGCCATTTGCAGCGACACCAAGCATGACCTCAATAGTTCCACCGTAGCCAATGGCAGAGCTAGTGAATACTGCCCCGGTACACACATCTCCTTTTTTGGTGAGATAACATCTCGTAGTGTTTGTCTTCTCGTTTTCATCACCCATCGCAAGGTCTATAAGGTCTTTATCAGGCTCATTATCAAAGTCGGGCTGAATGACCCTGATGGCGTTCAGTTTTTTGAGGCGCTGCTGATAGGCGATCGGTTCCTTAGTGTAGTTGTAGACAAGGGCGAGGGCGGTAGCTGCCACAGAGCAGATGATAGTAAGCACAGTGGTTAGCCTAAGCAATTCGCGCACGAGCTTATCTCTCTTTTGCGGGTGAGGGCCAGCCGGGGGAGAGGTGTACCTTTCCCTCTTGGTCAACAATCATTATTTCAACCCCTGGAAGGTCCTTGCCTAGCGAGAGGCTTTTTTGTGTACCCAGAACAAAAAGTGCGGTGGAGAGGGCATCACTTGCCATGCCGGTTGGTGCAATCACGCTGATGCCCTGAACAGATTCCACAGACTGTCCTGATCGGGGGTCAATGATGTGGCTTATGCGATGCCCCCCGTGCTGGTAAAATCGTTCATAATCTCCCGAGGTAGAAACAGCTTGGTTTTCAAGAGGGATCGCATCGAGAAGCTTGTCCGCTTTCCGAGGATGTCTCACCCCGACCTGCCACGAAGCACCATCCGGCTTTTTACCCATAGCCAAAATGGTGCCACCTGCGGAGATGAGGGCTTGGGAGATGCCCCGTTTTTTTAAAACAAGAGCCGCCCTATCTGCCACATAGCCCTTCGTGAAGGAGCCAGCATCGATCCACATCCCCTTTTTAGTAAGCATTGCAGTGCGTTTGGTGGTGTCTAAGTGGATGAGCCTGTAGTTTACCAAGTCTTTAGCCTGGCCCAAGCTATGTGCCGAAGGAAGACTTGATGAGATGCCAGGTTCTTCTTTAGTAAATCCCCAGAGCTCAAGCAGAGGACCGATGGTGATGTCAAGCGCACCACCGGTAAGATCTCCATAGTACCTTGCACCCGAAAGGGCTTCCATGGTCTCAGGGCTGATGGCGACCTCTTTACTGCCTGCGGCACTATTTATGCGGGAAACTTCGCTTAAGGGGTCATAGTTGTTAAGGAGACTGTTGACCCTCTCCATTTCGGACAACGCATCCTCTACGGCGCTCGCAACATTTTCTCCATATGCCTTAATCTCCACCGTGGTGTGGAGCATCAGGCGGGTTTGTACGTAAGGTTCTATGGTGGAACCCACGATCTGAGAGGGGAACAGTAAAAGGATGAAAAAAAGAGGGAGAGATAGTAGCACGTGGTTCATTGGCCTAAGAAAAAAGCAATCTTTTTATATAAAATAGCTACCAGGTATTTAGCATAAGCCTCTAAGCTGTTTAATAAGTTCGAGACGATATATTAAATCTCTCCAATAGTCAACAGGATTATAGTTAAGATGTAGTTAAGAAAATATCTTCATGGAATTTGCGTAACCTTCTTTTTGCTTGACAATCTCATGATAGTAAGAATAATTTTAAAATTTAAACCACGTCCAAGTGGAAACAGTCACGAAGAGGAGACAAGCAAATGGCGGGAAACGCATTAGAGGTGCTTAAAAAAAGAGTAGCAGAGAAACACTATCAGAAGATTGTCAGCACAAAAAACACCTTCCTAAACCAATTTGTTGCTGAACATATCGAGCTCTGCAATCCCGATAGGGTAGTTGTCTGCACGGACGACGACGAAGATAGGGCACTGATAAGAAGAGCTGCACGAGAGAGCGGCGAAGAGAAAGAGCTGGCGCTAGAAGGACACACCATACATTTTGATAGCCATCTCGACCAAGGGAGGGACAAAGAAAATACCAGATTGCTTTTACCCAAAGGTGTTGAGGTGGGTCCACAGATAAATTCAATGGAGAGAGAGAAAGGGCTACAGGAGCTGAGGGGCATTCTAAACAACATCATGAAGGGGCACACCCTCTATGTGCGGTTCTTCTGCCTAGGCCCGCTCCGCTCTGAATTTTCTATTCCCTGTGTCCAGCTTACTGATTCGGCGTATGTGGCGCATAGCGAAGACCTCTTATACCGACAGGGGTACGACGAGTTTAGGCGGGCAGGAGAGACCCGGAGGTTTTTTAAATTTGTTCATTCTCAAGGGGAGCTTAAGGAATCGGTGAGCGCGAACGTTGAGCAGCGGCGAGTGTATATTGATATTCAGGACAGCATGGTTTATAGCCTAAACACCCAGTATGGCGGAAACTCGATTGGATTAAAAAAGCTCGCCATGAGACTGGCCATCAACTGGGCATCGCAAGAAGAGTGGCTTACGGAACACATGTTTATTATGGGGGTGCGGGGGCCCGGTGGTCGAGTGACCTATTTTACCGGTGCATTCCCCTCCCTCTGCGGGAAGACCTCTACCTCCATGATGAGGGGAGAAACCATCATTGGTGATGACATTGCCTATCTGAGGAGGAAGGGTGAAGAAATAAGGGTAGTCAACGGGGAGAGGGGGATGTTTGGTATCATTCAGGGCATAAATTCAGTGGACGACCCGATCGTATGGAAAGTACTACACCAGCCTGGTGAGATTATTTTTTCAAATGTGCTGATGACAAAGGAGGGGAGCTGTTTTTGGATTGGCAAAGATGGGAAGACCCCCGCCGAAGGCATTAACCATACAGGCAGTTGGGTTCCTGGAAAGAAGGATGCGAAGGGGAAAGCAATATCTCCTTCTCACCCTAATGCACGATTCACCTTAGGGTTGAGTTTGTTAGAGAACTTGGATGCGGAGATCGACAACCCCGATGGGGTAGTTGTAGGAGGAATAATCTATGGGGGGAGGGATTCTGACACCTGTGTGCCAGTAGAAGAATCGTTTAACTGGGAACATGGAATTATCACCAAGGGTGCTTCTCTTGAGTCAGAAACCACCGCTGCCACCTTGGGTCAGGAGGGGATAAGAGAGTGGAACCCCATGTCAAACTTAGACTTCCTCTCCATTGCCATTGGGAAATATGTAGAGGCCAACCTCAGCTTTGGCATAGGACTCAAAACCCCACCCCCCATCTTCTCTGTAAACTATTTTTTAAAGGATGCCAAAGGAAGTTTCCTCAATGAAAAAACAGACAAGGCGGTGTGGCTTAAATGGATGGAGCTTCGCTCGCACCGGGAGGTTGATGCTATAAAAACCCCCACAGGGTACATACCGCGCTACCAGGATCTTAAAAGACTTTTTAAAGAGGTGCTCAGCAAGGATTATGTAAAGGAAGTATATGACGTACAGTTTACTACCAGATTACCTGAAAACCTTGCCAAGATAGAAAGGATACTCAAGATTTACAAAACCGTTTCCGATGTCCCCCAGCGAATATTTATTGTGCTGGAGGAGCAGAGAGAAAGGCTCCTCGCTGCGCGCAAAAAGAAGGGGGACTATATTTTACCTGAACAACTTTAATCTAGCGAAGGTGGGTCATGAAAGCAAAACGGGACAACTGCGAACAAATACTTGTGCTTATTAAACCAGATGCCCTCCTCTATTCACTCACGGGGTTTATTATCGAGAGGATATCGGCAGTACACAATCCAGTCATTGCCGCCGCAAAAGTAGTGAGGGTAACACAAGAATTGGCGGAAGAGCACTACGTCAATATTCGAGGAAAATCCTTTTACCCCGCAACGCTGCGCTATATTATGGGAGAACTCCACTACCCTACCCAGCCAGACAAGAGGAGGGTGATGGCTATGGTGTATGAAGGAGTTGATATAGTTAATAAGATAAAGGGGTATCTTGGCCCGACCAAGCCAAAAGATGCTAAGCGATTGGCGAGGGAGGAAGGTATTATCACCCTGAGGTCCCAACTCAGCTATACCGATTATTCTGTTAATCAGGAAGAGCTCATAGACAATGCGGTCCATGCCTCAGAGAACGCAAGGGAGGCAGAGAGAGAAATCAAGTTGTGGTTTGAACCTGGTGATTTTCCAGAACAGCATAGATTTTTCGAGTACATTGAATCAGGGGAGCACCTCTACTACAAGAGGGGATCGAAAGAAGGGGAATACCAGCTTGTCGGCACCAGGGAAGCGGGAAGCAAGGGTATCATCGCGCCTGGCACACTGGTGTGGGAGACAGACTATAAAAACCTGCTCCTCTACCGAGACAAGAAAGGCACCCCTACGGTGCCTTTAAATGCTATCATCGCTAAGTATATAATCAAAACTGGGTACTATGCAGAACAAAAGATACCAACAGAGATTGTTTTTCATGATTAAACCCGACGGATTGCCTCTAGAGGCAACGATCAGAGAGATGATAGAACCTCTGGTTACTATTGTTGCTAGCCGCACTTTTAATCCCGTTGCAGTTGAGAAGATAGAGATGCTCTACGACATGCACACCCACAAGAAGTTTTTTCCTTACTTAATTGAGTATTTTAAGGGCAGGCCTATTAAGGCTTATGTATTAGGCGAGCGAGGCGACGTGAACTATCAGAAAGGTTTTTTTGAGGATTTTATCGAGCTTGTGGGAGATGCCGATCCTGCAGGGGCCACGCCAGGAACCATCAGGAGTCTCAGTTCAGACTCCTTAGAGAGATCAACGTCGGAAGGGAGAGCGGTAAGAAATCTTGTCCATCGATCGACCACCCGTGATGAGACAGAAAGAGAAGCCCCCATCTTCTTCTGGGATTATATTTGTGATTGCTCGAAGATAAAGGGAGCACAGGGGATAGCAGGGGTATTTTTGACGAGGGTGGGGAATGGAGTTTTTTATGAAGAGAGACTTCAGAACAGCCTGAGAAAGCGCAACTTACTCTCTTCCGATGAGGAGCTGTTATACTATCAGGATCTTGATGGTCAGCAAGCACCTCCCCCTAAAGAGGGGAGGGCTCTTATAGAAACCTTGCGTCGAGGGTCTATTTCTAAGAGAGAAATAACGGTTACGCTATTTTAATGTTCTGAATTATATAGGTTTTTCCCCAAGAATCTTATATATAAAATTTCTCTATTGTCTTGACAACAGTTTTCAAAAATGTTAAATGAATGCGGCTAATGAATGAATATTCACTCATTTTTATAGTAAGGAGGATTTGCTATGGCTGAAAAAGGAAAGACGATAAGTACGGTAAGTTTAGAAGGAAGAATTTTTAAAGTACCAGAGTCTCTTAAAAAAACTGCTTTTGTAAAAGGGCAAAAGGAGTATGAGGAGGCTTATAAAAAGTCAATAGAAGACCCCGATGGTTTCTGGGCGGAAAAGGCAGGGCAGCTGCATTGGTTTAAAAAGTGGGATAAGGTTCAGGACTCTGATTTCACCAATGCCAAAACCCAGTGGTATGTGGGGGGAAAGCTTAATGTCTCCTACAACTGTTTAGACCGTCACTTAGAAACCCGGAGAAACAAAGCTGCCATCATTTGGGAAGGCGATGCAGAGGGAGAGTGCAAGGTATACACCTACCAAATGTTACATAATGAGGTATGTAAATTCGCCAATGTGCTCAAGAAAACGGGCGTAACAAAGGGTGATCGAATTTCCATATATATGCCCATGATTCCGGAGCTGGCAATCGCCATGCTTGCCTGCACCAGGATTGGAGCAATTCATAGTATCGTGTTTGGTGGATTTAGTGCAGAAGCTTTAAGGGATCGCATACAGGATTGTGCGTCATCAATGCTTATTACCACCGATGGAAGCTACCGGGGGGGGAGAGTGATTGGTCTCAAAGAGAATGCCGACCAAGCGATGGACGATTGCCCCTCAGTAAAAACCTGCATTGTCTATAAACGCGCGGGAAACGAGATAAAAATGAAAGCGGGAAGAGATGTATGGTGGCACGAAGAAATGGCTGCTCCCGACATTAGTCTTCGTTGTGAACCGGAAAAGATGGATGCCGAAGACCCGCTCTTTATTCTCTACACCAGCGGTAGTACCGGAAAACCAAAAGGGGTTATGCATACCACGGGTGGTTATCTGGTCTATGTGTATCAGACTTTTAAGTGGATCTTTGACTACAAAGAAGAGGATACCTTCTGGTGTACCGCCGATATTGGCTGGGTTACTGGTCATAGCTACATTGTATATGGTCCACTCTCAAATGGTGCCACCAGCATAATGTTTGAAGGGGTGCCCAGCTATCCGCACTATGACCGGTTTTGGAGAATAGTAGAGAAATATAGAGTTAATCAATTCTATACCGCCCCCACTGCGATCAGGGCGATTGCCAAAGAGGGTGATGAGTGGGTAAAGGGGAAAGATCTTAGCTGCTTACGTATTCTGGGCACAGTGGGAGAACCTATCAATCCAGAAGCGTGGATGTGGTACTATAATACCATAGGTGGCGGACGTTGTCCCATTGTGGACACCTGGTGGCAGACAGAAACTGGAGGGGTTCTGATTACCCCACTGCCTGGGGCGATTGATGTGAAACCAGGTTCTGCCGGGAGACCCTTCCCGGGAGTGAAACCGATCGTGGTGAGAGAGGATGGAACCCCTGCCGATGTGAACGAGGGGGGGTATCTCTGCATAGAGGGATCGTGGCCAGGGATGATGAGAGGCGTGTACGGAGATCCAGAGCGGTTTAAGAATACCTATTTTATCCAATTCCCTGGAAAGTACTATACAGGTGATGGTGCGAGGCTTGATAAAGATGGTGATTACTGGCTTATGGGAAGGCTTGATGACGTGATCAATGTCTCCGGTCATCGCATGGGTACTGCGGAAATTGAGAGCGCTCTGGTTTCACATCCCAAGGTTGCAGAGGCAGCGGTAGTGGGATTTCCACATGAGATTAAAGGGCAAGGCATTTATGCCTTCGTAACCCTCAACAGCGGGGTAGAGAAGGCAGAAGAATTAAAGAAAGAACTTGTCAAACATGTACGCAGCGAGATCGGTCCTATTGCAACCCCTGACAAGATCCATTTCGCAGATGGTCTCCCCAAGACACGAAGCGGTAAGATCATGAGGAGAATCTTAAAGAAGATTGCCGCAGGCGAGGTGGATGATCTAGGGGACATTACTACCCTAGCAGAACCAAAGGTGGTTGAAGAGTTAGTCAAGGGGAGGCAGTAGGAAAGAGATTTTCTGTGACAAACGTTGTTTTTTGAAGCATAAGGGAAGACTCTTTCAATGGGGATAGAGAAAACCTAAAAATAAATTCCTTCTTAATCCAAGGGTTCCTGTAAGAGCTTATAGCTTTTTTACAGGAACCCTTTTTATAGGAGGAATGTTAATATCCTTCATTTTTAAAAACACTTCCAAGCGTTTCCTTAATTATCCTTTCTGCGTTACCACCGGAGGCATCAATCACCGGTATAACTTCGAACTGGATCAATCCTACGAAATGGGAGAGGAGCGCACCTAATGATTCGGCACTGGGGGTTTTGATAATATTGATAACACCTCCCCTCTCCCCTACTATTGAGTAACGTGCAACGACCTCGATACCGGCCGGGGGACTACTAAAAACTTCATTTTCTTTTGTTAACACTGTTTTGAGCATTAAAGGGTTATATTTTCCTAGTAGAGCGAATAACATAAAACACCTCCTTTAATAAGGTAACCCCACCACAGGTGAGAAGTATTAGAGGCATTTTATTATTCAAAATGCCTTCACCATTTTAAGTAGTCTCTTGCGTACCAATAAGAGGGAAAACGAATTTTTTAATGTAGCCTACCACACGCACCACTTCTTCTTGTACATTTTTCTTTAATGGTCCTGTTGTGTAGAGGGGAGATTCTTCCAGAGAGTCTATTCCGGTCTCGGGACCATACATCATTCCGCTGACCAAGCCTGCAAACTCATCTTCAGGTGTAAGATTATTCATGGTTGCCCAGATGAGGGCCCAGGTACGTGCAGAGGTGTAGATATTATAACCACCCCCTCCCAGAGCAAGCAATTTAGGTGATAGTTCTCTAATCATGCTCACGGACTCTCGCAGGGAGTGGTTACTCATGTTGAGATGGGTTAAGGGATCCGTGTGGTGGGTGTCAGCGCCAAACACGCCAATAGTGATATCAGGAGAAAATGTTTTAACGAGTGGGGGAACTATCTGGGTGAACGCAAAAAGGTAGGTTTCATCATCTGTCCCTTGTGGCAGAGGAATATTAATATTGTATCCCCTCCCCTCTCCTTCTCCAATTTCAGTCTCATAACCTGACCAGGGATAGAGTGTTTTACCACTCTCATGAAGCGAGATTTTAAGCACGCGGTTGTCATGGTAGAAAGCATCCTGGATGCCATTTCCATGGTGTGCATCTAAATCTATATACGCCACCCTAAGGCCCTCTCTGATGAGATGTGATATCACGATCCCTACATCGTTAACATAGCAGAAACCCTCAGCATGGCTTCTGCCCGCGTGGTGGAAACCACCAAATGTATTGAATGCCACATTAAAATCTTCCCGGATAAGCAGCTCAGCGCCCAAATAGGTAGCCCCGGCGGTAAGAGTTATCAAGTCGTAGAGCCCATGGAAAACGGGGTTTTCTTCAGTACCTAAGCCACACCCGAGCATTTCAAAGGCAAAGGCTTGAGAACTTGCGCTCTCTAGTACTCTTAAGTATTCTTTATTGTGAAAGAGAGATAATTTATCAAAGCAGAGAGGTTCTGGCCTGATGATTTTTATCCAAGGCTTATTAAGTAAATTATATCTATGACATAGTTCATACACTATTTTTGCTCGCGAGGTCTTGAAAGGGTGGAGAGGTCCAAAATCGTAGCGGGAAAATGCTTCTGAATATATAAAAGCAGATTTCAAGGCAGTGAGAGCTTAGGGATAGTATTTGACAGTAAACAAGCAACTTTTTGAATAAAACCTTTTGGAATATAGATGCCGCGTAGTGTATTGTCAAGGCAAATCTTTGAAGTACTCTTGCTGAATATTATTTTTACCATCTTCGCCCTTGGGGAGAAGAGCGCCTCGTATTTACTCAAAAACAAATTTGTATCAGCATATGCTCTTATGGTTGTGCGCAGCTCACAATAACCCGGGTGAATTCCTCTCAACTAATTTTCCTATCAATGAAAAGAATTATAACTATTGATTCTAAAAATAACTTGACAACTTGTGAATGATTATGCAAGGCTTCGACTATTCGCTCGTTTTAACTCAATAATTCACCGCAGCTTGCTGCAGAGAGGTTCGTTAAAATTCAAACGAGAAGGAGATAGTCTATGACTTATGATGCAACCAGGATGAAAGATTGGGAAATTTCTGAGGCGGCAGAGAAGAACATGCCCATCCCCGAGGAATGGCGTGAGAGGTTAAGTCTTAAAAAGGATGAAGTAATCCCCATGGGAAGGCTTGCCAAGCTCGATTTTTTAAAAATTATCGAAAGACTCAAAGACAGACCTGATGGTAAATATGTTGAGGTAACTGCCATCACCCCGACCCCACTCGGCGAAGGAAAGAGCACTACCTCGATGGGTCTCATGGAAGGCCTTGGTGCCCGAGGCAAAAACGTGGGTGGCTGCCTGCGTCAACCCTCTGGTGGCCCTACCATGAATATTAAGGGCACTGCCGCGGGAGGAGGAAATGCACTGCTAATACCTATGACTGAGTTTTCACTGGGACTCACCGGTGATATCAATGATATCACCAATACCCACAATTTAGCCATGGTAGCACTTACTGCTCGGATGCAACATGAGAGAAATTACAATGATGAGCAGTTAAAGAGACTCACCGGCATACGACGGCTCGACATTGACCCCACTCGAGTAGAGATGGGTTGGGTGATGGATTTTTGTGCCCAGAGCTTACGGAATATTATTATTGGGCTAGGAGGACGCATGGATGGCTTCTGTATGCAGTCTAAATTTAGTATTACGGTGAGCTCTGAGTGCATGGCTATCCTCTCTATTGTGAGGGATCTAGCGGATTTAAGGGAGCGTCTCAATAAAATAACAGTAGCCTTTGATAAAAGCGGTAAAGCAGTTACCACAGGCGACCTAGAGGTAGGTGGAGCAATGACAGCGTGGATGCGCAATACTATTAATCCCACCTTGATGTCCACCGCGGAATACCAGCCCTGCATGGTACACGCTGGTCCTTTTGCCAATATCGCAGTCGGACAGTCTTCCATCATCGCAGATAGAATTGGTCTTAAGATGTTCGATTACCACGTTACCGAGAGCGGGTTTGCGGCAGACATTGGTTTTGAAAAATTCTGGAATGTGAAGTGCCGTTTGAGCGGGCTTAAACCCCATGTTTCGGTGTTGACCACTACCATTCGTGCGCTCAAAATGCACGGAGGCGGACCAAAGGTGGTAGCGGGGCTCCCACTGCCCGATGAGTACACCAAGGAAAATCTGAGCCTGTTGGAAAAAGGTTTAACAAACATGATCCATCATATCACTACCATCCGTAAAGCTGGCATCAACCCAGTGGTGTGCATCAATGCCTTCCACACTGACACCAAAGAAGAAATGGAGATGGTGAAGAAGGCAGCTGAAAAGGCAGGTGCACGCTGTGCCAAATCAACCCACTGGGCACAAGGCGGTCAAGGCGCATTAGAGCTGGCTGATGCGGTCGTTGAAGCCTGCAATGATAAGAACGACTTTAAATTCCTCTATCCTTTAGAAATGAGGCTGCGTGAACGTGTCAATAGTATTGCGAGGGAGGTCTATGGGGCTGATGGGGTATCTTGGTCGCCCGAAGCCGAGCAGAAGGCGAAGATGCTGGAAAGCGATCCTCAGTTTGCAGACTATACTACGATGATGGTCAAAACCCACTTAAGTCTTACCCATGACCCCTCAATAAAAGGGGTGCCCAAGGGGTGGACGTTACCTATTCGGGATGTCTTGATATATTCAGGAGCCAAATTTTTATGCCCCTGTGCAGGAACCATTAGCTTGATGCCTGGAACCAGTTCAGATCCAGCGTTTAGGCGAGTTGATGTGGATGTAAAAACAGGAAAGGTGAAAGGCCTGTTCTGATGAATAGTGTGTGTGTAGTGGAAGTGGTAGCGCTGTTTTAATTGCGTGTTTCCATTTTTTAAAAGTGAGAGGAGGACATTGAGAACAGGGGTGTTTGCCAAGGTGAGGATGAGGATGCGCAGGTGAGTTACTCTATTGCACTTGCGGGTAAAGGGGGAACAGGGAAAACCACACTTGCCTGTTTGATCATAAAATTTTTAAAGGCACACGGTAAGAATCCCATTCTTGCGGTAGATGCAGACCCTCAAAGTAATTTGGCAGAGGGGTTAGGGCTTAAGGTTCATCAGACCGTAGGGAAGATGCTCTCTACTTTTATTGATGAGAAGCTCGATTTTCCCCAGGGGATGTCTAAAGATGCCTATATCGAGTATCGACTCCATGAGCTGCTGGTGGAGAGTGAGGGCATTGACCTTTTGGTCATGGGGAAAGGCGAGGGGACAGGTTGCTACTGTTACCCCAATGCCGTCTTGCGCAAGTACATCGATCTTCTGACCAAAAACTATCCCTATGTGGTGCTGGATAACGAAGCAGGAATGGAGCATGTGAGCCGCCGCCTAAGTGACCGGATTGATCTTATGCTTATGGTTTCGGATTACAGCATTAAAGGAGTAAGAGCGGCGGGAAGAATCAGAGAGCTTTCAAAAGAATTAAAGCTTGAGATTAAAAAACAATTCTTAGTAATTAACCGGGCACCAGGACCATTGGAGGCACCCCTTAAAGAGGAAGTGGCACGACAAGGGCTAGAGCTTTTAGATTTGGTGCCAGTGGACGAGAAGGTTTTTGAATATGATCTAAATGGCAATCCTATTATTGACTTGCCGGGGGGGTGTCCTGCGGTGAAAGCAGTAAACGGCCTAATGGGTAGACTCATTAATTGAATAGAGTTCAAAAGGGAGGAGGAGACGATGGCTGCAAAAATTATCAGCGGCACAGAAGTTGCGGCGCAGATCCGAGAGGAGTTGAAGAAAGAGGTAGCTGAACTCAAAGAAAAACATAACGTGGTACCGGGGCTGGTAACCATTCTGGTGGGGCAGAATCCGGCTTCAGTGAGCTATGTGACCGCCAAACAAAAAACCTCCCACGAACTCAGTTTCTATTCTATTCAGGATAATCAGCCCGAGGACATTACGGAAGAAAAATTACTCCAGTTGATTGATACGTACAACAAGGACCCCAAGATACATGGCATCCTTGTGCAACTTCCCCTTCCCAAGCACATTAATGAAAAGAAGGTGCTGAATGCTATTGATCCAGATAAAGATGTGGATGGTTTCCATCCGGTAAACGTGGGTCGTCTCATGATCGGAGGCGAGGAGGTGCGGTTTCTTCCCTGTACCCCTGCGGGCATTCAAGAGCTGATCGCAAGGTCTGGCTACAACACTGATGGAGCTGAAGTAGTGGTGGTGGGACGCTCAAATATTGTAGGAAAACCGATTGCGAATATCTTATTGCAAAAAGCCCCTAATGCTAATTCCACGGTAACCATCATCCACACCCGTACCAAAGATATGGCCAGTCACTGCAAACGGGCAGACATCTTAATTGTAGCGGCAGGTGTTCCCGGGCTGGTTAAGCCCGAGTGGATAAAACCCGGTGCTTGTGTTATTGATGTGGGGGTAAATCGGGTGGGGGAGAAGGTAAGCGAGAAGACAGGTAAAAAGGTTCCTATTCTAAAAGGTGATGTTGATTTTGATGCTGCCAAAGAGATTGCGGGTGCCATCACACCGGTACCGGGCGGCGTGGGACCCATGACCATTATCATGCTCATGAAAAATACGGTGAGGGCAGCACGCATTGCTGCTGGATTAAAGTAGCATCCTAACTGGCAGGAAATTTATTTTTAAGATATATTTTCCCAGGAGGTGAGTAATGGCGTTAGAGATACCAAAGGTTTCCTATAATGGAGCCATACGAGAGATAGCCTTAGATAAAGAGGCAAAGGTGGTAGTAGGAGGAGGAGGTGCTTATCCCTTTTATGCCTTCGAGGGTGCACTACCGAGAGAACCTATGGTTGCCATCCAGGTTTTAGATTATGCCCCGGATGACTGGGCAGAGGCGGCGGTAGAACCTTATAGAGATGTCCTCAATGACCCAGTGGCGTGGGCGAAAAAGGCTCAAGATACTTATAAAGCTGATATCATCTTCCTCTGGCTTAAGAGTACCGATCCCAACGGGATGAATCGAGGGTCTGAAGAGGCAGCTGAGATTGCTCAAAAGGTAGCTCACGCAATTAGCGTACCCCTCATTGTGTGGGGGAGCGGAAACACCGATAAGGATATCGAGGTATTAAGGAAGGTTGCTGAGAAATGTAGTAGCAAGCAAATTCTCATTGGTCCTGTTACTGAGGGAAATCACAAGCAACTGGGGGCAGCGGCCTTGGCCTATAAGCATTTAGTTATTGCCAGTACCCCCATCGACATCAATTTAGCCAAACAGCTCAACATCCTGCTTAACAACTTAGGTGTGCCACTTGAGAGGATCATTATCGATCCGACTACCGGAGGGGTTGGGTATGGGTTAGAGTATTCATATTCTGTGATGGAGCGTATCAGGCAGGCAGCGCTTACTCAAAATGATGATAAGCTCCAAAATCCCTTCATTTGTAATCTGGCAGAGGAGGTATGGAAAACGAAGGAAGCAAAGACTCCTGACGATCAAAAGTTGGGTGTTGCCGGGAAAAGAGGGGTTATGCTGGAATCAATTACCGCTATCTCTTTACTCCTCGCGGGTGGTGACATTTTAGTGATGAGGCATCCAGAGGCTATCAAACTGGTGAGAAGTTATATTAATGACATGCTCGGAAAGGCCGTAGTTGAAGAGGCGGCAGTTAAGGAAAGGGTAGTGGAGGTGACCACTGCAGGAGTATTTAAGATTCCGGAGAAGTTAGATTTTGAAACTGCTTACAGTGCGCTGAAGGTGCTCTATGAGTATATGACCAGTATAAAGGAAGGAAAGGTTGCGCTGGAGGTGAAAACTCAGGAAACTGAGGGAAGGAGGGAAGCGAAGGAACAAGCGGGAGAGGAGGAAGTAATAGAGAAACCCGCATTGGACTTCAAAACGGCACTCGCTTCGCTCCGCATGCTTCCCTATCGAGAAGAAAAAGCCGAGATGGTTAGTAAAGAGTGTTTTGATGGAAAGTCCGTGAAGGTCTTGGGTTCCACCTTTGAGCCTGGCACCCCGGATGAGAAAGAAGCGTGGCGAGAAAAGCTCACGACCAGGGAAGACGAGATGAGTTATTTAAAAGCAGCGTTGCGTTACTGGTACAGTCAGGATGTCTATGGTAGTGAGAAGCGTAAAAAGCCCGCGTAAGTTTTTTAACTCACGCAATGAGGAACAAACATTATGACAGATACCCCTAGTAAGAAAAACAAAAAACCTGAGGATAAAAAGAAGGTTGATAAGGCGGATGTTGCTCAGGAAAAAAATTCGGATATGAAAAAGACGGTCTGTGCTGCCACCCAACTGCTGTTAGAAAAAGCGGCTGCTGATGGTGTTTCAACTGTGTTTGATAGGGCTGAAGTCATTAAGCCCTGTCCTATTGGGGCTGAGGGTAGTTGCTGTAAGCACTGCGCCATGGGTCCTTGCAGGGTTCCTGCACCCAAGAAGAAGGAGGAAGGCAAAGAAGAGAGGGCCAAAAGAACGGGAGTGTGTGGTGCAACTGCAGAGACCATTGCGGCGAGGAATTTTGCGCGCATGGTCGCAGCGGGGACCTCTGCCCACTCTGACCACGCTCGAGGGATAACAGAAACATTCATCGCTGCTGCTAAAGGTGAGGCCCCAGGGTTTGAGATCAAGGATGAGCAGAAGCTTTTACAGATAGCAATGGACTTTGGTATTAATACGGAGAATAAGAGTATTAAGAGGATAGCCATCGAAGTAGGCGAAGCTGCGCTCGCCGAATTTGGTCGACAAGAAGGTGAGGTTGCCTTTATTAAGAGAGCGCCCCTTAAGAGGCAGGAGCTATGGAAAAAGCTGGGGATCATTCCTCGGGGGATTGATCGGGAAGTGGTGGAACTCATGCACCGTACTCACATGGGTGTTGATCAGGATTACCGAAGTCTCCTTATGGCAGGCGCCCGCTGTTCACTTGCTGATGGGTGGGGTGGTTCTATGATCTCCACCGAGCTTCAGGATATTATGTTTGGCAATCCTGTTCCGGTACACGCCAAGATCAACTTGGGGGTTTTGAAAGAAGATGAGGTAAACCTCATTATTCATGGACATGAACCTTTGTTACCGGAGCTTTTGGTGATAGCGGTTAAGGATCCTGAAATTCAGAGTCTTGCGAAGGCTAGAGGTGCTAAGGGAATTAATTTAGCAGGCATGTGCTGTTCTGCCAATGAGGTACTGATGCGGCATGGAATATCAGTGGCGGGAAATTTCCTGCAGCAGGAGCTTGCCATTATTACGGGAGCGGTGGATGCTATGGTAGTTGATGTGCAGTGCGAGATGCAGTCGCTCGCCCAAGTTGCTCAGTGTTACCATACCAAGCTGATTACCACCTCTCCTAAGGCGAAGATTACAGGAGCGCAGCATATAGAATTTAATGAACACGACGGTCTCGCTATAGCAAAACAAATTGCCAGGGAGGCCATTGAGAACTTCCCCAATAGGAAGGGAAAGGTGCTCGTTCCCAAAGAACACGCCCAAGATATGATTGCAGGATTCAGCCACGAGACCATAAACTATCTTTTAGGCGGTATCTTTAGGGCTTCCTACAAACCGCTCAACGATAATATTATCAACGGGAGGATTAGAGGGGTTGCGGGAGTAGTAGGGTGCAACAATGCGCGCACTACTCATGATGATGGCCATCTCAAGATGATTAAGGAGCTGATTAAAAATGATGTACTAGTGATCACTACCGGCTGCAGTGCCATGGCCTGCGGGAAGGCTGGTCTTTTAACGCCTGAGGCAGCGCGCAAATATGCGGGCGAAGGACTGGCTTCAGTCTGTGAAGCAGTGGGCATTCCACCGGTGTTGCATATGGGGGCGTGCGTGGACAATAGCCGTATCTTGATAGCAGCAACAGCCATGGTGAAAGAAGGAGGTTTAGGCGATGATATTTCTGATCTCCCTGCCGCAGGGGCAGCCCCTGAATGGATGAGCGAGAAGGCAATTGCCATTGGACAATACTTTGTTGCCTCAGGGGTGTTTACCGTGTTTGGAGTTACCTGGCCCACCCTGGGGAGCGAGGAGGCTACCAAGATGCTCTTTGAAGAGTTTGAAGAGATATTGGGAGGAAAGTGGGCGTTTGAGCCCGATCCCATCAAGGCTGCCCACCTGATGATTGCCCATATCGATGCGAAGAGAAAGGCACTGGGTATTGATAAGGCACGCGAGCGGGTGCTCTATGATATGGCGATGAGAAGAGAACTGGAGAGTGCATAAATTTAGATTAATAAAAAATGTATAGTGAAGGAGGGAAAAGTGTCTAAGATCATCGCTTCGGCTGCGATTCGAGGTGCGCATAAGATTTACAATCGCGTGCTTGATAAGTACAAGAAGACCGTTGAAAAATACGGTCCTGACCAGAAGATTGGGTTCCCCGATACCGGTTACTATTTACCAATTATTTATGGTATGTTGGGAATCCCTGTTGAAACCTTAGGTGATTGCGCTAAAGTGTTGCTCAAGTGTCAGCAGCTTATTCCTCCACCAGTTAAGGAGGGTGTGCACCTTCCCTATCTCGCTCCCGCGCTGGATGCGGGCATGGCGACCCTCTTTGCTGAGGAGATCGGGGAGGCACTCCGCTATCTGGAGCAGCCGGACTTTTATCTAAGGGGTGAAGATATAGGAGACAGTAGAATATGGCTCGGTGCGGCTGATGACATTATTTTAAGGAAAAGAGGGGTGGAGTTTGTGGATGGAACCGCCCCGGGATTTGCTGCAGTAGTGGGTGCTGCTCCTTCGCCGGAGGTAGCAGCAACGATAGCGCTCGAGTTGCAGAAGAAAAACCTTTACGTATTTATGTGTGCAGAACATGAAGGTAAAAGATTTTCTGAACAGTTGAAGCAAGCCGGCGTTCAGATTGGGTGGGGAACCCGGCTGGTGTCCTTTGGCCCTGATATCTCTGCGGCCGTTTTTGCCCTGGGGTTTGCTACCCGTGCTGCCATGTCCTTTGGAGGTATTACACCAGGTGATTTCCGTAAAATACTCATTTATAACAAGGACCGTATTTTTGCCTTCGTGTTAGCCCTGGGGTTTGTAAGTGATGAGTGGTATGCGAATGCTGCCGGTGCCATCAATTTTGGTTTCCCCACCATTGCAGACACCCCCATCCCCGAGGTGCTTCCTACCGGTGTCTGTACCTACGAGCATGTGGTATCTAATGTTCCCCATGATCAAATGGTTTCCAAGGCGGTGGAGGTGAGGGGACTGAAGGTTACAGTAACGGAAGTTCCTATACCTGTTGCCTATGGTCCTGCCTTTGAGGGCGAGAGGGTGCGGGGAGATGATATCCACCTTGAGTGCGGTGGTGGGAGGACGCAGATGGTTGAGTTCTCTGAGATGAGAGATATGTCTGAGGTGGAAGATGGCAAGATAACCCTAGTAGGTCCTGATATTACCGAGGTGCCTGCAAAAAGTAAACTGCCACTGGCTATCTTTGCAGAGATTGCAGGCCGCCAGATGCAAGAGGACTTCCTTCCTATATTAGAGCGCCAGATTCATCACTTGGTCAACTACGCCCAGGGAGCGATGCACATAGGGCAGAGGGACATTGCCTGGTTGAGAGTGGCCACGCAGGCAGTGGAGAAAGGGTTTAGTTTAAAGCACATAGGAACCATCATCCATGCGATGTTCCACAAGGATTTCGGCAGTATCCTGGATAAGGTTCAGGTTACCATTTACACCAAAGAAGATAAGGTAAAGGAGATTACCGAGAAGGCACGAAAGGTTTTTAAAATCCGTGATGAACGTATTGCTGGTATGACGGATGAGGATGAAGAGACCTACTATTCCTGTACCCTTTGTCAGTCCTTTGCCCCCTCTCATGTGTGTGTAGTGACACCCGAACGGACGGGCCTTTGTGGTGCTTACAACTGGCTGGATTGCAAGGCTTCAAATGAGATCAACCCCACTGGTCCTAACCAGCCTATTCAGAAGGGAGAAGTGCTTGACCAGAATTATGGTCAATGGAAAGGGGTAAATGAATTTGTGGGTAAAGCCTCTAGGGGCAAGGTGACTGAGGTAAGCGCCTACTCTATTATGCGTAATCCCATGACCTCATGCGGCTGTTTTGAATGTATCGCTGCGGTATTGAGTAAGTGTAATGGGGTAATGACAGTGGACCGTGAATTTCGTGGTGACACTACTCCCTGCGGAATGAAGTTTACCACCCTGGCAGGATCGGTAGGTGGTGGCAATGTGACACCTGGGTTCGTTGGACACAGCAAGCACTACATCTGTTCAAAGAAGTTCCTTAAAGCAGATGGCGGTATCAAACGGTTGGTGTGGATGCCCAGGCAACTTAAGGAAGAGCTGAGAGAGAAATTGGAAAAGCGGGGGGAAGAAGCAGGGATAAAAGGTTTTGTCGATATGATTGCCGATGAAACGGTGGGCGTGACTGAAGATGAAATCCTCCTTTTCCTTAAGGAGAAAAAACATCCTGCCCTTTCCATGGAACCTATCATTTAGCAGGAACGTGCTAAATAGTAATCTTATGACATTGAGGCTGTGTTACAATTTATGTTTTTGTCATTTCGAGGGAATCCGAGAAATCTTGAGCATAGCAGAATCAAGCACTTAAGATTCCTCACATTCGTTCGGAATGACTTTTTCCCATATTGCAATACAGCCTCATTGGCGAGAGGAGGAAGGAATGGCACTTACGGGAATTGAGATTTTTAAATTTTTGCCAAAGACCAACTGTGGTGAGTGCGGGGTACCCACCTGTTTGGCCTTTGCCATGAAACTCGCCGCAAGACAGGTTGAACTCTCCCTATGTCCTTATGTCTCTGAGGAGGCGAAGACAAAGCTAGAAGAGGCAGCAGCTCCGCCCATCAGGGTGGTGCAGATTAGCTCTGGTGAAGACTCCTTTAAGGTCGGAGGAGAAACCGTACTGTTTCGCCATGAGAAAACCTTCCTTAATCCTACTGGTATTGCGGTGATGATAACCGATGCGATGAGCGATGAAGAGGTGACACGACGGCTGAAAAGCTTCTGCGATCTGAGGTATGAGAGGGTGGGGCTTACCTTGAAGCCGGATCTTATTGCCTTAAAAGCAGACAACGGAGATGCAGGCACAATGGAGACCCTGGTGAAAAAGGCCAAGAATGCCGGGGTGAAAAAGTTTATCCTGATCTCACGGAGCGCAGAGGTGCTCGCTCAAGCGCTCAGCCATTGTGCTGAGGATAGACCGCTCCTCTACGCTGCTGATAAGGATAACCTCGATGCCATGGGGAAGCTTGCCAAAGAAAAGAAATGTCCGCTCGCCGTCTATGGAAACACTCTGGAAGAAGTTGCAGCACTCACCAGCAGGCTTACCGAAATGGGCCTAAAGGATTTAGTGATTGATTCAGGGGCACGTAATGTAAAGCAGCTCTTTGAGGATCAGGTAATGATTCGCAGGGCTGCCTTAAATAATGTTCGTCCTCTGGGGTTTCCTACCATTACCTTTCCCTGCGAGATAACTGCGGATCCCATGAAAGAAGTGCTCATTGCAGGCACCTTGGTTGCTAAGTATGCGGGCATCATTGTGCTCTCAGATCTTGAAGGTCATGCACTTTTTCCCCTCCTGGTGGAGAGGATGAACATCTACACCGATCCCCAGCGCCCGATGGCTACTACAGAAGGTATCTATGAGATTAACAATCCTAAAGAAGAATCCCCGGTCATCATTACCTCAAACTTTTCGCTTACCTATTTTATCGTTTCAGGTGAGGTGGAGTCCAGCAGGGTTCCTTGTTGGCTCTTGATCAAGGATACCGAAGGGCTCTCAGTGCTCACTGCGTGGGCAGCAGGTAAATTTGTCGCCGATGCGATTGGACCTTTTGTGAAAAAGTGCGGGATCGGGGATCGCATTAAGCACAAGAGCTTGGTAATACCTGGGGCAGCAGCTTCCATCAGTGGGGAACTTGAGGAAGAACTGCCGGGTTGGAATATTAAGATAGGTCCTAGGGAGGCTGCCTATTTGACTCCCTATTTGAAGAATTGGAAAGCAGCATAGCAGAGAAAACAGAAATGGAGGGTGAAAAAAGTGAAAACGGTAACCATTGCAGAGAGCATTAATATTATGTCCAAGACCATTGGACCCGCCATGAAGGAGAAGAACGCCAAGCCCATTCAGGAAATGGCAGTGGCAGAGGCGGAGGCAGGGGCTGATTTTCTGGATGTCAATATTGGACCTGCCCGCAAGGGAGGCGACGAAATGATGGAGTGGCTGGTGAAAACTATCCATGAAGTGGTTGCTCTCCCCCTCTCGCTTGACACCACCAATCCCGTGGCCATGGAAGCAGGACTTAAAGCCCACAAGAAGGGGGGACAGCCCCTGGTCAATTCAGTCTCCTGTCAGGCAGACCGTATTGATGCGGGACTTGAGTTAGTAAAAAAGTATGGCGCCCAAATGGTAGGGTTGCTGTGGGGTACTGAGGGGATGCCACGCGATGTAAATGAGCGGGCGGCGCTTGCAGTAGATTTAGTCTACAAGGCCAACGAGAAGGGGATCCCCAGCCAGGATATCTTCATCGATCCCATTGCGACTCCGGTAAAGGGAGAGATCAATCAGGTGATTGCCTGTACAGAGTTTATGGGGATGCTTAAGGACTTGGCTCCCGGTTGTAAGTCGGTGGTGGGTCTCTCCAATGTTTCCAATGGAACGCCGGACAAGCTGAGGCCTTTTCTCAATCGAGCCTATCTGCTCATGCTCTACCAACAGGGGCTCTACTCGGCGATTGTAGATGCCTATGATAAGGAGTTGATGGCACTCTGCCGGGGTGAACACCCAGAGCTTGTAGAGCTGGTGAGCAAGGTGATGGCGGGAGGGGAGGTGGAGAGTAAAGCGCTTCCCACGCAACAGCAGCATTATCTGAAAACGGTGAGAGTGTTAATGGGGAAATCTCTCTACTCTGATTCCTGGCTGGAGATATAAGAAGAACCCTTTTCTATTTTTTATTAATAGTAATAAGCAAGTTCTTTAGACTCAGGCAGGAAGCTATCCTGCCTTTTTCATGGAACCTTACAAAAGAATTATTTATTTTTCATGAATGGGGCCATCTTTTTGCTCCTTTTAGAGAAGGAGAGTGCAATGCGATCTGAGTGCGTAATTACTCCTAGCCACGCATGGCTCGCTGAGGTAGAAAAAGAGAGCGGGGTAACCATCTCTGCCTGCTATCAATGTAAGAAATGTTCTGCGGGATGTCCGGTTACCTTCGCTATGGATTACCTTCCCCATCAATTGCTTCACATGATTCAGATGGGGTTGAAAGATGAGGTATTAAAAAGTGCTACCATCTGGGTATGCGCCTCCTGTGAAACTTGTACTACCCGCTGCCCCAACGATATTGATATTGCCAAGGTTATGGATACCATGCGAGTGATGTCACGTAGACTAGGGATGCCGGCAGGAGAAAAAAGGGTGCCTATATTTCATGATGCCTTTCTCTCTTCTATCAAGCGTATGGGGAGAGTGTATGAACTGGGGATGATAGGTGACTATACATTAAAAAGTGGAGATGCATCTGTGAAGCTTAAGAGTGGTTCTTTAATGGAAGAGGCCAAGCTGGGGTGGCAGATGTTTAAAAAAGGGAAGCTCAAGCTCTTTCCTCGGAGGATAAAGGGGAGGGGGGAGATAAAGAGATTATTTAAATACTGAAAAGGGGAGGTCACATGAAAGTTTCATACTTTCCTGGTTGTTCTTTACATGGCACCGCAAGGGAATATGGAGAATCGATCGAGGCAGTTTGCAAAATCTTAGGTATTGAACTTAAGGAGCTCGATGATTGGAATTGTTGCGGAGCATCCTCAGCCCACAGTACCAATGAAGAATTAGCGATTGCTCTAGCCGCAAGAAATTTAGTGATGGCTGGGGAAAGTGGACTAAAAGATTTAATAATACCATGTGCTGCTTGTTTTCAAAGAACAAAAGTAGCTGAACATACACTGCTGAACAATCCGGATTCCTATAAGGATTTCGCTTTTAAAGGAGAGGTAAAGCCAAAAGATCTGCTCAGTTTTATTTGTGAAGATATAACCTTTAATGTCGTGAAGGAAAGGATTAGAAAGCCCCTAACCGGACTTAAGGCAGTATGCTATTACGGGTGTCTCACTATGAGGCCTCCTAAGATTACTGGAGCAAAAGACTATGAGAACCCTCAAAATATGGACCACTTGATGGAGATTTTAGGAGTAGAGGTTTACCCCTGGTCATATAAGACTGACTGCTGTGGAGGCAGTTTAGTATTGACTCGCCCCGATATCATAAGAACATTGGTAAATAAACTATATGAAGTGGCGCTCGAAACAGGGGCAGAGTGTATAGTAACAGCTTGTCCTCTATGTCAGGGTAATCTGGATCAACGCCAGGAAGAGATCTCCCGGGAATTTAAGAAAGACTATTACCTTCCCATATTTTATTTCACTGAATTGATGGGATTAGCAATGGGAGATAGCGAGGTTGATAAGTGGGTAGGAAGGCATTTAGTTGATCCCAGAAGGCTATTAAAATCAAAAAACTTACTCTAACTAACCCTGTGAGCAAAAGAAGTGTATGGTGGCAGAGGCGATAGAGATAAAAAAGATAAAGAGAAATAAAGGAGAGATTTCTCTCGCAGATCTTGTTACTAAAGAGAGTGGAACAGAGGTATATGGATGCTACCAATGTCAGAAGTGCTCCACTGGATGCCCAACGAACTTTGCCATGGATATACTTCCCCATCAGATAGTTAGAATGGTGCAACTTGGCTTGGAAAAGGATGTATTAACTTCAAAGACTATTTGGGTATGCGCCTCCTGTTATACCTGTAGTACCAGATGTCCCAATGATATCGACATTGCCTACATAATGGATGCCTTGAAGAAAATGGCGCTGACACACAAAGTTTCACTTGGCGAAAAGGATATCTCCACTTTTCATTCTTCCTTTCTTTCTTCAATCAAAGAGTTAGGAAGAGTCCACGAATTAGGGATGGTCAGGCAGTATAAAATTAGATCAGGAGGTATTTTTAAAGACATTCCGGCTATAATTAAGGAGGCGAAATTGGGGTGGAGGATGTTCAGAAAGGGAAAGCTGAGGCTATCTCCCCTTAGGATTAAAGGGGTTAAAGATATTAAGGAGATTTTTCAAAGAGGCAACCTATAAACTAATAGATACATTCCAACCTTTGTTCTTATGACTAATTAAAAGGTTTTACAGTTCTATGCGTGATAGCAATGCCTCAGGATCAAAAGAAAACAGCAATACCACTAGCAAAGAAGTAGGGGCTGTACTTATTGTTGGTGGTGGAATAGCAGGTATTCAAGCATCCCTAGATCTAGCTGAGTCAGGATACTATGTTTATTTAGTGGAACAGTCACCAGCTATCGGGGGAGTAATGTCACAGTTAGACAAGACGTTTCCTACCAATGATTGTTCCCTGTGTATACTTTCACCCAAACTGGTGGAATGTGGGAGGCATAGAAATATTAAAATATTCACCAATGCCCACGTCAGCGGTATTGAAGGTACACCAGGAAACTTTAGTGTTTCCATTATTCAAAAGCCTAGGTACGTTAATGAAGATAGATGTGTCGGATGTGGTGTCTGTGCTGAAAAATGCCCAGTCAAAGTTCTCGACAGTTTTAATGAAGGGTTAAATGAGAGAAAGGCGATTTATGTTAAATATCCTCAGGCGGTACCCTTGGTGTATACTATAGATGCAGAACACTGTCTATACTTTACTAAAGGGAAATGCCGATTGTGTGAGAGGTTCTGCGAAAGTAAGGCCATAGAGTATGAACAAAAGGAAAAGCAAATTACTATAACTATCGGCGCAATCGTTCTGGCACCTGGTTTTGATGAATTTGATGCTCAGCAAATAGCTAATTATGGATACGGACTCTATCCTAATGTGATTACGAGCATTGAGTTTGAGAGGATTCTGAGTGCCTCTGGTCCTTATCAAGGAGCGATAGTAAGACCATCTGATAAGACTCATCCTAAGAAGATTGCATGGATTCAATGTGTGGGATCGCGTGATACTATCTGCGGGAATGGATACTGTTCTTCTGTCTGTTGCATGTATGCCACTAAAGAAGCAATAATTGCCAAAGAGCATGAGAGTGAGATTGAACCTACTATTTACTATATAGATATCAGGGCGCAGGGAAAGGGATTCGATACCTATTTCGAGAGGGCACAGAAGGAATATGGTGTGAGATATATTCGTAGTATGATCTCCCGTGTTTCTGAAAGGCCAAAAACAAGAAATCTAGAATTAACCTATATTGATGAGAAAGGTGGGATACAAGAAGAAGAGTTTGAGTTAGTGATTCTTTCCTTGGGACTGAGACCATCTAAGAGCACACGGGAGCTTTGCGAAAAGTTAGGAGTTAAATTGAATGAATATGGTTTCTGTGCTACTCACCCCTTTTCCCCACTAGCTACTTCTAAGCCTGGTATTTTCGTTTGCGGACCCTTTCAGAGTCCAAAGGATATACCCGAGACCATTGCCCAGGCAAGTGGTGCGGCAGCATACTCGGCTGCTTTACTCTCTCGGGCCAAGGAAACTTTGAACACGACGAAGGAATACCCTGAGGAGATAGACGTTTCAGGACAAGAACCGCGGATTGGAGTCTTTGTCTGCCACTGTGGAATAAATATTGGAGGAGTAGTAAATGTACCTGAAGTAGCAGAGTATGCGAGAGGTCTAGAGGGGGTAATTTTTGCTATGGAGAATCTTTATACCTGCTCTCAAGATGCCCAGGAGAAGATAAAAGAAGTTATTAAAGAACATAAATTGAATCGGGTAGTAGTAGCCTCCTGTTCACCAAGAACCCATGAACCACTTTTTCAGGAAACTATCAGAGAGGCAGGACTTAATAAATATCTCTTTGAAATGGCTAACATCAGAGATCAATGTAGTTGGGTACATATGCATAACAAGGAAGAAGCTACCCAGAAGGCAAAGGATCAAGTTAAAATGATTGTGGCTAAATCCCGGCTCCTGGAATCATTAGAGGCGCCTATTGAAAAAGTCATTAAAAAGGGCTTGATCATTGGCGGGGGATTAGCAGGTATGACTGCTGCCCTAAACCTTGCACAACAAGGGTTTGAGACTTTCCTTATAGAAAAAAGTGATACCCTAGGAGGAAACCTAAAGAATCTATACTTTACTATAACTGGAAACGATCCACAGGAATTATTAAAAAATACTATTAAAGAGGTAGAAGAAAATCCTTTAATCCATGTAGTTACCAATGCTCAGATTAAAGAGATTACGGGTTATGTAGGTAACTTCAAAAGTAGAATCGAGATTGCGGCTAGTAGCAGTGATGCTAAAGAAGTGGAGCTAGAACATGGGGTGGTAATAGTAGCAACCGGCGGCGAAGAGAGTAAACCCGAAGGTGAATACCTTTATGGCCAGGATAAAAGAGTGATTACCCAATTGGAATTGGAAGAAAGACTCTCGGCTCCTCACACTCAACTCTCAACGCTCAACTCGATCGCCATGATCCAGTGTGTGGGTTCCAGAATTCCTGAAAGGCCCTATTGTAGTCGGATTTGCTGTCAGGATGCCATTAAGAATGCCTTGCATCTTAAAGAGAAGAATCCCAATGTTGAAATCTATATTCTTTACCGAGACATTAGAACTTATGGTTTCACGGAGGAATATTACCGTAAGGCACGGCAAAAGGGAATCATTTTTATTCGTTATGACTTAGAGAACAAACCTGAAGTCAGCATGGATGAAGGATCGCTAAAGATTACGGTTACTGATTTGTTCCTAGGAAAAACCTTAGTGTTATTTCCTGAACTTCTGGTGTTAAGCAGCGCCGTCATTCCTAGAGAAAATGAACAATTGGCCAAAATGTTGAAGGTGCCCCTGAGTGAAGGCGGTTTCTTCTTAGAGGCCCATGCCAAATTGAGACCGGTCGATTTTGCCACCGATGGGATATTTCTCTGTGGCATGGCACATTTTCCCAAAACGATTGACGAGACGATATCTCAAGCAGCAGCAGCAGCAGCTCGGGCATCAATAGTAATTTCCCATGATGTCATAACCGTGGTACCGATTGTTTCCACTGTTGATCAGAAAACTTGTGTGGGGTGTGGTTTATGTGAATCCCTATGTCCTTATAATGCCATCAGACTTGAACCATGGCCTGAAGGAGGGGAAAAAGCATTTACTATTTCTGCTTCTTGTAAGGGGTGTGGAGTCTGTGCTGCCAGTTGTCCCCAGCATGCAATAAAGATGAATCATTTTACTGATAGTGAAATTTCATCACAGATTGGGGCTCTAACAGTGATGAGGTAAAGATTACTTAATAAAAACAGTATGAATATGAGGAAGAAGTGAGCGAAAAAGTAATAAAACCATTTGAACCAAAGATTTTGGCTTTTCTCTGCAATTGGTGTGCTTATGCTGGTGCTGACCTGGCCGGAATTTCCCGCTTTCAATATCCACCCAATATAAGGGTAATAAGGGTCATGTGTTCGGGAAGGGTGGATCCTGTATTTATCTTGGAAGGGTTTATGGCTGGATTTGATGGGGTTATGGTCTTAGGATGCCACCCGGGTGACTGTCACTATTTGAGTGGTAACTATCAGTGTGAGAATAGGATCAGGTCAACGGAAAAACTTTTTCGGCTCGCTGGCTTTAATCAGGAAAGATTATACCTTGATTGGGTCTCTGCTGGAGAGGGGCAAAGATTTGCCGAGTTGGTAGATCAGTTTGTTAATAAGATTAAAGGATTGGATTCACTCAGGATAAATGAATTTTTAATTCGGCAGTTGCAGGCCATTAAAGGTGTTTTAGAGGGAGAGAGATTTCGTTGGTTAATGGGGAAAGGCCAAGAACTAGTAGAAAAGGGAAATGTTTATGGAGAAAAGGTATCTCAAGAAGAATTTGATGAGGTAGTAAACGAGGCCCGTACATCAGAATATTGGAAGAATATGATTTCACTTACCTTAAAGGAAGAGCCACTCACCACTGAAGAGATAGCTAAGAATCTAGGAATTGATGTGAAGAATGTTTATTCATACATAGTTGAGTTGTTAGGGGAAAACAGCTTAGGTTATGCACCTGGTCATGGAAATACACCCAAGTATATCGCCATGAGATAGAAAACCCACTTGTAGGTAAATCGGTAAGTGAAAAAGCGGAGGTTGGAAAATTGAGCACAAAAGTAGGATCAGTGCTGGTAATTGGAGGAGGCATTGGAGGTATGCAAGCATCCCTCGACCTGGCTGAATCCGGTTTTTTGACCTACTTAATGGATGCAGCACCCTCCATTGGCGGGAACATGGCCCATCTGGACAAGACCTTTCCTACCAATGATTGTGCTATGTGTATCATCTCTCCCAAGCTGGTTGAGTGCGATAAGCATATAAACATTAGAATAATCACCTATGGAGAATTAAGGAAGGTAGATGGAGAGGCTGGGAATTTTGAAGTTACCATAGCCAGACTTCCACGCTATATTGATGGAGAGAAATGTACCGGCTGTGGTGAGTGCGCCACACATTGTCCTGTTACTGCCATTGATCCCTTTAATGAGAATTTAAGTAAACGAAAGGCAGCTTATATCCTTTATCCCCAGGCAGTACCTAGGGTATTTGTTATTGATCGAGGGAAATGTATCGGCTGCGGTCTCTGTGAACATATGTGTCTGGCAAATGCCATTAAGTATGATGATAAGGAAGAGATGGAGAGTTTAAAGGTTGGTTCGATCATTGTGGCACCAGGTTTTGAACTCTTTAATGCGTACCAAAAGCCGGAGTATGGATTTGGACACTATGCCAATGTAATTACCTCTTTTGAAATGGAGAGGATTTTTAGTGCCTCAGGTCCTTATAAAGGACATATCCTAAGGCCTTTTGATGGGGAGTTCCCAAGAGAAATAGCCTGGATTCAGTGCGTGGGCTCACGTGATTTATTAATAAATAGGGAATATTGTTCGTCGGTCTGTTGTACCTATGCAACAAAACAGGCAATTTTGGCTAAAGATCACTATCGAGACAAGGTTGACGCTACTATATTCTATAATGATTTAAGAACCTTTGGTAAGGGCTTTGACCAGTACTATGATGCCGCAGTTAATAAATATGGAGTTCGCTATATAAAAAGCATGATCTCCACCATTAAGGAAACTCCTAGAGAAAAGAATCTTTTAATTAAGTATGTGTCTGATGAGGGAAAGATTAAAGAAGAGGAATTTAATTTGGTAGTGCTTTCTATGGGATTGGTTCCCGCTGCTTCTGTTAATAAGTTGGCAGCATGTCTTGATATTGAACTTAATCAATTTGGATTTTCCTGTTCCCCTCAGTTAAGGCCAGGAGAGACTTCCCGTAAAGGGGTTTATGTGGCTGGGGTATTTGAATCTCCCAAGGATATTCCTGAAACGGTTATGACAGCAAGTAATGCAGCTGCACTCTCTTCCGAGCTCTTAGCAAGCGAGCGGGGGACCATGATAACCAAGAAGGAATACCCCCTCGAGAAAGGTGTAACTGGAGAAGAACCCAGGATAGGTGTTTTTATTTGTCGCTGCGGCATCAATATTGCTGGAGTGGTTGATGTGCCTGCGTTGGTGGAATACGCTAAAGCCTTACCCCGCGTATTCTATGCTGAGGAGAACCTCTATACTTGTTCTACGGATACCCAAAAGAACATCACTTCGGCCATTGAGGAGCATGGCATTAACCGAGTAGTGGTAGCCTCTTGTAGTCCTCGTACCCATGAGCCCCTCTTTCAGGATACTATTCGGGAAGCGGGTTTAAATAAGTACCTCTTTGAAATGGCTAATATTAGGGATCAGTGTAGTTGGGTGCACGCAAACTACCCTCAGAAGGCAACAGAGAAGGCAAAGGATTTAGTGAGGATGGCAGTAGCACGAGCAGCCACTCTAGAACCTCTCAAAGAGATTTCCTTTGAGGTAAAACAGCAGGCGTTGGTAGTGGGAGGGGGACTCTCAGGAATAGTAGCATCACTCTCCTTAGCGAAACAGGGGTTTATAGTGTACCTCATTGAAAAGACGGCTCAACTAGGGGGAAACCTCAGGGATCTCCACTACACCTTAGAAGGGGCAAAACCCAAAGAGCACCTTGATTCTTTAATTAAAGAGCTGGAGGCGAATGATAAAATAACCGTGTATAAAAACACGGAGGTCGTTGAGTACTCTGGCCATGTGGGAAACTTTAAGAGTAAAGTCAGTTGGGAGGGAAAGGAATTTGAACTAGAGCATGGCGTAGTCATTGTTGCGACCGGTGGAGTTGAGTATAAACCTGAGGAGTATCTCTATGGCAAAAATGAGAGGGTGATCACCCAGCGGGAGTTAGAAGAGAAGATTGCAGGTGGCAATGGTGGACTCAAAGGGCTCAAAGAGGTGGTGATGATCCAGTGTGTGGGTTCAAGGGAACAGCCCAATCAGTACTGTAGTAGGGTATGCTGTTCTCAGGCAATTAAGAATGCACTTGCGCTTAAAGAGATACATCCAGAGGTTAAGGTGTATGTCTTATATCGAGATGTGCGTGCCTATAGCTTCAAGGAACTCTACTATCGAAAGGCTCGGGAGAAGGGCATAGTCTTCCTCCGCTATGGGCTTGAGGAAAAACCTCAGGTTTCTTCTGATAACGGGAGGGTAAAAGTGGTAGTAAAAGACGAGATGCTCCCCTCCGCGGTTACCTTTGCCCCTGACTATTTGGTGTTAAGTGCTGCCATCAGGCCTCATCCTGAAAACGAGAAACTTGCTACCATCTTTAAACTTCCCCTCACCCCAGATCGATTTTTCCTTGAGGCGCACATGAAATTAAGACCGCTTGACTTTGCCAGCTCAGGGATGTTTCTCTGTGGGTTAGCACACTCACCCAAATTTATAGATGAGAGCATCACCCAAGCGAAAGGTGCTGCGTCGCGGGCAGGAACCATCCTCTCCCAGAAGCAGATGTGGGTGGGCGGTGTGGTCTCGGTAGTTGATGGAGAGCGGTGCGCTGCGTGCTTAACCTGTGTGAGGGCATGCCCCTACCATGTGCCCCTGATTAATGCTGAGGGGGTAGCAGAGATTGAGGCGGCGTCATGTCATGGGTGCGGCATCTGTGCCAGTGTCTGTCCTCGTAAGGCAATCCAGTTACAGCACTACAAAGATGACCAGGTGATGAGCAAGTGTCTGGCACTCTTCTAGAGGGAAAGGTATCTTCACAGACCTAGGGGAAACGATGGGTGAATTTGAACCAAAAGTAGTGGCGTTTTGTTGTGAGTTTTGTGCCTATACCGCAGCTGACCTTGCGGGCTCCATGAGACTGGAGTACCCTCCCACGGTGAGGGTGATAAAGTTGATGTGCACTGGAAAGATAGATGTGCTCTATCTTCTCAAAGCCTTCGAAAACGGTATTGATGCTGCCTTCGTGGCGGGGTGAGCAGAGGGTGACTGTCATTTCCTGGAAGGAAATATCCGCGCAAAACAGAGAGTTAACTATACCAAGAGGTTGCTTGATGAAATCGGGATAGGAGGCAAGCGGCTTGAGATGTTTAATATGGGTGCCTCTGATGCCATCAAATTTGTAGAGGCCTCACTAGAGATGACCAAGCGTGCGCACGCATTAGGTCCAAACCCTTTGAAAAAGGAAGCATAGGAGTCGACATGATTGTAGCGCAAAGAAAACCGGTAGAGGAGATTAAGAGGGCACTTGAGGGGTACGAGAAGATTCTGATTGTGGGATGCGGCACCTGCGTGGCGGTATGCATGGCAGGAGGGGAAAGAGAGGTGGGAATACTTGCCAGCCTGCTTAAGATGTCTTTCCGTATGGAGGGGAAAGAGGTAGAGATTAGCGAAGTCACCGTTGAACGACAGTGTGATAAGGAATTTATGCAGCCGCTAGAAGAAAAGAGTAAGAACTATCAGGCAATCGTCTCCTTAGCCTGTGGCGTGGGGATTCAATTTCTCTCCGAGCTGTATGAAAATACAATAGTGTTACCCGGGGTTAACACCGTGTTTCTTGGGTCTAATGAGGGGGAGGGGGTGTGGCAGGAGCGATGCCGCGCCTGTGGAGAGTGTGTGTTAGCTGAGACCGGTGGCATTTGTCCGGTGACTATCTGCGCGAAGGGGTTACTCAATGGACCGTGCGGAGGTACCAATGAGGGGAAGTGCGAGGTAGACAAGGAGAAGGATTGTGCCTGGACCCTGATTTATAAAAGGTTGGAGAAGCAGGGAAAGCTTGACCATATTCGTAAGATTTTCCCCCCTAAAAACTATCGAGTTCAGACAAAGCCCGCTCGTCTAGTTCACGAATTATATCAGCAGAAAGGAGAGACGTAAGTAATGGCATGCTCATTTAAGGAAGCAGTCGATTCAGGAAAATTTGTGGTGACTGCTGAGATTGGTCCTCCCAAAGGTACCGCTATAGAGGAGATGGTTCACCACATTGATTTACTCAAAGACAAGGTAGATGGCCTCAATGTGACGGACAATCAGAGTTCGGTAATGCGTCTCAATTCCCTCTCGGTGTGTCACCTCATTAAGGAGAGAGGGGGAGAGCCGATTTTGCAGATGACCTGTCGTGACCGAAACCGTTTGGCCTTGCAATCAGATTTACTGAGTGCTAACATTTTAGGTATCAGAAACCTCCTCTGCTTAACCGGCGATTATATTACGGTAGGAGACCATGTCGAAGCCAAACCAGTGTTCGATTTAGATTCTGTGCAATTACTCCAAGCCGTACAGCTGCTCACACAGGGTAAGGATCTTGCAGGAAATGAGCTCCACGGTGCTGCTCAGTTTTATGTAGGTGCCATTGTTACTCCTGAGGCACACCCTTTAGAACCCCAGTTACTCAAGTTTGAAAAGAAGGTGAAGGCCGGCGCATCCTTCTTTCAAACCCAAGCCATCTATGATTTAGAGAAATTTAAGGAATTTATGAACTATGCCCGCCAGTTTAAGGTGAAGATGCTCGCAGGTATTGTCCTTTTAGTTTCTGCTGGTATGGCGCGCTACATGAATGCCAACGTTCCTGGTATCTTTGTTCCTGATAATCTGATTGAGGAGATGAGCAGTGCCCCTAAAGGTAAAGCGCTCACCAAGGGTATTGAAATTGCAGGAAGGATGATTAGGCAGCTCAAGGAAGAGGCCATTTGTGACGGAGTCCACATCATGGCGATAGGAAAGGAGACCGTGGTTCCCGACATCTTAGCGGCAGCAGGATTAGCATAGTTAAAAAGGCGGCTGCCCGCACGGAAATAAAAAATAGCGTTATCAGCCTTTACTATCGAAGAAAGGAGAAGGGATGAACTTGAGTGAGCTTTTAAACTCCAAACCTTTTTCTATAACTGTGGAGGTCATTCCCCCAAAGGGAAATGACCTCTCAATTTTTTTAGGTGATCTTGAACGGGTTAAGGGGAGAGCGGATGCCATTCTGGTGAGAGAGCTCCCCAGTGCGGTGATGCGGTTAGGAGCGCTTTCCACAGGAGTTTTTCTGAAAGAGAGAGGATTTGCTCCCATTGTAGAGTTTACCTGCCGCGATCGAAATCGCTTGGCCCTGCAAGCTGACCTGCTCGGTGCCTCCGTACTAGGCATTGAGAATATCTTGGTAACCTTAGGGGAAGATATCAAAAGTGGTGACCACCCCGAGGCTCGTGCGGTGTTTGATTTAAATGATAATGAATTGCTTGAGACGATTGAGAAGATGAGGCAGGGCTCTGATTTAGCTGGTAATAGTCTACAAGGGTCTCCCTCACTCGCCGCAGGTGCGAGCGTGGTAGTGGATGAGAGAGAGATAGAGAGGGCCATTGCTGAGGTAGAGAAAAAGATGAGCCTGGGGGCACGTTTCATTATGACCTCACCTATTTTTAAGCCAGCTCTTCTAGATCGATTTATGGGAGGGGTTAAGAAGTGTAAGCTTCCTATTCTCACCAGTGTTCTTTTATTAAAGTCAGCAGGAATGGCCAATTATCTTAATAAAAATATTCCTGGTATTTCCATCCCTGAGGAGATGATTAAGAGACTGCTCAAGAGCTCTGACCGTGGAAGGACCAGCGTTGAGCTTGCTTCAGAGCTGATAGCGGAGTTAAAGGAACTGTGTCAAGGGATTAATGTGGTGCCGATAGGGTGGGAAAGTAAAGTCCCTGCGCTCCTTGATCTTCTAAAGATGTAGCGGGTTGGAAAATACGCTGAGGTATAACATTCATGCAGCACTTTAAATTAATCGTGGAGATGGGTAATGATGGGATCATGGTGTTTGATAAGCACCACACCATTGAGTTTGCCAACAAAATGGCTTCAGAGATTACCGGGTACTCAAACGAAGCATTAGTAGGGATGGATTTTACCCTGCTGCTTGATGAAAAGGGCACACGCCTGCTCAACGATATGAAACCACAGGTAGAGAGGGTCAAAAATTTTAAAGTATGCTCAGAGATTAAAATCATCACCGCCTCCAAAGAATATAAAGAGACAGAGGTCTGCATTGCCTCAGATGAAGAAGAGGGAAGCATCAAGACCTATGCCTTTATCAGAGACATTTCTCACCGCAAGAAAATAGAGTACGAGCTGAGGAGAACCTCGCAGTTTTTTAAAAACCTGCTTGAGGGGTCGGTGAATGGTATTATCATTGCTGATATGAAGGGGAAGATCATTCTCTTTAATGAGATGGCAGGCAAGATCTTAGGCTACAGACCAGAAGAGATGCTGGGTAAACATGTGACCGCCTTCTACCCCAGCTCTGAGGCGCATGAGATTATGCGTAAGCTCAAGAGTAATGACTATGGGGGACGGGGGAAGCTCACCGCGACGCCGTATCTGCTGCTTAACAAAAGTGGGGAGCAGATTCCTATCAATATGTCTGCATTTTTGGTGTACGAGGAGGGCAAAGAGGTCGCGAGCGTCGGCGTCTTTACTGATCTTCGGGAAAAGATAAGGATGGAACAGAAGCTGCAAAAAACTCAGCTCCAGCTGATTCAGTCAGAGAAGATGGCCTCATTAGGAAAACTCGCTGCAGGGGTTGCCCATGAGATCAATAATCCTCTTGGTGGGATTCTGATCTACGCCAATCTGGTAAAGGAAGAGATGAAGCCAGAGAGCCCGCTCCGTGAAGATGTGGATAAAATAATTACTGAAGCAACTCGTTGTAAGCAGATCGTAAAGGGGCTGTTAGAGTTTGCCCACCAGACAGAGGAGAAATTGGAACCCACCAACATCAATCAAAATATTGAGCAGTGTCTTTCCCTCTTACAGAATCAGTCACTCTTTCACAACATTAAAATTGTTAAATCACTGGATCCTCTGATACCGCTGGTGAAGGGGGATACCAGTCAACTCAATCAAGTCTTTACTAATATTATTGTCAATGCGGCGGAGGCCATGGAGGGCGGGGGAGTGCTCACCATTAAAACCGGCGTGCGTCAGGAAGAGAGGGTGATCCACATTGAATTCCGTGATACCGGCTGTGGTATTCCAGAAGAAATACTGCCTAATATTTTTGACCCCTTCTTCACCACTAAGGAAGTAGGCAAGGGTACCGGTTTAGGATTGAGTGTTTCCTACGGAATTATTGTGGAGGGGCACAAGGGCGCTATTTCAGCTAAGAGTAGAAGAGGTGAGGGGACCACCTTCGTAATTGAACTTCCTATCGCTAATTCAGGAGGGGTAGAGCGGTGAGAAAAGAAGCAGCAGTGGTAGAGATCTCGTCACATAACACCCCAGGGGAAAAGGTTGGGGCGGTGCTGGTAGTTGGTGGTGGCATTGGGGGAATGCAAGCGAGCCTCGATCTCGCCAACGCCGGTTTTAAGGTGTACTTAGTTGAAGAGACCTCTGCCATTGGTGGGCGGATGGCTCAGCTGGATAAGACCTTCCCCACCAATGACTGCTCTATGTGCATCATGTCTCCCAAGTTGGTAGAGGTGGGACGGCACCTCAATATCGAGGTCATCACCAATGCTGATATTGAGGCGGTTGAAGGGGAGACGGGTCATTTCAAGGTACACGTCGTGAAACGTCCCCGCTACGTTGATCTCACCAAGTGTACTGCCTGTGGAGAGTGCGTTACCAAGTGCCCGGTGGAGCTGCCTAACGAATTTGATGAGAACCTCTCTACCCGCAAGGCCATCTATAAAAGGTATCCCCAGGCGACCCCCAATGCCTTTGCCATAGAAAAGAGAGGGGTCTCTCCATGTAAAGCCCATTGCCCTGCGGGGATTCATGTGCAGGGTTATGTGGCGCTTATTAGCCAGGGAAAGTTTAAAGAGGCACTCTCTTTAATCAGGAGAAATAACCCCCTGCCCGCTGTCTGTGGACGGGTCTGCACTCATCCCTGTGAGGGCGCGTGTACCCGGAAGAAAGTGGATGAGCCCCTCGCCATTATGTCACTAAAAAGGTTTGTAGCTGATTGGGAAGCTTCAGGAGGAGAACCGGAGACGCCTCCTGTAGGGAGTAGAAGAGAGGAGAAGGTGGCAATTGTAGGTGCGGGACCTGCGGGGCTATCAGCAGCCTTTTATCTTGCTCTAGAGGGCTATCCGGTTACCATTTTTGAGGCACTTTCTGAACCAGGGGGAATGATGCGGTGGGGGATCCCTAGTTACCGGCTCCCTCGGGAAGCTCTCATGAGAGATATTGAATATATTCAACGGCTAGGGGTGGAAATCAAAACCAACACACCCATAGGATCAGTGATTACCCTCAGCACGCTCTTGGAACAGGGCTTCAAATCCATTTTCCTAGGGGTGGGGGCTCAGCAGAGTGTGAAATTGGGGATCGAGGGAGAAGAGTTGGAACGGGTACTACACGGAGTAGATTATTTGCGGGAGATGGGTTTAGGTAAAGAGGTGAATCTAGGCAAGCGGGTCGCAGTCATTGGTGGAGGAAATGTAGCGATTGATGTGGTGCGCACGGCGATAAGAAAAGGTGTGAAAGAGGCGTTAATCATCTATCGTCGAAGCAGGGAGGAGATGCCAGCCCTTCCTGAAGAGGTTATGGAAGCTGAAGAAGAGGGGGTTATCCTCAACTATCTGGTGGCACCAAAGAGAATTGTGGGGAAGGATGGAAAGGTAGGTGCCCTCGAGTGTATTCGTATGGAGCTTGGGGAACCGGATGCGAGTGGGCGGCGCCGACCCGTACCCATCCCAGGGTCTGAATTCATCCTAGAGGTAGATGCGGTTGTTCCTGCCATTGGTCAATCAACTGATTTTTCTTTCCTCCCCGTAGGGAAGGGGTGGGATATGAGCGAGAGAGGTACCCTTAACGTAGACCCCCTCACCTATGCAACGAATGTCCCAGGCGTCTTTGCGGGTGGAGATATGGTAACAGGACCCGCAACAGTGGTGGAGGCGATAGCGGCGGGCAGGGAAGGAGCTATCTCCATAGCTCGATACCTCCAAGGTATGGACCTGCGTGAAGGTCGAGGGAGAGAGCGTCCCATGGTGGAGGTAACACCCGAGGGAGTGAAAGAGGAGTTGCGGTATACGCCGACCAAGGTTACCGTTTCTCAAAGAATAAACGATTTTCGGGAAGTACAGCAGGGTTTTACGGAGGAGGAGGCTTTAGCTGAAGCCAAACGCTGTCTCAATTGTGGAATCTGCAGTGAATGTCTGCAGTGTGTGGATGCTTGTTTACCTGGTGCCATCAACCATGAAATGGAGGAACAAGGGGAAACCTTGAACGTTGGCTCCATCATTTTGACTCCAGGGTTTGAAAAATCGGATCCTCACCTGAGAGGAGAATTTGGCTACGGACGATATCCCAATGTGATCACTAGCCTGGAATTCGAGCGTATCCTCTCTGCCTCGGGCCCCTTTCAGGGGGAGGTAAGAAGGCCTTCAGATGGTCTTCACCCTAAGAGGATTGCCTGGATCCAGTGTGTGGGGTCTCGCGATGGGAGTCGCAATCGCGCCTACTGCTCAGCGGTGTGCTGCATGTATGCCACTAAAGAGGCACTCATTGCCAAAGAGCACGATGCTGCTATTGAACCTACCATCTTCTTTATGGATATCCGGGCCTATGGGAAAGGGTTTGATGCCTACTATGAGAGGGCAAAAAGGGAATATGGCATACGATACATTCACTGTATGGTCTCTCGGGTGGTTGAACAACCGGCGAGTAGGAATCTGGAGTTGACCTACATTGATGAGCAGGGGAAGGTTACCTCAGAAGGGTTTGATTTAGTAGTGTTGTCAGTGGGGATGGTTCCTTCAGAGAATACCAAAAGGTTAGGTGAAAAACTGGGGATTGCCCTCGATCAGTATGGATTCTGTCAGACTGGGGAGTTGAATCCTGTAGCAACCAGTAAGCCAGGGGTTTTTGTGTGTGGGGTCTTTCAGGGACCTAAGGACATTCCCGAAACGGTTGCCCAGGCAAGTGGAGCGGCTGCCTGTGCCTCAGGGCTTTTAGCTTCAGAACGGGGAAGGCTGGTGAAGAAGAGGGAATTCCCCCAGGAGAGGAGCATTGAGGGAGAAGCTCCTCGCATTGGGGTGTTTGTCTGTCGGTGTGGGATTAATATCGCAGGAGTAGTTGATGTTCCCGCGGTTAAAGAATATGCCGCAACGCTATCACATGTTGTCTACGTGGATGAAAATCTCTTTACCTGTTCTCAAGATACTCAGGGGAAAATCATGGAGGCGATTAAGGAACAGGGGTTGAATCGGGTAGTGGTTGCCTCCTGCTCACCTCGAACTCACGAGCCTATGTTTCAGGAGACTATCCGGGAGGCAGGGTTAAATAAGTACCTCTTTGAGATGGCGAATATTCGTGATCAGTGTAGCTGGGTACATATGCAGGAGAAGGAAAAGGCAACAGAGAAGGCAAAAGATCTGGTACGAATGGCGGTTGCCACTGCATCGCAGATTGAGCCACTGCGGGAGTTAGCGCAAGGGGTGTATCATAAGGGGTTAGTGATCGGGGGTGGGGTAGCGGGGATGACCGCAGCGCTCGGGCTCGCAGAGCAGGGTTTTGAGACCTTTTTAGTTGAAAGGGAGGAGCGGTTGGGTGGTAGCCTGCAGCACCTCTCCACTACGATTGAGGGCTTGGATGTGCAGTCGTATCTGAGCGGGTTGATAGAGAAGGTGAAGAAGAACCCCCTGATTCAGGTCTTCACCCAGGCACTCATTGTGGGTCACTCTGGTTTTGTGGGGAATTTTAAAACCGAGCTCATGATAGGACCTGGCATGTATGCCAGGACATTTGAACACGGTATCACCATCGTTGCTACGGGGGGTGAGGAGGAAAAGCCGCATGAGTACCACTACGGTGAGGATGAGCGGGTTTTGACTCAACAAGAATTTGAAGCGCATCTCACAAAAGAAGATCTCTCCTCCCTTAATTCGCTAGTGATGATTCAGTGTGTGGGGTCACGCAATGAGGAGCATCCCTACTGCAGTCGTATCTGCTGCGCCGTTGCCATAAAAAATGCACTTGCCTTAAAAGAAAAAAACCCCCGCGCCTCAATTTATATCCTCTACCGGGATATTCGTACCTATGGATTGCTGGAACGCTACTATGAAAAGGCACGCAAGAAGGGGATTGTGTTTATAAGGTATGAGGCAGAGAGAAAACCTACCGTTGAGCTGAAGGAGGGGAGGATTATCGTGACAGTGGATAACCCACTCCTCAGAGGGAGCATGCTCCTTACCCCTGATATGGTGGTAGTGAGCACCGCCATTGTAGCCAGGGAAAATGAGGAACTAGCGACCATGCTGAAAGTTCCCCTCACGCAAGAGGGGTTCTTTCTTGAGGCACACATGAAGCTAAGACCTGTGGATTTTGCTACGGAGGGAATTTACCTCTGTGGGCTTGCTCACTCCCCAAAGCTGATAGGTGAATCAGTCTCTCAGGCGTTTGCGGCGGTAGCCCGTGCCTGTACGGTACTCTCCCAGGATCATATTCAGGTGGGGGGAGTGGTATCGGTGGTAAATGAGGATCTCTGTGCGGCATGCTTGACCTGTGTGAGGGTATGTCCCTACAGGGTACCAGTGATTAACGAAAGAGGTGTGGCAGCAATTGAACCTGCCAAGTGTCAGGGGTGTGGTATCTGTGCCTCAGACTGCCCCGCCTCTGCTATTGAGCTCCAGCACTTCAAGGATGCTCAAATTATTGCCAAATGTGATAGTGTCTGGAGGGAAGCAGGGTAGAGATGAGTGAGTTTGAACCTAAAATTGTGGCATTCTGCTGTCACTTCTGTGCCTATACTGCCGCGGATCTCGCAGGTTCCATGAGGCTGCAGTACCCTTCTACTATCAGGGTGATTAGAGTTCCCTGCACCGGGAGGGTGAAGGTGTGGTATCTGCTCAGGGCTTTTGAAAAGGGGGCTGATGGTGTGTATGTGGCGGGGTGACTGGAGGGCGATTGCCATTTCCAGTTAGGAAATATCAGGGCTAGAAAGCGAGTAGGGTATGCGAAAAAGATTTTAGAGGAGATAGGTGTGGGAGGGGAGCGAATAGAGATGTTCAACCTCTCAGCTGCCATGGGTCCTCAGTTTGCCGGGATAGTACGTGAGATGACAGATAGAATCAAGAAGTTGGGTCCTAGCCCATTCAAAGTTAAGGATGCCAAGGAGGTGTTGGAACAAGAGTTAACTGTCCTCTCATCGCAGATAGGAAAGAAAATATAATATTGTATGGTGAGGCAATCTCATGATTATTGGGAAGAGAAAACCCATAGAAAAAATCTTATCCATGATAACACCCCACAAAAAGGTAGTGGTAGTAGGGTGTAAGGGATGTGTGACGGTGTGCTCAGCTGGTGGTGAGAATGAGGTTCGTATTCTTTCCTCAGCGCTACGCATGGCTAGGATGAAAGGGGGGGAAGACCTGGAGGTGCTGGAGTCAACTATTGAACGTCAGTGTGATCCAGAGTACATTGAACCGCTGCGCAAGTTTGTGGGAGAAGTTGATGCCATACTT
>Ga0315285_10000111_pt1 | contig 78468 bp, 78 predicted proteins | sample YL17G09_36_MG_FD_203698 | JGI IMG/M metagenome (GOLD analysis project Ga0315285, IMG submission 203698) | Sediment microbial communities from Yellowstone Lake, YNP, Wyoming, USA - YL17G09_36 | ecosystem: Environmental > Aquatic > Freshwater > Lake > Sediment | place: USA: Wyoming | collected... | reverse complement strand
GAAATGTCCCTCCTTGCGGTTAGTGTTTTTTTATCTGAATCCATTTTAACCTCTATTGACGGGCATTTCGAGCTTTTTTTTGGATTTCTTAAAAATAATTACACTTATTTAGAGACTAGTAAGCATCATTTCTTGCTAAATGACAACTCTAACGGTCACCCTTTTCTTCCCTGACCTCTTTTATGGCATGGGAAACATCAGACTCGATTTCTTCTGGAGTGTATTGCGAAGCACGATTTTGTATTTTTCTTATAATACGAGCAAATCGATTCTGCCATTCATCAATAGAAACTATCTTTATTGCAACTTTTTCATGTTCTTTTACATCTACATGTTGAATAGGTTTAAAAACACCGTTTTCAAAAATTGCATCTATTACCTTAGACATAAAATAAAGCCTCCTTCTTTGCTGCTTTCATTTGAATTGTTTTGCTAAGCCTTATAAATAACTTATCAAAGGTTTCTGTAGTTTGAAACCTCATATCATCTTTTGCCTTTTATTAATTCGTAAAGAGAATTTCTTTCTTTGATTTTCCCCTGTCTGTGATCCTTCTCTGAAGACTCAAGCTTTCTTAAAAATTCCTTTTTAAATAAACCGGCCGAGCTACAAAATGACTCAAAATCCTCTTTTTTTATTTTTAAGTTAATATACTCAGCAGTCTTTTTTGAAACTTTCGCCTTAAGAATAGCTATTTTATTCTCCAAAATAAAGTTCCTGAACTATCAGTCTTTTTTTCTCTTGTTTTCATTCATCTCAAACCCTTCATCGCATCCACGAACTTCAATATAATTAATTATGCTCCCGCAATACTCTTATTGTCAAGAACAAACTAAACGGTCAAGACAGCAGGAATAGGGGTCATATCTTAAATCTTAACTATTCATTCAGTTCAGAGAATAGTCCACAGACCACAGTCCATAGTCGACAGCAAAAGATAAAAAAACAAGATGCAGGATAGAACAGTTCACAGTTGTCAGTACACAGTAAAATATGATGTGAGATTAAAAATTAAATTACTGCAAACCGTCAACTGGGAGCTGTTAACCGACTGATAAATCCCCTGAGTTAAACGAAACAAACTTGTTTAACCGGGCAGGCGAAATTCTAAACAATAGCAACATTCAAATGTTCAAAAAGTTACATGATGCACGCTTGCAGGATAAGATCCATCTTACTGTTTAACTCTTCAAACATAATCTCATATCGCTCTTTTCTTCTCGTCTTTTCAGTCATGTCCATCCCCTCAGAACTATTCCATGAAACTCAATGGAGATATTCCAATAATCTGAAGTTGTTAATGATTTAAAAAGAGTCCATGGTCCAGCATGATGCGCGTCTCATGCTTCAGGTTGAACGCTGCACGGTATACAGACAACAGTAAACGGATCACGATCCACGGTAAGGTACTAAATTCCTTGCTTTTACTACAATGGAGTGGTATTTAAATCACATAACTTTATATCGCTCTATTGAGTAGCCACTCTCTTCAAAATGCCCTCTCACCATTACAGCTATGGATAAACATCTTATCAAACAATACAAAGCTCAAATAAAGACTATTCTAAAACAAAAAGATTCAGTAGTATTTGCCTATCTCTTTGGCAGTGCGGTAACTGGATTTCTCACCCCCATGAGTGACCTAGATATTGCAGTCTACGTAAGTTCAGATTATACGACGGAACGACTTAACCTCATCGGTTGTCTGCTAACGGCTTTGAAAACGGACTTCATTGATTTGGTCATTTTAAATATTGCACCCTTACCTCTCAGGGCGCGGATCATTCAAAATAAAGAAGTAGTAATTGATAAAAATCCTTCCATACGCTACTCTTTCGAATCATTGACATTGCGACAATATTATGATTTCTCCTTAAAAGAAAAGCATATTTTTGAAAGGAGATTCCAACTTGCTCGATAAAAACCTCATCCTACGCAAAATAACTGAATTGGAAGAGTATAAGTCTCAACTTGAAGAATATAAAAACATTACCGTTACTCACTATCAGAACGACTGGAAAACGCAGCGTATCATCGAAAGAACACTTCAGCTCATGATAGAGGTGTGCGTTGATATAAGTCATCATATACTAGCCGACAGAAAATGGAGAATTCCTACAAGTTACTCTGATACCTTTTCAGTACTTTTCGAGCAAGGTCTTGTTGAAAAAAAGCTATGTGAAACGCTTCAGGATATGGTTAAATTTAGAAACATTCTTGTACACGATTATGAAAAAGTTGATCCCGAAATAGTTACTGGCTTATTGAAAAATAATTTAAATGATTTTCTCCTGTTCAGAGACGCAATCCTTAAAATTATTCAGAGTGAATAAAATCACTTCCGATTATGAATAGCAAAATCAACAAAATATTGAATACACTCATAGAGAACGCTAAGAAGGATAGTACCATACTGGCTCTACTTTTATTTGGCAGCACCGTCCGGAAAGATCATCACAGGAATTCAGATACAGACATTTGTTTAGTGCTCATGCCCCGACCATATACGCCCAGAGAGCTTTCACAAAAAAAAATAACTTACCTCAAATCATTCGATCTCGATATCCAGATTCTCCAGCAGCTCCCTATCTACATCAGGAAAAGGGTTATACAAGAGGGTAAGGTTTTATACTGCAGGGATGAAAACATGCTCTATGAAATGGTATTTACAGTCATTCGCGAGTATGCTGATTTCGAACACATATACCGTGAGTATCTACAAGAAGTTGCACATGCTAGATAAAGACCGCATCTTACGTAAAATTGATGATCTGAATCTGTATCTCGAGGAATTGAAACAAATTCTTCCAGCATATTATGAAGAGTATCAAAAAGTTGAGAAAAAACGTAGTTGCGAAAGGCTACTACACTTGTGCATAGAATGTGCTGTTGATGTGTGTAAACTTTTTGTTTCTGGATTGAAGCTGGGGCTGCCCTCCGAAGAAAATGATCTATTTGATAAATTGCAAAAAAAAAGGGTTCTCTCAAAGAAGATGTGCGCTCTCCTAAAAGAAATGAGGGCTTTTAGAAATATACTCATTCATGAATATGCGAGCGTAGATGATGAGTTGGTGTATGAGAAGGCGAGCACAAGATTGGGAGACTTTGAGAAGTTCAAAAAAGAAATATTAAAAGCCTTATAAAAGGAAATTTGGGATCAGTTTAATTGCAAGAACAGCAGCTAAAATCTTTGAATCTTTTTCTTTTCGTATCATTTTCTAGCTTCACCAATTTTTTTCAAATACTCCTTCTCTTCAACTATCGACACAAAATCTATCAAGGATCGTTCAATCTCCATCAGGGCTATTCTCTTGTCTTCCATCGTAAGAGATTTAAACTTTTTTAAAGCATCTTCTTTCACCTCCATTACAACTACATCAGAGGTATAAAGATCTACATCTTCGAGAGAAATCAGCTTTGATTCATTGCCTTCAAAAAACGTACCTGAGATAATTACATTAGCATCTAAAAACTTTTTTCTCAATTGAGTATCTTCCCCCACTCTCTGAGCATGTTCCTCTCAGTTATCTTTTTTCTCTTCGCCAATGCTCTTAAAAAACTCTACTCACCCTTCGTCACTGCCTGGCCGTACTCCCTGGCCGAGCTCAGGTAAGGCGGGCAAGACAACCAAGTTGTTGTCTGATTTCTTAATTTTTACGAGACCATCAATTATAGTCCTGTTTCTTTTTTTAATTGTGCATGACTTTTCCACTTTTTATTCTTCAACTTAACCTCCAAAGCCGATAAATAATCAGCTTTATCTTCTGCAATTTCTTTAAGCCTTTTGTACTCCTTATAATCCATTACAACTGCAACCGGCTTTTTGCCTTCTTTAACGATTTGCGTCTTAATCATGATAAGCCTCCTTTCGGTGCTTTACTTCATGGATAAATATTACATTCTCATCATCATTAAATATTACGCGATAATTCCCAACCCTGATTCTTTTAAAATGTCCGTATTTCCCTTTCAGGATCTTAATGTCAAATTTGCCACGAGGGTTCCCGCTATAATTCTCGATTTCTCTCAATATCATTGAAGCACTTTTTTTGTCACCTTTGGTTATTCTTTTCACCTGACTTACTGCTCTTTCAGAATATTTAATTTCCATAAGATTGACAAAATACCCTATTATTGGATTAACTATAGGAAATCTTCAGTGTGTATCAATCTAGAAAAGACAGGATATTAAAACATGCCTCTACATGAGGAAGGCAATTGAATATCTTTCCTTGTTCATGTAAATGCTACATTTTTAACATTCGGAAACGGTTTGGTCAATAAATTTGTGGATAATGAGAACAGCCTACTTCAAACTGCAGGATGCAGGACATGCTCAGTTTACAGTTGTCAGTTTACAGTCAAAAAAATAAACACAGGTTGCTCGTTACGGGTTACGAGTCATTTTAGCTGGTTAGCTTGCCAGCCTGCAGGCTAAGAACTGACAACCGTCAACTGATCCCTGGTATCAGCTTATGGAGATTGCCACACTCCCTTGGTCGCTCGCAATGACACTATGATGTATTTCCCTGATCCCTGTTTTATTTACTGACAACTGAAAAACGGTCTACAGACTAGGGTTATAATTCATCACAAGTAATACACGGGAACAAAGATTACCTTAGTCTTTTCCCTCTTCATCAAGCCCCAATAATCTTTTGTCAGCACTACCGCATACTCAGGCTTAAAGGAATCAATAAAGCTTGCGAGGCTCCTCGAGAGTTTCTCTGCCTTAAACGTTGAATATTTTACCTCAACAGGCACTATAAAGTCTTTGATAGTTATGACAAAATCTACCTCTGCACCAACCTTGGTGCGCCAAAAATTGATCTTGTTCACACCACCCCATAATTCATGCAATCTAATAAAAACAGCATTCTCTACTATCGCACCTGCATCAGGGCGCATATCCAGAGCGTTCATATTATCCACCAGGTGATTTCTAAAACCTAAATCTGCAAAGAATATCTTTGGATTTTTTGAGAGCTCCTTCTGCCGGTTCTTAAAAAATGGTTTTACTTCCCTACTCACATACGTTTCTTGCAATATGGCGAGATGTTTCTTGAGTTGACGATAATCAAGCTGTGATACCTGACTTAAATTCTGATACATGACAATAGTGCCTACCTGTGTCGCCAGGTATTGAGAGAGCAGAAAAAGGTTTCTCTCGGTTGCTAATTCCAAAAGCGTTTTTATATCCTTCAAAATGTAATTATTATAGATGTCGCTCAGCAGTTTCCTCCGAACCTCATCGCCTTTCGCTACCACTACTGCGGGATACCCACCCCACACACAGAATTTCTCATAGTGCCTCTTCATCTCTTTATTAAACACGTCCACTCCTCGTTGTAGCTTAAGCCCCTTACCAGTAAATAACCCTCTCACTACTTTTTCATTACCTTGAGCGTATAGTACCTCCAGTCTTTTATCCCTTGCCCTCAGGTACTCTCTAAAATTAAAAGGTGGAAGGTCAAAATGTAAAAGCCTCCCTACCATAAACTTTCCCACGTGAGCTTTAATATCGAGAGATGATGACCCGGTAATAAATACTTTAATACCCTTTACCGTATCATAGATTAACTTCAATTTTTGCCCCCCATCAATAGCATATTGAAACTCATCAATCATTAAATAAAACGTTTTGAAATGATTAGATTGCATATATGAGGAAACAAACGCAATGGGGTCTCTCTCAAATTGCAGAAGCGCGATTCGATCTTCAAATGTTACTGTTTTAATAAAATCTTTATTTATTTTTAGCTTTTTGCACAAATGGGTTCTTACCATCTCTAAAAAGGTAGTTTTACCAGACTGCCGTGGTCCAACAATGGCAATAAATTCCTTCCTCAGTAAAAACGGAACTATCTTTTCCATCAAGTCTCTTTCGATAATCATAGCAACCTCACTATATTTACACTAAATGCAAAAATAGTATAACTCATTTAGCTGATATGTCAAACATTATATGCAGGATGCACGCTTGCAGGGTGCAAGCGAAATCCCAAATCCAAAGAACCAAATATCAAACAATTACAAATGCGAATATTGAAATCACAAGAAGCTGGCACGCGTGCACGCTCGCAAGCCTGCAAGGCGAATGATCAATCCTAAACACCTATCAAAATCCAAATGTGCAAAACAAAACCACGAAGGGCACGAAGAACACGAAGGAAATAGTCCACGGTCGATAGTCAACGGTAAAAGAGAAAATACATGATGCAAGATATAACAGTCCACAGCGTTCAGTCCGCAGTCCATAGACAAGAGTCCATAGTCGATGGTCCATGGTAAAACCTGCAATAAGCAATAGACAACAGGCGGAAGGCAAGAAACAAGATACATGATCCAAGATGCAAGTCACATGATAAATCCGAAATTCGAATATCGAAATGCTAAAGAGGAAAGCAATGAGGCGGGGTACACGTTACAGGATGCAAGATATAGGATAAATAAATTCTAATGTGAAGGTTCTATTTAAATCGAAAGCTTCTTTTCTACTACCTCTATTCTCCTCTCATGATCATCTTGTTTGTTTCCAACTCTATCAATTCTTTGCCCAAGTCTCTTTTCCGTGTCTTCTATCTTCTTATTCAAACCAGTTGCGACAAATTCTATCTTGTGAGTTAAATCATCTCGTATCTCTTCCCTCTCTCGTTTTGCTTCCTCAAACTTACCACCAAATTCTCTATAACCCTCAAGTACCAGGTCCATTTTACTATTCACTTCTTCAAATAAGATTTCATATCGCTCTTTTCTTCTCTTCTTCTCTACCATAGTACATCCATCACAACTCGTTTACTTCTTCTTGTCAGCATTATCCACATATAGTTCTGCTATTGTCAAGAAAATTGAAAAACAAAAGGATGCAAGTTTCAAAATGCAGGAGGCAGGGTGAAATAAATCCGAAATTCGAAGCACGAAATCCGAAATAAGCTCATAATTCAAATATCAAAGGATCAAAATAAAGCCACGAAGAACACGAAGAAAAATTGTCAACAGTCCATAGTCGATGGTCCATAGTTAAAAATAAGATGAAGGATCTAAAAAAATAAATCAATTATCTAGTGTTACTTAGTGAGGTCAATAAGGCCTTATGATAACAGTTAAAAAAGATGGATATAATCAATATACAACACAAGTTTCTTTTGAGGACTCACCATAAATATTAAAAATCTGGATATTGTTTTTAAATCAAGGGGCCTGCGGGTACCAGAGGTGATCAAGGAATTGAGAGGAATGGTTAGATAGTTCGCGCCAGGTTCCAAGATAAAACTTTTATTGTACCTATCATCATAATCCGGGTAATCTTTCTTGTCATCTATCCTCACCGCTATCGAAGCTTTCTCATCCCAAGGGTTAAAGATATCAAAAGAAAAGGTCTTGTACCGGCGCCAGTCATGTGTAACAAGGATGGGCGCCAGTCCTGGATAAGCCGAAGGATACACTTCAAGTCGCAAAGAGTTAACACCATGTGTTACATGCTCACCGGAAAGGGAAAAAAGTGTATGGCATTTCCAATGTAACTGATCTAACCCGGTATCAGATTCAAAATCCAAGAGCACAAGCTCTGACGGAGCTTCGTTAAAACAAGAAGTTACGCTACAGATAGAGGCGATAATCAAAATTACTGCAATTAATGCTCTCATATGTTTTGCAGATTCACATTGAAATAGGTACTGTACACTAAAAATGCACCACAACCAATTCAGGGCGACTCAAGATTCGCATGGGAAAATGGCTGGTGCCGATCCCTCGACTCACATACATCCTTTTACGACCGTCCTGAAAAAATCCATGATTGTAGCGGGCATTTTTTTCATATCCTAAAATATTCCATAGCCATCGAGGAAGACGGATTTGCCCCCCATGCGTATCCCCTGCAAGTATAAGCACCTCCTGATTTCTATCTACAAGGTCAAATATCAGAGGACTATGATTAAGGATTATGGCAGGCGTTTTTTCACCCAGGGAAAACACTTTCTCATCAGCACTATCATCGAGTGTTGCATCGGAGTCGTTTCCTCCAATCCACATATATCTATTCGTAATGCTGATTCGCTCCATTTCATTCCTCAAAAACTTGACTTTATGCTGCTGTGTGAGCATTCCGCTTCCCGGTTCATGGCAAAAAAGGCAGCTCTTTCTGGAACAGCTGTAATCATAATCTCCCATTACCGCCCACACCCCTACTTTTGCCTTTAATTTGGAAAGAAAGGTGAGCGCTGACTCATAATTACAACCCCACTTTACATAATCGCCCGTGAGGAAGATCAGATCAGGTTTGAGGTCATCGATAATTTTTAAAATAGTTCTCTCTCTTCTTCCGATTTTTGCGCTATGCAGATCGGATAGATGTACCGCTATTTTGCCTTCAAGAACTTTACTTACCCCTGTACCCTCAAGCTGAAGATGGTGAACATCCACCTGATAAGGTTCGATCCACATACCATACACTACTAGCATTAACAAAAATCCAACGATCCCCGAAAAGATAATCTTCTTTCGTATCCTATTGTTCATGTTCTATACACTATATGGTTTACTGGTTATCAAGGAAACTCCTGGAAAGCTGAGAATCTCAGATAGACCAAAGTACACGATGTGGTAAAGAGAATACAGGATACAGGTAGTAAGGTCAAGATTGAAGGATACAGGATAAAGAGTCCATGGTCGATAGTCCATAGTAAAGGAGAAAATAGTCAATAGTCCATGGTCGATGGTCCATAGAATAAAGGGCAATTCCTAAATCCGAAATAAAATACAGGATTCAAGATTGCAGCCACGAAGGACACGAAGAAAATAGTCAATAGTCCATGGTCGATAGTCCATAGAATAAAGGGCAAACCCAAAATCCGAAATAAAATACAGGATTCAAGATTGCAACCACGAAGGGCACGAAGAAAATAGTCAATAGTCCATGGTCGATGGTCCATAGAATAAAGGGCAATTCCTAAATCCGAAACACCTTTTAGCAAAGTTTCACTATTTCATATCCCATGTATATCTAACTATATCTCTAAAACCTACATTAAAATTTAAAAAACATTAATTTAAAAATCTCCGGAAAAGCATTTCTAATATATTAAAATCACGATAATTTTTATTCATTTATTTTTACGAACTGAGACTTCTACCTTATTAATTGGTATTAGGTTTGCAGTATCTATAAAGCACTAAAAAATTCTAAAGGAGCCCACACATGACCCATACTATTTCTAAAAAAATCCCCTCTATCCCGCTCGCATTAGCCGTTTTAATTATCGCACTACTTCTTTCTACTGCGCAGGTAAGCTCAGCGGCTTCGCTCCACCTCGGATGGAATGCAAATACGGAAGCAGACCTTTCCGGATACAAAGTATATTATGGAACTTCATCCGGTAGTTATGGAACACCACTTGATGTAGGAAATGTCACCGATTACCTACTCACAGGTCTCACCGAGGGAGTAACCTATTATATTTCGATCACTGCCTATGATACCGCTAATAATGAAAGTGAGAAGGCTACTGAGATAACCGGTGTACCTCCTGATACCCAAAGCCCCACCATCACCATTACTTCCCCCACCTCATCTGCTACCTACTCAACTTCAAACAGCACCATTACTTTAAGTGGTACTGCTTCTGACAGTGTGGGCGTTACCCAAGTCACCTGGTCCAATAGCCGGGGAGGTTCGGGTACCGCTACTGGCACCACCAGCTGGTCAGTCTCCACCATTACCCTGCAATCAGGTGATAATCTCATCACCGTCACCGCTCGTGACGCCGCCGGCAACACCGGAACCGATACCCTTACAGTAACCTATACGCCTCCCGATACCCAAAGCCCCACAATCAGCATTACTTCCCCCACCTCATCTGCTACCTACTCAACTTCAAGCAGCACCATTACTTTAAGTGGTACTGCTTCAGACAGTGTGGGCGTTACTCAAGTCACCTGGTCAAATAATCGGGGAGGCTCGGGAACAGCCACTGGCACCACTAGCTGGTCAGTTTCCAGTATCACTCTACAAGAAGGTGACAACGTGATCACCGTTACTGTCCGTGACGCCGCTAGCAACACCGGAACCGATACCCTTACGGTAACCTATACGCCCCCTGATACCCAGAATCCTACCATCACCATTACCTCTCCCACTTCATCATCAACCTATGCTACCTCTAACTGGGTTATTACCCTTGGTGGTACCGCTTCCGACAATAAAGGTGTTACCTCGATCAGCTGGTCTAACAATCGAGGAGGCTTTGGAGTGGCTTCAGGCACCACCAGCTGGTCTTGCTCCAACATAAGCCTCGCCTATGGAGAAAATGTGATAACTGTAGTAGCCAGGGATGAGGCAGGAAATACAGGTTCTGACACTATAACCATTAACTACACACTACCCCCGGGGAGCTATACTCAGGAATTCGGAGAGGCTGATAGTAGCGATCATTTTGGCACTATTCAGGATACCTTCATTAATATGGATCATGATAGAAATTATAGCTCCACCCAATTAAATACCTACACCTGGCCAGTCAACCGGGCTGCTAATGCCATCATCATGAAATGGGACTTATCATCACTTCCCCCCGATGTCTATATTCAAAACGCAACCCTCTCACTATACTTAATGGCCGCAGGAGGAGATAATCCTTACAACTTGACGGTTCATAAAATAATCAACCATGACCCACTAATCACCGAATGTGATGGTTATACCTATGATGGTATTAATGGATGGACAGCCAGTGGTCAGACGCCACCATTAGCCCAAGCAGATATTCAATCGGCAGTCGATTCGCAAGATATCAATACCACCCTTGGCTATAAATCATGGAATGCAAAACAGATTATAAGGGATTGGATGAATAATCCTGCGACTAATTATGGAATGCTCATCAACTCAGATATCACTGCTACTGCCGATAGCTACCGAAACTTTGCCGCCACTGAAAACGAAGACAGTACCCGCCGACCAAAGCTGGTGGTGACCTTTTTTGTAGGCAATGATACTGAAAATCCTACGGTGACCATCACTAATCCCGTATCCAGCTCAACCTATATATCCGCTACCAGTACAATTACTATGGCGGGAACTGCTTCGGATAATCTAGAAGTCACCCAAGTCACCTGGTCCAATAGCCGGGGAGGTTCGGGTACCGCTACTGGCACCACCAGCTGGTCAGTTTCCACTATTACCCTGCAATCAGGTGATAATCTCATCACCGTCACCGCTCGTGACGCCACCGGCAACACCGGAACCGATACCCTTACGGTAACCTATACGCCCCCTGATACCCAGAATCCTACCATCACCATTACCTCCCCCACTTCATCTTCTACCTACGCTACCAATGAGAATACCATCACTCTCAGCGGCACTGCATCGGATAATCGAGGCGTTACCACGGTTACCTGGTCTAACAGTCGAGGGGGCTCAGGAACTGCTTCAGGCACTACCAGCTGGTCCATAGCTACTGTTTCCCTCCCGTGCGGCCAAGATAGCATTATCACCGTTACTGCTCACGATGCCACAGGTAACACCGCTACTGATGCCCTCACCATAAACGTGAGACCATGTAAGCCTTTTGGTTTAGGATTTAAATAATCTGATAGAAAAATAGTAACTTCTTATTAATCCAATTTAAAAAGGCAAGGTTTACACTCCTTGCCTTTTTTATTGGTGAATGATCCCTAAAATCCGTTACGTATTTTAGTAAATCATTTGTAAATACCCTTGATGGCGTCTGAGAAAAGTCAAAAAACTGTCATTGCGAAGGAAGTGAAGCAATCTCTGCCATTGTAAGTATTTGAAAAAAAAAGATTGCCACGTCATCCGGCATCATCCAGGATCCTCGCAATGACACACGCCGAGACTTTTTACGGGAGCATCACCCTTTAAAGGTCAAAGAACACGTTGAACCCTCTACTCAGGGAAAGTATCATTGACTACAGTAGTTAAAAATGGAATAATAGGCAACTTATACGCTACCTTTCCTCTGCGGGCGTGCATAGTGCTCTCAATTTCTCAGGAGGATTAACCTTATGTTGACTAAAAAGCAGCTGGATAACTATGCGGAGGTGTTACTCTGGGGACTTAAGAAAGCACGGGGGGGAAAATACAAAAAAAATGATATCATCCTGATTCGATTTGATCTCGCTGCACTCACCCTTGCTGAAATGCTTCAGGAAAAGCTTCTCCGCCAAGGGATGAGCCCGGTGCTTCGCTTGAATACCACCTCTCAGATGGAGCTCACCTTCTATAAACTCTCCAACCCCACCCAGCTTGTCTTCCAGCCACCCGGCAGCAAGGAACTCTGTGAAAAATTACACGGGAGCATTTTTCTACACGCACCGGACTCACTCACCCACCTGCGCACCATTGACCCAAAAAAAATTGGAAAGGCAGCGGTTGCCGCAAAACCTCTCCGCGATATCCTCAACAAGCGGGATGATACCGGGAAGTTTGGGTGGACGCTCTGTACCTTTCCCACCTCCGCACTTGCTACCCACGCTAAACTTTCGATTAATGAATACGCCCGCCAAGTCGCCAAAGCCTGCTATTTGAATACTAAAGACCCTGCCCGTGAGTGGGAACACATCTTCAACAACGCCTCCTCCATAAAAAAGTGGCTCAACGGGATGCGGGTAAAAACCTATCACCTAGAATCAAAAACCATTGATCTCACCATCACCCCCGGGGAACGGAGAAGGTGGGTCGGCATCTCCGGGCACAATATTCCGAGCTTTGAACTTTTTCTCTCCCCTGACTGGAGGGGCACGGAGGGCACCTACTATGCAAACCTCCCTTCTTTCCGCAGCGGAAACTATGTAAAAGGAGTGAAGCTTGAATTCAAGAAGGGCTGTGCGGTGAGCGCTACCGCAGAGGTAGGAGAAGAGTTTGTAAAAAAGCAACTCTCCATGGATAAAGGTGCCGATAAGGTGGGAGAGTTTTCCTTAACCGACAAGAGGTTTTCGAAAATCAACCGCTTCATGGCTAATACACTCTATGATGAAAACTATGGCGGGAACTATGGGAATTGCCACTTTGCGGTAGGTGCTTCCTATGCTGATACCTATGACGGTAATCCTGCAGAGCTCACTACCCAAAAAAAGAAAAGACTTGGGTTTAATGACTCTGCACTCCACTGGGATCTTATCAACACCGAACCCAAAACGGTGACGGCCCACTTACGCTCAGGTAAAAGGGTCATCATCTATAAGGATGGAAAGTTCAATTACTAAGGATACATTCCAAATCTCAAACCACAAATTCCCAACAAAGGACGCATGATGCAGGATACACGATGCAAGCTTCATAATGCAGACTGCGGTACACAATATTTCATATATCTTGTATCCTGAATCATTTTCTTCGTGGTTTTGTTTTGAACATTTGGATTTTGATATTGTTTAGAATTTAGCAGTCAGTTAACAGCTTCCAGTTGGCGGTTTGCAGTAATTTAATTTTTAATCTCACATAATATTTTACTGTGTACTGACAACTGCAAACTGAGAACTGAATGAATAGTTAATAATTAAGATGTGATTCTTAATCCTATGAATAAACGCTTGTCGATTCTCTGTCCCCGATGCAATAAGCTCATCAGTTCCTATGAACCAAACTGCCCCTACTGCGGGCTCTCCAGGCCAGGTTCCTTTTTGCGTAACAACCCCTTACTACGGCTCTACCTCAACCCCACCCACATTATTAAATCAGTCATCATTACCAATATCGTCATGTTCGTGCTCTCAACCATCTTAAACCCTTTCTCTACAGACTTGTCCTTAAACCCCCTTGCCCTCTTCTCACCCTCAAATCAAATCCTTCTGCTGTTAGGTGCGACAGGTACTATTCCCATCGATCAGTTCCACCGCTGGTGGACCCTGGTGTCAGCAGGCTATCTCCATGGAGGGATTCTCCATCTCTTTTTTAATATGATGGTGCTCTACCAGATAGCGCCTCTTGTGTTAGAAGAATACGGATTTAATCGGACGGTTATCATGTACACCCTGGGTGGGATCAATGGATTCTATGTATCTTACGTGGCAGGTGTTCCCTTTACCATTGGAGCCTCTGCCAGTCTCTTTGCCCTGGTAGGCTCTATTCTCTACTATGGCAAGAGCAGAGGGGGTGCATACGGACAAATCATTTTCAAGCAGATAGCGGGGTGGGTGATAGGACTATTTCTCTTTGGCTTATTAATACCAGGTATCAATAACTGGGCTCACGGGGGTGGCTTAGGGGGCGGCATTCTGCTCGGGTATCTCCTGGGCTACAGAGACAGGAAAAGGGAGACTCCCCTCCACAAACTCCTCGCTACCATCTGCATTGTAGCAACCACCCTCATCTTGCTGTGGGCAGTTTCGTCAACGCTCTACTATCGACTTACTGCAACATGATGGGGGATGGGGGATTGGGAATTCAGGAATTGAGGAATTAAGGAATTAAAAATTGGATACATGATTGCAACCACGAAGAGCACGAAGGGAATAGTTAATAGTAAATGGTCAATAGTCCACAGGCCGCAGTAAATGCTGCAATAGGCAATAGGCTGAAGGCAATATAAAAAATACAGGATGCACGCTTGCAGTGCAAGCGAAATCCCAAATCCAAAGAACCAAATTTCAAACAATTACAAATTCGAATATCGAAATCACAAGAAGCCTGCAAGCCGACTGATAAATCCTAAACAATATCAAAACTCAAATGTTCAAAATCTAAAACACAAGCATGAAATATTGAGGAGAGGCAATCAATGTTTTGGTGATTAGAATTTGGATCATTAGGATTTGTTTAGAATTTAGATATTAGTGCTTAGGATTTAGATTGTTACTGGTATACAGAAAAGATACATCCGAAATTCAAAATCAAAAACATGGAACGCGTAACTCATGAGCAAACACCACTCCGACGATACCCACCACCCAACACCTCTCATAACGCCCTGCACGGTAGAGGTGCTCCTTTTTGATTTTGGAGGGGTGCTTGCTGAAGAGGGTTTCAGAAATGGACTTATTGCCATTGCCTGCCGCAATGGATTAGATTCTGAACAATTTGTGGCTACAGCCTCTGAGGTTATGTTTGGAGACGGGTTTGTAACGGGGCATTCTGATGAAAAAACCTTCTGGCAGACTCTGAGAGAAAAGACAGGCATCCAAGGCACAGACGAAACCTTACGCAATGAAATTCTATCCTGTTTTGAAATACGGTCATGGATGCTGGAACATATTAAAAGGCTTAAAGCCGCTTCCCTCCGTGTGGCCATCCTGAGTGATCAGACCAACTGGCTGGATGAGTTAAACGAAAGGCACCATTTCTTTAAATGGTTTGACCACGTATTTAACAGCTATCACCTGGGAAAAAGCAAGAAGGACCCTCGCATCTTTGATGAGGCACTGAGTGAAATGCATACCACCCCAGACCGCTCCCTCTTTATTGATGACAATGGGGAAAACATTGAGAGAGCCAAGAAGCAGGGACTCCACACCATTCACTATCGCACGAGAGAGACCTTCGAGCAAGAGCTCTCTTCTTTTTGCCCCTCCCTGAAATGTAATTGAAGCATGGCTCTGGGTGAGTTTTACTACTGAGAGTATATCACCGGTAGCCGGTAGTGCTGCACCCTATTCAATCCATTTAATTTTCTCACGCCTTCCTTCCCAATAGGCAACGGTAGGACGATGTGCTATCGCTTCTACAAATGCAATCCGCTCCTCGTGGGTTCCTAAAAAAATGATTGCCTCGGGCTTCAGTGATTCAATGATGCTCAATTTTTTACTGAAGGAGCTTTCACCCGTGGTGAACACCTCACTCAACACCACCTTTACCGGTTCACCCTCCAGTGTCTTAGAAACACGCTTGTAGAGCTCAGCGCTGTAAAGATCATCTTTATTGTAGAGTATGGCAATCTCAGCTGCCTGTGTTTTCTTTACCCAGTGCACCAATAACTCTACCTCTTCTCGATACCCCTCTCGTGTGCAGAACTCTTTGAATTCACTGGTCTGTACCTTAAAATTCCTTATCTCACTCACTACACTCGGTTGCGGTGGTGCAGGTGAACGGGGAAAAAAATAGCTCAGGAAAAGCCCTACTACCACACCTACGATCATTACAAAAATGAATCTCACCAGGCTGCGTTTTTTTCTTCTCTTAGGTACCACCGCATGCTCTAGGAGCTGCGTGGAATCCCTTAAGAGATACACAAAGAACAGGGAGAAGCAGGTGAGGGGAATCAAGACCTTCACTAAAAACTCTGCACTTTCCGGCTTAATAGCAGGGTAGCCCTCCACCATGCACCCAAACCATGTTTCTGGAAACCAGATCATGGTGGTAAGGAGCACGAGCGCTATCCAGATTACCCCCAGTTGTTTTTTATTCATGTAGTAACCTCACCTTAACTTCTCTATAAGCCGCTGATAGCTGTACTGCCTGGCTTTTAACTGCTCAATCTCATGGTGCTGCATTTCAATCTGATCTTTACGCAGTGAAATCTGTCGGTTGATTCTCTCAAGCGTCTCGTCAAGTTTCTCTAACTTCTTGGTGGTACCGCTATCAGAGGAGATATCGGAACCCTCAAAGTGGGTACCCGTTTTGGTTTCTCTTATAATAGATTCGACCTTCGCCCTTTTCTCCTCATGTAATTTTATTTCCGATGCTACCTGCGCGACCATGGTTTCCCTCGCTCTTATCGCAATTGCAACCTGCTCAATTGAGTTCTCAAGCTCCGCAATGGTGTGGGTCTTCTCCTCCCGCACCTCAGGGGATTCTTCCTCCCTCACCACCGCATCCCTTCTCTCGAGAGTCAACTGCCCGCTTTCTGCATCAATATTCATGTGAAACTTATTTAAAAAATTCATCCCCAGTAGTCTGGTAGTTCCTATTGCCACCTCCACATTATCAACCTCTGCGTCACCCACACTGAGCGAAGAGAGCACGGTGGTAGGGAATTCCACCAGGCTTCCATCAGCAATGTAGCCCTTCATCGTTGGCATACGGTCTGGATCGATACCTAACGAGACCGCATCTCCTCTGGTAATCATGGTATTGGTGGCACCGGTATCCAGATGAAAGAGTACGGGGAGTTTCCAATTGAGGAGCGCATTAAGCAAGATGGCATTATCCTCTCGCTTAAAGTGAACTACTACCCGCTGGGGCGTAGTCTGAGAAAGCGTGGCAGGTTCCTTTGCGCCTCCATACCTGCTCTCAGACACCTTCTCCCGGTACTGTGAAGGAATAGTCGCAGGGTTATCGGTGAAGTGAACATTACCCCGTTCATCAACCCACTTATAGTACTGGGAACTTATCACAGGAGGGGGAAAAAAGATACACAAGAGGAAGAGGAGTGGTATATACTTCATGAAGTTAGATAACATCCGGTACCACGATCACCTAAGTCTGATAACACAGGTTCCTGCTATCTTATCATGCCATGCCTGCTTATGCGTATCCCAGGCAACCCATACATATCCCAGAAAAAGAGGAATAGCAGACACCATATAACAAAGCCATCTCAGAAATGCTTTGCTGTATCCCAATGGTTCACCGGTAACCCGAACTACCCTTAGTTTGCATACCATTTTTCCTGGAGTCTGCCCGGTGCTCCCATGAAAATAGCTATAGTAGAAGATATTTATTACTACACCACACACATAGTAGGATAACACTAATCTGAGATCATTCATCCCTTCCTCCAAAGACTGCAAACCAGAGGGACCTAATCCAAATGCTACAAGACCGATCAATAGTAAAATACAATCAATAACCCATATCACTACCCCATCAATCATGCTCGCTGCACATCGTATCCAGAATCCTCCTTTTTTTACTGTTGAAAGGTTAAAATGTATACCAGGATGCTCTTCAGACTTTTTAGGTTCCTCCTCTATCTTCCTTACCTCTTCGTCCGCGTGCTCCAGTTCATCTCTCAGTCTCTTTACCCTCAACCTACTAGCATCCGAATCTTCTTCTTCAAAGCGTAGCTCCCTGTCTACTTCACTCTCCTTATGGTGCTCATCAATATCGATAAACAACTCGTCATTAGAGAGGGAAATGCTTTCTTCCCAATTAACCTCATTGAATGAGGGAAACTCTTTAACCTTCTCAGGGGAAGCCCCCTCCCCTTTCAGCTGGTATACCTCTTCATCCCACTTACCCGTTTCATTCTCTACAAAATCCATCTTGCCCTGAGGTTCCTCTGCTTCTAATTCATCCAGGGCATCCCTGATTGCAGCAACTGTCTTTTTTACCTCAGGTACTTTCTTTACCTCTGGTTTCCCCACCGCTCCTTTGCTCTCTCCAGCAAGAGAAGACCTCAGCGGCACAAATGGCTCAATCGCTTTCGCTTTGGTAAACACATGCCCACATTTCCTGCAACTCGGCATGTGGTCAAAACTGTTATAATCGCATTTAGGACACTTCATTGTCTCTCCCCGCGCAGTGAGAACTTAATGCCATCCCGCACCTACGCCTACCTCTCCCACTCATAGTGCACAATGCTCAAAAGGCTCATACCTGCGGTTTCAGTCCGCAGTATATACTTACCGAGGCTGACTGTGTGGAAGCCTGCTTCCCTCGCCATATTCACCTCCTGACCGCTGAAACCACCTTCGGGTCCCACCAGAATAACAACTCTCGCTGATGGCTGATGAGTTTTCAACAAGTCCTTAAGTGTATTATTCTTTTCGTCTTCCCAGAGCATTATCTTGAGTGAATTTTCATCCCACCTATTTAATAATCCTCGGAAGGGAATGATCGCATCCACCTGAGGAACGATCGTTCTGCCACACTGCTTGGTAGCCTCCACGGCAACTTTCTGCCACCTCATCCGCTTCCTTAAAGAACGTTCCGCATCCAGTAGCGGAACGGAGCGGTCAGAAAGGAAGGGGATGATAGATGATACTCCTAATTCCGTTGCCTTCTGAACAATCAGATCCATCTTCTGGGCTTTGGGTATGGCCTGTCCTAAAACAATTTCCATTGATGGCTCTTTTTGGGGAGGTATTTTTTCTACTATCTCTACCTCTACCGTCTTAGCATCCCGTGCGGTGATCATAGCATGATAGGTTGACCCTTCTTCATCAAGAAGATAAATAGTATCCCCTACCCCCAGTCGTAAAACTTTTCCGATATGCCGGGCTTCATCCTCCTTCAAAAAAGCTCTATTTCCTGAGATTCTGTCTTTCTCAACCAAAAAACGTCTCATATTATACCACTTCCCACACTATTGACGACTTCGTAAAAAGTCCATCTGCTGCGTTGCGCTGCATCCTCAGTCATTGCGGCGTACACGCACGTACGCCTCATTCCTTTGTATTTGTGCGCCTTGCATCTGAATCTTTTTACTTTGTCGTCTTGTTTTTGACTTTTTACGAAACCATCAATATTGTTGCCCCTATTGTAAGCCTCCCATGCGGAGATGTCAATGGCATCATCAGGGGACAGGGTTCAGGGAACAGGGGGTAGGACAGAAGTACATTCAGAAGTAGCATATAGAAACCTCTATAACCCAAATAATCAACCACTCAACTGACATCTAATTATTGACCTTTTGCGCATACTCATGCTATTAAATTAACATGTAACAATTATCAGAATCAAGGGAGAAACAGCCATTGAGTAAGATTGCACCGCAGATTCCAAAAGGATTTCGAGATATCCTCCCCTCACAGATGGTCATACGCCAGCAGATTGTTGACACCATCCGCAGGGTGTTTGAACTTTTTGGCTTCGAGCCGATAGAAACCCCGGCCTTAGAATATGCTTCCATACTAGAAGGCAAATACGGTGAGGAAGGTGAAAAACTGATTTATAAATTCGAGGATCGGGGCGGACGTCAGGTAGCGCTGCGCTATGACCTTACCATACCACTATCCCGCGTGACCGCCATGTACCCCTCACTCCCCAAACCCCTTAAGTGCTACCACATTGCACCGGTGTGGCGGGCGGATAAACCTCAAAAAGGGAGATTCAGGGAATTCTGGCAGTGTGATGCCGATATCGTGGGCACTACCAGTATGCTCGCAGACGCAGAGGTAATTGCCAGCATCTATCACGTCCTCAAAGCACTCAACTTTAAACAGTTCACCATAAGAATCAACAACCGAAAACTTTTAAATGGCATCGCGCAGGCCTCAGGCATTGAAGGCAGTGACATTCCCCAGCTTTTAAGGATTATTGACAAGCGTGAGCAAAAAGGAGTCGAGGGCATCAAAGAGGAAATGCGGGAAAAGGGATTCAAGGAAAATAGTAGTAATAAAATACTTGAACTATTATCTACATCTAATGGTAATAGCATAGATTTAAGTACAATAAAAAATAGATTTTCAGACACTGACCTGGTGAGGGAGGGGGTGAAGGAACTCGAAGAAATATTTATCTACCTTGCTTCAATGGGGGTTGACACTCAGTGTTACCGATTTGACTTCTCACTCGCCAGAGGACTAGATTACTACACCGGACCCATCTTTGAAACCACGGTAGAGGAACCCAAAATCGGGAGTATTACCGGCGGCGGGAGGTATGATACGCTGATTGGAATGTTTAGCGATAGCGAACTGCCCGCAACCGGGTCATCTTTCGGGCTGGAACGGATAATCACCGTAATGGAAGAGCTCAAGCTCACCCCCACGCAAGGTACTATTGCCCAGATCCTGGTAACCTTATTCAGTCCCGAGCTGTATAACGATTCCTTGAAGATAGCCACTGAACTGAGGTCTCATGGACTCAGCACTGAGGTGTATCTAAAGCATGATAACCTGAAAAAACAGTTTAGCTACGCCAGCATTAAGGGCATTCCCCTGGTTATTATCATTGGACCCGATGAGCAGAAGCAGCATACGGTGATGGTGCGCACTATGACCAAAGGAACTCAAACAACCGTTGCCGTTAACGAGCTGATAGACATCGTGAGAAGGGAGCTGAGTTCATCATGCAGTATGAGGGACTTATAATACGTCCCCCCAGCGAGGCACAAAGTCTTATCCTGCAGGTCACCGTGGGGTGCTCCCACAACCAGTGTACCTTCTGCCCTGCCTATAAGGCAAAACGATTTCGCATCAAAAGCCTTGAAGAAATCAAAAAGGATATTGATGAAGCACTGGGCTACGTTCCTGTGATAAGAAGGGTCTTTCTCGCTGACGGTGATGCCCTCATCATCCCTCAACCAAGGCTCGTAGAAATCCTTACTTACCTCAACAGTACCTTCCCCAAGCTCCAGAGAATTGGTATTTACGGCAATGCCAAAAGCATCTTGCGAAAGAGCGTCGAAGAGCTAAAGCTACTCAAGGAGCACAAGCTTGGAATTATTTACCTGGGCATTGAGTCAGGGGATGAGGAAACACTGAGCACCATTCATAAGGGCGTTACCCGCGCGCAGATGGTCGAGGCGGGGCTACGGGTAAAAGCAGCAGGGATAAAGCTTTCGGTGACGGTGCTGCTGGGGGTAGCCGGTAGTGACAGAAGCCAGGTGCATGCCCAGGCAACCGCAGGGATACTCACTGATATCCAACCGGAGTACGTAGGGGCACTAACCCTGATCATCCTACCTGAAGCACCGATCTACCAGAGGGTAACAAAAGGAGAGTTCTCCCTCCCTTCCCCTTTTGGATTACTAAAAGAGCTGCGTACTATGATTGCCGAGTCTGATCTGCACAACTGTCTCTTTTTTTCAAACCACGCTTCTAACTACCTTCCTCTGAAGGCAAGGCTTCCTAAGGACAAAGAGGTTAGTCTGAAACTCATCGACGAGGTAATCGCCTCAGGCGATGAAACCCTGCTCACGCCTGATTATCTTCGGGCACTGTAGCTAGCTATTTCAGCACCTCACTTGTTGAGAAACGTGCACATTACCGCATCTAATGTTATAGTTATATTTAAACCGAGCCTAGGAGGCTGTTGGAAAACGTCCATCTGCTGTGTTGCACTCATCCTTCGTCATTGCAGCGTACTGCACAATACGCCTCATTCCTCAGGATTTCGTGCGCCTTGCATCTGAACATTTTTCAACAGCCTCCATACAAGTGGGTATTCCGACAGCCTCCTAGGATATTTGAAATTTCATTTAACCGTTTTCAACCTATTCCTCCTCGCCCCGCGACAGGGGGAGAGGATTGAGGGGAGGGGGCATTTAATCCTTATCACCCCTCATCCTAACCTTCTCCCCTCAAAGGGAGAAGGAACATTATCTGAGAATTCTCAAGAGATACATGCTCAAAGTTTTAGAGGTACGCATCTCACGAGTTTACACAGCACCCTGAGTAGTAACTCATCGGTACTATCCCATGCAAGCCCATTTTCAAAAAAGCAAACCAGCAACCTGTACAGTACTTCCCGTGTCAGAAACTGCCACGTCGCTGTTTGCCCACTCCCTCCCCAAAATTCTGGCACTGGTCAATGAGAAGTTCACCATCGAAACCACCTATCTTAAGCACACTATTTCCTCTGACCAGATCTGCCTGGTAAAGGATACCCAGAGGAGTTTCGGAGAACTCTTACTCGCGCTCTACGAATTTCATCTCTATGAAAATCTGCTGGACGAATTCTTCTGGTATATCTCCGTGCTCACCAGTCGCGGCTTTCAGAGAAGCTATTTTGAGCAGATGATCAGAACCTGGACCATTGCCATCCACAGCGTGGTAAAACCTCCGGAATCACACGAACTGGTTCGCCCCCTTCAGTGGCTTACCGGGCACCTCTCCCTCCTCTATGAGCAGCGTGCCCTCGCTGAGGAAGGGCGTGCCCAAGCACTTGCGCCCTTCCTGGAATACCTGCTTAAAAAAAAGAGAAAAGAGGCAGCCGAATACGTACTCTCATGCTCCACCCAAGGCGTTTCACTGGAGAAGCTCTACGCTGAACTGCTCACCCTGAGTTTAAGAGAAATAGGAAGACTCTGGCAGAAAAATACCATTAGTGTAGTCGATGTCCATGTGGCAACAGACATCTGCCGCTATATCATGATGCGACTGGCAGACAGCGTCACTCCCGAAGCCGCTCTCCCCTATACCGCACTGGTAACCTGCGTCCCTGGCGAGGAACACGAAACAGCTTCTGAAATTGTCGAAAACTATCTTGAGACAAAAGGCTGGCAGATACTCTCTATGGGTCACATTGCTCCTGAGGGTGATATTATCAGGGCACTCGAAGCCCATACCCCGGATGTGGTATTTCTCTCGGTCACCCTGTGTATCAATCTCCCCTCTGCCAAAGCACTGGCGCTCAAGATTCGTCACGCCGCACCCCAGGTAAAGATAGTGATAGGTGGGCGTGCCGCAGGGTGTGCCCGCGAGGTACTCATGCATTTTGCAGATGCAATCGTTGAGAGTATTGGAGAAACCCACATCCACGCATTAACCCTGGTGAGTTCCCATGCGTAGGATCGCCGCACTAAAAATGTTACTTCACGACCGCTCGACCACGGCGGGTTCCCTGCTGGGTGTGGTGGCTATTGTATTTTTAGTTGGACAACAACTCTCGGTGCTGTTCGGGCTGTTCAACTACATGTCCGTGCTAGTCGACCACAGCGGTGCTGACATCTGGATTTGTAGTCAAAACACCGACAACGTCAATGCAACCGGTACTATCCCTATACGCTACTTAGACCGGATCAATGGTATATCAGGTATCGAGTGGGCAGAGCCGGTAGTATTAGGTAGTGGTACCTTTAAAACTAAAGACGGCAAATACCAGGTGGTGCAGGTAGTGGGGGTTCGAGCCCCTCGTTTTGCCCTCGGTCCCTGGCGTTTCCATGAGAGTTCACCCTACACCTTGTTCGACTATGACGGTATCACGGTAGACCGTTTAGACCTCAGTGTTCTCGGAAACCCAGAGCTTAATCAGATTTTTGAAATCAATAATAAACGAGTAATCATTAGTGGCATTACCCAGAGTATACGTGGATTCGGAGGAACCCTGGTGTTCACCAATATGCTCAAGGCGAAAGAACTTGTTAACCTATCACCAGGGCGCTGTAGTGCCATTTTAGTCAAACTAAAACCAGAGAGAGAGATCACCTCCGTCATGGAGACGCTGCGCTCACTCTTGCCACTCACTGAAGTGATTCCCTCCACCCTATTTTCCTTCGCCACCCGCAGCTACTACATCCGTAACACCGGCATTGGAGGAAGCTTTGGGTTATCAACGCTCATGGGTGCCTTGGTGGGCATAGTTATTATCATGTTAACCATGTACACCGGTGTGCTCCACCGTCAGAAAGACTTTGCCGTACTACGGGCCTTGGGGGCCAGGAAGAGGGATATTCTCCTCATTGTACTCTACCAGTCTCTCATGATTGGGCTCGCAGGCATTGTTATTGGGTTCATGCTCCTCGCGTTCTTTCTCTTTTCTACCCACGACTCTCGCCTGCCGAGCTATATGCCCCGCATGGTCCCTCTGTATCATGCGCTGTTCACCCTCATCCTCTGTCTCCTCGGCTCATTGCTCGCCATGCGGAAAGCGGTCAGCGTCGATCCGGCATCGGTGTTTAGATAGTAACGATAGGTATAGCAGATGTGAGATGTGGAAACAAAGGGTTCCGGGGACAGGGATCAGGGTTGAGGATAAATAGTCCATGGTCGATAGTCCATAGATCAAAAAATTCTCAATCCGAAGCACGAAGCAATTTTGATGGGGTTGGCAGATAGCAAATGTTGCGGGTTGCGTGTTACAGGCTGCAGGGTACAAAAGAATGCAGAAAAAATGAAACATTTGGGATTTGGAATTTGATAACGTCGTAAAAAGTCCTGACAGGTGTCATTGCGAGGAGCGAAGCGACGTGGCAATCTTGGTTTTTCAACTACTTACAAAGGAAGAGATTGCTTCACTTCGTTCGCAATGACAATTTCTTTGACTTTTTACGACTTCATCAGAATTCGGACTTCGGATTTTTAAATTTACTATGGCTCAAAGTATACTAACACTGGCGGGGATTTCGCGGGACTTCTTTGATGGGAAAGTGCTGAGAAGGGTGCTGAAGAAGGTAACCCTTGACCTTTACCCCGAAGAGCTCACCATCCTTGCAGGCCCTTCGGGGAGTGGCAAAACCACCCTCTTATCTATTATGGGATTGATTTTAAGACCCTCTGAGGGAAAAATACTTATTAAAGGGCGTGAGGTATCCAACTACTCAGAAAATGAACTGGCTACCCTTCGCATGGAGAATTTTGGATTTGTCTTTCAGCTTGCTGAGCTTATTCCAGCCCTCTCGGTAGTTGAAAACATCATCATCGCACACTCCATTCAGGGGAAAGCCACCACCCCTGCCCTGAGGGAAAAGGCATTTTCCTTACTTGAAAACTTTGGCTTACAAGACTATTTTCATGCCACCCCACAGCAGCTCTCCTCAGGGCAAAAACAGCGGGTAGCCATTGTTCGAGCACTGATTAACGATCCGGTGGTACTCCTCTGCGATGAGCCTACCTCTGCACTCGATGCGGAAAGTAGCACCATCGTGCTCGATACCTTAAAACGCATCTCCAAGGACAGTGAGCGGGGAGTAATCCTGGTCACCCATGATCCTCGGGTGTTTCCCTATGCAGATCGTCTCATCAAAATAGAGGATGGCATGATCGGGTATGATTCTAAAACAGTGCCTCAGGAGGGGATAAATTCATGAAAAGGTATTTTAGACTTGTGGTCTTTATTGCGGTGGTGGGAGGGATGCTAAGCTTTATCACCTATTCCTTTTTTCGATCATCATCACCACCCAAAGCTGCAGCGCCACCAGACTTGAGCACATCGCCTGCCAGGGTGTATGGTGCCGTTGAACCTGCCGGGCGCGAGGTGTTGGTGAGTCCTCCGCTAACGAAGGAGGTAGTCGCCATCCTGGTGAAGGAGGGAGACCGTGTTACTCAGGGCCAAATCCTGTGCGTACTGGAAAACGATGTAGAATCGGCGCAGTTAAAGCTCGCCCAGGCAAAGGTTGACGCTGCACGCCGGGAGCTGGCTAAAAGCCAGGATGAGATGAAAAGGAAAAAGGAACTCTATGGTAAAAACGTTGACTCAGAATTCGCCTACACCCAAGCCCGTTTACAGGTGGAAATAGACTCAAGCAATCTGGTGGTTGCTCTTAAAGAGGAAGACCTGGCAAAGGCTCGACTTTCCCAACTAGAGCTGAAATCACCCATCGATGGGTTCGTATACAAATTTGATGTACGGCTTGGTGAAACCCTTTCTGAAGGAGACAATGCCCGCATCATCCTGGGCCCAAAAGAACTCTGGGTGCGCTTATTTGTTGAATCCTACTGGATGAACAGAATTACTCTCGCCTCACACTACAAGATTTACGACTCTGAAACAAACGAGTACCTTGGCGAGGGCGAAGTGCTCTACAAGGCACCTTACCTGGGGAGAAGAAACTTCCGGACCGAAGATACACAAGAGCGATTTGATACCAAATTTCAAGAGGTGGTGCTCTCACTAAAAGGAACGAAAGACACTATCCCCATCGGCTTATCAGTGGTGGCAGAGCTGGCTGAGAAGTAAGAGCACCATTGATACACAGACATAAACTCACAACCTTATCAAGGAGGTGTACCATGCATCACAAAATAATGGTAGTAATGATAACGGGAGCATTCGTGTTCTCGCTACTCTTAGGAGGCAGTGCCTTTGCAAACAAATCCGCTGTATCTGTCGAGGCCCCCGCGAGTGCCGCAAAAGGCTCTGAGATAACTATTAAGCTCAATGTCCAACACAATAGCAATAACTTTCTTCACTACACCAATTGGGTATATCTTACGATAGACGGTAAAGAAATTGCCCGATGGGATTTTTCACGCTCTAAGCGGCCCGAGGGAGAAAATTTTACCCGAGAAGTCAAATACACCGTTAACGGCCCCCTCACCATCGAGGCAGAGGCACATTGCAATATCCACGGTAGTAAAGGCAAAGCAACCCATACGGTGTCAGTCACAGAGTAACCCTCACGAGGTAACGTGCTATGTCAATTGCTGGTGTCTCAATAATTCTGATCCTTGGTATAGTCAACTTTATCCTGGTGCTCTTGCAAGTAGCCTCAGGATTACACTATATCAAGCTTTCATTCGGCGTGCACAGGGCGTGTGGTATTACCCTCTTTTTTACTGCCTTTATCCATGCGGCACTTGCTCTCCTCACCTCATAGGGTATAATTGTCCTGACCATGAGTAAAAAAATCGCCATAGTAGGTGCAGGTGTGGGAGGACTTGCCACCGCTGCTCGGCTCGCCCACCGCGGGTACCGGGTAGAGGTCTTTGAAAAACTCCCTGAGTGCGGTGGCCGCGCCCACCTCATTGAAGACAGGGGGTTTAAATTTGACACCGGCCCCTCATTTGTACTCATGCCTGATTTTTTTGAGGAGGTTTTTTCTTCCTGTGGTGAAGCGCTCACCGATTATCTTGACTTAAAGGCGCTCGATACCAGCTACAAGATTTTCTACCCTGAAGGTGACACCCTCACCGTATACCGGGATAGTGAAAAAACAGCAGATGAATTAGAAAAATTTGAACAAGGAAGTGCTCACGCCTACCGGAAGTTCATAGAAGAAACCACCAGCATCTATGAGGCAGTAAGACCCCTCCTCTACCGCTGTTTCACTAAAGGCGATGTAGTGCATCCTCGTTACCTCCGCCTCCTTGGCACGTTACAGGTACACAAGTCCTACTGGCAGTTCGCAAAAAAGTATTTTAACTCAGAAAAGCTGTGTGCTGCGTTTACCTTTGAAGCCATGTTCATAGGGGTCTCTCCTTTTGAGGCACCTGCATTTTACAGCGTGATTACCTATACTGACCATGTGCAGAAGATTTACCACCCGCTCGGTGGAATGTACGAGATACCTAAGGCGCTGGAGAAGATGGGTAAAAATTTCGGGGCTCACTACCACTACAACTCGGAAATTACCCGCATCGCTCCTCAGAATGGTTCATCGATCCTTGGTACGCGGGAAGGAGAAGTAGAAGCCGACATGGTAGTGATCAATGCTGACTATGCCTCAACCCAGAGTACCCTTTTGAAGAGGTCCCTTCCCCACTTTAAATACTCCTGTTCAGTGTACCTCATCTACCTGGGACTGAGACAAAAAATAGCAGGCCTTGAACACCACAATCTGTTTTTCGCCCGCGATCTAAAGCGCAACCTCCGGCAGATATTCCAAGATCACCTGATACCGTCCGATCCCTCTTTTTATATTCACGTCCCCACGGTCACCGACAGCTCTCTCGCGCCCCCGGGGAAAGACATTGCCTACATCCTGGTCCCGGTTCCGAATCTAGAAAATGGTAATGAACATTTTACCGAGCATGAAGAGAGGTTACGACAAGTAATCTTTGAAAGAGTAAAAAAAGCGGTAGGAATTGATCTGGAATCGCTGACTGAGGTCGCCCATACCTTTTATCCAAGAGATTTCATTACCCGCTACCATATCCACTACGGTGCCACCTTTGGCCTGGCACATACCTTCTTTCAGAGTGCATTTTTTAGACCTTCCAATCGAGACCGGGCAATAAAAAATCTCTACTATGTAGGAGCAAGTACCCAACCGGGAGGGGGGCTTCCTCCGGTCATCGCCAGTTCACGCATCGTGGCAGATATCATTACTGCGAGGTGAAAAGGACGCTATCCTTGTTATCAGTCCATAGTCCACAGTCGATGGTCCATACATTGATAAAGGAACGCTTCGCTTGAGGAGCAGCCTTTTGGGCTTTGAGGAGCGTTACACTTGAGGGAAAAAGATTAGGAGAGGGAATTTATTTAGGATTTATCATTCAGCTTGTCAGCGTGCTAGCTTGCCAGCTTTTTTTGAAAGCGTGCGTATTCTTTCTATCACACTCTCGGTAGTATAGTCGGGTGTTGATGCACCTGCCATTATTCCCACGCTCTTAACCCCCCTAAACCACCGGGGATTTAGTTCTTTTCTGTTTTGTATCCAGTAGCTCCGTTCATTGCGTAAGATAGAAATTTCATATAACCTTTTGGTGTTCGCGCTGGTCTTTGAACCAATGATAATCATTACCTCATTATGAAGGGGCATCTCTTTAATTTCGGTCTGCTTTATTCTGGTAGGTTTACAGATGGTATTAAAAAACTTTAATTCCCTAATATCGTGCTTGAGAATATTAACAATGGTCAAGGCCTTCTCCAGGTTTTGAGTAGATTGAACTACCACCGCTGCCTTGTCAATTCGCCCGATGGTGGAGAGCGGGATATCCTGAGAGTCCTCAATCACTAGAGCCCTCTTTTTAAGTTGCCCAATAATTCCACGGACCTCATCATGCCTTTTATCCCCTATAATGATAATCACATAGCCTTCTTCCTCAGCCTTCCTCGCAATTTTATGAATCTCTTTTACCATGGGACAGGTTGCGTCAACTATGCGGTAGCCAAGACATAAAGCCCGTCTAAACGTTTCCCCTGATGCACCATGTGCCCGGATCAGTAATGTTTTGTGATGCCCCTTCCTCAAGCGGGTAACCTTTTTAATCCCTGCTTTATGGAGCTCACTTACCACCTCCTCGTTGTGTACGATATCGCCCAGCATTTCCACCCTGGTACCCGACTGTGAGGCACCAAGGGCTATTTTGAGCGCCCTTCTTACGCCGAAACAGAATCCCGCAGACTTCGCCACATTTATTTTCACAGGTAAATCCCCCGCAGGAGCACTTTCACTGCTGTACCTACTTTTCCCATAGTAGGGACGTGGGCGCGTCGTGAGAACACATCGTATCCTTTATCTTCTATTGCGCGGAGTATTCCTGCGTAGAGAGCACTCATCACCCACACCGCATACCGCGGCAGTATACTATTAATCATGGTAATCCCCTGTGCAGCATTTCGATAATACCCCCGTGCCCTCTCTATCTGAAACCTCATCAGTGCCTTGAAATGCTCATCTAACTTCCCCTCAGCGATATGGTTCTCCGTGACCCCGAAGCGTTCCATCTCCTCGGAAGGAAGATACACCCGACCCCGAAGGAAATCTTCCTTGATGTCTCTTACAATATTGGTGAGTTGCATGGCAACTCCTAAATCAAGTGCGTAGCGCTCTGCCGCTGGTGAGCGAGTGCCAAATATTTTAAGCATAATAAGTCCTACCACCCCGGCAACTTTGATGCAGTAGATGTAGAGCTCTTCAAAGGTGCAGTATCGATTTTTATTCAGATCCATATACATACCTTCTACAAGTTCATCAAAATACCTTTTGTGAATCTCATAGGTAGTCACCGTCTCCCTAAAAGCTACCAGCACCCGTTCACTGAGGTGAGCACCACTATAGATTGACTCGATAGTTTCTTTTACCGATTCAAGGCGTTGAAGACCTGCATCATGCCCCTGACTATCGACGGTATCATCGGTGATTCTACAGAGTGCATAGATGGCATAGGCGGCATCCCGTTGTTTCCTGGGAAGAAAGAGCGAGGCAAAATAAAAAGTCTTAGCGTACTCTTTGGTTATTGCCCTTGCTTCCCTGAAACCTTCTTGAACGAGTTGAAAGTGATCCATAGCGATGCAGGCTTACTCAAAAAAGAACTGGTACGTTGAAATTTTAATTTGAAAAACATCCTCAACTTTACTACAATTACTCTATGTCAAAGTATATGTTCATCCTCATCCTCTCAGGTAGCATACCCCTTCTGCTGGGTTTCCTTCCTCCCCTCAAACTCTACCAGAATATCAAAGCACTTTCCTATAGCATTGTAGTGATTGTAATCATTTTTGGCACGTGGGATGTCTATGCTACCTTTCGCGGACACTGGTATTTTAATCCCTCAGGCGTGTGGCCTTTGAGAATTATCAATCTCCCGGTTGAGGAAATGCTCTTCTTCATTATCATACCCTTCTGCTGCATTTTCACCTGGGAAGCAGTAAAGTACTTAAGAGAACGACTACCATGAAAGAGTATACCCTCTTGGCGGTTATTTCAGTACTGGCTACCCTACTCTTAGATATGAAGAGCGGCATCAGACTGCTCATCAGGGGAGAATACTATGTATTCTTTCTCTTGATTCTCATCTTTAAAGGTATGGTCAATGGCTACTTAACTTTCCAGAACATTGTTATCTACAACTCCCAGTTTTTTATGGGGATCAGAGTCGGAAGCATACCCCTGGAGGATTTTCTATTTGGCTTTAGCATGGTCACCATGACCATCATTTTTTGGGAACGATTCAAGAAAGATGGCGTCGTAAAAAGTCAAAAAACTGTCATTGCGAACGAAGTGAAGCAATCTCTGCCATTGTAAGTATTTGAAAAAACGAGATTGCCACGTCGCTCCTCCTCGCAATGACACACGCCGGGACTTTTTACGGGAGCATCAAGAAAACACCCTCAGCCAATAAAAGCTGATAACAGCTCTCTCAATACACCGTGGTATAATAGGCACCTGCCTTTTTGAGCGCCCGCAGCGCACCCTCGAAAAATATTTTCCTCCTTAAGGTTTGTGCCAGGAACAACAGCTCCAGCCCAAGAATGTAAGTTCCCCGGCGCGGTCCTCTCATCCTCTTTAACACCTTTGGGTATGTCCACGCTCCCGTCCTCAAATACCGGGCAACCCCCATCACATCGAGTGGCGGCATGAGCGTTCGCATACACCACTCCACCACCTTTCTGATCACCCTCCCGTATCCCTTTAACATGGGTTTTCTCTCCAGTTTTTTCATACTCACCATTTCATCTATAATAGTTTTGAGTTCCCCATTCATAATCACCAGCGAATTCCAGCCAAACTCTCTCTCTCCCGTTTCCGCGCCAAAAAACCCAATACTGGCGTCTGCATGGGAACTCACAATTGAATCATCGCATAACAGGCACCCGCTGTAAAGCACCAATGCACCAAGCGCGAGTAAATCATAGTGATGTTCCAGACCGTCCTTCGTCACCACACAACTTTTGATAAGCCACCTCCAGTCTTTCCCCTCCCGAAGAGCTTTTTTAAATAATTCTTTAGACACATTTTCGTTGAAGCGTACAATATCGCGCTCATTGACACCAAGCCATCGGTACGCCTTCTCCATGGAGGTGTGATTTAAAAAGCAATTGATGGAGAGGGCAAACTTAACTTTGGCGGTGAGTGAATGAGCGCAACGAGAAAGTTCACCCATCTTTTGATGAAATACGTCATCAGCAGCTACAATCTGTAGCTTACGAAATGCCATGATATGGCAGGGTGTCCCCACAAAAATCCCCCTCTCCTGCTGAGAAAGTTCCCTGAGTTTTGAGAGTACCGGGCTTATCTCAAACTTTGAATGAGAACTAAACAGCACCTCCTCCGGTGAACGGGCAATGTATGGTTCGGGGTGCATACAGTAGGTATGGTCGGGGTGTTTGCCCCTGGTGAGAAGGGCAGCATCCGCATACCCCCTCTCCAATAAAAAATGGACGATCGCAGTAGTAGTTCCTCCGGGCGTTCCCTCGCGATAGATCGCATCCGTAAGCGACCGTGCAACACAGATATCCTGAAACTCACCTAATCTCTGCTGCTCTTCACCCTTTCCCCTCCCATAGTAAGTATCCCTAATTCTAGAGAGCGGCAGAAAACTTCGTGGGCAGGCAAGATAACACCATCCACACCCGTCACACTTCCCTGTAAGGTAAGGCCTTTTTCTTTCCTCATCAAAAGAGAGGGATTGATGAGGGCACACGCTGATACAGAGCCCGCAACCCGCGCAGCAAAACTCAATAACTCTCGCAAGTGCCCCGTATCCATCGCGTGAGATTGCAAGATGCTTTTCTATGATGCGCTCTTCTCGCACTCGCGCTTTATCATTCATAAAATGGCTCCCGTTTCGCCCTCTGCCGCCTGTACGTAAAAGCATTAGTAAAAAATACATGAGTTGAAGCCATCGCGCAACTAATTTATGCGCTCATCTACCTCGCATCTCTCAGAAAACATTAACCAGTGAGCAAGGGCACCAGGCAATGGGTACCATGAGCAGGGAATACAGTAATTGCAGTTAATCACAGTCCATGTTACTCTAGTAATCAACCGATATCTTTTAGCTCCATTACCATGTAGTGTCTCGCAATGAATAAGCCCCTATCAAAAGAAATACCCAGACGAGCACTAGTGAAGTTTCTCCCCTTCATCACCCTACTCATCGCCCTTTCTCTCCTTACCTTAGCCTGGCGTCTGACACCGCTTAGAAGCTGGCTCACTACAGCACAACTCCTCTCTTTAGCCACCTTACTGAGATCAGATCCCCTCGCACCGCTCCTTATTATCCTCACCTATGTGGTGGGCGGCTTAGTATCGTTTCCTATAGCTATTCTCATCCCGGTAACTGCGTTTATTTTTGGTCCCGTGTATGGTCCTTGCTACTCACTAGTCGGTGTAATGTTAAATGCATCTATACTCTATGCCCTTGGACACTTCCTCGGACACACTGCAGTACGAAAGCTGGGAGGCACGCGTGTAAATTACCTAAGCCAGAGGCTTGCTCACCATGGCTTCTTCACCATTGCCACGCTCAGGGCAGTGCCCCTTGCTCCCTTTACCGTAGTCAATCTGGTCGCAGGCGCTTCCCATATCCGCTTTCGCGATTACACTACCGGAACTCTCATCGGTATAGCGCCCGCACTCATGGTAATGTCACTCATAGGCGTGAGACTTGAAAAAGCAGTGCGCAATCCTTTCTCCGCAGACCTCCTGATCGTGGCAGGACTAACCATCCTTATGGTAGTCGCTACTCTCTGGCTCAAATATCGCTTCTTTAAAAGGGGAAAGGAAAATAAACTCTCTCCATAAAGAATGAATCCGCACCTAGGTAAAGAAAAGACTTAAAATTATTTTATATTTTATACTTGCAAATTCACTACATTTACTATATGTATACTGAACGTATATTGACCACCCACCATAGGGAGAGAAGGAAGACACTAATAAAATAATCATTAAGAAAGGAGGTTTTCTCATGTTACAAAGAAAGAAAGGTTATGTAATTGGACTACTGATTGTATGTTTCACGCTTGTTACCCTCTTGTCTTTATCACACAATCCTGCCTTTGCGCAGAAGAAAAAAGTCGCAGAACCAGTAAAAACAGTAGTGTTAAAGAAAGAACCAGAGGGTATTTCTCCTAATCCCCTCAAGGTAAAATTGGGAACTACCATTGTATGGTTTAATAACGATCCTGAACCTGTCACAATTAAATTCATCCAGAAGTTAGGAATCGCCTGCAAAGTGCCCGTTAATTTCTATGCCGACCTCTTTGGCTATTATGAGACCACTGCAATTCCCCAGGCGGGAACTGCCAGTATCTGTTTCATCTACCAGGGAGACTATGACTACGAGGTAAAGAGACTGGTAAGTAAAGGCACTGAAAAACAAGGGGAAGAAATCTCTACCGGAAAGATCACTGCTGAGGAGTAGTGTATCTTCTCGCACGAGCATCATATAAAAAGCATCCATCAATAGACCCCATCACCTATGGGGTCTATTTTTTTAAGACCCTACTACCGCCACCCTAACTCTACCTTGACTTTTAATCATGAAACGATTAAAGTTACCCCATGGTAGACAAGGTTATCCTTTATTCACTACTATGCTATCTCTATGGCGCAATCCCCTATGCCTATGTCTTCACCTACTTGTTTACGGGCAAAAATCTCAGTAAAGAAGGAACTGGCAATATCGGCGTCACCAATACCTTCAAGGTAGGAGGCTACCGCGCCGGAACGCTCACCGTAATAGGAGAACTATCGAAAGGACTTTTGCCCATTTATTGTGCCCACCGACTTTTTCCAGAGCATACTACTATCACTCTTCTCTTGGTCTACTGTTCACTGATAGGAACCAGCTTTTCTATCTTTTTAAAGGGCAAAGGTGGTAAAGCAAGTACCGCTGCCATGTGGGCGTTACTCATCCTCTCCTGGAAATCACTGCTCATTTTGCTTCCCCTGTGGGCGGCAATCCTCACCATTTCACGGGGCAACATCTTGATTAAAAAGATACCTCTGCTCTTGATCCCCATAGTTCTTTTCTCCATTGAACGAGACTGGTCCTTTACCATTTTTGGTATCTTAACCAGCGTGCTCTTCTATCTCAATCGTTACCGGAGAAAAGACGATTTTGCTCACTATGGCATTTTCCATCACAAGTCAGATGTGGAGTGTACAGGTGACGCACACACGCTACATTCTTAATCTCAAAGATACTCGCCTCCCCAAGACCATAGGCAATAAAGCAAGAAGGCTCAGATTCCTGGCTGAGCAGGGGTTTAAAATACCTTTAACCTATGTGTGTACCTGGGACGCCTACGAGGAGTATCTCACCCATAACCTCCTGATACTCGAAGCTATCAAGGATGAATTCCTGAAAGTAATGGACCTCAATCGTTCCTACGCCATTCGTTCTTCGGCAAATATTGAAGATGGGAGCCACTACTCCTTTGCCGGCCAGTTCAAAAGTATCCTCAATGTGAGGGAAATAGACAATATTCTGCACGCCATAGAAACCATCTGGTCTTCAACCGGTTCGGAAGCGGTGCACACCTACCTTGAGATGAGTGGCATTGACTACAGTGAATTAAAGATGGCAGTTATCATCCAAGAGATGGTAGTTCCCTCTGTCTCAGGTGTTTCCTTCAGCAGGAATCCGGTCACGGGAATGGATGAAATCATTGTTGAAGCAGTTCACGGAAGCGGTGATGTCTTCCTTCAGAATGGCACTACCCCTGAACGTTGGATCAACAAGTGGGGGAAATGGATGTTAAAACCTGATAACGGTACTATTGCACTCACCATCATTGAAGAGGTCGTTGCTAAAACTAAGGAAATTTCTCACACCTATGGTAGCGATATAGACCTGGAGTGGGTCTACGATGGCACCGCCGTCCATTGGGTCCAATTGCGAGAAATCACCTCCCTTAAGAATGCAGGCCTTTACTCAAACCAGTTTGCCAGAGAAGTGTTCCCCGGTATTATCAAACCCCTCATCTGGTCAACTAATGTCCCTATCGTGTGTGGTGCCTGGGTAAAGCTCTTTACGGAACTCATTGGTAAAAATGATATTGATCCCAACTCCCTTGCCAAGTCTTTCTACTACCGTGCGTACTTCAATATGGGAACTATCGGCAAGATTTTCAAAGCGCTGGGACTTCCCCGCAATACCATTGAGCTACTCCTTGAAGTCACCTACGAAAATGCTGAAAAGCCATCGTTTAAACCTACCAGAAGGACACTCGTACTCTTTCCTCGCATCGTGCGATTCATTTTAGACAAAATGGTATTTGAGCGAAAGCTTTCCTCCTTCTTCACTACCATAAAACCATTCTACCAGTCATTTCCCCTTGACCAACTCGGCAACCTATCCCCCCACGTTATTATCAATACCATTGAACAGCTCTACGAGCTCAATGAAAAGACTGCGTATCATACCATCGTTACCTTCCTGCTGATGGGCCTCTACAACAGCATCCTCAAATCCCGGCTTAAAAAGGTAGGCATTGATTTTGACCACTTAGACGTAACCAGGGGTATGGAAGAGCTCAAGCGATTCGACCCCAACGCAAGTCTCGGCTCCCTCCATCAAAAGTATGGTGAACTTGATGAAACCACCAGAGAAACTATTAGCACCAGCAGCTTCACTGAGTTTCTGAGCCTCAAAGGGATTGATGATTTTCAACAGAAGGTTATACGCTTTATTCAGCAGTTTGGACACTTGAGTAACAGTGGCAATGACTTTTCCTCCGTTCCCTGGCGAGAAACTCCTGAGGTAGTGCTCAAAATGATTGCCAACTATACTCAGCCAGAGGATAAAGCTACCACCAAACTTTCCTTTGAGGATTTGCCTCTCTCTCCACTGCATCGTTTTATACTTGGTCCACTCTACCGGAGGGCACGGAGATTCAGACTCTATCGGGAAGAAATTAGTTTCCTCTATACCTTCGGCTACGGGTTGTTTCGAGTGTACTTTCTCGCACTAGGCGATTATTTGGTTAGTCGAGGCTTCGTGGGTAACCGTGAGGATATCTTCTCCCTTTATTTTGACGAAGTAAAAGACATCGTGAGTAAAAACTCTTTCAAAGATTACAAAAACCTTATAGATGCAAGAAAACGTGAAATCGAGGACTACCAGGAGATCACCCTTCCCTCTACCATCTATGGTGATCAACCGCCCCCTCTGAGGGTTACTACGGGAAATACCCTGCAAGGGATCCCCACCTCCAAGGGATACTATCAAGGACGGGCGAGAGTGCTCAAGGGAATCCAGGATCTTTCCAAAGTGAAAGAGGGAGATGTCTTGATTATACCCTACTCGGATGTGGGTTTAACGCCACTTTTCGGCAAGGCAGGCGCGATCATTGCAGAATCAGGAGGGTTTCTCTCCCATAGTTCAATCATTGCCCGCGAGTATGGTATTCCTGCCATTGTCTCCGTACCAGGGGCATGCCAGCTTAAAGATGACACTATGGTAACAGTTGACGGATACCATGGGGAAATCATCATCCATGAATCTTCTGAAAAATAAGTTGTTACCTTTTCTCCTCTACTGAAAGGAATTGAATCATGAAACGTACGCTGATAGTGATACTATTCTCTACATATATTCTCAGCCTCACTACTTCAGGGCTTATATACGCAGAATCCCTCTTTATTGACCCACACATTCCCCACGGGGAAACCATCACCTATACCTCTTTTTTAGATGGGAAACCCTCAACCGTAGTTGAAAAGGTAGCCATCAGGGAAGAAGGTGAGAAAGCATTGTATGAGATCACCTCTCGTTCCAAGCGTTTAGATAGAATTATCACCCTGGATAAGAAAACTATGGCCATCGTTTCCGTGCACACGGTGAGGAAATACCAGGAAGTTACCCTGGACTCAAAGCTCACGGTAATTAACGAAAAGCCGCATTTTGAAAAAGATGAAGTGAAGCTCGCTGATTTTGCGGTGATGAACTATCTCTTCCGTGGTTTCCCTTTCGGGAATCTTGAGAAATTGAAAATCGGCTTTTACGGAGAGGAGAGGAAAAAATCATTCCTCTTCAGCGTAAAATATAAACAAAAAGAGACCATCACCGTTAACCAGAGGGCTTTCGCATGTCATAAGCTGGAATTCGGTCTGGATGGTTTACTCGGTACCTTCCTCCCCGAAATAAATGCCTGGTATGCTGCTGAAGCTCCTCACTATCTTGTCCGCTATGAAGGACCCGAAGGTCCTCCCGGTTCCCCCAGGCGGGTGATAGAACTGGTAGACTATAAGATTTCAGACTAACCATTTCTCCTCTATTCACTATTCACCATTTACCATTTACCTTCAGGCATACCAGCACCCACCTCCCCTCCCCCGGGTGTCTCAACCTTGCGCTGATAGTTGCAATATGTTAGTTTTCAATTGTTCCCGCTTCACTAACTCCCTTGAGATCACTTCTCACGGTATCTGGGTGTGAGACCCGTCTTTTATTGGTTGGACTGCGTTTCGCGGGATACGGTAGCGTAGAAAATAAGGAATGAACCGACTTACCATGAAGGAAAAAACTACCCGGCAGCTAAACCGGCTTAAGGATGAGAAAAGTCCCTACTTGCTTCAACATGCGGATAATCCGGTTGACTGGTATCCGTGGGGGGAAGACGCGTTTGAGAAGGCACGGCAAGAGGATAAACCTATTTTTCTCTCCATCGGCTACTCAACCTGCCACTGGTGCCACGTGATGGCAGATGAGTCATTTGAGGATGAGGAAATAGCAAAACTTTTAGATGCGTATCCCGCTATTGTTGGTACTTTAGCTTGTTCTCTGTCATAACCTATTGGTTCTAATGGACTATTAAGTATATGCTCACTTCTGAAGAGTGGAGTCCACTCCTCAGGAGGTGAGTATGGAAAAGAAGAGATGTCCTGTATGTCAATCACTGAATACGGAGAAACATGGTTCGTTTCGTTCTTACTCATTAAAAGCTTCTGGTAAACGACAACATAAAATTCAACGTTATTACTGTCTGAATTGCCATAGATCATTCTCTAAGAGAACAGGAGTTAAAGGTACTAAACGCTGTGAACCTTCTCTCATTTTTAAAGCAGCTAATCTCTATTGCAACGCTGAGGCTTCTTATCGAGCTGTAGGTCGACAACTCCATGTTAGACCTTATCAGATATTTCTCTGGCTCAATGAACTAGGAAGCAATTGTAAATCCTTTGAAGAAGTAGCTCATGAGCTTTCTCCCCAGTATTTTGGTTATCTTGTTGCTGATGGAACAACTATCTTCATTAAGGGAGAAAAGAACCAACTGCTTCTTACCGCTGATGCAGAAAGCCAGGATGTTCCCTATGCTCGGCTTTCTCAATCCGAGGATTACGATAACTGGAAAATGACCCTTTTAAGGTTGAGAGATAAGATTCATTATCCGGCAAAAGGTGCAGTCATAGATGGAGATCCAGGACTTTTGCGAGCTCTTAAGGAAGTATTTCCTGGAATCCCTATTCAGCTCTGTGTCAGGCATCTTCACAACTATCATGTATATCACCTCAAGTATCAATTTCAAGGGCCTAAAGAAGGTATTGAACCATTTCTTGATATTACTCATAGGATGCTCTATGCAAAGAATTCAGGGCACCTCCATTATCTCTTTGAAGAATATAATGCTATGCGTAATTTTCTTATCGAATCCAGACTTGAGGCTGAGATATTAAACTTTGAATCTAAATTTGGTTTCATCTGGACACACTTTAGATATCCCGGATTACCTAGAACTAACAACATCATTGAGGGAATTATTGACCAACTCAAACACAAGATCACGGATTGTCATGGTTTCGAATATGCTGATACAGCCTGGAATTGTTTAAAGCTGATTATTATGAACTACAGATTTCACAAATTCACCTGTAGCCGTATTAAAGGACACAATGGAAAATCCCCACTTGAGCTAGCTGGAGCAAATATACAAGGCATAAACTGGATCAAGTTTTCTCAAAAAAACCAACATTAGCGGGATACGCACCCAAACTTTTAAACAAGGTTTTTGTCTCTATTAAAGTAGATCGAGAAGAACGCCCCGACATTGACACCATCTATATGTCGATATGCCAGCTACTCACCGGGAGCGGGGGGTGGCCACTCACCATTATTATGACTCCTGATAAGAAACCTTTTTTTGCAGCAACCTATATCCCTAAGGAAAATCGTTTTGGAAGAACCGATATGCGTGAACTGATACCTCAGATTCAAAAGCTATGGATTACAAAACGTGATGAAATAGTAAACTCCGCCAACTCTATCACTTCCTCACTCACCTCTGCTTCAAAGGATGCTCCTACCGACACCCTGAACGAATCGACACTCAAGGATACCTATCACCAGCTCTCGCAACGTTTTGACACCCTCAATGGTGGTTTTGGGAGCGCACCCAAATTCCCCACTCCTCACCATTTTTCTTTTCTACTGCGCTACTGGAAACGCAGTGGTGATGACACTGCGCTGCACATGGTGGAAAAAACCCTTTCTTCAATGAGACGGGGTGGCATCTACGACCACGTTGGTTTTGGGTTCCATCGTTATGCTACCGATGAAAAGTGGCTTGTGCCCCACTTTGAGAAAATGCTCTATGACCAGGCACTGCTCGCCATGGCCTACACCGAAGCATTTCAAGCGACGGGTAAAAAAGAATACGGGCAGACCGCACAGGAGATTTTTACCTACGTCATGCGTGATCTGACCTCACCTGAAGGTAGATTCTATTCTGCTGAGGATGCTGATAGTGAAGGGGAAGAGGGTAAATTTTATCTCTGGAGCCACGAAGAAATCCACTCTATCCTTTCTCAAGAAGAATCCGAGCTCATAAGAAAAATATTCAACATCGAAAAAGATGGTAATTTCTCAGAAGAGTCGACCAGACGTACCATAGGAATGAACATTCTCTATCTCAAGAAATCACTCCCTGAAATTGCTTCAGACCTGAAGTTGACCGAACAGTCACTTCAAGATCTCCTGGGCACTGCACGGGCGAAACTTTTTCGCGCACGTAAGGCGCGCATCCATCCCCATAAAGATGATAAAATTTTAACTGACTGGAATGGCCTGATGATTGCCGCGTTCGCCAAGGGGGCACAGGTATTTAATGAACCACTGTATACAGAAACGGCAAAAAATGCAGTCACCTTTATCTTCAATACTATGCGTCGTGCGGATGGAAGGCTCTTGCACCGCTACCGAGACACACAGGCGGGGATACCAGCACTCATCGACGACTATGCGTTCTTGGTCTGGGGATTACTCGAACTCTATGAAACATCCTTCGAGGCTCCGTACCTTAGGAAGGCAGGTGAACTTACCCAGGAAATGATCGCGCATTTTTGGGACGAAGGAAACGGTGGATTTTACTTTACCCCTGACGATGGCGAACCTCTCATCACCCGTCCCAAAGAACTCTATGACGGAGCACTCCCCTCTGGAAACTCTGTGGCGCTCTCTAACCTGCTCAGGCTTGCTCGTAGCACGGCAAATACCGATTACCAGGAAAAGGCAGCACATCTGGTGCAGCTATTCTCACCGGCAGTGAAACAAGCGCCTTCAGCGTATACTCAACTCATGGTGGGGCTTGATTTTGCACTAGGTCCTTCCTACGAGGTAGTGATTGTGGGTACTCCAGGCGCTGAAGATACTCGCGCCATGGTAAGGGCACTGAGGAAAGAGTTTCTTCCCCACAAGGTAGTTCTTTTTAAACCATCCTCATCTGACACCCCTGAAATCGCTCACCTCGCCCCCTTTACCAAGGACCTCTCTTCTATCAATAACCACACCACCGCCTATATCTGTCGTAACTACTCCTGCACGCTTCCCACCACCTCAATAGATACTGCCCTTCAATTACTCGGCTGAATAACTACCTTAAGAAAGTTAACACTTCTCAAGTAAACCGGGGCTTTGCCTTGGTAGCAGCGCAGGCAAAAGATCTCTCTCGAAATGAGAGCGCAGCCTTCAACCTCTTCTTGATTTGGAGATAGTAGCACAGTATATAATCCAAAAACAACAAAAAGGCAGTCAGTCAAAAAAGACTCCCGCCTTTTGTATTATTGTTTTGATAATGTAAATATTATTTGATATACTTATCCAATAAAGTTCTTGTATTTCACTTTTCTTGAAAGAAAAATAGTTAGGCATCCTTCGAAAAAGCTGGAGTTGCTCTCTGAATACTGAGGTCTTAGAATTTATTAAATCCTGCATTAGACGTCATAGAATATACTGGACTTACCATGTTAACATGCGGTTGAAGAGTCGATTAATACCACGTGAAGTTGTTACAAATTCTATAGAGTCCTATGAAATAATTGAGGAATACCCTGAGGATAAGTATTTACCTAGTTATCTAATCTACGCGAAATATGGAAAGCAGATTATTCACACCCACATAGCCGTTGATAGAGAAGATGATAATATAAGAATAATTACCGTTTATAAACCAACTCTAGCTAAATGGGGAAGTGATTTAAAGACCAGGAGAAAGTCATGAACTGTCATAGTTGTGGAGATCGATTGGAGGAAATCGTTGCCGATGTGCCTTTTAAAGTTGAAAGTGGTTCCATCATTATTATCAAGAGGTTACCTGTCTTGCAGTGTAAAAATTGCAGTGAATATTTAATTGACGACTTAGTGATGGCGAGAGTGGATACCATACTGAACAAGGTTGACAAGACTGCTGAGCTTGAGATTCTAAGTTATGCTTTGTAGAATATCTCATGAAAGGTGTACTTTGATAGGGTAAAATAGAATTATAATAACGTGAGTGTGTAGTATAGAAGGCAGGCAGTCGAAAACGGCTCCTGCCTTTATTTTTTTTCAATATTTTCATCGCCCCTCAAAAAGAGGTTGTTGAAAATGTTCACTTTAGAGAAAAGTGGATTGACTTGCATGTCAACATATTCCCCCACTCTGCTTCCAGTTCAATGCGCTCTGGTTTGTTTTCAAGGCTCGCTATAGATGGAACCGATAAGCCTTTAAATTCACATTTTTTCTTTAATACATCTAAAAGTACTTCACGGTTGATCATCAAATCATCATGGCGAAACAGGTGAATCACATCATATAGATCACGAGGGCGTAAGCGTTCAGCCAATGCCCTAATTTTTTCTGCAAACACCTCTTCAAAGCAATAACAGGTTACGCGGAAACCTGTGTCAAGTTTTTCAGAATAAGGATGATGTATTGCCCTCTCAACCGGATCCAGAACCAAGATTTCATCTACCGTCAGGTCAAGTTTTATACGTGAGGGATTGCCTCCCCTTTGCATTGGACCACGGTAGCTGACACGTCCCTCTGCTGAAAGACCACCCCGATTGTTTTTAAAAACCTCAAAGCGCAATCTGTCTAGCGGTATTTCTATTCCAGATTCATCATATATCCACCGGGCGATTTCAGAGAAAGTATCTATAAGAAATTCTTGATTAAGGTGTTTAGGATTTTTGATGGTAAAGTCCAGGTCTTCTGAAAATCGGTACGTTTCAAAGAAACACTTTTTAAGGCAGGTCCCGCCTTTAAAAATCGAGTCTGATTTTAGTGCGGGGTGACTTGAGATACCCGCAAGAAGCCACCCCAGGAGATAGTCTTTTTCGACAATGTTTGGATCAAGTCCTAGCTCTCTAGCAAAATCCATGATCTCCTGACGGTCAATCAATATCCTTCTCCTTAACCCAGTTTTCCGGTATCCAGAGTCGCCACTTTGTTACAAGCCGCTCGCAAGGTAAGCTCGGATCAAGCTTGGAGTTTCCTTTTGTCATTGCTGATATACATGCTGAAATCGCATCAGTAGCATCAGGTAAATAGTGCTCTAATAAAAACCCAAGACGTTTGAATACCGCACCATTTCCCAATTGTCTTGCGTACTCAACCAGGAGTTCTATATTTTTAGATTCTGCTTTCAGGTAATTTTGAAATACATCACTTACAGGACGAATCCCGCCTCCAAGGCTAGGATCATTGAACATGTCAATGAGTGTTCGGGACGGGTCGGAGACTGAGATTTTTACACTTCCCCTCCATACTGGTTTGAAACCAAAAAGGGCTTTTTTAGGGATTTTGCGGACAATAAATTTTTAACGTTACCAAATGTAGTTCAAATTAAATGCCTGCCTTAAAACTACCTCCGAATAGTTGCAAGTAGTTCAAACTTTTTTGCTCATTGCAGATACCCCTGTGTTGTGTCAGTTCCTTGCCGATTGATCCCTACAATTTTTATTCATACTACAAAGTAATAACCTCATCTTCTCATGACCATTTAAGATTACCTTATCCTTTACTCATAGAGTATTCCGTGGTATAAGGGTTATAAATGAATGAACTCAAGGCTAAGACGGCTGTAATGGGAATGGTAGAATGATAGAAAAATTAAATAGAGAAACACTTAAAAGATTGTATATCAAAGAGGGGAAATCATCAGTTAAAATTGCTGAAATGTTTTCATGCTCTCCTACCACAGTACGGAATAGGTGTGCGAAATATGGTATAAAGATGAGAGAACTCAGGAGGACTGAAGGGGTAGCTAAGGTATTAAGAGCTTCATACTTTGATAAAGAGCAACTAGAAAGACTTGATCGGTTATCAGCAAAGACCAGTGTTCCTAAAGCAGTGTTTTTAAGAGAAGGGCTAGACCTTGTGCTGAATAAGTATGAGAATGAACAAAAAGGCAGGTATAAAAAAAGAGAAGGACGGTAACCGAAAAAGGAGGGGCGTAAACGGCCATTACTCCCATAATGCAAGCCCCACAGTATTGCTACTGAGGGGTTTTATTTATTGGTAACGATGAGGGGAAATCACTTGATCCAGATTCACTCATTAAGAGACAGTTCTTACCTGCGTTAAGAAGGTCAAAATCAAGAGCGGTACCCTTTCACAGCTTACGCCATAGCAACGTTGCTCTCCGAATTGAGGAAGGACCGAACATTAAATACATTCAGAGACAACTAGGACATGCATCTATTCAAACAACTCTAGATCGCTACGGTCATCTGTTAAATGAAACAGACCAAGAGGGTGCTAAGGGTTTAGATTCAAGGCTAGGTTTTGAGGTTCAGAAAAGAGGTTTGTTAGAAAAATGTTAGAAAACAGCCTCAAAAAAGAAAAGACTTACACCACATTAAGCTGTAAGTCTTTGATTTTACATGGTAGCGGGGGCTGGATTCGAACCAGCGACCTCCGGGTTATGAGCCCGACGAGCTTCCAGGCTGCTCCACCCCGCGTCATGGCTCATTAATAGTAGATATATATATATTTGTCAAGTTAATTATGACGACTTCATAAAAAGTCAAATTTCCCCTCCCTTGGCGGGCGGGGATTAATGAGAGGGGGCGTTTTTTAATTTTTACTTTGTCGTCTCTGTTTTTTGACTCTTTACGAGTTCATCAATTATTGTGACTTCTCCTGCCCTGCCTCGCCTTCTACCAGCGATTTGACTCTTTCATGAATAAAATCAGGAATCCTTATAATCTTTCCACTTAAATCGAGAAATCCATGCTTGGTATAACCGCTCACCAGAAGTACCCGGTCCTCTTTTCTGTATATCTCATAATTGAAGACAATGGTCACCCTGGTAAAAGAAGAAACCCAGGTTTCTATCTGCACCACATCATCATAGCGCGCAGATCGATGGTACTTGCAATACACCTCGGATACTGGGGTTACTACACCATGTTCTACTACCTCAGTATAGGGCAACTCTATTTCCCTGAAAAACTCTGTTCTCCCCCTCTCAAACCAGTCTAAGTAGTGGGAGTAGTAGACCACACCCATGGAATCTATATCTGAAAAGATCACTCTGTACTCAGTAAGGTTTCTTTTCACCACCATTCTCCTGGCATGAAAGAGCGCTATGCTTAAGGAGCGCGCTGCTCAAGGAGCACTGTGTTCGAGGAGCGTTGCACTTAAGGAGCATTACATTCAAGGAGTGCTGCGCTTGAGGCAAAAAATCCAAATTTCCAATTTCAATTCCTCAATCCCCCAATTCCTCAATTCGTTTTATCTCACATCTTTATCAGCTTTTGATAAACAACTCCATCAGTTCAAACCCATTTTCTATAAATACGCCACTCTTTTCCGCGTCCGTTTCGTTAAACGCCCTACGCTGCGTAAGACCTTTTTTTAAATCTGAAGAACTACAGATGGCAAAGGGAACTGGTTCTCCCGTATGAGTCTTCCTCACGATGGGTGTGCGATGGTCTGGCAGTACCATAATTTTATACTCATCAAACCGGCGTATTCCTTCAAGCACCGTCCCTACCACCATTGTATCAAAATTCTCGATAGCTTTTATCTTGTTGTGCACATCCCCACTATGAGCTGCTTCATCAGGGGCTTCTACATGAACAAACACAAAATCTTTTTTTTCAAGCTCTTTGAGTGCATACTCGGCCTTCCCCAGATAATTAGTATCTAGATACCCTGTCGCACCAGGAACTTTCACTGGGGTAAGACCCACGACGACACCAATGCCTCTAATCAAATCTACCGCAGAGATGACGGACCCCGTCACTCCGTACTTTTCTTTAAAGGAAGGAAGACTGATAGCCTTTCCCTGCCCCCAGAGCCAGATAGCATTTGCAGGTAGCTTTGAGTCCTTCACTCTCTCGCTATTAACCTGGTTATCACTCAAAATCGCTCTTGCCCTCTCCATCAGCTGGAGAAGTGTATCAGCCCCTTCCCCCTTGGGGAGGTGGGGAATAACATCCTCACCACTAATATCATGGGGGGGGGTTGTCTCCATTGCATCTCTCCCATCCCTCCACACCACGAGATGTCTGTAACTCACCCCAGGATAAAACCTTATGTCATCACTGCCCAATCTCCCATCAAGCTCGGCAATTATGGTGCGCGCTTCGTCAGTAGAAATGTGTCCCGCACTGTAATCCTTCATGACGGTGTTCCCACCATCTTCTAAAAGAGTAACTAAGTTACAGCGGAAGGCTACATCACGAGCACCGAGCGTTACCCCCGCACTCGCCGCTTCATATACCGCCCTGCCCGTATAGTAGCGACGGGGGTCATACCCCAAGATGCTTAAGTTGGCAACATCACTTCCCGGCAGTAACCCTTGAGGAATAGATTGAACTAAGCCCAGCATTCCAGCACTTGCAACAGTATCCATCGACTCTGAGTGAGCAACCTCTAGTGGTGTCTTACCATCCAACTCTTTCAGTGGGTAATCTGCCATCCCGTCTCCCAGCAACACCATGTATTTCATCCGGACAAACCCTTTCCTACGTTATAAAAATTAAGAGGAACACCACCCACTCCCTCTGTCCCCCTCACCTCTTAACCTGTAGATTATTTTTAAAAAAGAGTACTAAAGTGTTCCCTCTCTCAGTGGTCTTGTACCTCGATAAGGAGAGTAGCTATGTCGCCCGCTGATTTAAATCGGGACTTCCATCCTGATCAGCACTGTTTTCTTTTTGGTGATAGACAAACGGTCTATTTCTTTTAACGCCTTTCTTACATCAGCCTCACGTGCCTCATGGGTCAAGAGAAAAATGGAGACTGCGCTTTTGATACGTCTGCTCTTTTGAATCACTGAGTGAATACTGATATTATGTTTCCCCAGAATCCCTGATATTTTTGACAGCACCCCTGGACGGTCAACAACAGAAAACCTTAAGTAGTAGCGGGTGACTACCTCCTGAATGCTCTTGATGTTCACTTGTTTGAGAAATGCTCGCTGATAGGAGAGTGGTGGAACCCTTTGACTGATGCCCTTCACCATGTTTCGGGCAATATCGATGATGTCACTCACCACCGCACTGGCGGCAGGCATCATCCCTGCTCCCCTGCCGTAAAACATGCTGGGACCAATGGCGTCTCCATCGATAAAAACAGCATTGTAGGTACCATCCACTTTTGACAGCAGGTGGGTAACCGGAATGAGGGTGGGGTGTACGCGTGCTTCAACCTGGTTGTTGATCTGTCGAGAAATCGCCAAGAGTTTTATCCGATACCCCAGCTCTTTAGCAAATTCAATATCGAGGGGCTCAATTTGTGAAATTCCCTCCGTATAAATCCTCTTAAAGTCAATCTCCGTGCCATAGGCCATGTTGATAAGAATGGCCAACTTGTGAGCGGTATCCACTCCCTCGATATCCAGTGTGGCATCACTCTCTGCATACCCCTGTTGCTGTGCCTCCCTCAAAATATCCTTAAATTTACCACCCTCATTGGTCATCGTGCTCAAAATGTAGTTAGCAGTACCATTGAGGATACCCAGGATAAATCTGATCCGGTTTGCCGAAAGCCCCTCTTTAATGGCTTTGATAATGGGGATACCGCCTGCGACACTCCCTTCAAAACCTATATCCACCCTTTTGTGGTGGGCAGCTTTAAACAGTTCAACCCCATGCTCGGCTAAGAGCGCCTTATTGGCGGTCACCACGTGCTTTCCTTTTTCTATCGCGCTCAAGAGTATGGTTTTTGCCGGCTCGATACCACCCATCAATTCAACTACCAGGTCAATGGAAGGATCATTAAGAATGTCGTGGACCCTTGTGGTGAGCAGGTTTCGCTCCACCTTGATTCCACGGTCACTGGTGATATCAATATCAGCAATCCTTTTTATGACAAGTGGTACACCAAGCCGCTCCTTTATCACCCTGCCATTGTTGCGCAGTATCTTCACTACACCCGTACCTACGGTACCGAAACCGACAAGCCCAATCTGAACCTTTTTCATTTCTGACCCTCAACAAATACCTTCCTGAGACCCCGTACTGCCTGATTGATGCGCTGCTCATTTTCTACCAAGGCAAACCTCACATATCCTTCCCCTGAGTCACCGAACCCCACACCAGGAGAAACCGCCACTTTCGCCTCCTTAAGCAAGAGCTTTGAGAATTCAAGTGAACCCATTTCCCTAAATGGCTCCGGAATTTTGGCCCACACAAACATGGTTGCCTTGGGCTTCTCCACTAGCCACCCCATTCTATGCAAACCCTCAATAAGCACATCTCTCCTTCTCCGATAGATATCCACAATCTCCTTAACGCTTTCTTCAACTTCATTGAGTGCAATAATGCTCGCAATCTGGATCGGCTGAAAGATACCATAATCAAAGTAACTCTTAAGCCTGGTGAGCGCCCCTATCAATTGCGCATTCCCCACACAAAAGCCAACTCTCCACCCTGGCATACTGTAGCTTTTAGAGAGGGAAAAGAATTCTACCCCCACTTCCTTCGCCCCAGGTATCTGTAAGAAACTGGGGGCCTGGTATCCATCAAAGACCAGGTCAGCATAGGCCAGGTCATGGATAATAATAAGTTTGTTTTCTATAGCGAAGTCCACCACTTGCTGAAAAAAATCGAGATGCACCACCCTGGTGGTCGGATTATGGGGAAAGGAGAGGATAAGCATCTTGGGATGAGGCCAGGTCTGCTTTACCGCCTTGATCAAATCCTGAAAAAAATCACCCTCCTCTCGTAACGGTACCGTATGGAGATCACCCCCCGCAATTATCACCGAGTAAGGATGGATAGGGTATGCGGGTGTGGGGACCAGTACCAGATCACCGGAACTAATGGTAGCAAGCGCAATATGGGATAACCCCTCCTTGGCCCCAATGGTAGCAATCGCCTCGGTTTCTGGATCCAGATCAACATGGTACTTCCTCTTATACCAGTTGGTAATGGCCAGCCTTAATTTATAAATGCCCTTAGAAGCAGAATACCTGTGGTTACGGGGGTTGGCCACCGCCTCGACTAACTTGTCTACAATCGGTTTTGGTGTGGGAATATCAGGATTTCCCATACCTAAATCGATGATATCCTCCCCCCTCCTTCTCGCCTCAAGTTTGAGTGTATCCACAATACTGAATACATAGGGGGGCAAACGCTTTATCCTGCGAAACTCTTCCATAGGTCTCAATCTCTCCTTCTTTATGATATACAAATTCGTTTTAGAATATCAAAATTAAAGAGAAAAGTCATTGAAAAAATTAAACTTCGCCTATTTTGCATAGAATTTTTCTTTTGAGTTTTATGAATAAAATGACGATAGTTATATGGGTAGCTTGAAGCACAGGTTGATTAAATGTAGTGAATAATAACCCAGTTGAGTACCCATTGAGGGATATTCAATGAAAAGTCGAGGAGTATCTTAAAGAGCATCCACTTTTAACTAACTCTTTTTATCTCAATCGTTTACAATAGTACCCATGGACTCTCTTAAACAACAGCACCATAGCAAAGGTGAGAGTGCAGAGGAAGGGATCCGTTTCTCCCCCCGTGCCGATGAACTCATCAAGCGTGTTGAAGAACTTGATGAGGAACTGCAACAGAAGTTCACCAGAGAAGCCGCCATCCTCTTTACCGATATTAAAGGTTCTACCATATACTTTAAAACCCATGGTGACATTGCCGGCAGACTCATGATGCAACGTCACTATGATATGCTCTCGCCTATCATTACCCACTATGAAGGAATCATTGTGAAAACGGTGGGTGATTCCATCATGGCTTCCTTTGGAACCCCCTCTCACGCGGTGAACGCTGCCATAGATATGCAGAGAACACTCTGGAAGCATAATGCGAGATTACCAGAGGATGATCACATAAAGATCCGCATCGGTATTAACTTCGGCAAGGTAATCACTGAGAATGATGATATTTATGGCAACGTGGTGAATGAAGCATCAAAGCTGGTGTCCATAGGAGAATCCGAACAAATCCTAGTATCAGCATCGGTATATCACTCCCTTCATTCAGAAGCAGATGCCCTCTTCTCCCCCTTTGAACCTGAACACTCTTCAGAGGATGTGGTAAGCTTTCCCATTTATGTGGTACAATGGCAACGAGATTTCTTAAGCGAGAGGGAAATGACCACACTCTCCCTGTCGCTGGTGAATCAAACCCCACTGGCTCATGATGACAGTAGTGTCCGCACCCACTACTTTTCTCCTATTGAGCACCTTATCAAAGAGAAGGTGTTTCGGGTAACGGTTAATCCTGAGGGAAGGCTGTCCGCCATCTTTGAAGATGCTAAGAGAGCGGTAGAGGTAGCCTTAGAAATTCTTAAGGTGCTGCAAAAATCTGACCAGCTCTTCCACATTGGGATTCATACGGGCACGCTCACCGTCACTGAGGACGAACTATACGGAGGGGAAGAGGCAGATGAAGCCTGCGCACATGCTGAAATTAATGAAATCTACATTACCCACCCTACCTTTGTGTTAATAAAGGACTCTCCTCTCTTGAAATCCATCTCCCTTCCTGACACCTTAAAAAATGGAACGGCACTTTATAAAATTCTTTGGGAACCCACCGAAAAAAGGAGAGTTGAAGAACCCTCCCTCATCACTCGACAACTCTCCAATCCGGAATGCTTCTACTGTAGTTCAAGAAATCACCACATCTCCCTGTGCCCCTCCAAGGGCATTCCCTTCCACACCCATAGCCTTAATGAGATGGGATATCTCTCACCCGCCGAGATCAAAGCCCTTTTTGCCACATACTTTCCCACAATTGTAAGTCCCCATAAGCCGGATCAAGACGAGATCCTTACTCCCCTGATACCAGATCAGAAGCCTGATTCACCTAACCTTCCCTTCGAATCCTTTTATGAAGTCACTGAAATCTTCCAGCTTCGGTTTCTTCGTGAGGTGTGGCGTTCCGAAGCTACTGATTGGAATCAGTTTGTGATTTCTACCACCAACAGGCGTGGTGGTGGCTTCCTCTGGCTGGGAGAAGACTGCCTAAGGGTCTCTAAATACGATGAAGCACACACTATGTTCACTAAGGCAGTGGAGCACAATGCTGACGATTACCGACCATACCTCGCGCTGGGAGTCCTCACGGTAGAAACAGATAATCTCACCAAAGCTACCCAACTGTTTCGCAGAGCACTCCTCCATGCGCACACCCCCTTGCACAAGAGCTATATCTTACTACTACTCGCCAGGATAGACGAGTGCAAGGGCAACCTCGCCGATGCCTTGGAGAGGGTACGGGAAGCCTCGTACTTAGCCCCCCATTTCTTAGAAGTAAAATACCGACACGCAGTGCTCCTCGCCAAAAACGATGAAAAATATGAAGCGCTCTCTATCTTCAAAAACCTCATCGCAACCGAACCCACCTTCTACATTAGAGTGCTCATAGACCCAGGATTAAACATCATCAGGGGTGAGATAGACCTTCTCACTAAAGAGCTCTATGAGCAGGCAAAGGTTCAGGCTTCCAATAACATCAAGACTATTAGAAAAAGCCTGATAGACCATGGGGAATGGTTTAGCAAGCAAGATCCTGAATATCAAGCGGCGGAAAAGATTTTTAACCAGACGCTTAAACTCTTCGAGGGAAACAGCTACTTCGGTTTGTTGGATGTGGTGGGATATGGCTTCAATATAAAAGATAAACTCAGAGCCGTACTAAAAAACAAACGTAAGTCCATTAGAAAAAACCTCAATTCATTCTATGCCATTTGGGAAGACTATCACCTCTATCTGGAAAGATACTGTTATAAGGATCTCTTGAGCTATGGGGATTTGTTTCTGGAGAACCACTTCATCACCACCATGGAAAAGGCAAGAGTAACAATATCTATTGACTCCGCTGAGAGTCTCAAGAACACTCATCACTTGATTAACGAGCTCACCGCTCTCTCGAAAAAGATAACCAACAACCGAAAGAAACTTAACTTCCTAAAAATGATTTACTTTACCCTGGAGTGTTCTGCTAAATTCTTTTCCCGTCTCCTCCTCTCCTGCGTCCTGGTAAGCACCATATTCTGCGTGGTATTGATAGGATACCATGGCTACTCACAATCATTGTACCATCTCTCAAGCAATCTTATCATAGACTACCTCAAGTTTAGCTCTTGCTGTGGAGGGATCTTTGGAGCAGGGGTAAGTGTCTACTGGATATACAAAAACTTTGATCACCTCTATGAGAAACTGAAATGATCGTGTATATCTTTTCCTTCATCTTTGGAGCAGTGGTGGGAAGTTTTGTAAACGTGTGCATTTTTCGTCTCCCTGCCCAGCAATCCATTATCACTCCTGCCTCCCACTGCCTCTCCTGTAACCACCCTATCGCCTTTTATGACAATATTCCTCTGGTGAGCTTCATCTTCTTGCGAGGAAAGTGTCGGCACTGCAAGACTCCCCTCTCCTACCAATACCCCTTGGTGGAACTAGCGACGGGAATGCTCTCCCTCATTGCGATAGCGCACTACGGCGTGAGCATACCCTCCCTTGTGTATTTTGCCTTCAGCGCGGCACTGCTCACCATCACGGTGATCGACCTAAGACACCAGATCATCCCTGATAGCATCACCCTGCCTGGTATTGGTGTGGGACTGCTCACCTCTCTCCTTATGCCTCAGCTCAGTTTCTTAGATTCATTGAGTGGCACCCTCGTAGGCGGGGGAAGCTTGCTCCTGGTAGCGGGAGGATACTACCTCTTCACCCGGAGAGAAGGGATGGGCCTCGGTGATGTTAAGCTGCTGGCTATGATGGGGGCCTTCCTGGGATGGAAGTCAATTCTCTTTATCATTATGGTAGCCTCCTTCTCCGGCGCGCTGGCTGGTATCATGGTAATGATTGTAAAAAATAAAGACCGCCGATATGCCATCCCCTTTGGCCCCTTTCTCTCGCTGGGAGCGTTGAGTTACCTCTTGTATGGCCGGGAAATCATCTACCTCTACATTCAGTTTTCACTCTGGCTGAAAGAACTCCTGAGCTAAAAGCCATGAAAAAAACAGGTGTAGGATTGAGAGCAACTATCGTGTTAACCATTACGCTGGTGATGTGTATTACCATGCTCCTCATCAGCTTCGTGGTCTTAACCACTGCCAAAAAGAATCTGCTTGACCAAAAAATCACCACAGGAGAAATTATCATCACCTTCCTCCAGCAGCTAATCCCTATCTCTCTCATTGCGGGCGACTATTCGGACGAGTCCCCCGATACCCTCTCCTCTCTTGAATCAACTATCAACCGTGTACTCCGTGATTTCCCGCTAAAAAACCTCACTGTGGTAGACTCTTCCCTCACCATCCGTGCCTCCCCGCAGAAAAAGCTGATTGGTCAGAAAAGCATGGATGCTGATGTAGAGCAGGCACTCTCCTCAGGGCATATCATCAAGACATTTAACACCTACCAAGGCAGAGAGTGCCTTTCCCTTTCAGCTCCCCTCTACCAAGAAAATGAAATTGAGGGCGTACTCCAGGTGACACTCCCCCTCACCGATGTAGAAGAAAGCCTGGCTACGTTCCAGCAGACCGTGGTACTTTTTACCCTTACCACTGCCTTTGCCTTTATCATCATCGGCAGTTTCCTGCTCACCCGTTATCTGGTAAAGCCTCTGGAACGGTTGATTCAAGTTACTGAAGATATTGGCAAAGGCTACGTCCCGCAGGATTTAGAACCAAGCGGTCTCAATGAAATCGGTACCCTCTCTACCTCGCTCTCCAGGATGGCTGACAAACTCCGGGAAGATCGTAAAAGAATAGAGCACTACATCCACTCACTTGAAGAAACGAACAGACAACTTAAAGTGGCACAGGATGAGGTGGTGCGTTCAGAAAAACTCGCCTCAGTGGGGAAACTCGCTGCGGGCATAGCCCATGAAATTGGAAACCCTATAGGAATCATCCTCGGCTACCTTGAGATACTGCGCCACACCAGAGGAGCGCAGGAAGAACATAGTGACGCACTGAAACGTATAGAAAATGAGCTTATGAGAATCGACAAGATTATCAGAGAGCTGCTCTACTTTTCACACCCCCGCAAAGCATCTCTCCACCCGGTATCAGTAAACTCACTCATTAAAGAGGCGGTGTCACTCATCTCTCATCAGAAAGCATTCAGCACTATCCATATCGTAGAAGAACTACCTGAGGGACTCTCCCTCACTATGGCTGACGAACAGCAGTTTCAACAGGTGATGATTAATCTCTTCATTAACGCCATGGATGCCATGCCCCGGGGAGGAACACTCACTATTACCTCAGCACCGTACCACAGTCCTACACCTCTTTATCCCCGCACCTCGAATGTTTCAGGGGTGAAGATTACCGTACGCGATACGGGGATCGGCATCATGAAGGAAAATCTTACCATGATCTTCGATCCCTTTTTTACCACCAAAGCACCAGGTAAGGGAACGGGTCTCGGTTTATCAGTCTGTGTGAGGATTATAGAATCATTTGAAGGCACTATCACAGTCGAGAGTTCTCCCGGAAAGGGAACTACCTTTGCGATCATCCTTCCCGCACACCACGAGGAGAAGGCAAAGGAAGCATAAGGGAAAGGGTATGACAGCACACCGAGTTCTTATCGTGGATGATGAAGCAAATATGCTCCACATGCTTAAAACCATCCTCAGTAAGGAAGGGTATGAGATAGATACCGCCACCAACGGAAAAGAAGGTATTGAGAAAGTAGAAGGCAATGCATTCGATACCATTCTCTGTGACCTTCGCATGCCCGACCTGGATGGTCTCTCGCTCCTTAAAGTCTTAAAGGAGAAACAGATTTCCTCAACAATCATTATGATGTCAGCGTATGGAACGGTAGATTTAGCGCTTGAGGCAATGAAGTGCGGAGCATATGATTACATCTCCAAGCCGTTTAAACCCGATGAAATCATTCTCACCTTAAAGAAGGCTGAAGAACGGGAAAGACTACGGAGAGAAAATCTCCTGCTTAAACAGGAAATTAAAAAAGAATTCGGATTTGAAAATATCGTCACCAAGAATGAGAAAATGCTTCAGGTCTTTGAAACCATTCGTAAGATCTCTGACTACGATACCTCGGTGTTAATAACTGGTGAGAGCGGTACAGGCAAGGAATTGATTGCCAAGGCCATCCACTACCACAGCACCCGCAGCAGTAAGTCGTTTGTAGCTATCAATTGTGGTGCCATCCCGGAAAACCTGCTGGAGAGTGAACTGTTTGGCTATGTGAAAGGTGCCTTTACCGATGCCCACCAGAATAAAAAAGGCCTATTCGAGGAAGCCCATGGAGGAACCCTGCTCCTTGACGAAATTGGAGAGCTCCCCTCTAATCTCCAGGTAAAACTCTTGCGGGTACTTCAGGAGGGTGAGATCAGGAAATTAGGAGACACCAAACAAATTACCCTGGACGTGAGAATCATTGCCGCCACTGCAAAGGACCTATTTCAGGAGGCGAGGCGGGGAAATTTCAGGGAAGATCTCTTTTACCGCCTCAACGTTATTCAAATTGATCTCCCCCCTCTTCGGGGGAGGAGAGAAGATATCCCCCTGCTCATCACCCACTTCATTAAACGATACAATGAGAAACATCACCTCAAGGTGAAAACTATCTCCCCCCGCTCCCTAAACCTTTTGCTCGAATACGAGTGGAAAGGAAATATCAGAGAACTGGAGAATGCGATTGAACGGGCGGTGATACTCTCAGAGGGAAACCGTATTGAGCCATCGGTACTCCCCTCTGATCTTAGAAAAGCAATCATTCATGAAGAAAAAGAACCAATAAGCGATGAGTATTCCATCAAAAAGATGGAACGTATCATGGAAGAACAATTGATCAGAAAGGCATTGGATAAAACCCAAGGCAATCGCACCCATGCTGCAAAACTGCTTGAGATCAGCCACCCCTCCCTCTTAAGTAAGATGAAGGACTTTGGAATTGTGTAAAGACCAAGATGCAGGATACAGGATCCATGATTCTAAATGCAACAAGTAGTCAGGGGTCCATAGTCTCTGGGTTACGAGTCACGGGTTTTTAAGTTGCGTGTTCAATGAGCACGCGAGCTTGCCAACGTTAAAATCACCTTTCACTATTCACTACTTACCATTTACGATTCACTATTGACGAATCACCATGAAATGGTTATTGATCAACACACTCTCTTTTGCTGTCCTCTTCGCACTCCTCATGGCGGATGCATCTGCTAACACCTACTACATTAGAACGGACGGGGGCACCTCCGAGCAGTGCACAGGAACTACCGACGTTCCCTATCCAGGCTCTGGTTCCCACCAGTCCTGTGCCTGGTCTCACCCGTTCTGGGCACTTACCTCTAGTGGTGAGTGGAAGATTAGGGGTGGAGACACCCTACTACTATACCCAGGTAGCTACCAAGTAGGATACGGAGCTCCCAATACCGACTGGTGTGACCCCAAGGCAGCTTATGACTGCCACCTTCCTCCCCTCCCCTCAGGCACCGATGCTAACCACCCCACCCGCATACAAGGGGTAGGATATGATGCGGGCTGTGCCAGCCCGCCTGAATTGTGGGGAACGCAAAGGGTGGATTACCTGCTCACTTTAGAAAACACTTCTTATGCGGTAATAGAGTGTCTGGAATTAACCGATCACTCTGCTTGTGTGGAGTTTCATGCCCATCAACCAACTGCCTGTGAAAGAGATACCTATCCCTTTGGTGACTGGGCAGCCACCGGAATCTTCGCCTCAGATTCATCTCGTGTTACCCTCACCCACCTCGATATTCATGGGCTTGCGTCTTCAGGCGTTCATGCAGGTCGCCTTACTGACTGGACAGTAGAAGATGTTCGCATTGCAGGAAATGGCTGGGTTGGCTGGGATGGAGACCTCTGGGATGGTTCAGACTCGAATAGCGGCACCCTTACATTTAAAAAAGTAATTATTGAGTGGAATGGTTGTGCTGAAACCTACCCGGCGAAGCAACCCGATCACTGCTGGGACCAGAGTGCCGGTGGCTATGGTGACGGTATGGGGTTGGGAGAAACAGGGGGACAGTGGATTTTTGAAGAGTGTGAGTTTAACTACAACACCTCTGACGGTCTTGACCTCCTCTACGTAGGAAGGGGAAACCGGGACTCAATGATCGAAATCAGCAAAACCAAGGCGGTGGGAAATGCGGGTAACCCGATAAAGATCGCAGGTCCTGCGGAAGTGGTAAACTCTCTCATGGTAGGTAACTGCGGATTTTTTGATCAGCAGGCTTTTGCCCAAGAAATGAGCGACCACTGCAGGGCGGGGGGGAATTCCCTCTCTTTAACTCTTTACCAGGGAGATACCGTGAGCGTGGTAAATAACACCATTGTGGGAGAAGGGGATGCACTGGTTGAGGCTCAGTGTTATGAATCCTCGCCGTGCGATGGCTCAGAGTGGGTACGCATGCAGAATAATATTTTTATGGGATACCAAGAATTTATCTCGCCGGAAGACTGGACCGCATTCTTATGGGATCCCTCCCACCTTACCGAAGGAAAGATTGACTACAATACACTACTCGATGTTAAATACGATGAAGGTTCCTGTCCCTTCGGTTCACACGATATATGTACTGATCCCTTGTGTGTTGATGACACACTCGATAGTTTTAATGGCCATCTATCCTTAGGAAGCCCCGCGATAGATAAAGGTCTGCCGGTGGGAAGTCTCAACGGCCTCGTACCCGCAGATGATCTTGAGGGCGGCGCGAGACCAGAGGGCAATGGCGTTGATATGGGTGCTTACGAGTATGGTGCGGAAATTGTTTCTACCACCACTACCACCCTGACCTCCACCACAACCACCACCTCACCCGAGCCCTGTCCTGCAGAACAAATCTATGGCGAGGGTTCTCAAGAGATTGAACTGCTGAGGTGGGCTCGAGATAACCTGCTCTGCAAAACCCCCGAAGGCCAGGAAATCATAAAGCTTTACTACCAGTGGCAACCCCCTATAGTAGCGGCAATGAACACCAATAAGGAGTTTAAAGAAATGGTACGATCTCTTTTCGCCTCCACTCTGCTGCTTTTGAGAATAAAAGCAAAGTAACCTTTTCTTTAGATAATTCATTATGGAGAACCCTTGAGCTACTACCTAGCCAGGGGTTTCATATTGACAAGGTAAAAATTTTCTGCTTTAAATCAATCGTAGTAATACTCACCGAATACTCTTGGAAAAAAGGTGTAAAGACATATCCCACCTTTCAGATGAAGACTTTAAAAGCGGTGTACTTTTAATGTGAGAAAGGAAAGGCGATGGACCCTAAAAAATATGTAAAAGTGTTCTCACTCATTATGTGTTCGTCTCTTCTCCTTCTGAGTAACACCCACGTCCTCGCGCAGTGGCACATAGAGACGGTGGATAGTAGTGCTAATGTGGGGGAAGGCACCTCGATTGCCCTCGACGGCAGTGGCAATCCTCATATCAGTTATTATGATAAGACTAACACTAACCTGAAGTACGCCTACTATAACGGCAGCTGGCATAAAGAAACGGTGGATAATAGCGGCAGTGTAGGAGAAGATACCTCAATTGCACTGGATAGTAGTGACAACCCCCACATCAGCTACTATGATGCCACCAACGGTGCGCTGAAGTACGCCTACTATGATGGCAGCTGGAACATAGAGACGGTAGATAACAGCGGCAGTGTAGGAGAAGATACCTCAATTGCACTGGATAGCAGTGACAACCCCCACATCAGCTACTATGATGCCACCAACGGTGCGCTGAAGTACGCCTACTATGATGGCAGCTGGACCAAAGAGACGGTAGATAACAGCGGCAGTGTTGGAGAAGATACTTCGATTGCACTAGATAGTAGTGGGAATCCCCACATCAGCTACTATGATACTACCAACGGCAACCTGAAATACGCTTACTATGATAGCGGCTGGAACATAGAAACCATTGACTCTCTGGGTGATGTGGGAAGGGCAACATCCCTTGCCCTCGACGATAGTGGAAACCCTCACATTAGCTATATGGATGCCACTAACGGTAATCTGAAGTATGCCCACTATGACGGAAGCTGGACCAAAGAAACGGTAGATAACAGCGCCGATGTGGGGGCATCAACTTCTCTTGCTCTGGATAGTAGTAGCAATCCTCACCTCAGTTACTATGACTCAACTAATGGCGATTTAAAGTATGCCTACTATGAAGGAGACTGGCAGATAGAAACGGTGGAGAGCAGTGCTACGGTAGGCGATGACTGCTCCCTCGCCCTCGACAGCAGCGATAATCCCCATATCAGTTACTATACCCTCACTAACGGTGATCTGAAGTATGCAACTAAAGGTGGTGTGGTATCCTCCACCACTACCACAGGTCCAGTTTCTACCACTACACCCTCAGGCCACTGTCCACTGAGTGAAATCTATGGAGAGTATTCTGTAGAGGTAGCATTCCTTAGGTATTTCAGGGACGAAGTACTCACTCAAACCCCAGCAGGGAGGGAACTTATCAGGGTATATTATGAGTGGAGCCCCCTATCAATAAAGGTGATGAAGCAAGATGAACAATGTAAAAAGAAAGTTAAAGAAATGATCGATGAAGTTTTACCTTTGGCGCAAGCAGAAATAGAATAAACCCCTTCTTTGATCTTTTTAAGCCACGTACCCTAAGGATACCCATTTTACATCACACCATTTCTCTCCTCAGCTTCCCTGAGGATACTCCCCTCATCGATTTCCACATCAGAAAGGTACACAAAAGGAAACCCGTACTGTTGAGCAAAAAATAGGAGAGGGTACTCGCATCGATGTACCCTCATAGTACAAGAAGTCTGTGATAACGATACCCAGTTACACTGAGTATAGTTATCCCCTTCCCTCTAAACTTTCTATTCCCTGCTTAACTACCTTCTTGGTGATGAAGCTGGTCTTATTGATGTAGCCACTCAACAGCGTCCGATCGCATACTAAGTTGATAATTCGAGGTATGCCTCTAGAATACTTATAGATATATTTTAAGGCACTTGGAGAGAAGGTAATATTCTCGCATGCCCCTGCTACCGTTAAACGGTGTGCAATGTAGTTTTCAATTTCCCCTCTATCCAAAGGGTTAATCTGGTGTCGAATAGATATCCTTTGATTGAGCGCCCGGAGCTCAGGAGAGTGTAACCTATCCATCAATTCCAGTTGCCCCACCAGAATGATTTGAAGAAAGTTTTCATCCCTCGCTTCCACGTTAGAGTAGAGGCGAATCCGTTCCAGCAGAGAGGGGGAGAGGTGCTGCGCTTCATCAATAATCAAGATCACCCTTCTTCCCTGATCCAGCTGATGAAAAATAAAATTGTTAAATGAAACAGGCAGCTCACGTTTTGACTCCTCAGCAAACATCAGCGGATCTGCAAATAACCTATAACATTGAAGAGGGTTTAAGAGCACCGCCGTGAGGGTTTCATCATCTAACTTCTCTACCAGCTCATAACAAATGGTTGTCTTCCCAATCCCAATATCTCCGGTGATAGCGATAAACCACTCTCCCTGGGTAATACCATAGAACATGTGGCTCAACGCCTCTCTATGATCCTCACTCATAAAGAGAAATTGTGGATCGGGATTAAGATTGAAGGGCTTTTTCTTAAGTCCGTAAAAAGCAAGGTACATGGCGTTACTCACGATACTTTATTTACTCTTTTCTCAACTCATCGATCTCATCCGTTTCTTTTAACCCAGGGTGCTTGGCAAGCATCAACAGATGTTCACGAACCTTCTCTTTCAGCCCCTCATACTTTGAATCACTGGATTCGAGGAACTGTTGATAGTGAATGAATGCTGATTCCCATGCCCCTTCTGATTCATACAGCTGGGCGAGATTGTAGTGAACTTCCCCATTGCGTGGTGACATAGCGAGAGCACGTTCAAACGTTTCTCTTGCCTTTTCGACCTCACCTACGCTCTTATACACTATTCCCAAATTATTGTAGCTTTCTATATTTTTTGCATCGAGCGCAAGAGCCCCTTTAAACGCATCAATCGCTTCCTCAATTTTATCCAGTCGAAACAGTGCTATTCCCATATTACTGTGGGCTTTTACATAGTGAGGTTCGAGCGCGAGCGCACGCTTGTAGCTCTCAACCGCCAAATCTAATTTATCAAGTTTACAGTACGCCCCCCCTAAATTATTATATGATTTATAGTGGCGAGGGTTAATCACCAGTGCCCTCTCATATTCGAGCACCGCTTCTCTCAATTTCCCTTCTTTTTCAAATTGTAGTGCATTATTATAATGGGTAGTAAAAAGCTGATCTTCGGTAAGAAGCATCCTTTCTTTTCTTTTGATAGGTTCTACCCCATGGTTCTCAATCTTATTTTCAACCTTCACCAGGGTAGGAGCCACCGGTTCTTCATTAAAAGCTATAGCGGGTTGATCTGTCTCATTTTTTGATGGAGGTGGTGGCCCTCCTGTTCCTTCGCCGATTTTCTCTCCATATTCCTTCCCGTCGATCTCGGGTGATACAATAGAGGAAGCCCCTTCTTTAGGAATAGTGACGCTCATAGCTGACGGACTGGGAAGAGGGACCTGAGCACCCCCTTCGCTTTTTTCTTGAGATTCAGTCCACCAACGTGGAGTGTTGCTGGTGTATATGAGCAGTCCTATCCCGATGAGACACATCATCGATGTCAAGGCTAACAGTATAACTTTCCCCTTCAACTTCTTTTTAATAGATATTCCTTTATGCATGACAGGAGGCGAAAATAGCAGCCTGCCCTTACTACTTCCCTGATGCACTGTGTGTTCTAATGCTTTTTCAATCAAACTCATTTTATTGCGTATCCTGAAACGTATTCTAGAGTGTTAGCGGTGGTATTCCCCCTGGACGCCATAATCCCACGGTCGAGCGCCGAAGTGAAACCCCTTTTTGGCAGTATCGAGTGATTCCAACTGCTGTTGAGTTAAGGTCTCTATCTTTTTGCCTATCATTAAGGTAGGGGTGAGCAGAATCACCAGCTCAGTTTTCTGTTTATTCTGTGCGGTATGCCGGAATGCAGCACCGAGGTAGGGTATCTCCCCTAAAAATGGCACCGAGGTAATTTTTTCCTCTACTTTATCTTTTATCAATCCACCAATCACAATCATTTGTCCTTCGTGCACACTGATCACCGTATCAATTTCTCTCACATCAATAATTGGTCGGGTATCTCCCAAACGTGATTTTGCCTCACCCGCGACCTCACTGACGCTGGGATGGATGCACATAGTGATGGTGCCATCAGAGCTTATTTGAGGTGTAACATCCAGCACAATTCCCACCGTGACGGTTTTCGATTCAACACTTTCAATAACCCGTTCTGTGCCATCGAGCACCTGAAGTTCGCTATTGATTTCAAAATATACTTCTTCCCGTCCCACCTTAATCATTGCCTTCTGATTATTTAAGGTACAGAGCTGGGGACTCGAGAGCACATTGAGTTGCCCCTGCCTGGCTAAGGAATCAATGAGGAGATTAAAATACTTGCTGGCGACTCCAATTTGAAATACCCCAAGACCGGGGCTCAAGTTTTGAAGAACCGAGGGGTAGTCAACACCTTCAGGTATATCCCACGGAGTGAGTGTGCCTGAAACACCATTGCTGTTGGTTACATACCCCCAATCAATACCCAGCTGATATTCATCAGAAAGCACAATTTCTATGATCTTTGCCTGGATGACCACCTGTCGTTGGATAGAGCCGGATACCGCTTCAAGAAATTCAGCTACCCTTGCCAGCTGAGCAGGATAGGCGGTAACCATGATAATTCCGGAGAGAGGATTTCCGATCAGTTTTCTTCCTTCCTCATCCCCTCTGCTCCACGCACCGCCAACCCTCGACCCTTCAGTGTCCCCAGATTCACTCCCACTAAAGACGATCGTCACCAAACCTTTGCGGATATCATCCCAGAGGTCCGTTTCGCTCTCGCTCTCTATAGAACCTTTGCTCTGCTCTTCCCCATTCTCACTTCCACCGCTGCTACTACTGCTGCTGCTGCTGCCCGAACCATTGTCGTTACCTGTTTGAGAAACCCCGCCGCTCACTTTTAATTCGCCCGTACTTTTTCTCCTGGTGATGGTGTAATCAAGGGTAAACACCCGGGTCGCCATGGTAGGTTTTGAAACTCTTATAGAATTCCCACTTATCTTATGTTCCAATCCTAGGGGAATCAGCAAATGCTCTAAAGCCTCTTCGACCGTCACTTTTTTAAGATCAACCGTAACCTTCCCATCGACATTTGGGTCTACTATGATATTGCGACTAGTCTCTTTTGAAAGTGCGATCAAGGTCTCCTGGATATCAGCATTCTTCAAGGAGAAGCTCAGGAGCTGTCCAGCTTTTTCTATAGGAGGGCTTGCCTTTTCCTCACCTTCCGTTTGGGTGATAAAGATCTCTTGTAAGTCATTCAATGGCTTCGAAGATGGCCCGAGAGGCGGAGAGGAAGGGGAATCGCCCTGCTTGGGCGAAGTGGCGCAACTTGTTACCATAAAACTTACTAGCACCATTACCCATGCACTACTGATGAAGTATCCTCTATGAATCATCCTTTTACTCTTCATCGCTGCCCTCTTTAACTGAGATTGTGATAGGGGATTCTTCCATCACTAGTACCCGTTGATTTTTACCCATGGCTAATACTACCTTGCCCCTATCAATTTTTATGATCTGTTCACCACCAATCCAATCGCCTTCGGTCACCACCGTGTGGTCAATAATCGCAACTCTTTGATGGTACCCTATCAGGATCCCTTGAACAGTAGTCGTTTCTTTCCGTTCATCCCCCTCTTTCTTCGCATCGCTGTGCTGGGGTGCGGACTCTTCCTCTAGGGTTAAGAAAGGATTACGTCCCCACGGTGTGCTTTCCAAAGCCATCATACTTACCGTATCTACGATCACCGAGGGTTTAAAGGGTAAAGGAACCGGAGTACTATTTCCCTCTGTGCCCTTCCGCTCACTATCTGAGGGGAGTGAGGCAAAGGCAGTTTCAACCCCGCTCGTCCCTTGGTCGTATAATCGTGCATTTCCTCGATAAGCAAAAAAGCGTATGTTATAGATGAGGGCGATCACCAGCGTGATACCTACCAAAGCAATGAACAATCTGTTCTTAAGCATCCTGCCTTCCTTCTGAATAAAATGCGTTGAGGGCGATCTCGACTTCCATCAAAGGCAGTTTTCTCTCAATGGTAATTGATTCTACCTCAATGATCCGAGGCAGAGTGCTTATCCCTTTTAAGAAATCAGCTAAATCTTGATACCTGCAGTGGAAGGTGGTGCGAAGTGAAATTTGATTGAGCGTGATCCCTTCCCCCTCAATTCCCTGGGTGAAGGGCGAAGTGGAAGCTCCCAGACTAGGATCAGAAGCACTACCGGTTACTGTAGCAGCATTGAGAGTGGAGCTCTTCTGGCTCGAGGAGTGTTCCGCGGTAGTTGCCATAGAGAATGAGATATCATAAATAGAACACTCTTGAGCAATGTTGGCGATATCCTTTACCAGTACTAGGAGCCCTCCCTCAGGGGGAATACCCTTTGAAAATTTTTCTCTCATTTCACTCCTTGTCCTTTTTTCCTCTTCGGTGAGCGGGGCACACCGTGCTTGTAGCTGCTGTCCTTTTAAGATAGTTTCTTCTACCTCTTTGATCTCTGACTGCAGGGTTTTTAACTGATTAATCTTTGAGAGATAGAGGGGAAGAAAGATTCCTCCACCCACGAGCACACATATAAGCACAGAGAGGGTGTATTTCAAAGAAGGTGATACTTGTTTATAGAATAACAGTAGTGGTGGTAGTACCATCTTGGCCATGATCGTCATTTTCCTCTATACTCAGTGCGTATCTCGAAATCGAGCTTGCTTACACTCTGTGCTATCACGCGCCCGGTGTCTTTCTTGTTCCACTTTAGGTTAATACTACCGGGGTCAGGATTAGTTCCTATCGTTTCAACGTAGGGGCTCAATCGAATGGTAGGGTTATTACTATTTTTAAAAAAGGGAGACTGTTCCATCGCATGGTAAAATTGGTTAAAGAGCGCTTGCGCTGACGCAGCACTATCTGCTACTACCTCACCCTGAATTTCTATCTGATACCCTCCCTCTTTTTTCTTTGCTTCTAAGCGATGAAAGAGCATTTCATCGGGCACCAGTATACTTAAGCTTTTAAAGAGACCACGCCATAGGGTCTCGGAGTGTAAGAAACTATTTAAAACAAGTGATTGTGCGTGGCTTTGCTTCCGCTCTCTTTCCACCTCGGTGAGATTGGTAACCAGCGGGGCTAACTCACCCCACGCCACTTGTTGCTTAAAGAGCACCTTCTGCTGAGTGTTTACCCCCCATAAAAAACAGACATACCCTATGAAGAGTGAAAGAAACAAGACTGCACAGGCAGTTCCCATAATTGCCCTACTCAGGAGAAGCCGCTTTTGTTCTCGTACCTCTTGCGGGAGAAGATTGATCTTATTCTGATTATTTTCTCTCTCGCAGAGGCCTAAACTTATCGCGAGTGAGGGCAGTAACTTTTGAAAAGCTTGTTGGCGTATCCCCAGAGCGCTGGCATCGAGCGTGGTGATTGGTAAGAAGATATCTACCTTTTGCTCGACTCGTTCCTTCAATGCGCTCTTCAAATTTTCTAAGTAGGTTACCTCACCACCCAGCATGATCCTCTCCACGGTCTTCCCTCTATTTTGGTGCTTATAGTAGAGAAAAGACCTATTGATCTCGGTGAGTATCAGATCGATATATTCCCTGTCGAGTAGCTCACGCGCAGCCTCTTCAGTGCCCTCGCTAAGGTAAGAGATGTTTGAATCTCTCTTGGGGGTGGTGTTTAAAATGAAATTTCTTGAAAATTCGAAGGTGCCTTGGTCAACAATAATCATAGAGATTCGAAATAGTTCTAAATAGAGAAAGGCAACAATCTCTTTTTGTAACTCGCTGTTACACATGGAGAGGCTGTGTAAGAGGGCTAGGGGAAACGTGGTGAACAGTTGAGGTTCTACCCCTACTTCCCTCCAGAATGCAATGTTATCGTCTATCTCCTTTCTCGGAGCAATCACCATGAGAACCCTATTTTTTTGAACGCCTTTTTCTTCCACCGTTTTTAAGAGCACACCATCATGCACTATTTCTGACGAGCTTAACGCTTCTTTTTTAGCCTCCCGCTGCAGCACGATGCGCATTTCCTTTTTCGACATCCGGGGAAGAGTAATCACCTTATGGAGGAAGGTGGAATCAGGAAAATCCGGGAGGGCAATATTTACCTTTCTACCGGTGTAGCGTTTTTCCGTAAGAATGCTACGAAGTTGAGAAGCGAGGACATTTTCACCTTCCAGGTGGTAGGACTCATTTACATAATCTATCACCTTAAATGGTCTGGTGGTGGTATCTAATTCCACGATCTTTATCCCACCCGCCGAGAGCACTATCCCAATGGTAGTTGTCGCAGTGCGAAACATTCTTTTATTCCTTTACATAGACGTCCACGGTAGTGGTACCCTCACCCACAAAAAAATTCTTCCACCCTTCACCCCCTTCAGAGGCTACGGTATAAAGTGCGTGTGCACCTCGGTGCAGCATTTCCACTACCGGGCTCGCCTTTGAAAAATCCTTGCTCGCTTCCTGACCAGCATCCGAATAGAAGACAATCCCTTTATAATCATCGGGTACTGTCCAACCATCAGCTTTCCAGATATACACAGTGATCCGGATATGCTGGTGCGTGGTAACCGGTCTCCTTATTTCAATATCATCACTGGTGGCTTGTCTTTTATCGGGACCATTACTTAAAATCACTATCTCTCCCTTCCTCCCACCTCCCGGATCACTATACGAATAGCTATAACGATAGGTGCTCCCCCAGCTATCATAGAGGTAGTCTTCAAGGGTTTTGCCCCTCAAAAGGTAATGGCCATTCCAACCCATCCCAATACCATTACTTTTCATGGTATAGGGAGGTCTCCCTAAATAATTGAGATCTCGCAGTGTCCCAGGAAATATCCCCATATCCCCCAGATATCCGTAGCTCCCCTGGTCGGGGTCACCGGTGATTACTTTATATATGTTTTCCATTTCCTCCCAGGTCGATTCCTTTTCAACCTTTTCTAAGCTGGTTAAGATGACAGGAGCTGCAATCCCGGCAAGTACTGCAAGTATGGCAATGACCACTATCATCTCAACTAGGGTAAACCCCTTTCCCCTACTGCTTTTTAAGAAATCTAGTGATAAATCCATTTTCCAATATCGTCCCCATTGAGTACGGTGGTATTTTGATCATCGGTCTGGAACTGTCCATTAGGTCCGGCTGACAGTATCCATGCATAATAAGTAGCCCCTGGTGAGTTAAAGGCACTGGTACAGATAAGGTACGGGCGTCCCCAGGGATCACTTCGATCACTGTCAAGATAGGGTCCATGCCAGCCGATCAGGGTTATGTTATTCCACGCAGGATAACGGTTATTGCCATTAATGATAAGGTGATTCCACGACCTATCTCTATTGTTGCCATAATTCACTCCGCTGGCAAAGGTAGCACCTCCTGGCCAACTGGTTCCCGTGTAGAGCACGGTAACCCAACGCGGGGTACCATTTGATCTTCTGGTAGGGTACTCTTTGGTATCTGACTTAAAATTCTCTACGGCGGTAATGAGCGCATTGATGTCTGATTGTGCCCTGGTACTGTCTGCCTTATCTATCATATTGACCGCGATAGGGGTTAACATGGCTGCTAAAATAGCTACTATCGCCGCCACGATGGTTATCTCCAGAATAGTAAAACCTTTTTGACTATGCAGACCCATTTCCCTCCTCACCCACTCAGTCAAAGAAGAATATCACCCATCATCACGATCCCGTGTAACTGGAAATTAAGAACCCTATATCATCAGCACTATCGGTAGGATCGCCATTTAATGGTCCTTTGGGATCAGTATCAATGTGCCCATCAGGCCCGGATGAGAGCACCCATGCCTGGGCAGGATTTGCCCCCGCTGACCACCCTCCATTATCCCAGAGTGAACCCACACTGGCATAATACTTACGACCCCACGGATCGGCTTTAAGTTCACCAAGGTAGGGACCTTTCCAACTGGGATATTGAGGAGTAGTCTCATTGTCTATTAACTGATCATAAAAATCGTCACTCGCAGCGCTCAACCATTCTTCATTTCCGGTGGCGGTAGGTGCCTCTCCCTCCGAGGTCCTCAAAATATAAATAGTCATAGGACCAGGGTAGATGGCATACACTGGCCACAACTTGGTATCGATGTGAAAATTGACAATGGCAGTCGTAATCGCATTGGTATCCTTCTGGGCTGCGGTGAGTCGGGTCTCATCAATATTTTTAATAGTAATAGGGATGAGCACACCTGCCAGGATAGAAAGAATTGCCAGCACGGTAATAACCTCAATCAGGGTAAGACCATAGTGTTTATGACATCGTTGTACCATGGAACCTTTCCCTCTCTTTTAATCGTGGATGTAAATAAGTAATCCTACATCATCCCCGGTGAGCGTGCTGCTTTGATTGGAGGTTTGCACCGTCCGATCGGGACCAGCAGATAATATCCACACCTTGTCGAAAGCGGGATTGGTAGTCTTATACCAGAATCCAATGACTCCAATGAGATAGCTATTGCCCCACGGATCAAGGCCATTTTTCGCCAGATAGGGTCCATGCCACCCTGCTCTGATAGAAGGATCCCAGGTAGGATATCTACTCCCACCGTTAGATACCAGGTGGTTGGCAATGGAGTCAGACCAGGTTCCATCGGACCATCCCCCTCCCGGAGTGGTGAAGGTACCGCTGGGGAGCGATTGCTGAGGGAGATTTGCCCACGCACCAGAATAGAGCGCAAGGAGCTGATCACTGCTACTGGCGTTGCGCATAGGATATCTTCCGGTATTTGAAATAAAGTTGGTCACTGATGAGGCGAGTGTTCGGATATCTTCAGTCGCCGCAGATATTTTTGAATCTTCAATATTTTTAATGGCGAGCGGGATGAGGGTTCCTGCAAGAATGGCTAACACTGAGATGACCACGATTGCCTCAATCAGGGTAAATCCTTTGGGTTCTGATACACCTTTCATTAGTACCTCCACTTTATACCTACAGTTTACTTGCCTACTAAATTGAGCATTTGGTAGAGCGGTAAAAACATGGAGAGCGCCATACCCAATACGATCACTGCTAAGAGTCCAATCACCAGAGGTTCAAAGACCGCAAAAACTTTTTTAAGAGTGACGGGAACCTCTCGATCATAGTATTGAGAAACCTTATCGAGCGTTTTGTCGAGGCTCCCGGACCTTTCCCCGATGGAGATCATTCTAATCACCAGAGAGGGAAACTCATTACCCTTCTTTAAAGATTCTGAAAGCGACTCACCCGCACTAATATAATCACGGGCATTACTAATTACCCTTGCGATCACTGTATTGCCCACCACCTTTTCGGTGACCATAAGTGAATGGTAGATCTCCACGCCGGCTTTAAGCAGGGTACCGAAGTGGTGGGAGAACCGAGAGAGGGCGATTTTCCGCAGCAGGCTTCCAAACACCGGTAGCTTTAGTTTTAAATGATCAAAGAAATATCTTCCCTCGGGTGTCCTTATCATGAGGCGATGAGATAGTATCACTCCCACCACACCGAGGATGATCAGCGCCCAATAATGGGCAATACCATAACTCATCCCCATCACCACTCTGGTAGGAAGGGGAAGGGGAGCATTAGTCCTTTCAAATATTACGGTAAACCGTGGGAACACAAAGGTCATCAAGAGAATTACTAAACAGGTTACCGCAGAGAGTACAAAGGCGGGATAGATGGTTGCCTGCTGCACATCCATCGCCAGTATCTCCTGCCATTCTAAAAAAGTGACGAGATCATTTAATACCCTATCTACACTGCCGGTCGTTTCCCCTGCCGCTACAATACTCACGTAGAGCTCTGAAAATATCTTGGGATGTTTGGAGAGCGCTTCTGAAAGGCTACTGCCCGCCTGAATTTCACGGCTGATCTCTTCAATAATCTTTTTGAATCCTGGTTTTTCAGTCTGCTCAAATAGGTCCTGAAGGGCTTGGAGCACCGGAATACCAGCAGAGATGGTAGTAGCTAAATGTACGGTAAAGGTAATCAGATCTTTCCTTTTTACTCTTTCCCATCGCCACCCGAGAGAGAATTGCGCGGACGCGGCTTCCTTGGCGGAAATGAGGTAGAGGCCCATCTGATCCAAGGCTGCAGCCAGTTGTTCTTCACCTGCAGCGATCATGGTACCGGTGATCGTCCTTCCCCGCTCATCTTTAGCCTTGTAGGTAAAATTCTGCATCTTCTTAAGTTTTTCTATCCATAGGTTACCCTTAGGACCTCTTCAATGGTGGTGACTCCCTGCAATGCCCTCCGGAATGCATCTTGAAAAAGAGTCATCATTCCTTCTTCGCAGCTCACCTTCTGGACGAGGTTGCTCTCAGCCCGCTCCACAATAAGTTTTTTAATCTTAGATGACATCACCAGTACTTCGAATACCGCAATGCGGCCCTTATACCCGGTATAATTACATTCTTTACATCCCTTGCCATGATAGAACGTATGTTCATTGTGTGATATGTTCAACTGCTCCAGGACATCTTGCTCCAGTTCACATGGTTCCTTACAGTGCGTGCAGACTAATCTGATCAGCCTTTGAGCAACGATCCCCAGGAGGCAGGATGAAATTAAGAAAGGTTCAATCCCCATATCGCGGAGACGTGGTAGTGCCCCCACTGAATCATTGGTATGCAGTGTACTAAACACCAGATGTCCTGTTAAGGCAGATCGAATGGCCATCTCAGCCGTTTCCGCATCACGCATCTCCCCTACCAGAATGACATCAGGGTCCTGCCGTAGGATGGATCGTAAGCCTGAGGCAAAGGTTAAGCCGGCTTTAGGATTGATTTGGGATTGCCGAATAAGCGGTAATTCATATTCAACGGGATCCTCCAAGGTAATAATATTCATTTCCAGATTGTTGATATGCGAGAGCGCAGAGTAGAGGGTGGTAGTCTTTCCTGAACCAGTCGGCCCGGTGACTAAAACAATTCCGTATGGCTTTTTTAACAGCTTTTTAAAGATATCCAAATTTTCTTCAGTAAATCCCAGTTTATCTAATCCCTGGATCAATCTGCCCTTATCTAAAATTCTTAACACCACATTCTCACCAAAAACGGTAGGGAAGGTAGATACCCTGAGGTCAATCTTTTTCTTACCGACAAAGAATCTGATCTTTCCATCTTGGGGGAGGCGATTCTCAGAAATATTGAGACCCGACATAATCTTTATTCTTACCACGGTCGGCGCCTGAAGGCTTTTAGGGATTGATGGACCTGATTGAAGAACACCATCAAGGCGATATCTCACCCTCAATGTCTTTTCTTCAGGTTCTAAATGGATATCGGTAGCACCATCTTTAACCCCTTTAATAATTATTTGATCCACTAAGCGGATCACCGGCGATCTTTTGGCGAGGTCTTCCTCTTTGACGGAACCAGACTCGGCAAGCCGAATAATCTCCTCTAAAATTTCGCTGGCATCTCCTTCCATTCCATAGTGTTCTTCAATGGCACTGATAATCTCTGATTCCGGAGCAGAGAGCGCTTCGATCTGGGTATTAACCATCCGCTGAATTTCATCAAGCGCGATCACATCGAAGGTATTGGCCATGGCAATGGTTAAATGATTATTTTCCATGAAGAGGGGGATCAATTTGTACCTTCGCGCTATAGTTTCCGGGACCAGAGTGAGCACTTCCGGTTCAATCAAGTAGTTCTTTAAGTCAACCTGGCGCACACCCGCCTGGGTTGCCAACACCGCCGAGATGGTCCCCTCAGTGACAAAACCCAAATTCTGCAGCACTTCTCCCAGCAGCTCCCCTGTCCTCTTTTGCTCCTTGAGGGCAAGTTCTAGCTGTTCTTTAGTGAAGTGCCCTGCTTTAATCAGCATCTCACCAATGCGGCCCCTGGGAATCTCGGTCACCTTCTTATTCGTTTCCATTAGGTGCTCCCGTAGCGAGGGAACGTAGTACTCACTACCCTTTGTTGGGAACTGTCCCAGAGGTACTTTCCCCCATAGGGTTCTTTAGGCAAGGAACTGATCAATCCCCGTTCAACTAATTCACTTAAATCACGGGGTGCTCTCTGATATTTTTTTCTAAATACCGAGAGTTTTTCCTCGAGGCACTTAATATCCTCAAGCTGGGTAATCCTTTTGGCAAAGTCCTCTTTTAAATCCTCCTTGCTGCAAGTATCATAAAAATTCTTTAATACCCTAATGCCAGAATCGATATCCCCCGCTTCAGTATAAAACCTCCCTGCCAGGCTTGGCACGTACGGCGGGTGACCGGGTAAAAGGCTTGCCATCTCATAGTAGCGGCCAGCCGAGAGGTAGTCTTTTAAATAAAAGTGGTAGTAGAAACCTATCATCTCGGTCATCTTCCAGTCGGTAGAGAAATAAGTCCTCCCCTTTTCAAGTAATCTAATCGATTCTTCAACTGAGGGAAGGATACTCGAACCATACCAATACACATCATAGTAGTAAGGATCAAACTCCGTAGAAAGATCGAGGAAATGAGCGAGCCATTTATAGTCATGATCCTTTTTGCGATAGTGGCTCCCAAAGTAGAGTGCACCCTTTATCCAAAAAAGATCAGACAGCACTCCATCGAAATCAAGTGAGATCAACTGCAGATAGTTTCCGTTGGGCAGATAGAGGGGATCATCTGGGAGGGGAGAGTTCTCCCTCACCAGAGAGAGCTTCCCAGCCGAGAGATAGGTACCCCCTGCTAACACCACTACCAGAGCCATTGATTTCATCAACGCGAGATAGGTTTTTATAGAGGGGGGTGTTTGCATCTTCGCCATTAGAATTCTTTCCTGCTAAATATCTGAGCAGAGACCATCAACACGATCATAGTGTAGAATACTCCATAGACAGTCACCAGGGTGAGATAAAACGGTGCTAAGGGAAGGTTATGCACCACCTGGGAGCTAATATCAAAATGGTCGAAATTAGGGAAAAGATAGTATGCTATCTCGATCATGCCTTGGGCGAGGAGAGAACCTTCTTCTGCCACGAGCATCCTCACCTCAGATATGGAGTGGCCTATAAGGTATACCGCGAGGATAGTAATGACACTCAGTTGTGGCCTCATAAAGGTTGTAAAAAGAATCGCCAGTGCACAGAGAAGTGAGAGCTCAAGGAGGAGGGAGTAGACTGCCTTGAGTAACATCCAAGAAACCATCCCCTTGAGCGCACACAATAATATCTCCATCAGGACATACATTGCAGCACTCTGAATCACAACAATAGAAAGCATCCCGAGGTATTTTCCTACTAAATAGTGCCTCCTCACTATCGGTTTCACCAACACGGTATAGATAATCTTTTCTTCAAACTCATGGTAGAGGTGGTTGGTACCCAGCACCAGGATGGTCAGAAGGCCAAAGAGTGAGATGCAGGTTAACCCCAGGTCTTTGATAATCTTGGTTTCATCTCCTACCGTCATTTTGTTGAGCACCAGTGAGCTCGCGATGATAAGGAGACCAAATAGTACAATATTATAGAATATTTTATTGCGTACCCCTTCTCGCAAGGTCATGTGAGCAATGGAAAAGATGGGTTGATACTTCATTGCGCAACCCTCTCCATAAAAGCCTCTTCTAAAGAAGAAACGGGGCTGTCGGAAAAGGCGTGTAAAAGGTTTGCTACGGTATCAACAGTAACCAGTGTGCCCCTCACCAGTATCGCCACTCGATCGCAGATACTTTCTACATCACTTAAGATGTGGGAAGAGAAGATAATGGTCTTTCCTTTCTTTTTCATGGTAAGAAGCATTTCACTCACCACTTTTCTTCCCATCGGGTCTAATCCCGACAGAGGTTCATCTAGGATTAATAACTCCGGGTCATTGAGCAGTAACTGGGCAATCCCTATTCGCTGAATCATCCCCTTGGAAAACTTATTGAGCAGCAGATGTCGCGCATCATCTAAATCTACTAGTTTCAGCACGTAGTTGATTTTCTCTTTGATCTCATTTTTACTAAGAGAAAAAAGTTCCCCATAGCAGGTCAAAAGCTCTTCAGCCGTGAGATAGCGGTGAAACTGAGGGTTTTCCGGCAGAAACCCGATCAGCTTTCGTACTGAAGGGTCGGTGATCTCTCTATTGAAAATACTTATATTCCCTGAGGTGGGAAAGATGAGACCAGTAAGTAGTTTAAAGGTGGTAGTTTTACCCGCGCCATTGGGACCTAACAAACCGAGCACTTCACCTTGATACACCGTGAGAGTAAGATTATCCAAAACCTTTTTCCCTCGTGCGTATCCGTTGTGGTAATATTTACTTAATCCTTCAATGGTTATTGCGCTCATAGCTAATGCTCACCTGGTTCTCACATCCCTACTTTATCATTACCCCAATGTCATCTCCGGTTCCTTGTTCGCCAATAGGATCACTGTTAATTTCTCCCGATTGGGGATTCCCTAGCGCACTGCCCACCGGGGTCTCAATAATTCCATTGGGACCGGCTGAGATCACCCAGCACTGGTCATAGATATACGCACCGGTGCCATAATAGAGCGATACCACATTGCAGTAGTATCTATGTCCCCAGGGATCAGCAGGTACGGTCTTGATATAAGGACCATTCCACCCCAGTATATCATTGAGTGATAAGCCTCGCTCGGCACCCTCTTTGACAGGATAGCCCCGGTGGCCATTACCACCTGGCTCATTGATCACAAACTGATTTCGAAAGGTGTCACCTTGAACATAGTTAGGCGATGGATCTCCAAACCAGTCAATCCACTGAGTGGTCGACCCACTATGTCCTCTGGCATTGGTTCCTTCACGTGAGCCTAAGACAAACACACCGGGGTTGGTCTTAGCGGTTCCATTGGTTCCCCGCTCATTGTTGGCAGTGGGCCACCTGCCGGTGTCTTTATAAAAATCACCAATAGCCGCAGCGATAGTGTTCACATCAGCCCGTGCTTTAGAAACTTTGGCATCAGTTACATACTTAGCAATCTGGGGAGCTAAAATCGCTGCCAGCAGAGCGATGATTGCCACTACTACAATTACCTCAAGTAACGTAAAACCATCCTTCTTATTCACCACTTCCTCCCCTTTACCTTTGATGACAATAGTCATTTAATTCTAAAGGAGATGTCATCCCCTCCCACCGTAGTCGCGGAAGAATTTAATTGTCTGAAATTGGTTTCCCAGGTTTCGTTCTTTCCTGCAGAGATCACCCATACCACCTCACCCTCTGGATAAAAATTAGTGAGATATGCCGTATTAACTGAGTAGTGATTACCCCAGGGATCTGCAGTGATTTTTGAGAGGTAAGGACCTTTCCATTTTAAGGGGTTATACTGATGGGTGGGGGGTTCGTTATAGACCAAATGGTCTTCCAGCCGATCAATACGGTGTGCCGGCCAGCCACCCACTTCATTCCAGAATTTAGTATCTAAGGTCTCTCTAGTTACCATAGCTGCATCACGGCCTACCCCGAGTAAGAGCAAAAGGCTATTGCTCTCGGTGAGGGGTATGGTGGGATCAATGAATATCGGCCACCTGGCGTTATCTTTGTAAAAATCACCGATCGCTGCGCCGATCATCTTCACATCACTCACTGCCCGAGAGATTTTCGAATCCTCCAGATATTTAGCAATCATGGGAGTAATAATAGACGCGAGCACTGCAATGACCGCAATGACCACAATCATTTCAATGAGCGTAAAACCTCTTCTGCAATGGAGAATAGTCATTATCTGCTATTTCAATTTCATCCCAATATCGTCACCTGTTGCCAGGTTAAGGTTATTCAGCTGGGGAGGGTAGTATGATGAACCCGCCTGCCCAGAGATGTTTCCCTGGTCGATAGAGGTTTCCCAGACCCCATTAGGACCTGCCGAGAGCGCCCAGCAGGCAAAATTACCTGGACCATCTTCTGGGTTGATGTTGGGCGTGGTCATATAGGCAATATTAATTGCATAGTGGGTATCCCAAGGGTCGGCCGTGATCTCTGGCAGATAAGGTCCTTTCCAGGCACTATCACCAGTTAATGAATAGCTGGGGACATCGTAGTTGAGCTGATCATTTAAGGTATCTTTATTCCCTGCTGCCCACCCTGAGTCACTTCGCCAGTAATTGGCGGAGCCACCAACTGATCCACCAGCGTTACCTTCTGCTGAGTAGAGAAGATACACATCAGCATTTCCACCGGCGTTCGAGTAAAAGGGATGTTTACCGGTATCTTTATAGAAGTCTCCAATAGCTGCCGCGATTACCACCAGATCATTTTTGGCCCTGGCTACTTTAGACTCACTGATGTTTTTTACGATCTGTGGGGTCAGGATTGCTGCCAGGATGGCAACAACCGCAATCACTACGATTACTTCAATCAGGGTAAATCCACTGTGTGATGTAAGAATGATTCTCTTCATGGCTTTCGCCTCCTTATGTAATTCGTCCCACCATATCATCACCGTTTACCGCAGGGTTAATAACGCTCTGAGTGATGCTCGTTTCTATCACCCCATCAGATCCCGCTGATAACACCCATACTGCTTCATCAAGCCCACAACACCAGAGGTAAGCAAGGTTGCATGCATAGCGAGTACCCCAGGGATCTGCTTTGTACTCAATCGCATAAGGTCCTCTCCAGGCACGTTCTCCGGTAGTGGTATAGGGAGTACCCGTACCATTGGGAGTATTGGATAGTAATTGGTTGCTGAAGGTATCTTCTCTCTCACCTCCCCACCCACCAGTCCAATACTGGGTATCTGTCCCTGAATTGCCGGGAATCCTTCCATTTCCATAAAGAAGGTAGAGATAGTGGTCAGTTGCATTTCTTCGAGCGGGCCACACTCCTAAGTCTTTATAGAAGCTGGTGAGCGAGGCTGCAATTACCTGACACTCATTCTGTGCCCGTGTTCTCTTAGAATCATCAATGTTTTTAGTGATGGTAGGTGTTAAGATGGCAGCTAATACTGCCACAATTGCAATAACCACAATTACCTCAATCAAGGTAAACCCTTTGTGGTGGTTACTCATGTTGTGCAATTCCTTCCCTCTTCTTACATTTCATCGGTTTAGCGCCAGTATCGTACCAATATCATCATCTCCTACGCTGTCGTCAGGGGTGGTAAGCCTGGTCACCGCATCAGAAAAAGAGCTTGACCAGAGCATATTGGGACCAGCTGAGAGAACAAACACCCGATGCCCCGCAGTACCGACAAGTGCGTTTCCAGGAAAATAGCGAGCATTTATTACATACGATCTTCCCCAGGGATCATTGAATAAACCCTGGTCACTATAAGGACCTTTCCAGGCAAAATCCCCAGTGGTTGGATAATCTTGGTTTGCCTCATTTTGGTTAGTAGGACCTGAATTTTCATCAGGATTATTGTAATAGAGATAGTCAGCGAGAGGCTTAGTGGGAGCAAGTGTCCCCCATTGATCAGCCTGAGCACCCGCATTAGGTCCTGTGCCAGTGGGTACGGTGGCACTGTTTCCCAATACTCTGCTTACTCCTCCCGATGGTCCAGCGGCATTCGTAAACGGCCACCTCCCTACATCCTTGTAGAGACTGGCAACTGCTGCAGCGAGCACCTGAACCTCATTCTTGGCACGAGTAATTTTGGAATCCTCAATGTTTCTAGTAAGAGTGGGTGTCAAAATTGCTGCGAGGATGGCAATTACTGCAATCACGACGATTACCTCAATTAAAGTGAATCCTGCTTTCTGGGTACCATTCATTTTCATAACTTTTCTTGGACAGTTGTGGGGTGACCAAATGGCTGAAAGCCGCGTCAATACTGGATCGTTACCTGAAAAATGCCAAAAAGGTAGTGCCACAGAATATACATTTATTTCTTGATTTATAGG